>Ga0247686_1000018_pt1 | contig 41674 bp, 76 predicted proteins | sample CNK27_metaG_FD_182717 | JGI IMG/M metagenome (GOLD analysis project Ga0247686, IMG submission 182717) | Soil microbial communities from Purdue University Martell Research Forest, Indiana, United States - CNK27 | ecosystem: Environmental > Terrestrial > Soil > Temperate forest > Bulk soil...
TGTTTACCTGAACGGCGTCGTGATGAGTCCCGGAACGGCGGCTAATTACAATTCCGTGTTTACGGACAACGGCACCAACAGCCAGTGGACGGTGGGCTACGTCATTACCGGAACGCCGACGCTAAATACCTTTACGTTCGCGGCGGTAGCAGGGCAGGCCAATGCCGATGCAGGAGGAGCGCCGGGCATCACGGACGTAGGCTACCTGACTTCCGCTTCGATGGTGGAAGTCAATAACAGCAGTTCTCCGCCGAATGTTTACCCGCTCATCGTCAAGCGCGAATTGGTAGTTTCCTCGCGTGTCTCTATCCCTGAAAAAGTATCTGTGATAGCTGACCTGGGGACAGGAGTGCTCAAGATTCGCTTTCTGTGGGTTCCTGGTACGGTGGTCTATCAGGTCAATAACGTCTACCAGATGAGAGCGCCGCTCAAGATAGACCTAAACGACACTTGGAGTCCATTCCCCGACGAACAAGGGGCGGTCATTCGCCAAGCCCTTCTTTATCGCATGTACCGCTATCTCGGCTCCCCGAACGCCGACTCCGAATATCAGAAGCTCCAAGCAGCGATAAAGAAGGCGCAAGCTGGGGACGATGCCGCGCCAACAGACGTGAACCTAGAGCCGGAAACGTCGCTCATGGATTCTAGCTACGATGGGATGGGAGGTTGGTGGTAGTGCCTACGCCGCGAGTCCAGAACATCCATCGCTTGGAAGAGCCGGACACACTTTATGTCAACAAATTCTGGACCGGACTGTACAAGAACCGCTCGCCACTTTTTACACCTATCTCCGCTCTGGGAATCCAGCTTATCGCCCGTCAGGACGTACTTTGGGACGGCCTGAACATGATGATTACTCCGCAGTTCACGCTCAAGCGGAGATACGGATTTTCTAAAGCCTGCACTGCCGCATTCGGCGTTTCCGAATGGCCGCTGACGTTTTTCAGCTTCGAGAACCTGGCAGGCGTAATCAATCAGATCGTGGACACGCAAACGAACGTCTACACCTTCACAGGCTCGGCCAAGACCAGCATTTACACGAAGGGGACCACGGGACAATCGAGCTTCGTGGACGTGGCCAATATCCTATACTGGGTGGACGGCAACGCCGCTAAGAAGTGGAACGGCACAACTGTCACGAATATCGGCATCGCAGCTTCCATCACCGCGCCGACGCTGAGCTTTGGAGCGGGAGCTTTATCGCCTACAGTCGGCTTCAAGTATGTCTATGTCGGAAAGAACAGCACCACGGGGACAACCAGCACGGCGTCTCCTTCCTCCGCGAGCACGGGCATACAGACTTCAAAGAATGTCACCGTGCAGGGCGACTTCATCGCTGACACGCAAGCCAACAAAATCGACATTTACCGCACAAAAGATGGCGGCTCTGTCTATTACTTTCTCGCGGAGATAGCGAATCCCGGCTCTGGAACATGGACGTACACGGATTCAACGCTCGACGCGAATCTGAACACGCTGCTTATCGCTCCAGTTGCGAACGTCAATGACCCTCCTGCCGCTGGCATGTCTCTACTTGTCTGGTATGCAGGCCGTCTTTGGGGAGCTTCCGGCAACACGCTTTACTACTCTGGCGGCCCAGACACGCTCAACGGCGTAGGAGAAGAGTCCTGGCCTCCTGGAAATAACTACACCGTTCCGGGGAACATCACAGCGCTGGCAGCTGTCACGCAAGGCTTGGTTATCTTCACGCGAGACAACGCTTTTGTGATTACCGGAACCTCCGCCGCTGATTTCACCGTTCCGATGCCCTGGCAGAAGAACTTCGGGGTACCGAATCAAAACTCCGTTACGCAAGACGGAGACATTCTCTACATTCACACCAGCAAGGGGCAAGTTTGGCAAATATCGGCAGGCGGTCTTGAAGAGAATGGCTTCGCAATCCAGAAGCAGCTCGCGGCTTTTACGGTAGCGAATGTCTACATCGCTATCCACAGAAACGGCGGAGATGAAGGGCTATTTATCTCGGATGGCGCGGCGAATCTCTACCGCTATTCGGCTGTGGCGAACTCCTGGGACACGGTGTACCAGCCAGCAGGCGGGATTGGCGCGATTGCCTCGATTGAAGGGTCAACGAATGATTGGAGCCTGTTCATGGGACGGCCCACGGGCAGCGGGTTTATCCTGAGCCGCGATTTGACCACATTTCAGGATGACGGAGTTTCCTATTCCGCGAATGCGATATTCGGCTCCATCAACGTAGCTCCGCCGCACAAAGTAGCGAAGATTTCTTGCACGTTGCTGCAAGTCACGTCTGCTGGGACCTACCCGACTGTGGCTGTAATGCTCAACGAGATTACGGACAGCAGCACGGCCCCGGCGACGTTCACAACACTTCCCAATCCAGTGCCCGACCCTCCCTTGATTCCGCTCGGCACAACGGTTGTTACTAAGAGGCACGATTTCAAAGCAGCGTCCATCCCCTTGCCGGAGTACGTCCAGCACATGCAGTTGAAGGTCAGCTTTGCGGCAGAGAACGCCGCAAACGAGATTTATGGGTTTGGCATCGCATGATTAAGAACTCAGACCTGCAAGACGGTGTTTTGAGCACGATGGTAGCTGACATTCCTAAGTCCTATCGTCCTATCCGCCCGATTACTCCCATCACGCACCCTATAACAGGCATCATCGTCAGGACCGTTACGGATACTTCCGGTGCTGCACAGACTCCTGGGGCCGACCCAAGCGGCAAAAATGGCGTACCGCTAGCGCTCTTGAGCCTTACAGCGGTGCAATCCCCGGTCATTTACCAGGCGGTTGTCTATTCCGCCGTTACGGTTTCGTTCACGATTGACCCGTCAGACCAGAATTATGACCACTTGGCGATCTGGTTCACGGGCTACCACGGTAACGTCAATGCACAACTGATTGCTTCTGGCTCAGTTTCTCCGCTCACTTTCATTGTAGATGCCACGGGAGAGACGGTATCCGTATTCGGGCAGACAGTCTCTTCTGCTGGAAACTCCGCTCCACTGGATTTTGCCGCGCACACGCTTGTTACGCTGACAGGGCAGATTGGCGCTCCTCCAGCCCCGACTATCGCGCAGAGCGTGGTAGGAACTTCGACAGGCTTCCAATTCAGCTTCAATCAGGTGGTTTTCCCTGCCGGGGATGTGGAAGTCATTGCCGTTTACAAGGTTTATCGCAATACGGCCAACAATCCAGGGACCGCCTCGCTTATCCAGACCATCGTTCCGACGCCGAATCAGGTTGGGGCCATCGTGGTTTCGGACATCCTCATGGCGGCTTCGGGAAGCACGTACTACTACTGGGTCAGCGCCATGAATACGCAGTCGTTCGAGAGCACGCTGACCTTCGCTGGAACATCCATTGGCTCCATCGGCTCAATGCCGTTCAGCGTTACAGGAACTTTCTCGTATGCGTCAACCTCGACAACCATCACATGGTCATGGACGGGCCTAAAGATTTATCGCGCAGACGGAAACATCACCTCAATTGCGGATAGCAACCAGTCCATCATCGGATTGACCGCGACAACGACGTATTGGTTTCAACCCTACTACGACGAAATTGCGCAAGCGATTGCCTGGGTTGCCGGTGGAACGGGAAGCCCTGCCTATGCGCAATCGGCTATCACCCTGGCTATCACGCAGACGGCCAATCTTTTGAATCACGTCACTTTGGCTGCTGGGGGAATGTCCGCCGCTACGACTACGAGCGGCTCTGGTGGAGGGTCTGGTGGCGGTGGCGGTGGTGGCGGGCGCGGGGGATTCGTCTAGTGCAAATCTTCTTCATCTCGCCCACTGGATTTATGGCCGTGCGCAACGCTCTAAAAGGCATTCCCGGCCAGCGAACTCACGGTTGGGCCGACACGGACAATGGTAGCAATCAAGTTATCGGCGTGGCGGAAGTCTGGGGCGACACGGAACTAGTAGCCACGGCGCTAGAGAACGCGGGGATTTTGCTCATGCCGGACCATCGCTTCAACGGGCCTATCGGCAAGCCCATCGTGGACGCGCTCGCGGCACATGGAGTAAACGCTTCCGATACTTGCTGCTCGGCGATGGAAAAGATTCACGCCAAGAGCGGATTCCCGCCGCACAAAATGAAGAGGTACGCTTAATGTCTCTTTGCACGGTCACGGGGAACGTCAAGACTCTCATCGGCGCATCTGCGGGCGTGGGAACGATTTATTTCTCGCTGAATTACAACGGCCCCGCGTATATCTCAGGAACGGGCGTTCTTGTGCCGACGAAAGTCACCGGAGCAATCGCCAGTGACGGGTCTTTCTCTGTAGCCTTGCAGGGCAATGACACGATTAGCCCTTCGGGAACGCTCTACATTATGACCGTTATTCTTGCCTCTGGAGGGACGTGGGAGGCGCTTTACAGCATCACCGGAGTTTCTTTCAATATCAATACGGCTGTTCCCACAGGCGCTCCGTCTGTTCCAGTCTTTACCAATGCGCTGTTCCCTACGAACACTTCAAGCCCGCTGACTCCAAGCGGGACAATCAACGGAAGCAACAAGGTATTTACCCTGCCCACGACGCCAGGAACGATACTTTTCATTTTCAGAAATGGTGTATTGCAGCAAGGGGGAGGAAATGATTTCACGCTTACGGGGAGCACCGTTACTTTTGTTAGCGCCCCTTCTACTGGCGATATTATTCTCGCCGTCTACTAAAGCGCAGAGCAGAAATTGGCTGAATATTCCCATGCCTGCGCCAACGCTCGTTCGCGCAAATCAGATTTCCTTGAGCGATACTTTTGCTTTCACTGGCCCCAACACCCACAGCGGGACAGAGACGTTTAAGAATATAAATAATGTACTCTATAGTAGTCAGTTTTCCGGCGCGGACATGGGTCTGAAGATCAATGCTGCGGCTATCAGTTTGGGAAGTGCGGGCGGCACGGTGATAGCAGACCAATCTGGAGCACAAACTTGGTCCACGGATATTTTTAATGGGGTGACGGGACCAGTGACAATTTTGTTTCCTAATTGCCCAACCATCACGGTAAATACAGCAGCCACTCCACGTATTTCAGGAACCAAGGTACTGGGACAGTCTATTGGCTGCCCGACATTTTTTTTGGGCAACGCTACCGGAGACCTTTTTGACGTTGCGGGAACTGCAACTTACTTCGAGTTTGGAAATGCAACCGTCAGAGCCGGAGTCCCGTTAACCTCTCCAAGCACGGTAGTGTCAGTCACGGGAGGTGCAAACAGCGGCTATGTTCACGATTTGTTCTTGCGGGACACCTACAACAATTTCAGCCTGGCCGGTTCAGCAAGCGGAGGCGTCAGTAATTGGGTTGTTCGTAGAATTTACTGGAATGGGTCTGACCCATCCGTGCACACGGGCTATATGATTTTCGTTGGCACCCACGATGGAGTAATTGGTTCTGGTGACAACCTTTTTAGTGAGTTCGTCAGCATTGGGGATGTTGCCACGCATGACACTGAGCAAATATCAATTGATTCGGGAAGCGACACCGTAAAATTTGATAAAATTGACCTTGGCTATTCAGCTAGTAATCTTTCAACGCAGCCGACGTGGAGATTCAGAAATGATTTCCCCGGCCTTTTCGCGCCTCGCTGGATTCGCATTTCTCACTCTTCCCCGGAAGCTCCAAATGCTACCTGTTTCGAGATAGGTGCTGGAACAAATCTGACCTTTGAGGCTATGTATGCTGAAGGTTGTAACATCGGGATGCACATCTCTGGAGGGAATGGAATTGACATAACCCAAGGTTCTATTTTCGGATCGAATAAGAACGGAGGCATTTACGTTGACGGCGGCCTAGCCAACCTCCATCTAAGCATTAATGGCGTGAAGTTTGGCTCCAATTCGACTGCGACGACCAACACCACGGATGACATAAACGTCGGTGCGGGGACAACCTTTTGGGGGGTAACAAACAGTTCCTTCGGCCAAGCCTTTGCTGGAGGAGGCGTGTCTCGATATGGTATCAACGGAAGTGGCGACAATTATAAAATTGCCAATAATCTAGTGAATACGGCTGGTCTTGGAACTGCTTTTTCTAATGGCGTCAGCTTACCTGGTCTCACCCTCAAGAAAGGCTCCGGGGGCGGCAACTACACCAACGCCACAACCTCCTATACCGTAGCCGATGCGACGAACCTCTGCTTCACGGTGACAATCCCGACAGGATGGAAACTAGGCGTAAGCGCGAGCGGCGCACTGTCCACGGCAACGGCAGCGGTAGTGGCTCAAGCGGCCCTAACGGATAACGCAGCCTGCTCTACGGCGAACGCGGGCCTTTTGGTCGAGACCGCACCTATCCAGGGAGCGGCTATTGGAGTAGCTGATTCTTTCGCGCTGAATTGGGTCATCACCGGCGACGGAGCGGCGCACAATATCGCACTCCAGTTCAAGACTTCCAACGTGGCGGATACGGCCTCGCTCATCAACTCAAGCGCGACAGTGACGCCGACCATGAAATTTGAATTGATGCCGAGCAACTAGTGCATATAACCGCAGAAGTCAAAGCCTTGTCACTAGTCACGGAAGAAGAGCAAAAGAAATTCATCTCCTGGATGTGGCAATTCCGCGAGAAGTCCAACTTCGATATGGCGGTGATGAGTTACCCGCGCACGGTGATGTTTAGCGCATCGGATGAGCAAGGGCCGCTCGTATTCCTTCCCGCGCAGCCAATCCTCATGTTCGAGAGCCTGTGCGCAAGGCCGGGAGCCACGGAAAAGGAAATCGCTCTCTCGCTCTGGCGCATCGGTGAACTGGCAGACGAGACGATGAAGGATACCGGGATGCACGAAGCCTACTTTCTGACAAACGACCAAGCGGAGGCTGATTCCACGGAGAAGCACGGCTGGACGAAGCTCTTATTTGACCCTGCCAAGAATACCTACCTAATGAAACGGAGAATACCGGAGAGTCCAAATGCGACCTAATCCCTTCTGGCGCAACACGAAAACAGAGAAGCACAAGGGTGACCCGGTAGCCAAGCAAGCCGAAACGCAGCAAATGAATTTCGACTCGCAACTGATGGACATTTTCCAGAAACAGTACGGCACGCAAAGCTCGCAGCTCAGCTACCTGAACAGCGTGATGAAGCCGATTATCGACGCAGGCGGCAAGGGCTTCTCCGATGCGGACCTGGCTTCTATGCGCACGGCTGCGACGGACACGAACGCCCAGCAATTCCAGAACGCGCAAGACACCTTGCAAAATCAGATTACGCAATCAAGCGGAGGGTCAAAACTGGCAGGCGTATCAGGTGCGACGATTCAGGCGAGGGCCGCGCTGCTCAATGCCGAGGCACAGAAGCAAGCCTCTGACCAGGAAACCATCACCTCACAGAATGCGCAACTCAAGAACGCAAACTACTGGAACTCCATTAACGTGCTAAACGGCGTAGCTGCGCAGACTAACCCGCTCGGCTACGCAGGGACGGCCACAAGCGGAGGGAACACGGTAGCAGGGCTGTCGGGAGCGGTTACACAAGCGAATCAATCACAGTTGCTTGGCGCTCTAGGCGGCATCGCTGGAGGCGTTGGTGCTGGTCTCGGTGGATATTTTGCGCATCATTAGAGGAGTTTCCTGATGGTTGAAGATACCGCAACGTCCACGTCCACAACGAACACGATGGCAAATAGCGGCGCGTTCGATGCCGCTCCCGCTCCACCGCCAGAACAGCAGATGATGCCAGCTTCTGCGGAATTGACGCCGCCTTCGCCGGCAGCGCAACCCGCGCCCATTCTTTCCGGCTTGCAACCTGCAACTCAACCGCCTCCGGCAGCTGGAACGCCTTCCGTCTGGAAAAATATCGTCATGGGAGCGATCTACGGCCTCGCAGGTTCAGGCGGAGCCAAGACTTTCGGGGCTGGGGCGGGCGGAGGGGCGGCAAGCGTACTAGCGCAAGAGCAGCTCCAGAAAGAGAACGCTGCTCGACAGGCAGCGCAGCAGGCTGACGTTCAATTCAAATCCGTGCAAGCCGCGCACATGATTGCGGAGACGGCCGTTCTGAACAGGCAGCTTTCCACGATGGATGAGGACCACCAGCAGAAGGTATTCGACAACGGTCTTGAGTCCATGAAGAGTTTGCAGAGCATGGGCTTCACGCCCTACTCCATCACGGATGATGCAGAGGATGAAGCAGGCGGAAGCGCACACGCGGCAATGAAGGACGCAACCAATAAGCTGGGTGGTGTTCCGGCAACGCTCAGCGTTCCTCTTGGCCCGCACAAGTGGGCGCATTTCAACTTGCAGCAGGGGGCGCAAACCGGGACGGCCATCAAGATTATCAATGATTTCAACTCCCGCTTCGGGCAGCCCACTGTCCAAGGTGTGGCTCCTCCGAAACCGGGGAGCGCCGAAGAGCAGGCGCAGATCAAAACAGCCAAGGATGATTGGGACTTACTGCACACACCCACGTCCGATGACGGCGAATTGCAGAACATGCAAAACAAGCTGGCCCTCGTCCAGAGCTTGCCCGATGACACGCCCTACAAGAAAGACACCATCGGCCTGCTTACCAAGAACATAGAAACCTCAAAGCCCTTGGCGCAATCCGTCAAGGACAAGGCGAATCAGGCTGCCGCAAACAAAGCGAAGAGCCAAAAGCAGGCCGAAATTGACACGGAGACTAGCCCTGCGAACGTAGCGGCTCAGGCAAAACTCGCCGGGGCAAAATCTTCCGCTGAGGCCAGTGCCAAGGCTGCTGCTGACACGGCATCCGGTGAATGGAAGCCCAAAGTAACCGCCGATGAAAAGAAGAAAGCGGAACTTGCGGAGAATATCGCGGAGAACGCCACTGCGGTAAACGCCATCCTCGCCCGCCGTCCCGACCTGGTAGGTGCTGTCGCCGGGCGCTTTACGAACGCTCAGCAGATGATTGGCAACAATGACAAGGACATTTCCGCTGTAGGCAATCGCGTCCACAATATCGCAATGGCCAACTCTGGAGTACATGGCTTCCGCTCGCAGGAAGGTGTCGAAGAGACGGAAAGGAACATCTTGAACAGTTTCAAGAACGGGCCGGATGCGGTGAAAGGTGCACTTGGCTCGAACGTAGATTCCGTGCAGACGTTCATCGACAATGCCCGGCCACCAAGCTATCAGACCCATTCATCGCAGGGCGGGGCAGGGACCTACTACCACAATAAGATTGCAGCCCCACAGCCGATTTACGCAGCGGCCCCTGGCAAGCCGCGCATGATGTCAACCGATGGAGGAAAGACTTGGCAGACGGCACCGGCACAATAACTCCTCCGCCTGGTTACACGCTTGAGACGCAGCAACCCGCTGCCAGCTCCGGCGTTACTCCGCCTCCCGGCTACACGATTGAAGGACAGCCGCCTGCAACGGCGTCAACAGCGCAGCCGGTTAGCGTGTTCCCCGGCTCCGCTCCTGGCGGGAATATGTACCCCGGAGCACCGCTATCGGCCAATGCGACGGCAGACATAAGCGGACCGGGAGCAATGAACGCCATTGGGAGGGGGATAACTCAATTTGGCAACGATATGTGGGACAAGCTCACGAGCACTATCCAGCATCCCGTGGATACCGCAGAAGGAGTGCTCAAAGCAAGCCCTGCTGGGCAAGCCTACGACGCTATCAAGAACTCCGTTGCAGGCTACCGGGCTTATGAGAATGCACGTTCGACAGGAGCTGACGTTCCTACGGCTCTCAAAGCGGCAAGCGACACCATTGAAAAGCAAACAGCTCAAGCGCAAGCGGTAAAACAGGCTGTCGAAGCCTTCAAGAAAGACCCCGGAGCGACGAGCGTAAGGGCACTGGCGCACATAGCGACAGCGGCGGCCCTAGCTTATGCAGGAGGGGCAGCCATTGACGCCGCGCCAGAGATCGCGGGCGGGGAAGAGGCCGCAGCGGGAGGGGAAGCGGCTGCGAGTACCGCTGCAAAGCCCGGACTTGTCCAGCAGGTTGTGAAGGGCGAGAAAGTCGCTCAGGCTCCTGCACAATCGGCCATGCGCGAAGGGGCGGCTGCCTCGGCAAAGGATGCTGGAGTCGAAGCTCCAGCCACAACCTCTCAGCCTATGCGCACCGTACTCGATAAGCCAATCAAAGATTTAGCGGTCAAGGAACGCGGCACCTATGACGCTATAAATGAGGCAGCGGGCGTGGACCTCAAGGACTTGTATGACCATGCTTCAGATGTAGCAGAGGCGCTTGACGACCCGGTGAATATCGTCAACCGGGACAAGCTGCAAGCTGACCTTGTGCGCACCAACATGCGAATTGGGCAGGCCGAGGACAAGGCGGCAGAAGCCGGTATCCCGCCCGATGCGCTCCAAAAAGCTAAAGCCATGACCCAGCAACGCTATGCGATGCAAACTTTCAAACAGAAAGTCTTCAACAATGAATCAGTGGTCAGCGGGAACATGGAGCACGGCGCACCAGAGACGATTAACGTCGATTCGGCAATCAAGCAAGTGGAGAATCTCGATAAGCCATCGAAATACGCTCCTGAAGGCTCGCCTAGCCGTCTGGTGCAGGCATTGGGCGATAAGGGGGCTAAGGCGTTGAAGCAAGGTCTTTATGACGCTCAGAAGGCTGGAGAGACGGCATTGAACCGCCAGAAACTAGCGAAATGGCTTGGTGGGGGCGCTGTCGCTGGCGCTGGCACGCTTTACGAGCTACTCAAGGGGTCAAAATAATTACTTCCCGTTGCAGAAGTCTCTCAGGAACAGTTCAACGGTTTTATATCCAAGGTAGAAAGTGGCCAGAATGATGAGGACTTTCATACCTCAAGCCTACACCCGGCTGGAAGCCTGTCAAGACGAACAAAAGGAGAATATTTCCTAAATGGCATTTGCCACAGGAGCATTCATTCAAGCCCCGCTGCCCGTGACCATCACCAATGTGAACGGAACTAGCGAGGGCATGACCGGCCCGACGCTAGGAACGAAGCTAGGCCAGCCAACGCCCGTTTGCTTCACCGATGCCAGCGGGAACGAGTACGGGATGACCGGCAACACGGCTGGCTCGAATCTTGGCTCTCCAACGCCAGTCGTCTACTGCGACAAATTCGGCCATGTAACAGCGGTCCCTTTCACGATTGCCAGCGGGTCAGGTTCGCTCGTTATCGGCGGCTCAAAGACAGGCAAGATTCTAGGCCAACCTATTCCCGTAACTATCGCCAATTCCAATGGTTACGGCTTGTCTTCAGGCGAGACAGTCGGCGCTCTTCTTGGAAACCCAACGGTCATCTGTCTGTGCGATGCCAGCGGAAATGCTTTGACTTTATCGGGAGTGTGACATGAAAAGACTGGCGGTACTTCTAATTGCTTTACTGGCTACCTGTTGCGGAGCATCGGCTCAGGTATTCGTGCAGAGCTACAACTTCTCGCAAAAAGGTATTGACGGACCACGGACAGGGAAGGACTTTACCAACACGGGTGTCACTTCTTTCTTGCTGGCATGGAATCCAGCCGGTTCACTATCTACCTGTTCCGTGCAGGTGGAATCCTCGACGGATGGCATAAGCTGGGGCAGCGGGGATGTGGTCGCTTCGCAGTCCTGCACAGCAGTTGGCTCCGCATCCGGCAGCTTTACCAAGGCGTTCGTGCGCATCAACGTCACGGCCCTGAGCGGTTCTGGCGGGCTGAATGTGACGCTGACCGGCACCATAGGCGGCACCAGCTCAGGCGGGGGCATAACGTCAGTAACTTCGCTGCCTGCAACATGCACACCTGGCCAGGGATTCCAGCTTCCCAGTGGTGCAACAGTCTTTTGCGGCACGGTAGCCAATACCTTTTTCACTTCTTCATCGCTTGCAACAAACCCGATAGCTTTCGGCGCAAAGATAGATGGCGTGGCTGTGTTCGATGCCACAATTACTAACGGAAGCTCCACCGTTGTTACAGCATCGACAGACAAGGCGTTTGTGGTGGGGCAGGATGAGACCAAGCAGTGTATCGGTTCTTCTGGCGGGGTTGCGCAAAACCATATGACATCGGTACGAGTCTTGACCTCAACGACATGCACCATAACAACGGTAAATTCCGCTCACAATGTGACCATATCAACGACTGGAAATGGATCAGCGGCAGGAACCGCAACGCAATTATTTGTCTGGGGCACCGACGATACAACGGCATGGCTGGCTTCTTTTGCTTCTTTTAACCTCCAAGGTCAGCCATGCGGGACAACATTCGTCCCAGTGGGTCTTTCGCTTGTCAAAAAAGGATTTGGCAACGGACTGGCCTGCGGCCTAAACATAACAGGAAACACAGAGGGCGGATTCGTATCCGGTGGCGGTCCCTTGTCCAGCATAATTGTACCTACGATGGATTTTGACCCTACAACATGCACAGCAACAAGTGGAGGATGTTTTTTCGGAACTGTCGGGATGCAGTTGAATAACTTCGGCATTTGGGGAGCGGAAATCGGCAATCTTTCCGTTGGATTCAATTCTCATTATGTTCTGTCGTTCCTTGCCGATGACCGCTACCAGAGCATTCTTATAGCGGGATGGGGAGCAGGGGACGGTTCTTTTGGTGGAGTCAACGTAGCAAGCCCATCGGCTCCCGGCATGAACTTCGTCGTGTTTGATGGCGCGGGGGGCGTATGCGCCAATTGGAACGCTTCTTTTGCCCCGGTAACGAATAGCTGGTTTGGCGACTGCCAGCAATCCGACATAAATCTGGCATTGGGTTCACGTCTATCCTCGACAAATAATACTTTTGGAGTTGTTGCCAACGGATTGGCGATGGTCATTGTAGGGGGAGATTTTATTTCCAACAATGATGCGTGTTTCAATAATTCTACATTTAATAATACTGGGATTAAGGTCCTCACCGGGGGTTTTGCCAGCATCACGGGATTGGATTGCAAGGCAGATGCAACGACTACAGCCATAGCAATATGGGCAAATGGAGGTACAGTGCGATGTGTCCAATGCAGGCTCGTTGGCGGGGCGACCGGGAACGACATATTCCTTGATACTTCCGCGAATGTTTATGCGGAACAGACCCGGTTCCTTGGTGCTAATAATGCTGTTAACCGCACTTCGGGGACATTCTTTGATAATGGAGGGAACACATATACCGGGTCTATTACGACTATCGCTCCGTCCTGCACGTTTACTTCTGGCGGGGGCACAACGCCATCTTGCGCTTTACTGGCAAGCAGCACGAATGAAAAAGGGACCATCATCGCCACGACGGGCACAGGTTCACCAGGGACTACCGGGACAATCACGCTTACGTTTGCTGGCACCTACGCTGGAGGTAAGGCTGCGGCTCCAGCCTGCACTATTTCTCTCGATGATAGCGGAACTGCCTGGGCAAACGAAGCAAGCTCCAGGGTAAGCACGCAAAGCACAACGGCTCCTATTTTTGCCTGGACGAATCTAGCTTCGGGGACACTGACAGCTCTAACCGTATCCGTCCCTTACAGAATGGATTACACATGCACCGCACGCTAAAAATACTGGTGATGGTTTCCCTATTGCCGCTATGGACTGTTTGGGCGCAACAGCCAGGCGCAAAGCCGCCAAAGGATTATAGCGTCCTCGGTACAGCGAGCGAGCACTATGGAATTTTCGGCATCCAGAAAATCCCCTTGTCGTGCAGGCATTCGAGAGAGCTATTCGGGCAGAAGGTTTGCAGAGTATATGTGAAGTTTGGCAGGCCGATGACAGGACGGAAGGTTTTCTATGCCGAGGACTGGACTAACAAACCCGATAGCATCCAGCACGTTCGTTTGCTCTACCCGGATGATCGAGGCGTTTATCTCGACGGCATTCCTGGGCATAAAATCTGGTGGCAAGTGAACGTAAAATGAAACCTTTCGCCTTAGTCCTCGCGCTTCTCTTTGCCCTGCCTGCCAACGCCGGGCCTATCAACTGGGCCAAACATCACAAGCGCTTCTTGCTCATGGAAGGCGCGGCCATTGCCGGGGCTGGCATCCATGCTTATGGCTTGCACCGCTGCCGGAAACTGAACGGTGTTGAGCCTTGCGATGAGCATTATGGCGAAGCGTGGGCCATGTTCGGAGTAACTTCTGCTGTCTCCATTATCGCGCTGCCGGCCATTGCGGAAGGCTGCTGGAAAGACAACTGGACGCGCTCCTGCTATACGTTTGCCTATAGCGGCAGCTCATTTGAAACGTGGTGGGGGATTCACGAGGCGAGGATACATGAGAAAACTATTCCTTAGCCTCCTGCTCGCATCTCCGCTTATGGCCCAGACGCCCGTTACCATCGTCAATCCTTCGTTTGAGGACAGCCCGCCGACAGGGACTTATGACTACCTGGCCCCGCCTGGCTGGACATGCACGGGAACGGCAAGAGGGCGTATTGTTCCAGCGGCCACGCCAGTAGACGGCAAGCTAGTGCTATGGATGCAATCAGCTGGCTGCACGCAGGATTTGGCCATCGTGCCCGCCATCAACACCACTTACACGCTCAAATTCAGCGTAGGCAGCCAGTCGAACTTCCCCATTCCAACAGTCTATTCGGCCAATCTGCTCATCGGCACAACGCTTATCCCCGGCTGTTCCGCTGGCGGAACAGCTCTTACGGTGCGTGGCACGCTAGTGCAACAGACGCTATCCTGCACGATAGGAACGGCTGTCCCCGTGGCCGGAAATCTCTTTGTGTCGCTCACGAGCGGCGCGAATCAGACCATCTTCGATAACATCACCATTACCAGCGTCTCTTCCATTCCGCCCAACTTTGCGACCTTCACGTTTCCTGTACGCTTTATGCTTTGCGCGAAGTGCGACAAGACAGACGACTCGACCAGGGACATGGGCATCTTCTCAGGAGCGGTGCTGAATCTCTCGCAGGACGGAGCGGCAATCTGCTCCGGCACGGTCAACACCAACGGAGAGTTTAGCTGCTCGGGGCCGGTCAACATCACCCCGGCATTCGTCAACGTAACGCTTGGCGTGTCCGATGCGAGCGGCAACGCCATCACGCCTAGCTTCACGAATAGCGTGTCCAACATCATGTTCGCTGGCAAGAGCAGCATCAATGTCGTTTTCCGGCTGGACTCCGTGACTTTTGTCCCTCGGGGATTGGATATTTACTCGCAATGAAGCCCGCAAAGCTCACAAGCCTGGAGAATCGGCTCATGCACGCCTTGCAGCTTTATATCAGGGAGCATGAAGTGGAAACCATATTGGCGCGCCATTATGCGGAAAGAGCGGCGCGGAAAAAGAAAGCAATCACGAAATGATTGCCGAGAGCGTCCCCGCAGGCTGGTTTGCCGTGATGACAGCGGTTATTGTGACCGTGCCTCCGGCCATCAATGCGCTGGTGAACATCAAAATTGCCAGGCGAGCGGAAGTCAAGTTGGATGTCGTAGCGGATAAAGCGGCGAAAGTGGCCGTAAAGGTCGCGGAGGCCACAGTCCAGCAAGGGCAAATCTTAATCCTGGCCGAAAAGACGCATACGCTCGTGAACAGCCAGTACGGGATAGCTCTAGCGCTCATCGTGGCCAAGTCCGCGCATATCTATGAAAAGGACCCATCACAGGAAAATCTTGAAGAACTAAACAGGGCGAAGGATAAGCTGGCGGAGCATGAAGCGAAGCAGCGCGTGGTGGATAGAAACGAGACGAGCAGCTAAGAAAGGCCATCCAGCCCATGACTCCGTGGACCGCAATAGCGATTGGGGTTGCTGGCATCGTAGGGAGCGGGGCGGTCAACCTGCTCATCATAGGTATTTACTTTGGAAAGTACCGGACACTGGTGGATGAGGCCAAAGAGACAGCGGAAGAGTCGCGCAAAGACCTCGTGAAAGTCCGAGAGGATGTAGCCCGAATCAAGGGGCGTATCAACGGCCACGGCTGGAGAACTGAGGGATAAAATGGGAGTAGGTGGACATCCGGGGCACTTCCCGGCAACGGTTGTTAGCGTCAGAAACGACACGGTGACCTTTAAGGCAGCGCCGGAGGACATCGCGTATCTCAAGAATCAGATTGGACAGGCAGGGACACTTGACTGGAATCCTAGTGGCAGCAAGCCTGATGCTGGCGATTCGGCAAAGAGCGCCAGCTAACATAGAACGGTACCTGTGGGCCGTACTAGTTTATATCCCATTCGTATGGGTGGGTCATTCCTGGTACGGTGACTGGTCCTGGCAGTACGCGGCCATCTATACGTTCTTCACAGCGATGATTTTGTGGTGTGTTTGCCACATAACGCTAGATTGCCTCAGGACCAGGCATTGGAGGCTACGAGCGGCTGGAATTACGTTCATTCTGGCCGCTTCGCTAGCCAAACTGGCCTATCTGGGCGGTCCTAAGCCCGTCAGCGGCTATCTGGCTATCTCCCTAGCCGAGGGCTTCATTCTTGCCTGGGCGGGCACGCTATGCGCGTTCCTGGCCCCTTACGTGAAGCGGCCTGACCTGATATTCCCGCTGGCTGTGTTCTGGCTGGTGCAGGCTGGCTACTCGTTCGGCTGGACGCTAAACTGGCAAAACTGGGTAGAACTTAACTGGATTGTACCGCCAGCGCTTGGCATTTGCTGCTTTAGCTGGCTGGCATATCGCTTGCGGGCGGTGCCCGTTGAGGCTTGAATGCGGAGGATGCGGCAAAGAGATTCTGCCGAAAGACGCGGACTATTACCGGCTTGGGAACGTGGAGATATTGAAGCCGTGCAAGGAGTGCCTGGCTAAAGCCAAAGCGGCTCTTGAGGCCTATCCCAAGAACCACGGCAAAAAGGGTTAGCGTGAGTGCCACTCAGCCCACGCAGAAGGAGGAAGCGTTAACCACGTTAGGGGCGGTTTGCTTGGCGCTTGCCGCCCCAGTTACTTATGGATGCCATTTCTGAAGCCAGGCTAGAACTGGTACACCCCGAACTGTCCCGCCGCGTACACCAGCTCGCGGACATGCTTGATTTCCCTATTCGCGTGGTACAGGGGCTAAGAACCTACACCGAGCAAGATGCTTTATACGCTCAGGGCCGCACAGCGCCGGGGCGCATCGTCACAAACGCTCAGGGCGGGCAGTCCATGCACAACTTTGGCTTTGCCGTCGATCTTGCTCCGATGATTGAAGGCAAGCCGGATTGGGACGCAAGTGACACAAATTGGCAGGAGATGCTGGCTAAGGGGCTGACTTGCGGGCTGGAAGAGGGCGCACACTGGACGCACGTCGCGCCAGATAACCCGCATTTCTACCCCCAAGAGCTGCCAGCAGGCCCATCGGACGCCATGCGCGAGATATTCGCAACACAAGGGTTAAAAGCTGTGTGGGATGAGATTTTTCCGTTGACAGGCGAATAAAAAGAGAACAAGATTCGGGCAGGTATGCAGCAGATTATCGCATTCATCCAAGCCCACCCTACGACATTCTCGCTGATTGGATTCTATGTCGGCAGCGCCTTTATCGGCTCACTGCCAGCGCCGGAAGTAGGCTCGACGCAGTTCTACCGCTTCATGTTCTCGTTTCTCAACACACTCGGAGCCAACCTCACCCGCGCTTATAGTCCGAAACTTCCCGTCGCGGCGGCACAGGCTAGAGGTCTGGCTGACGCGCAAGAGGCCCAAGGCGTAAAGATTGACCCACCGAGAGAGGTTCCCAATGTACCAGCACCTGCACCGAAACCGTAGCTTAGCCTGTATCGCAGTATTCGCCCTTGCCATTTCCATGGCTGGCTGCCCGTCGAGCAGCGTAACGCACAAGATCGTGATAGCCCAACATGACTTCCGCATAGGCGTGCAAGCTCTTCAAGACGCTGAGATTGCCGTCAACAACCAGCCGGGGCAGCTTATCGCTCCTGCCCTCCATGTCCAAATGCAGGCGTACATCCAAAAGGTCGCTCTGGCCGGAATGGACCTTGACGACGCGCTGGCCAAGAACGTGCCAGTTTCAACGCTTCAGACGAAACTGACGGCCATCATGGACTTACTCGACGTGTTGAACAATCAGACCTTGCTAGGCATCAAGGACGCTAACGCAAAGACCACGCTGCAATCAGCGATTCTGGTGCTGCGCGGCATCGTCACACAGGCCCTAGTACTGGCGTCTTAGGAGGGGATATGGCAGCGGCACCACTGATTCTAAGCATCTTGCAGGCGCTACTCGCGGCAGAGCCGGCCGTGGTGCAGGCCATCAAGAACCTGCTCGGCGGCACAGGCACGGCTGACGACTTGGCCATTCTTGGCGCGGACAAGATTGCATGGCAGGCTATTGCGGACAAGGCGCAAGCTGAGATCGACAAGACCGCACCGCCAAAGGTCTAGTTTTAGATAGCGCAGCTCCCCAGCCCGGAGAGAAGATGGAAACATGGCATACATCCTACTAATCCTTGGCGCATTCTGTTGCACGATTGCAGCGTTTTGGGGGCCGGGGCGTCCAGCGGGGCCGTGGTATGGGAATCTCCACATCGGCTGGTTAGGACTTGCTTTCTACCTCTGGAGCATTGTTCTGGTCAGCCATCACGTATAGGCCATGAATGACAAGTGGGAGAGGCTGGAAGATTATGACCTTGGGCGCATAGCGAACGCCCTTGAAAGCATCGCAGGTTCGCTCAAGAAACTTTCTGCACCACCCGCTGCAACGGGCGGGAAAATCATTCAGCTAGGAGAAACGATGATTACAGGAACAAAAGTAGGCGGAACAAGCACTTTCCAGGTGGTTTGGAATGGCGGAATGACTCCGGGCGGAGCGGTCACTTGGACTGCGGACGACCCCGGTGTAACCACTTTGCCCGTCCCGACAGACCCGACAGGGAATAGCGTCACAGTCACGGATGCGGTAGCCGACACGCTCACGCAGTACGTGCTGACTGTCACTGGCACGGCGTCTGACGGCTCGGCAGTATCAGCGACGGCTACAGTGCCTTTGCTGACGGCCCCGGCCACAGGCGGGGTCATCTCGCAGCTTAGCTAACACGAGTCAGGGGCGCGGCCTCCTAAGGACCCCTTCCAGGCTTTCGCCAAGCCTACCTGCGCCCCTGTTTTTCCTCAGCTTTCCCACCGTGTAAATCTTTCCTATTGACAGGATTTACTACTAGTAGTAGATTCTGCGCATGGTTAAGAAAACCAAGTCCATCGAAGCCAAGCTATTCACCTACGAGTGTACGCAGTGTGGATACCGCTGGCATCCTCGAACAGAATGGCCCAAGAAATGTCCGAATCCCAAATGCCAATCTTTTGATTGGGCGTCTAGCGAGCGGCAATCCAAGGAGGTTTCGGCATGAGCTTGGAACAATACATTCAAAAACGCATTGAGCGCCAAGAAGGGCTGATGATAGATGCGACGGAGAATGGCCGGGCTTGGCGGGAAATCATAGTTAATGAGCTAAAGGAAGTCTTGATTCATCTACGGCAATCCAAAGAGCAGGTGAGCGCATGACCAAGCAAAAAGCGATCAGGGAACTTGTCAAACTTGGTTGGACGCTTGTTGATGCTAGTAAAGGGCAGTCCAGCGTGGAACTGCTATCGCCAGTAACTTCTAAATGGCCTAACAGCCGGGTCGTGGCCAATGCGCAAGACCTTCTATCCGAAGTGCAGCACGCTCGCTACCTTGATTGCGGCCCCGCTGCTTGGGATGCACTATCCAATTCTGACGCTGATTACCGGGACCGCGACTGATATGGACAACCTCAGCGATGTGCTCCGGCATTGGCGTTGGGCGCGAAAGCTGACGACTCGGCAAGCGGCCAAGCGCATCGGCATCACAAACTCCACGCTTAACAGGGTTGAGCACGGCAAGCCGATGGACGCAGTAACTCTGGTAAGGATTCTTTGGTGGTTGCTTGGAGCATAGGAGGTCCAATGAAACTCGACTACACGACACAAAGCCCTGAGCAGGTCATGGATGAGCTGGCTTACCACAGCTACAGCCACAACCGCCGCAGGTGCCCGGAGGACAAGCCAGAGAGCTACCGCTGCGTGTTTGGCGGGGCGGTAGAGGCGTTTGAGCGGCGCTACCAGCGGGAGCTTGGCGACCTTGACCAGATGCAGCAGCGGCTGGCCAGCGCCTACAGCACATTGCAGGTTTCAACGCGAGGTGACTTGTGAGCGAACTAAAAGTGCGCAGGATGAAAGTCTTAGTCCACGATTGTGAATCGAAAACTGGTTGGAATAATTCATCTATTACGTTCACCGAATACAGCCTCCAAGGGCCAAGAAAAGAGGTAATTGTCACCATTGAGGACCCTTGGCAGATGGCGTCAGTGCAGGAGCAATTAGAAAAAATCACGGCTTATTGGGCCGACAGAGTAAAGGCGGTGAGGCCATGAGCGCAGCCAACAAGCAATATGAGGTCGATAGAGAGAACGAGGCTGTGTACCGCTATGCCGAGCGAGAGAGCGCATCGGACGGGCCGATAACCAACCTGTGCAGGCATCACTGGTGCATCTTGTGTAGCTCAGATGACTGCCAGTGCCCATGTCACAAAGATAAGGAGATTTGGCCATGATACGGACAAGCGAACAGATCAACGAACTGAGCGATGCTTTTGCCAAGGCCCAGACCAAGTTTGGCGCGGCTATCAAGGCCAGCCAAAACCCTGCTTTCAGGTCCAAATACGCAGACCTAGCCAGCGTGATTGACGCCACGCTAGAGCACCTGAACGCCGAGGGCATAGGCGTAATGCAGCATCCTGCCTTGGAGTTCAGGGGCGAAGGGGAAGCGTTTGTCTCTATCACGACTCGCCTTCAACACAAGACGGGCCAGTGGATGGAGTCAGATGTTAGCCTGCCAGCGGTGATGCGTGACCGCTTCGATGCCCAATCCGTAGGTTCGGCCATCACTTATGCCTGCCGCTATGCGCTCCGGTCCATCTGCACTGTCCCACAGGCCGATGATGACGCCAACGCTGCTAGTGGGGTAGGGAGCCACGAGGCTGCACAGGGGAGTGCCAAAAAGCAGCTTGAAAGCAAGCTCCAGAGCGCAGACCCCAAGATTAGGGAGCTTGCCAAGGCAGGACTCCAGAAGATGGCTGGAAATGGCCAGGAATCGCAGCAAGAGGCACATACGGACGCTCGCCGGATAGTGTTCATCAAGATTCTGCCTAACAGCGACGTGGCCGTGAACGGCTATCTGGCCGATGAGCCGGTGCTTCAATTCCTAACCGACGTGGCAGCCGAGAAAAAGAAGGCCAGGACTGGCGGGAATTACTACCAGTTTGCGCCTAACTACCTGTCTGGATTCAAGGAACTCTGCGAGAAGCAAGAAATCGAGATTGCCTGATGGCGCTTGTCCATGACCGCGAGGAAGCCCTGCACCTTGTCAGGACCATGCCGGAAGGGATGTTTACTGACGGCTTGCTGCTCGACTGCCCGAAACGCCGACGCCGCGAACAGGCCATGAACAAACGGCCCATGCTCATCAAACTTCCCCCGGACCAGAAGTTGCGGCTTGGCAAGCAATTGAATCGCTATATCGAGATTTGCACCAAGGACCTGGGCATCGAAATCATGCTGAAGCTGATTGAGCAGGTGACGGATGAAGAACTCAAGTCATGGGTGGCGCAATGAAAGAGTGGACAAGGAAATTCCTAAGCAAAAAACCGACGCTTAGGCACGGGAAGAGTTACTCAAATACCGTGACTAATGGCGAGAAGGCCGAGAAGAAAATCAGATTCCCCAAGGAACTCTGGCTGGAAATAGCGCACGAACTTACTAATAACGGTTGGTATGACGAAGTGGACAGGGAAACAATGTTCGCCGCTGGTATGGCCGTTGGTTGGGCCGAGCGTGAAAAGAGTGTGAAATGAAGCGTAGAAGGCCGATGTTCAAGGACGATGCGGCTACGGCGGCGGCTGGCTTCCTAGACCCTAACAGCTACGTCAAGCGGGCCAAAGACGGGGAGTTGCAGTACTACCGCTTTGGGCTGGACATGACAGCGCTCAGAAAGCTGGCCTTTGAGCGCAGCAAGGGTTACTGCGAGATGCCTGTCAACGGCTACACGGGCGGTCTCCGCTGCAACCGCAATATTGACTGGGAGACGTTTGAGCTTGACCACAACCCGTCGCTGGCACAGGGCGGAGATGATTCGCCGGAAGGTGTAAGGGCGATTTGTCGGCGCTGCCATATCGCCAGGCATGACCGCACCACCCGCTGGACGAACAGGAGCCTATCCCGTGCAGAAGCCTAAGCCCAAGAAGCTGGCAGGAGCAGCAAAGCGCAAGCCGCGAAAAGGGAAGATCTGGAGCGATGACCTGCGCCGGCCAGACATGATTTCTACGCAACTAGGCAATCTGGTGCGGCTGATAAGGAAAGCGCCATGAGCTGGCTACTTTATAGGCTCTATTGCTGGACGCGCCGCGAGAGGGATGGCTGGCCGGATAGCCGGAATATCTTCTATCGGGCATACATCCGCTGGCAGGCATCGAGATACGAGCCATGAAGCGCACGCCAGCACAGATATTGCTCGAAAAGCACCTGCACGAACTGGGCTTGCATTTCGCCAAAGAACAGAGATTTTGCGAGCGCATGTGGAGATTCGATTACGTGCTCTACCGGCACGAGGACGCGAAGGATGCAGAGTTGAGCTGCCTGCGTATCGCCGTGGAGATTGAGGGCGGTATCTGGATGCAAGGCAGGCACACGAGGGGCAAGGGCTACCAATCGGACCTCGACAAGTACAACGAAGCGACCATGCGAGGCTTTCGTGTGCTGCGATTTTCAACCGAGGATGTGCTGAAGGGCCGAGCTAAGGCTTTTATAGGTCAATGGCTAAAGAACCGAGGCTAAAAACATGGCATCTGGCTTATATCGCCGTTACGGTCTTTCTGCTCGTGTACGCCCTGTGCCTGTGGATAGTCGAGTCGTTGCATGGCGGGGGTTGGTGATTATCTTCTGGGCGGTGGTGATTGGAGGCTTGGTATGTCTAGCGATGGCACTGTGAAGGAGCATCACGAGAATTGTCAGGTTCGCAATTACGCCGGGATACCCGGCTCTGTTTGCACCTGCGGACTTAACATTTCGAAACAGCCCACGGAGATGAAGTCTTTGCGCGACATCAAGGACAAGCTGGACGGCGTGCTGGAAGTTCTGTGCGACTCTACGCATAGGCAAAGATTTGAAGCTGACCGTGAACGATGGCTAAAGCATATTGAGCGCGGCGAGCGATTGTTCGATGGCGCTGAAAGCCTCAGCATCAAATTGGACGCCATCGCCGAGTCACAAGGCAAGCTCTACTCCGCGCTGGACGGCCTAAACGCAGGGATAGCGCAGGAGCTGGGCGAGTTGCGCAACTTTCTAAATCTTGAAATTCCACGCTGCGTCAATCTGCACACTGGATGGCAAATAGAAAGATTAATTGGAATGCTGGCCAAGCCGCCTCGCAAACGGGCAGCCAAAAGGAGACGCAAGTGAGCGAAGAGGATAAAACGCCTACGAATCGTTATGCCGCGACCAGGCCATATTGCAAGAAACATTGGCGAGCCATGCTGGACATCGGCGGCGAAAAGAAGTGCCCAACATGCAGGAAAGAAGAGTTAAAGCAGGCCAAAGAGGAAGCCAAGCCATGAGCGACCGCCAAACCCAGCAACAGCGCATCCTGGCCCGGCTCCTGCGCGGCCCGGCTACATCCTGGGAGCTGGGGCCTGAGCTTGGCATCTTGAGCTTGACGCGGCGCATATTCGAGCTGCGCAAGACGCACAGCATCACGTCCAGCGAGCGGCGGGTCAATGGCAATAGGGTGGTCACTTACCGTTTGGAGGATGCGGCGTGAAGCGACTGAAGAAATGGCCCACATGGAATTGGAAGAACTTCAGCGGGAAACACCTTAAGTTTGCTTTAAGGCTTCTAGAACAAAAGGAGAAAGAATGGGAAGCAATAAAACAATCCAAAAAGTTGCTAAAGCAGTGTCGAAAAACGGTAAGAGAGCGCCGAGAAGCCTTGCAATAGCCTCTAAAGGCATTACGACAGGCAACGATTATGCTCTTTTTATGAGTGCCGTAATGTCGGATCTCATAGAAGGCAGCATCACGCCTTCAGTAGGGAATGCAGTTTGTAATGCTGGGGCAAAATTACTTCGCATCGTGGAATTGCAATATCGCTACGGAGTGCAAGGCAGTAGCCCTGAAAAGAAGTTGATTTTGGCAGCACCGGCAGATAGGTCCTAGTACCCAAATGTGCTCAACTCGCCACCTTAAAGTATTTTCTAGCTTTCGCTTTTTGTTCTTGACAAGGAAAGGTAATGGATGATAGAAACATAGCACGCGCGGGCGCGGCAACACGAAATTTGGTTGCTTCGGTCCGAACTTTGGCGGCGGGGTGCCCTATACACTCCGCCACCAACCCTTATAGGGAGGGTGTTTTTGTTAGTTTCCCACCACAACCTAAAAGGCTGGTTCACGGCCTCGACTCCAGAACCAATCGAGGGTGCAGTGCTTCGGCTTGTTTGTGCTTCGCTCGCAGTGGTGCGCGGAGAGATTCCGCGACAGAAAGACGTGTTGCTCTACTTCGTCCGACTGGTCTCGGATTCGTTTCGGCAGCACGTTTTAGAAGTGAATCAGCGAGCGGAGCACCGACAGGCCGATGGCTGGTTTTCTGCTGTTCGATGGATGCTTGCACATCGGGAAGTCGGGGGTTCGATGCCTCCTTCACGCCAAAAGCGTGTTATAGCTCAGCTGGTAGAGTGCCCGACGAGCTCGCAAGCATCCTTCCGGCAGCAGAGCCAGCAACAGTTCATCCAAGCAAAACCGCTACTCCCGAAAGGGTTCTCCAGGCAACGGCGCAGTACTCGATCTGCGGTTGGAGATTGGCGGCTCGTTCGTGCAGTGCCAAATGCAGCCTTGTCAAAACAATCCGTCCATCTGAGAGTGGCACCGGATACACGGCCCGGAGCAGAAATTTGCTCGGCGTTGGGCCTAAATGCCAAGGTCTCTCAATCTGGCATTGGGTTGCTCTTGGTGCTGCACCGACGAGCCGTTTTTCTCCCTCTACCACTACGTCCTGGTCATACGCTCATAAGTCTCTAAAAGCGGCGGAGGGGAAGCTAGGAGGTGCTGCAAGGCAAGATGAGCAGGGAAGTGGTGTCTCTTGCAGGTGAACTGGCCAGATATCCCGCAACTGTGGTCTATCTTGTCAGTCTGCGAGGACCGCTGGCGCTTCACGTACCCTGGGGTTGACATTGAGCGAGAAGTGCTAAAGATGGGCGAGTGGCTAGAAGCGAATCCCCGGCGCAAGCCCAGGAACTACAAGCGATTCGCTGTAAACTGGCTCGCCAGCGCACACGGGAGGCTACTGGAGGCCCAAGTCAGAGCATTGGCACAGAGAGAGCAGGACCGCGTTGACAGCGCTGTGGGGAGGTTACGATGAGTGATGCAGGAACCGACATTGAAGTTATGCGAAAGTGGAAGGAATACCGACTGTGGCACGCCGAGCAAGAGAAGTTTCTAGCCGCTAGGTTTAGGAAGTTAGGTGATTTATCGGATTCACGGCTAGAAGCACGAGCATATTACAGATGTGCTCAAGCACTTGAGGATTTATTCATAGAATTGCCCAGCAAGCAGGGCGGGTGAGCAGGCCAAGGGGGAGAGATGAAGCGTTACGAATACATTCAGATGGCTATCGACTTGGGCGACTTAGACCAGTTAAACAGGCTGTCTCTTGCGGGGTTTCGTGTGGCAGCATTCATCCCCGACGAGCAGGCCAATTTTGTTTTGCTGGAGCGCGAGGTTCCTGAGCAGCAAGCTATCGCAGCCTTGCAGTACGAGGTTGAGAAACTGGAGCGCCACCCTCAACAGGAGAGAAGCGGGCAGACAAAATGAAAACATTGGTGGTCTGGTTCAGGAATGGCACGCTTTACAAGTCAAAGGTTTGCGGGCCTCGCTCACTCAAGCGCACAGCGAATCAGTGGAACGAGTACGCGCAGAAGTGGAATCGGCTGCCGAATCAGATAAATCTCATCGGCGTTATCTCGCAGGCCGCCATTCTGGAATTGATGAGACCGCACGATGGATTGCCAAAACACACAGCGCCGGAAGTGCTGGCAAGGCAGAAAAAGATTCGCAATCTTTTGGATTCACCTGTAAAGAGCATGGAGCAATAGTCGAGCAGGAGAGAAGCGGGCAATGAGCGAGCGCCACCCTCAGCAGGAGAGCAAATGAGACGCAAGGAATTTTTCAGCCACGAATTAAACCGCGCTGTCCACATGCGAATACCCGGCGACATTGTGACGATGATGGCGCTTCACGGCTGGAACGCATTCGGCATCTACGAAGTCGTGCAAGAGGAAAAGAAGAAACAGCGAGAACTCAAGCGGCGCCACCCTCAGCAGGAGAGAAGCGGGCGCGAACAGTGAAAGGGGAAGTGATGGCTGGACAGGGGAAGGTGCAGCATGGCGACTGAAGCAGCGATGAAGAGGGCGAGGGAGCATTTTCACGGCTGCACCTTGTCTGATTGCCCGTGCTGCGCACGTTTAGCCGAATTGCTAGACGCCTGGGCACAAGAAGCGCGGCTGGAGGAAGCCGAGGACTGGCCGCACGATTCAAAGTGCAGGTCTATTCAACCATCGGAGCTTGAGAATGCCGATAATTGTAATTGCTATCGCCGGGAGCGCATCGCCGCGCTGGAGCAGCACAAGGAGGGCCAGTCGTGACAAAAGAGCAGGTACTAATCAATCTCCAAGCAGGCAAGGTTCTATGTTGTGTCAGGCGAGACGATCCGCTGCTTCCGTGGCTTCTTGAGCATCCATGTATTGAAAATAGCGGCGTGATTCAAGTCGATGACCAAAGCAGTTGTATCAAATTTAGATGGCGCGGGGAGGGCCAATGAAGCGGAAGCGGACGAAGCGAGTGCGGGAGACGTTCAAAGCGAGCGTATGGTGCGTATCGAATGCGGGAGAAGTCTACGCCTATCTGGATGTGAACTCGCCCCGATTGAAGAAACAAGATTGGATTGATGGTGACCAGGCTCGCGTCACCGTCGAGCGTCTCCCTCAGAAGGTGAAAAATGGATGATAAAGCGTTAAACCGATTGATGGCTGATATGAAGCAGGACGAAGTAAAGCGACCCTTGCCGCACAGGGTAGACGGGCTTCCAAGGCGGTGCCGGGTTGATTTGGCGACACCCGTCGAGAACGCCATCCGCGATGCGCGGCAAATTGTGGAAGCGATGCCCGCTGACGTTCGCCTGACGGAAGCAACGATAGCTCTAGGACATGCGCTTGACCGAGTAGCTGATTATCTTGAGGACGTGTGAGGGCGCGGCGGCGTCTCCCTCAGAAGAATGGTGGAGGGCGGAAGTGAACAAGCAATGCCAACAATTACATGGAACGACTTGTCGCTTTTGTGGAGCGCGATTAAAGCGAGATAGTGTGGGGCATTATTGCCCGACTAAGAATTGCCAGTATCAATATGGCGTGAAAGAGTGTCCGGTGCGGCCCAATGATCGTTCTCGATAAAGACATTCCCGGTAACGCTTGGCTCTGTCGATTTAATTGGCGAGACAGGATAGTTGAACCATTAGACTACGGAAAGGAAACTGAGATGCGAAAGATTGATGAGAAGTTCAGCACCACAGGCGACATCGTGAAATTATCCAACGGTGAGATCGTGCCAGAGGACGAGCCGCTATTCCTAATTCGCGCCAGGGACCGTCTTGCCGTTGCCGCGCTCGAAGCGTACCGCGTTCTTTCACAAGAGGACGGTTGCATTGACTACCATTTCGAGCATCTTGATAAGGACATCGAAGCGTTCAAACGGTTCCGCGAGGAACATCCAGAACGAATGAAGCAGCCAAGCATTACAAGGGGCAGATAGAGGGCCGAGCGCGAGCAGCGATCTACAGAGCGATAAGGGATGCGGAGGCGAAAGGGGAAGTGATGGACAAACTCAGAGAACTGATAGCGAAGTGGCGCGATAAAGCTGTTCGGTGGAGTTTAGCCGGACCAACGGTAAATGGTCAAACAGTAGACGCCCTACGGTATTGCGCCGACGAACTTGAGCAAGCCCTCGCCGAGCCAGCGCCCGCTGCGGGATTCAGTGGTGGGGGGAATATGGACTTCGCAGAGCAATTGCTGGAGAACGTTATGATGGAGATGGCGCATTATTACAGTCCGCTAGACAAGGAAGCTGTGATGAAGCGCCGCTTACTACCGCTACTACTGGCTGGAGAGATGTGCCACGACGACTTGGTATCCGTTTTGCAAAGCGAGTTTGCGACTAAGAGAAACCCCAATCCTGAATTGAAAGACGCGGCAGTAACAGGCTATCGCGCCGCCAAGCAGAAAGCGATGGAGCCATGAGCGAACTAAGAAAATCAATTCTGGGAATAATTTTAGTAATAGGGCTAACTCTTCTGGCATTTGGAGCAGTGCGATGGGAAGAGTATTCCACTTGTGGCAGTCGCAGCGTAAAGCAATCCAGTATGTTCGGGTGTCCAAACTTTGACCGCAATGCGCCAAGGAAGCCATGAGCGAACTCAAGCCACTGATGGAGCTGGTGCGGGAGTGGCGCAACATTTTTCACAACCTGAGTAGCAGGCATTTCGGAGATCACCAAGCTGAGGATATTGCTAACACATACCGAATATGCGCCGACGAATTGGAGGTCTGGGCACGAGCACAGGATGAGGAAATAGAGAAAGAGCATGGCGACCCAGGCGGAGAACAATGGTTCAATGGCGTAATGGAAGCTAAAATGGTGCGCGAGAAGCTGCTGGGTGTACCGGCAAAAAGCGAACAAAACACGAAAAGGGCTTGACAGGCAGAAATTACACGCTTATCTTGAGCAGAGCCACCGCGCCGGTGGCAGGAGCGGAAGCTGAAACCGCGTAGCGAACAGGCTCGATTTGAATCCGATGGGAGAGTTGTCCTCCTAAATCATTACGGAAATTGCATAAAGCTTTGGCCGAATGATTTGAAGATACTGCTCAGGCCTGGCGTTTATGTTTTTTGGCTTGAACGTGGAGAGGGCAATTTGGCTCTCTATGTCGGTTCAAGCAAAAGAGTTATGTCCCGCATGTCAAATCCTAACCATACAAAAGCCAAACAATCACTGGCAGAATGCACACTCATTGAGATTTACTCGTGCCCTGATGAGGAAAGTGCGAGACTGCGAGAAGCTGATTTAATTCAGGCTCTTCGGCCTATCTATAACAGTCTCAATGGCAAGAAATAGCATCGAAGTTTACAACCCTCACAGCAATTCCAGCTATCATGTCCCATTCGAGGACGCGCAGCATCTCTCCCGCACAAAACAGGCCAAATGGGATGGAAACAAACGAGTTATCCTTGGCGCTGACAATCGTATCAAGGTGACATGGGCCCCTCGACAGTCAGGCATTGATGGCCCGCTTGTAATGCAGGTGGTGGGATGATAGCGACGGCTAGACAGGTGAAGTATGGCGGGCACGAATTCACGGTTGAGCCTGAACCGGCAGACTTCTGGGGCTGGGTTGAGGAAGGGCGCTACGATAGCGAATGGCGAGCATTACAAGCGCATCTAAGGCCGGAACATACATTCTTGGACTTGGGAGCATGGGTGGGCAGTCACAGCCTCCTGGCGGGCAAGATTTGCAAGCGAGTGATCGCGGTTGAGCCTGACCCGATGGCTAATCTAATACTCCTTGGGAATTTGCAGCAAAATGACAGCAATTGGAGCCTGATTCAGACCGCAATCAGCGATAAATCAGGAGTACTCGAACTCAGTTCAGGATGTTTAGGGGCGAGCACTACACGAGCCAATCCAGCGGCAGGTGAGGGCATAGGCGAATCACAAATCTTCATTCAATCAGAGTGTATGACTCTCGCCCAACTCATTGAGGATATGCAAGCTGAAGCGCCATTCTTCATCAAGATGGACGTGGAGGGCAGCGAGGAGCAAATCCTTAGCGATCTCACGTTCTTCGAGCAGCACAAGCCCACGCTCTACATAGAACTACATCCCTTCTGGTGGCACGACGAGGCAGCGACTTGGCAGAAAATAGCTAAGTTATCATGCCTTTACAATCACACGCTCGACAAGCTCGGCAACACAGCACAAGCCGGTGCGCGGGAGCTAATCCTTGCAGATTGAAGAATTTGTGATTCCAGGAGCTGGCCAGCAATTCAAAGGCAATGATTTCAGAGATTTGCGCAAGTCCGGCGTGTATCTATTCATGCTCGAAGGCAAACCGCTCTACATCGGCACGGGAAGAATGTTACTGGGGCGTGCGAGCGGGAAGCATAAACAAGCCGAAGAAGCCATCGCGCAATGCGATACAGTCCTGCTCTACCCATGCCTCAGCTGGTTCATCGCACAGCAATTAGAGACATTGCTTATCAACAAGCTACAGCCCAAGTATAACAAACGAAAGAAGCTCGGGATACTGAGCGGGATTCTCGGTCATTCTAAAGGACATGCAAGGAAATATCAGCGAGAATTGGCCATGGCGCTCGAAGGAAAATAACATTTCAGCGCCGATTGTGTCAAATCTGACACGCACTACTTTGCAGCGTGTCACGCTTGACACACTTTATCTAACATGGAATCAATGGCTTGCGAGCAGTCTGGTTTACATAATAGAAATTTATCAGACACGGCATGTTAACTCCTTTGTTTTCGCCTATTTACAAATCCCCCAAAACGACCGCGATAGGATTAGGCAAAAGTGTTTGACCTGGCCGGCAATCAGCGCAGAATGTTCGCTAAGTCTATGATAGGAAAAGGCTTGAGCCTTCCTGTGAGGGATTCTTGGGCCGGGCGGGTTGCCCCCACGAACCTGCTCTACTGCTGGGCTATGGCCTTTTTCAAACCAGGCCCAATCTCTTGACTGTAGTACGAATCCGTAGTACAAAGCCTCATGGCCAAGAAAAACGTAGTACAGTTCAGGGCAACGGAAACCGAGTACGCAGTGCTTACGCTAGCAGCTAGGGAAGCAGGTACAACGGTGTCAGAACTGGTGCGGGATAAGCTGTTCGGGAGAGAACGGGCGGGTATCGCGTTGAACGCATTGCCTGAAACTAGTGGCCTCAATGTCTCGGCTAGATTGGATGGGGAGCCTATCTACAAGAGCCATCCGAAGGCGTGCACGTGCTTTTTGTGTAATTCGGCGCGGAATGCGGGGTTGAAGTGATTCAACTAACGCCTGACCCCTCTGACGCCAACCGGCTAATCCTGACACAAACTGTCACTTTGCTTCTGGACCGCACGCTGGTTGAGAGCTTGTCGAAGGAAGTGGAAGAGGCGATACGCAGGCAGGCGGCAAAGGATTTGAAGGGCAACGCCGAGGTGCGGAAGGCGATCTCGAAAGCGGCGGAAGCGAAGCTCTTGGAACTGCTAGGAGTGAAGGTTGACCCGGCTCTGTGAGTTGGCTTCTAAGTACGGCACGGACAAGGTTCCTTACTATACCCCGTTTTATGATTTGCTGCTCGGCAACCGGGAAGTCCATCAAGTGCTCGAAATCGGCATAGGTACTAGAGCCTCTATGACTCATGTGCCCGGCTACGAGCCGGGAGCCAGTCTCAGGATGTGGGCGGAGTATTTCCCCGAAGCGAAGGTAGTGGGCTTTGACCGCGACCCCGAGATGCGCTCCGAGGGCCGGATAATCACCTTCCTGGTGGATGAGCGCGACACCACAAGGCTGGCCGAGGCTGCCGCTGAGTTCGGGACCTTTGAGCTGATTGTCGATGACGGGAGCCATTCCCCCAATGATCAATTCCAGACCGCCCTAACCCTCATGCCGTTTCTCTCTGACGGCGGGGTGTATATCGTCGAGGATGCCGCCGACATCGAATTGCCATTCCCGCACTATTGGGTCAAAGGCTCCACAGGCGCGAGGTTCATAGTCGTTCATGGGTAGCAACACAACCATGGTTCTCACTTCCTGCGATAGACACGACCTCCTCAAAGAGACGCTAGATTCCTTTATCCGCGTGAACTGCGGAGGAGGCAAACCCGATGCCACAATCATTATCGAGGATTCCACGGTTCCGATGCCTGACTGGTTGCGCGAGAACATCCACTACTACTCAGCTAACATCGGGAAAGTCTCTTGGATTCAAAATGGTGCGAGGATGGGCCAGGTCTACTCGATTGACCGAGCCTACCAGCACGTCAAGACTGATTTTATCTTCCACTGCGAGGATGATTGGCGTTTTGATCTGGGCGGCGGCTGGATGCAGGAATCAAAAGCCATCCTCGAGCAAAACCCGAAGATTATCCAGGTGAGTCTAAGGGGGCCTACCGGCTGGCACCAGCTTATCGATTTGCCGCCCTACGAGGGCTTCAAGGTTGCCATGCCCGGCTGGAAAGGCGGCTGGGGCGGCTTGTCGTGGAATCCCGGCCTGCGGCGGCTCTCCGACTATCGGCTCATCGGCTCCTACGGCAAGCACATCAGCTACGAAAACTTCGGGCTTGAAAGCGAGCGCATCCTGTCTCAGCTCTACCTCGGCATGGGCTACCGCATGGCCGATCTCAACCGACCGATCGTTAGCCACACAGGGGGGAGCTGCTCCCGCTCGGCCAACTTCAAGGCTCCGATGCCCAAAATCCTCATCGCCATCCCGGTATGCCACAAATTCAACTATGGGCAATGGAGGTCGGGCGACGATGAGCGATTTGACCAGGCGAATGCTTTTGAGAATCGCCCTTACGGGATGGGCATACACATTGATGGCCCTAATCCTCGTGTTCAGGCCCTCCGCGAAACCTGGCTCCAGGACGTAGCGCCATTCTCGAAGCATGTGGATTACCGCCTATTCTACGGTCGCGCAGAGTGTCCCCACGGAGAAGGCAACCGGCAAGCAGACATTTTCCACTACACAGGCGCTTGCATGAAGCGCGACTCTTTGCCCGATGAAGTCTTTCTCGACGTGCCGGACGACTACGGAAGCCTTCCCCAAAAGACTATAGCCATGTGCCAGTACGCGAAGGAGCGCGACTATGACTTCCTATTTAAGCCTGACGACGATACCTACGTACGGGTGGATAAACTGGTCGCGGAACTTCTCGGAAACCGTTTTATGGACTACGGGGGATTCTGTCACGCTCATGTCGCTGGAGGAGGTCCCGGATACTGGCTCAGCCGGCGAGCCTTCTCAATCGTTGCCGAGAAAGCGAACCTCGAAAACTGGGCGGAAGACGTAACCGTATCGAAGACGCTCCATTACAACGGCATTCAGCCCGTGAATCTTCCGGGGCACCGCTCCGGGATGAGTAACCACTGGTTTGACGTTGAGAACATGACGCCGGACCTCGTGGCCGTCCATGCCGTGCAACCCGAAGCCATGCGAGAACTTTACCGAAGGGACCATGCCGAAATTCAAACATGCGCTGCTGACTAAGGGCGAGTACCGCGAAATGATTGCGATGTGGATGCGCAATCCCAAAATCACGGCCAAGCAGTTCCTCGAATTCGCCGCACTCTATAACGAGGTCAGTAACAAACGCACGAAGATGAAAGGCAAGGACCCCGAACCTACCCCGGACGATTTGAACGAAATGGTCTTGAAACTGGAGGGAAAGAAACATGGATAACAGCATTCTCGCTGGCAAGAAAAAGCCCGAAGGGAAGTTGAAGCTCGTCCCGGCTGGGCAGGGTCATAAGCCCAAAGGCGCACACGGACGTGCGGCTGTCAAAGCACTAGGCCGCACCAAGACCACGGGCAACTTCAAAAAGATTGAAGCGGCAAAAGGGAAGGGTGCGGCTATCGCTGCGTACCAAAACGCGCTGAAGGCTCACAAAGCAGGGTAATGGGCAAGCAGGTAGAAGCACAAAAGCTGGTTGAGGAACGGGCAAGGGCCCGAAGAGACAAATTCTTTCTCGCCAATGACATCCTCGGCTACGACTTCCAGCCCGACACCCATGCCGAACTCTTCGCCTGCTACACAAAGTACAAGGAGAACACGCCATGGGTCGAACACGACGAAATCAAGAACCGGCTGATTCTTTGGTCTCGCGGCCATTACAAAACAACGGCTGTAGTGGTCGAAGTCATTCAAGCAATCCTGAACTTCCCCGATATTCGCGTGATTCTCATGCAAGGCTCCGTAGCTCTGACGAAGACCCTCTTCCGGCAAATCAAAAGCCACTTCATCGGGGAAGCCTATGGGTCTCGCCTAAAGGAACTCTTTCCTGAGTTCTGCGGAGAGCCGAAAGAACTTGGGCCGCATCCCTCGACGCAGTTCATCGTTCCTTGCAGGCGAAACAAGCAACTGGCGCAAGCTACGGTTACGGTAGCCAGCCCCCGGTCAGTCAAGACCGGCTCGCACTACGACCTTGGGGTGTTTGACGACCTCGTTACGGACCAGAACTTTAGGAATCCTAAGCTACTTGAAAAGGTTACGGAAGACTTCACGCTGGCGCAGTCGCTGATCGACCCCGGAGGCTACCGGCTTGTCAGCGGGACGCGCTACGCCTTTGGCGACACTTACGAGCAAATTATCCGCTGGCAGGCGCAAGGCAACAAGTGGATTATCTCCGTCAAGAATTGCTGGACGGACGAGAGCCAGAATAAACCCGACCATGAGAAGGTTCCGCGCTTCCCGCGCTTCACTAAAAAGAGCGGGCAGCTTGGTGGCTTCACCAGAGAAGATTTGCTTCAGATGCAGGCCGATGACCCGGCGACCTTTGCCTGCCAGTACCTCAACCAGCCGATTCACTTCAGCAAGGTTGCCTTCACCGAAGAGCTTTGGGAAGGAGCCATGATTGCGGCGGACGATGCTCCGGTGCTTGGCACAGCCGTGCTCATGGTAGACCTGGCATCCGGCGAGTCCGAGAACGCCGACGACAGCGTTATCGCGGCGGGGAAGTCCGACAGGCTCGGAGTGAACTATCTCGTGGACATGCGCGGCGGGCAATGGATGCCGATGGAGCTGGCCATGAACGTAATCGACATGACCCTCCGGCACCGTCCATCGCGTCTGTGTTTTGAGAACACCGCGAGCTGCAAATACTTCGTCGATTACCTCCGCATGGTAGCGCGAGAAAAGAACGTCTATTTGCCGCTCGAAATGGTCAAGGTAAACACCACGCCAGACGCGAAGAATACCCGCGTCGTGGGGCTGGCCGGGAAGATTGGCCGGAAACGCTTCCGTGTGCTCAAGGGATTGCCGAAACTCGACCGTCTGAAAACGCAATCTTACGAGTTTCCAAAAAGTACGAAGTCTAGACACCGCCATGACGATTACCCCGACACTGCGGCGCTGCTCGACCAGGAACTCTCGAACGATTCCCTGGCTGTGCCTCTGAGACAGCCCGCGAAGCACCCGATTCTTGCCATGATGGCCGACCGGGAGAACGCCTTGGTGAAAATGCTGACACAGCAGGAACTCGCAGCGGTTAGCGAGCCGGACGTTACGGGGCTAGAGGTCTAAATGGGCGGATTCCGGTCACTTCCACAAGCAATCGACCCCGGCGAGCAACAGACTCCGATTCTCCCGGAGGAAGTGAAGCCAGCAGGAGAGGCTTGGGACGATGAGACGGCCCTCGGCATCGTTCTGGCCGACGTTTCAAGCACGCTCAGCTACTACCAGTCGAAGGGACTGACGCCTCTAGGCGTTGAGAATGCCGATGACTTGGTGCGTGGTTATGTGAGACCCCGGCAATGGCCTGACGGGAAGCCTCGCGCGAACCTCTCGATGCACGTTTCGCTGCAAGCCATCGAGAAAATCATGCCCTCGCTATACATGAGTCTCTTTCCTCCGGGCAAGAAGATGCCATTTGTCGTTGAAGCGGTAGGGAAAACGAAGCCAGAAGCCGCGAGAGCCAATGCTTCGCTACTTTGGTGGGGCATGAAACGCTCTGACCTAAAGGAAGAGATGCGCATTTCGCTGAAAAGCGCATTGACCTACGGCCCGACGTTCGGCGTTTGGGGCTGGGAGACGAAAACGGTCAGGAAAAAGGTCTATGCCAAGACTTCTGACGGGAAAATGAAAGGCACGCAGAAGGAAATTGATTGGGAATGCCCGAAATATGAGTCCGTTGACCCGCGCTACTTCGGATACGACCCGACTTTGCGCCGGCAGGACGTGCGCAAGGGGAAATTCTACTTCCGGCAGGTGATGACGAACGGTTACGGGCTTGACGAACTACGGGACGACCCTTCCTATAAGAATATCCCGACAAACGAGGAACTGGCGGAGATTCTATCGAGGAAATCGGAGCCTACCGAGGATTCGCTGAAGGATAATAAGCGAGCCGTGTGGCGGGAGTTCCAAGCCAAGCTCGATACCGAGGATGCGAGCAAGGACCCGATGATGCACCCTCTTGAAATCCTAGAATACGTCACGGATGACCGCGTAGTTGCGATTCTGCAAAGGAAAATCACGATCAGGAACGAAGAGAACGAGTTTGGGCGCAAGAACGCCGTGTCCTGCTCGTTCATTGACGTGCTTGGTTCCTGCTGGGGCTTTGGCATCCCTAAACTGATTGCCGGAGAGCAACGGCTCCAGCAAGGCGTGGTGAATACGTGGATTGATTCTCTGGCCCTTGTGCTGAATCCCGTCTATCAGCTCTTGAAAGGCGTGGGGCCGGGCACGCAGACTATTCCTGTCTCGCCTGGCAAGGTGATTACCGAAAGCGGGGAACTAAAGCCACTCGTTACGCCTGACGTTACCGGGCCAGCGATGGAAGCGATTGCCGGGTCTGACGCGAGAGCCAGTCAAAAAGTAGGAGCCAACGGGCCTTCGGACGCGCCGACTCAGGCACTACGGACTGGCAAGGGCGTGGACGCTTTCGCCAGCGACTTTATCCAGCGGCTGCAATACTTCCTCGAACAGTTTATCAATCTCGTTTACATCCCGGTGCTCGAAGCCTATCTCGAAATCATTCACGACCACCTAACGGAAGAGCAAATCAACGAGATTCTCACCGAGGAAGAGGGCAAGGCCTACGAGGGCGACATCACGGACGTGTACAACGCCGACTTGCGGGTTGACGTAATAGCGGGCGCGAACATGATGGCGAAGTTTGCGGCCAGTCAGCTTGCGCCGATGATTATCCAGCTCGTTTCTGCTGGCCCTGTGGCCGACCAGTTCGAGGTTGCGGCCAAGAAGTTCAACTATGTGGAGTTTGTCTCTGAAACGGTGGATTTGATGGGCTGGGATTTGGAGCACCTTATTGAAGACATGACGGACGAGGACAAGCAGCGCGTCAAGGACAAGAACCAGGCGATGAGCCGTGGCATTGCCGCCCAGCAACTACAAGCTCAGAAGGCAGGGGACACGCTCAACCAGATTGACGCCAAGGCCAGCGGGCAAGCCGGGGTAGCCGTGGTCAGGCAGATTCTAAAGACACATTCGGATGCTGCGATGGCGGCGGTAGAGCAGGGCCAGGGGAGCGACAATGGCCAGCAATGAAATAGCGCGGCTCGTGGCGATCAAGAACGCTCTTCACGGAACTACTTCGACGCAAGGCTGGATGTACGTCAAGCAGATTGCCGACAACCTCGTGGCCAATTCAGTGAACGAAGCCCTTGAGGAAGAGGACCGCGACAGAGGCGAGAGCAAGAGGCTCAAGGCAGCGGCACTCAAGAAGGGTTTCGCGGAACTGTTCAGCGCCATCGAAAGCGCACAGGCCATCAACCCGGAAGCGGACTTTGAAACGGGGCTAGGAAATCTGGAAAGAGGAGACACGGATGCCGCAACTAACTGAAGCAGAGCTTGAGAAACTAAGCACGGACGAGCTTCGCGCCCTAGCCATGAAAGAAGTAGTGGAAGAGCCAGAGAAGGAAGAGCCCAAGAAAGCGCCTGAGCCGGAACCTGAAGAACAGGAAGAAACTGAAGAAGAGGAAGAGAAGCATATCTACCGCAAGGAAATCGACAACGGCAATGGCGTGATTGAGGTCTTCGAGGCCGACTCCGTTGATGAGCTGATTGACAAGATTGCCGAGGGCAAGCGCAACGCGAGCCTCAAGATTCGAGAACTAAGCGAGAAAATCAAGGTTGAGGACACCCGCACCGCGCAACAGAAGGCCGACGATGAATATGTGATTGCCGAACGGCTCAAGAAAGAGCCGTCGAAGGCGATACGAGAAATCATCTCGGAAGTCATTGAAGAGCGCATAGCGAAGCAAGTCCAGTGGGACAAAGACCAGTCGCGCTTCGTTCAGACACACCCAGATTTTATCGCCAACGCTGACAATGGAAAGAGGCTCACGGACGAGGTTCAACGCCTCGGACTTACCCCTGACTATGCCAGCTTGGAGAAGGCTTACCAGACGCTTAAAGCGAGCGGATTGCTCCTGCTGAAAGCCGAAGGAAGCGAAGAGGCCACGGAAACGGAAACCAAGGAATCTGAGCGGATTGCTCAGCCCAAGGCGGAAGTTACGCAGCCACGCAGTCCGAAGAGAGGCTCGAATCTGTCCACGCGCACGGCAGTAGCGCCAAAGCCAGATACCGCGCCCTCCGAGGATGAGGCTTATGAGTTACCCCTTGACAAATTAAGAGAATTGGCCAACAGGCAGTTAGCGGAGAGAAATAATGCATAGGAAGATTAATTATTCCGATGAGGCACTGGTACGCCGCCGTGCATATGGTAGACGTTACCACGCTACTCATAGGACAAATTATTCTCCTGAAGCATTAGCGCGACGCAAGGAATTTTCTAGGAAATACATCGCGCATTTGCGCGAGACAAATCCTTATTATTCTGCGTTTGCGCGGCGGCTTCGTCTGCATCATTTCTCACAGCAGGGATATGACGCTCTACTTGCTATCCAAGAGAATGTCTGTCCTGTTTGTAAGAAGCCGTTGATACTGACGGATTCTTATTCTGGAGAAACGCCAACGCTTGACCATGACCATTCTTGCTGTCCTGGTACCTACTCTTGCGGGAAATGTATTCGAGGGATTCTCCACATGCGGTGCAACAGTGCACTTGGATGCGTGGATGATAAACCGGAAATTCTCCGCAATGCAGCAGATTATCTGGAACGATATGCCAAAGCGGTGACTTTTACGCCCACTTCACTTCTAAGGTGACTAAATGCCTTTACCAACAGCAGCATCGGTTGTATCGAGCGGCTTGGCAGGCTACCCCACGGTCTACTATGACCGCGTAGCGCAAGACACGCTCATGTCAAATCTGTTTATGTACCAGGCTTGCGACCTCAAAACCATGCCGGATATGTCGGGCGTTGCGATGCAGATTTTCGGCTACACCGCAATGACCGCCAACACCACCCCGGCAACGGAAGGAACTCCGGGCGCTGGGCAGTCTCTAACCCAGAACACGGCGACCATCAACCTCGCAAACTACGTGGATTACATCAGCTATTCGAGCAAGGTCAAACTGACGGCCATCTCGAACGTGGTTGCGGAAGGTTCCGCGCTTCTAGCCTACCGCGGGGCGCTCTCCGTTGACGTGGTTATCAGCACGGCAGTTGATACGCTTTGCAACGGCAACGCCGCAGTGGACGACATCGAAGTAACCAATGGCAGCTATCTGATTGCCTCCGTAGCCCGGAAAGCGGTCTGGCAGCTTCGCTCTAAGAACGTCAAGCCCAAGTCGAACGGCCTCTTTTTCGGCATCACCCACTCGCTCACGGCGTATGACCTCGTGAACGATTCAACCGCCGCAGGCTTTACGGACCTCCAGAAGTACTCCGACAGTCTGGCGACTGCAAACCCGGCTCTTGCTGGCATCAAGGGTGCACGCATCGGGAACGTTGGCGGAGCGGAGTTCTACGAATCGAACGCCGTGCCGACAGAAACCAACTGGCAATCGACCTCCTTCAACGCCTATCACACTTACGTGTTCGGCCATCAAGCGTTCTGGGCATCCTCGCTCGGCAAAACCGATCTCAACCAGCGCAACTTCAGCGTCAAGACGCAGCAATTCCCGATGGGCAGCAACTCTCTCGACCCTGGCGGATTGATTGCAGCGGCCTCGGCCTACAACTTCTTTTTCGGAGTGGTAGCCGCGCCAACGCCCAGCAACACCGACCGCGTTCGCCGCATTCGCTCGGAATCGAGCATTGGATAATCCATGACACCCATATTTTTGACTGTTCTATCGACGGGAGCCATTTGGGTATCGAATGACGTTACCTTCACGCCAGCTGGCACCGTCGTTAAGCAATTCCGCGTAAACCCCAACAGCAAAAGCCAGTTGATTTGCACGCTGACAGGCAGCGGCAACGCTTCTGCTTCGGCGCTGGCGACCACAATCCCTACTGGCATCCCTGCCGGCAAAACCGAGGGCAACGAAGTACACTGATGGATGAGCCTAGAGTCCCTAGCTACTACGTGGTAAGCCGTTCGCTGACCGAGGAGCAGACGGCGAGGGTGCAGCAAGCCCTCGCCCTAACTCCTATTTCCGGTGTAATCATTACGGACATTCACGATGCGAGGCTTGGAATGCAATTCAGCCACATGATGATACGCACGGACACGCTCGAACGCGCCAGAGAAATGGCCAGCTATTGTAAGGAGCCGGTTGTGATTCTTGGCGACACTCTTTTTGTCGATTCCTACTATGAGGACGGAACGTATGACGCTCTTCCAACCTGACAAACACGAACTGGGCGACGAACGGCTAAGCCCTGAAGAGTCCGTCAAGCGCGAGCGCGAAGAACTGCTCAAGATGGCTTCGCGGTTCAGGATTCCGGGGCAGGCAGAACTCGAAGATCCGAAGCGTTCGGAAGGCCCGAAGATTCACTGGAAGCAGCTGCTTTATCGCCTGCAAAAGATTTGTCCTCCTTTGCGCATGAAAGACAGCCGCGTGGAGGGCATGGAAACGATAGCTCTCTACTACCCCAAAACAGACGCCGAAAAAGTTAACGACGGCAGCTTTGTGACCCTCGCCCTGACGGAGAAAGAGAAGTTTTTCAGAGATTACAAATACGTAGGGGGATTCGACAAGGCATGGCTGCCTTTTTACTCGCACGTGAAGCTCGACACCAGTCTCTTGCCGACACGCGAAGTCCGTGGCGTGATGACCGTGCTGCTGATGCTTATCCGGGCTAAAGCTATCACGCTCGAACAGGTGATTGGCGAGTTTGGCGACCCTAACGACGATTCCCGCAGCGACCGATTCTTAAAACAAGCAGTTTAGGAGAGAACCATGTCAGACAAGAGCATCGTACTCACGAAGGAAGACTTGCAGGACATTCTCACAACGGCCATTGCTGCTGCCAAGGCTCCGAACGCCGTAGAGCAGGCGCAACTTGACCGCCAGATGAAAGAAATACAACAGAAGCAGGCAGACCGCAAGGAGCAGGGTGCACAGGTGCTGGCTGACATCGCGGCCAAGCGCGACATTCAGGCTATTTGCACGCATGAGCACGACAACGGGCAAAGTCACGCAGTCTGGGTACAGGAGTCTACCGGGCCGGGCTACTTCATCTGCCAGCTGAATCAATGCAAGATTCGCCCCGAACCGAAGCCGGAAAAAGGCGCTGATAACGGGGCTATTTATAACACCAGGGAATTCAACCGGCTGTTCCAGAAGTCTCGCACGAACGAGCTATTTGGCTGATGAATGTCTAACAGCACGATAACCCTCCAAAACGTAGTGAATTTCTGCTCGACGCACGCCGACTTGCTGCCCCTTGCAAACGTCGGCGGGTACACGAATGAGCCTGCTCTGTCGCTCTGCAACGACGCCCTTTCGGACCTGATTACCGACCCGAACGATTGGGTATTCAACCGCAAGGAAATGCCTTCGCTCTTCACCTGCCCCAGCAAGCAGGATTATCTCTTTGCCGGGGCTTGCGCTTTTACGCTGAACGGCACGGGCACGGCGGCAAGCCCAAGCATGGGCTGGGCCATTGACCTTTCAACGAACAGCGGCATCACCGTGGCAGGTGGCGTTGTCACCGTCAAGACCATCGAGAACCACCGCTTCTCGACGGGTCA
>Ga0247686_1000024_pt1 | contig 35681 bp, 54 predicted proteins | sample CNK27_metaG_FD_182717 | JGI IMG/M metagenome (GOLD analysis project Ga0247686, IMG submission 182717) | Soil microbial communities from Purdue University Martell Research Forest, Indiana, United States - CNK27 | ecosystem: Environmental > Terrestrial > Soil > Temperate forest > Bulk soil...
GGGCTTCTCTCGTTGTCGCAGTCGAAGATTTTGCAAACTCTTTAGGTTGTACCCGCATTACCCTCCGGTGCGGCTTTGATCTCGCGGCTAATGAATTTTGGAAGTCTCTCGGATATATTTGCGTTCAAGTGGTAGATGGTGGAATTCGGAGGATGCGTAAGATAAATATTTGGACAAAGATAATAGGGCCTGAATTATTCATTCCTGATTCCATAGAGCCAGCCGAGGGGAATACGGACGCATCTTTATGGCGCAAGCATAAAACTACCGGACTGGTTACAAAAATGAGCAGGGGAAAATCCTTACGAGACTACCGATCTTTAATATTGGAAACTTAGCACTTGACGCGGGGGCGAGCTTTGGATTTGCAAACCTTCGTAGTGTGTGGTAGAATATGCTGGACGAATTAGAAAACATCCGCGAGGGGGAGGCAGCCGACACTGCTTCCCCTAAACGGCCTTGTCGGAGGCCGAAGTTGCCAAATCGAATCGCCAAAGATTCATCCCGAAAAGACCCGCAATTAGACATACTCTCAGATGGAGCCGAGCGGCTTTATTGGAGGCTGATTCTCGCCGCCGATGACTTCGGACGGTTTGAGGCTGATCCCCGTATAGTCAAAGCTGATTGCTTCCCGCTCAAAATTGATTCCCTTAGAACTGCCACGGTTGAGAAGTGGCTTGATGAAATTGAGAAGGCTGGACTGGTTAAATTTTATTCGGTCCTAAATAGGGGATACGGTCAGTTCATAACCTTCGATCCGCCGAGAGCCGCAAAATCAAAGTTTCCTGCGCCAAATGACGCAGAAGTAACTACCATTGAAAACAAAGGTGATAGCATTTGCAAGCAAATGATTGCAGATGCGCCCGTATTCGATGTTCGTATTCGTAGTTCGAGTTCGTATTCGGATACGAAGTCCGATCCCTTGGATGGCGGAAGTGATTTGGGTTCCTTTGAAGAATTTTGGGAGATTTACCCTCGTAAGACCGCCAAGAGCGAAGCCCTCAAGTCGTGGAAGAAACTCGGGGGGGTATCGGAAGCGTTACTGATTGAAATAGTCGAGGCGGTAGAACGCCAGAAGCAGTCTCAACAGTGGAATAGGGATGGAGGGCAGTATATCCCGCATCCGGCCACATGGTTGAATCAGAAGCGGTGGCAGGACCAAGCTGATATATTTGAGCCGCAGCAGAAGCCGCAGTCGATGCGGCACTATCAGCCCCGATAGCCCGCTAAGAGCAGGACAGAGCAGGGGATAGATTCGCAGGAGGTTGGTGATGGCAGATTAACAGTTCGATCCGCCCTCCGCGCCGAGCTAGCCCGCCCGGAGGCGATGCTTACCGTAAAGCATCTCTGCTGTGGGGTTATAACCCAACAGGAATGGGACGGTGGCGTGTTGTCAGTGGAGTGCCCTGATTGCAACCGCGCTGAGCATTCGGGGAATGGATTACCGTGTCAGGAAGTGTATGAAGGTAGTCCATGCTTTGAACATCGCATTTTGCATCATTCTAAGGCTGGAAGATTTTGGGGAATAGAATATGGCGAAGTTCTGAAGGGAGGCGAGTTGTGAGCGCATGTGAACATCTGAATTTTGACGCCGAGGTAGATGTTAATAGGCTAAATGATGTTGGTGCATTCATGGCCGATATCAGAATTAAGTGCCACGATTGTGGGCACCCATTCCAGTTTCCAAAACTTGGTTCCGGCATTCGCTCTGATAGAGCATCAACTTCAATAGATGGGCAAGAATTGCACGTTCCTATCAAGCCTAAAGGTGGGGAGGTATTTCCACAATTCCCAGGATTCTCAGTGAGGTTTTATAAATGACCCAACCAACCGAACGCCTCTGCGAGTGTGGACAGCCAGACAATTCCATTCGTCACTCTTTTACTGCGGCGAAAAGCGTTGACGCGCACGCATTCAAACCAACCGAACGCCGGGTAGCGGAGAGGCGCATTAAAGAAGTTCAAATGATGCGACTGCCAAAAAACTCGGCATACCCGAACTATTCTGAGTTGCATGTGGCAGATCACTGGTGCCCAAAAGCGGGATGCACTCCGATCTGTAATCGTCGCACCACCGGGGACCGCCGCAAGGTGGACTGGCACGCTCGCTACGATAAGCTGCTTGCGGTTGCAGAGTGGATGAATCGTGAGATCGACAACTACCACGACCACGATGATATGGGAGAGCAGAGACGTTGCAAGCTGTGTGCTGCTCAAACCAAATTCACCGCGCTGGAGAAAACCAATGGCTGACCCACGGAGAGAGAAGCTGCTTGAATATCTGCGCTGGCATCACGTAGGAGGAAAAACATCTGATGCTGCCGATAAGATTGAATCCCTCTACGCTCCCGCACCAGCCGAGAGCGAGGCGGAGTTGAGGGATAAACTAATTCAACTTCTGAAAGATCACAAGACCGGAGTGCTCGCTGAAGTTGTTGTCAACCAAATCCTCGCGCTGCTTCGCCCACAGCCCAAGCCGTCGCCGGAGGATTTGGAGCGGTTTCATGCAATCAAGGAAAATGCGTTGGCGAGTAAGCATAATGCCACTCCTGCGAATCCAAAGGCCGAGGAACATTGTTTTCTAGCGGCTAATGATATTCTATGGCTCCTCACCAAGCTCCTAGCCGCGTGGGGGAAAGGGGGTGAGGCGAAGTGAATAGCGTAGTAGAAATGACATCAGCCGAGGCAGTATCAGGACTGTTGGACATCGTTAAAGCACAAGAACCTATTTTAGACTGCACATACGGAAGCGGGGATTTCTGGATTGGTTCATCCCGCAAAGTTTATGGTTTGGACCTTGATCCTCTTCGGGCCAAGGATGAGCAAGCAGACTTCCGCTCCCTACGATTCAGTGATGGTGAGTACCCTACTGTCGTATTCGATCCCCCGTTTCATCCCTATGTAGGAAGTGCAGAAGAAACACAATTTAAGGGCATGGGGAAGAATGATAAAGAGTTGCGGACTAATTTCGATGCGGGTCTTAGAGAGTGCTGGCGGGTCACTTCTCGACACCTGCTGGTAAAGTGCCAAGGCTTTGTTCATAATCACACCCCGCAATGGATGCCCCTTTGGTGCATTCCTATTTGTGGAGAACCGTTTGAATGGTTGATTGTGGCGCGAGACCACAAAAGGATCAGTGGCCGCTGGATAAACACTTTCTCGCTTCGCAGAAATCACGCCGACTATTTGATATTTGATAAGCACGGAAATAAGAGGTAGGGGAGTAACGCCGAGCGGCGAACGAGTGTGAAGATGGGGGAGGTGAGGGGGATGGGCGATTTTTGTTGCCGTGAATGTTGGCGAGTTGTTAGTTGCTGGAAGTGCCATCGTTGCGTAGAACACTGCCCGCGATTATCTGGTGCTATACATACTTGTAAACCAGCGGCGGAATTAGAGCGGTTGGAGCGACGGAGGAAAAAGAAAGTAGGAGGCTCCCGATGAAGCGATGTCAGAAGTGCAAAGGAAAAGGAATGACGCCGTGGAAAAAGGAACCTTACTGCTTGTTTGGGGGGAAAGTGATAAGTATTCCAACTCGGTATAAATGCCCCGACTGCAAGGGCACCGGAAAGGTCAGCAAATGAGCGAACCAATCAAGCGCGAAGATGTGGAGAGGCTGAAACAGAGAGCAAAGGACGGCCCTATCTATTTTGCCAGAGATGAAATTATTCGACTCTGCGACGAGCTTATGGCGATGGACGAGCGCATCCGGCTGGCCGAGAAAGAACAAGAGCACATACTCAATGGCCCTCGGTGCGGTTGCGAATGCGAACCCTGCAAGTGCCATCGCCATTATAGGGCCGAGCGCGACTCCCTGAGGAAGCTGGCGGGGGAACTGGTGGGGGCGCTCAGGAATTGCAGACGAGATGCGAATATTCTCCTTCAGGTGCTTATGGCCCATCAGGAAAATACGCATGAATTCTTGGAAGAAGACGATGCCTCAATAGTAAATCAAATTGAGGAATCAATTTGAGATGACGGGTTATATGCAACCGCCCTTGAGTCGGCTCAGAAGGCGGGGATTGCTAATCCTTCCGCCTCCTAGCCTCACGGCGGTCATCGCCCCTCAGATGCCACCATTCCTCGACCTTGACCCCGGGGATTGAGCCACGCCTCTCGGAAGCGCGTCTGCGTTCAATCTGGAGGATGATCCGCTCCCGCTCATGCTGTGGAACTCCAGCTGCCATCATCGTGGCATCCCATTGCTCGTGTTCGTTCATGGAATTAACCTCGTTAGATTGACGCTGATATGCGCCAGTGAATAGAGTATCCCGGCTATTACGGTGCCGAGGGTTACGAGTGCCAGAATCCAGAGTTGGCGGGTGCTCATGTTAGCGGCCCTCCGCAGCGGCAATGGCGGCTCGAAGTGAATGCATTTCTTTAATAGTTACCCGCACAACGGCGCGACCTCGACTATCAAAATCGCATTCTGTAAACGGTTTTATGGCCTCCAAAAGACTAGGGGATGCGGCAAACAGGATTGCATCTTCAAGCCTATTCGCAAAGCCAATCGCCCCAGATTTGGAAGTTATTCCCGTGCGCGTTCCTCTCTCCCCTGGAATGCGTGGATCGTAAATGCTCCACGGTCCCGGCGTGTGCTTCGTGTTGCTCATTGTGCGTGCTCCTTGCCCTTGCGGGCGTTAGTTGGTTGCCCCAGGATTCTGCGCAATCCATTCGGCCAGTTCGGTCATAATGTCCTGCATTGGTTGCCCAACGTATACAGCCAAATCTCCCATGCTCATCAATCCGCCCGTATTGCGATGAATTTCTCGGAGCTTGGGATTTATCAGCGAGCGGATTTTCTCATCGACGGTCATACCCCCCCTATTTCGATTCGATCTTCACGCGGGCCTTCGGCTCATCCCACGTTGCGACGTGACAGGCTGGACATACATGCGGGCGTCCCGGCTTGCGCGGATACCAGGTCCAGTGGCACTTGAGACATTCTCGCTTTTTCATGTGACCTCCAGGTAAGCTGCGTTTGATTTGCGCTCGACAATAGCCCACTTGTTGTACATGGACTCGCGGACCGCAAACAGGACGTTGTACAGTTCGCGCAAGGTGTATGCGCCATTGCCGAGCGGATGGAATTCTCCGCCATTCTCGCCGCGATATTCCACCAACCGAAACCCGCACGGTCCATGCTCGACAAACAAATGCCCGTCCTGCGTGATGCGTTTTCCCTCGGCGGTCGTAATCCAGCCATCCTTCGGACGACCTAGCAGGTCATTCAGGATGCCAGCTTGCCGATCTACCATTGCCTTTGTGATGCGTTCCATATATTTTCCCCCCTGTAAAGTCTAATCGCTCCATGATGCCCATTGACCGCGCTATGCCTAGCGGCCCCGTTAGGGGATGATTCAACGGGCACGGACGCAGCGGTTAGGCCATGTTTTTCGCGGAGAACACTTCATCATAAATCCGCTGACCATTTTCGGAATCCGTTTCTTCGATGAGCGCAGACAGTACGGTGCAACCTTCGCCTTCTGCCAATCGAACCATCGCAGAATAAATATCGCCCAAATCTCGCTTGGTAATATTCGCTTGATCTTTCATCGCATCCCCCTTGTGTTTGGTGGTTAGCTGGCTGATATGCAATGCGTGCGTTCCCAATTCTGAAGCGCAACCATTGCTGGCATCCGAATCATATTCTGCTTTCGGAATTCTTCTGAAATGAATGTTACATCCTGTATGCGGCCATCCTTCAGGATTCCCGCACAGATCGTACCGCGCTTGTCGTGTACGACCTTGACATAACCATCTTCCAACTTGATTGATAAATGCCGATTCATGCATCCCCCTTGCGTGATTTGGTGTTGCTGTCCATGTTAGCGAGTACGTTCCCCGACACGTTCAACGTGGTACACGGTTGCATAGACCGAGCCTACGCGATATTCATTGCTCATATCGAGCGATGCATATTTGCGCGGCGTAAGTTTCATGCACCGGGTATAGAATGTCGTTGTGTATGGCTGAGAATCGTTTATAAAGTCGAACGTATCGCCAATGTTTAAATCTCTGAATCTGTATTCCATGTGCGCTCCCTTGTTTGATAACTTCTAACTACTCTGCGAGAATACACCTAACAAAATAGCTAGTCAATACTATGGTACTTATTACCATCAATAGTAGCATGATAATAAAGCAAATAGAATTATTCACGCTGAGCCAATAAAAACGGCATGTATAAAGCCGAATGTATATTCACTGAAATGCAGTCTTCAAGTGATTGAAACCTGGTTGAAATGAATAAATATACATACATTAAAAATAAAGCTTGCAATTGGGGAATATCTTGGGTATTTATGGGGTGTTCCAACATATCTTGTGGGCGGGCTGCAAGGTCCGCCCGCGTTGCCATGTTGGAGCGCAACGCGAGGGTATGTGAGAATATTCAAACCCAAACGCCATCGATCACACGCCGAGCGGCACAGCAAGCGAAACCGCCGGCAAGCAGCGCAACCAACTCAAGAGATCAACTGGAGTCAGCAAATACGGAAGGCAAAACGCCAGCTCGCGGAAGCTGTGCGGATAAACGCATTGCCGAAGGCCCAACGCGATAGCGTGCGGATCGATCACCCGATGTATTACAGAACGGACCTGCTGCCAACACAGAAGGCCCAGGTTGAACGATTGAAGGAACAACGGCTGTCAGTGCTCGGAAACAAGCAAGCAAGCCCACAATCAACCGATGACCAGTTACGGCGCACAGAACAGTGCGCGGACGATGCCAAGCAGTCAACGGGCGGATATAACCGCTCCACGCTAGAAGCGTAGGCGTCGATATAAAGGTAAATTGAGGCTGCTGAACAAGATGCAAGACATAACCTCCGCCAATGAGGGGTAGGGGAGTGTATTCCTTCCAGCAGTTCCAGAGCAGAGCGTACGCGGAGCGATTCTTCCGAGCGTAGCGAGTTAGTCAGTGAATCCAGACCGAAGGCTGAGCGTAGCGGATTATCAAATAGTTGACGCTGCTCTATCCTGCTTATGTTAGTATTGTTCCATTATGGGACGTACTAAGAATCCACGCACCGCTGCCGCTGTCCTAGCCCACAAACTAGCTGGAACTCCTCGCCATGCAATAGCCGCCGCATTAAATGTCTCCGAACAGACAGTCACCCGCTATTCAAATGAAGCCCTCGCTGAACTCGATCAAGGCTCATGGCTAGAGTTTCAGAGGTCCTTGGACGTAAGCGTGCCGAATGATCGCATCATAGACACACTGGACCGCAATATGGTGCAGACTGATCACCTGCCTACCAGCCAGAACGCAGTAATGCTCGCAGTGAAGCTGAAATACGGCAAGTTCATGCAGGATCAGGAGCCTAGCAGGGCAGCTAGTGTACCGCTGTTCTCTCTGCCTGCTGGGAGCAAGGTAGCGATACAGGTCGGGCCTGCGGTGCCAGCACGCAAGGATAGCGAGTAAACATGCTGCGGCACCAATAAACATTCGGGTGCCGGGTACCCCTCCGACAGGCGTAGGCTTATAGCTGGATATGGGTATATCCGCTTGCACGAGCCTGTAGTAATTTTCTTCACAGGTTTTGGGATCGTGACTTTCCACCGCCATTTTGTAAGATTGTGAAAATATGGATGTTGTATACACTATCTTTCCATGCGGACAAATGTTCACTAAAAATGTGGTTGATTTGTCCGTGTCCGAAAAGGTCCGTTTAGGTCCGAATTTATTTCCAACTTTTCAGGGATCGTAAATTTTCCTCGCCTTTGGTGGCATCGTGTACCAGATTGGTTACTGGTTGCATGGATTGCATAGATGTGCTAGATTACACCTTTAATGGTGGTGATGATGGAGAGAGCTAAAACTTTGAGGATCACGTTGTTTCCTGAGCCGTTATATCCCGGAGCTTTGTGCCCAATGCAGGAACTGAAGGCACCTGCTGGGTACGAGTTCACGGGGGAGTATCGACTTGCGAAGTACGGCGAATGGGTTTTACAGGCCGATGGAACGGCTCTTCGAGTGGTTTGCAATACAGACAATCAGTACTTCATCCTGCGGAAGTTGGAGAGCGCGAGGGAGCGGCGGGCGAGGTTGATGCAGCAATTGTTTCACGAATTTTATCGTCGAGTTAATATTACGGATTCCGCGACTCCGTGGATAGAGAGAACTGAGCTCATCTTCGCGGAGAACCCGGATGAGGTGAAGGGATGACACCAGATCAGTTCGATGCGGCGAGTCCAGAGGAGCGGAACGAGGCTATTGCGCTGGCGCTGGGGTGGAGTCACAGAGAAATCGGTATTGGCGTGCTCCCCGACTGGCAGGGCGATGATGGGCTTGCATTCAAGGAACTGTGGCCGGAGATTATAGCTATGCGTGACTCCGCATTCATTACATTTGCCTGCCGTCAACCGTACACTCCAAAGGAAAAGATTGTTGATGCGAGAGGAATATTTTCTGGAGACACATGGGCTCACGCGATCTGCAAGGCGTTTCTCGCGCTGAAGAAGCGGACGTGAAGGGATGACGGTATACATCTGCGTCCATTGCGGGATTATGCGTGACCAAATTCCTCAAAATGGGTGTTCGTGTTATCGGAATATGCGCTTTAAGGTTGAGGATCGCGCCGATCCGTCACACTGGAGAGTCGTGGAGTTGGAAGTTAAGGAAACCAATGCACATCAGGGTTAAGGTTCCGCAGGAGTTGCACCGCGATCTCAAGGCTGAGGCGGCACGCAAGGGAATGACCCTTGAGAAGTTCGTAGTTGACCGCCTGATTGGAGATTGGACCGAGCGGCTATCGCAGGAGAGGGGAGTGATGTCAAATGGTGTTGATCCAGGAACAAAATCGAGGGACCGCACAAAACGCGATTCTGTAACCGGGGAGCACCGAGCGGTTGAAACGAGTGCTATAGCGGGTTGCCCGAAGTGCGGGAATGCAAAAGTTAGACCCATCGGACGAGTGGATCGCAAATGGACCTGCGTTTGTGGGGAGGTTTACGCAGACGCTCCGAGCGGTAACGAGACTGCGGCGGCGTCGACGCCAATAATACCTAATTGGCCGATGGTTCTTAATGCCAAAGTTGCCCAAAACGAGCGACTCGCCCGCATCGCGGAGGGCTGGAACATGGACTCGCGGGACTGTACAGAGTGCGGTAAGGAGAGTGGGAAGTTGCACACCCTGAAATGCGAGGCGGGACTTCGGCTTGCTATAGCGGCCAGGGAGAAGATGAAATGATGCTCTCCCAAAACGCATTTGAAGAACTCAGGAAAAAATTTATACTCCCGTGGAAAATCCGCGAACGGAAAGGAAAGTATTATGGAACATGGATAGAGGATTCAGATGGGAATTCGATCTGTTGGTTCTGGGATCATCATACAAGAAATAATTCAGAACCAAAGCCATCTATCAGAGAAATTGCCTATTTTGGTCCCGGTTATACCGAAGAAGCATGGGCTGAATATTGCTGCGATTCCCATTGGGAATGTTCAGAAGATTATCAGGAAGCGATAGATTTTTTGGAATTGATTGAAATGCACATCAAGCACACCGAATCTAATTTTCTATGGAATGGATAGACAAATGTCCAAGGATAAGGGCCAGCCCAAGCTCGGCAACTTGCAGGTGCGCTCCACCTATGGGACAGTTCCAGCCAAGCGCATCCTGTGCGTGAAGTGCGGTCGGCCATCGACGGGAAGAAAGTGCAGCATTTGTATTCATGGGGAGCATGATTCGGAAAGTTCTTGACCTTTAAGCGGAAAAGGTTTAGAACTTGAACGTTACGGAACTGTTCACCGTATAAAGAGCAGCGTTCGATTTGTAGCCAGTCTTGTCTCAAAAAAGCATCGTTCAAATACATCCTTCCGGGCGCGAAACCCACATCACAGCAGTAGAAGCCCTATCTCTCATCAAAAGCGGAAATTATTGTTTTGCGGGTCGCCGCGACGGTAAACAGGTCGTTACCCCTGCCGGAATTCATCGTGTTGTTCTGTGGAATGGATCAAGCCGCGATAAAAATGCCATGCATGGACCGGGCGAAGTGAGGAGTTGATGCTGGAAGAGAGAACCTTGGTGCGTAATGAACCTTTTCGGGGATGGTATCTCGATGAGGTTGATGAGTGGAATTCGCTTTGGTTTGAGGATTCAAAATACCAACTAGCTTCGGAAGGCGCACATCTGCGAAGAAAGGCAGTTGCTATACTAGACAGAATAAGAGCACGGATTAAGGAGAACAATGAAGCAGTGGGAAGTTCATTATAAGCGGTTTCCGGGCGGCGTGCAGCACTCGCTCGTAGAGGCATCATCGCTTCTGAATGCCGAACTGGTTGGTAAATTGTGGTGCGAGAAAAAGACCCGCGAGGAAACCGGCGATGGCAGGCGCTATCAATTCCTGTTCGTGCGCGATCCCATTGTTGCCGATGAATCCATCCTCGGCTATGGTTCCACCGTGGAAATTGATGAGCCGGTAATCCCGAAGGCGGAACAGGTTTCTCCAGACGAGCAGCGCCGCCGCATCGAAGCGAACAAGGCTACTCAGCGCCAGGTTCCAGTACCGGAGAAGGGCATATTCCGCCAGATGGTGGATGATGCCAAACAAGCGATTGGCAACTAAGGCAAGTGCCCGCAATCAGAAGCACTTCGGCACCGAAGCGCAGACCGTCAAGCTGATTGATTGGGCATCTCCCAAGCAGCAGGAAGCATTCGAGTACGGACCAGCCCCGCTATGCTGTTCTGGCGGATTCGGGGCCGCGAAGAGCTATGCTCTCTGCCTCAAGGCATTGTATCTTTCCGATACCTTCCCGCAGAATCGTGGCGTGATTGCCAGGAAAGTGAGCAAGGAACTTGAAAGAACCACAATGGCCACGTTTTTCAAAATCTGCCCTCCGTCAGCTTACGATCCTGAATTCGGGGGACGTCGTGCTGACTCCGAGAATTATCTCAGGTTGGCCCGCTCTGGTTCTGAAATTTTATGGCTCCATTTGGATGACCCGGACATCGAAGGCGTTATCCGAGGACTTGAAATTAATTGGTTCTTCATCGACCAAGCCGAAGAAATCAAGGAAGAAGTCTTCGACATCCTGAGTTCCCGCCTCGGCAGGTGGGACCAGTGCAGGGTTCCCGATGAAGTAATGATGCGGGATACCGGATGCACCGATTTGGAGCAAGCGAGAAAGAAATGGCCGTGGAAGAATCCAATGGGCGGCATATTGCCGCCGGTATTCTCCATGATTGCCTGTAACCCCGATACTGAGCAGCATTGGATTTGGCGCAGGTTCCATGAGGATAGCCCGGACTGGCGGGATCGTTATTCCGCGCTCGGCTACAAGATGGTCAGCATGACATCGCGGGAGAACAAGTTTCTTCCGAAGCAGAACCTCGATGAAATGCTGAGCAAGGATGCCTCGTTCGTTCGCCGGTTTGTCGATGCGGAATGGGGCATACCGGAAGGGCAGATACACGAGATCAGGCCGGAAAGCATCGTCCCCGGAACGCCGGAGATTGTGGATTATATCAAGACCCGCTGTGTTCTCCATCGTACTTTGGATCACGGTGACGCCGCGCCGACTTGTTGTGTCTGGTGGGCGGTTGATCGAGATGGTAATGTTTTTGCTTACAGAGAGTATTACCAGCCTAATCGCCTGGTTTCAGATCATCGCAAAAACATCTCGGAACTATCCAAAGGCGAAAAGTACCAGATGCAGTTAGCCGATCCGAGCATGTTCTTTAAGACCATGCAGAAATACGGCGGGAGGTGGAGCTTTGCAGACGAATACGCAGACCGTTCCAGAACCCACGGATTTACTCCAGAGAACGCTATCGACTGGACTCCGGCGGATAACGACGAGCTTGGCACGCGAAATCTTATCAATGAACTCCTCCGACCTCAAGGTACTGGAGAACTGGATCGGGATGGAACTCCAGTCCCGCGCCTGCACCCAATCAGAAACGAGATGGGATTGTGGCCCCGGCTATTCTTCATTGAGCGAAGCGGGGATTATCCGAACGGATGCGTCGAACTCATCCGGCAAACCAAATCCCAGCGGAGGGAGCGAATCGGAACCGAGTTAGGCAAGCCGACATTCTCCGATGAGCGCGATACCTCCATGACGGACCATGCCTATGATACTCTTCGTTATTTTATCTCATGTCGTGTTGCGCTTCCTCAGCAGAAAGTCGTGAAGTATTCCAGCAAGTCGTTCATGGGCGTGCGCGATAATTACCTTCGCATGAAACGGCTCGGCCAGTTGCCGGGAACAGGAGTGCACGTTGGCGCGTAAAACCGATAAAGACCGCGTGAAGGAATGGAACTCACGCATCAGCGCGGCCAATAAGATCAATGAAAAGTGGGAAGAGGAGTATCGCTGCGATGAGCTATGGAAATATTACTTGGGCCATCAATGGAAAGGCCAATATGCTCCCGGCAAGGAACCCTATACGATCAACCTTGTATTTTCTTCCATCGCCATCCAGATGCCGACGCTGCTTTTCTACCATCCCCGCGTGAATGTAAAATCGCGGCCCGCCAAATTCGATGATGACCCGCAGGGCGCGGGTATGCGTGCCCAATTACGAGAAGATACGCTGAATACATTCATCCGCAATCCCATTGTGCGCTTCAAGGAAGAGACGCAACTGGCACTGCTCGAGTCCGACTTCCGCTTCGGAGTCGTGGAGATCGGATATTCCGCCGACTTCTCCGATAATCCGAATACTCCGACGAAGCCGATCATTGATGAGGATAGCCAGCAGGAAGCCGGAACGCTGCCTGCAAAATCGAAGATCATCAAGAACGAATCGCTATTTGTGAAGCGCATTCCGGCGAAGCAGTTTCGAGTCTCCATCAATGCCAAGAACAGTCTGGAGCAGGCCGATTGGTGCGGATATTTTGAATGGATGTATCCCGCAGATATTAAGGCCAACCCGCGCTATAAAAACACATCGACTATTAAATCCAGCGGGAAAATCAGCAATGACCTCTATGCCGCTCCTGCAACGGAAGGCGAAGAGGAAAAGGAAAAGTACCGCAACCAGTTGAAGGTATGGAAGATTTGGGACTTGCGGGCCAAGAAGCGATATATTTTCCAGGATGGCGGCGAGAAATTCTTCCTCGAAGAGGATATGGATACCATGCGCGATGGCCGTGCCATCCTTCCGCTCGAAGCATATAAGCAGTTTGAGCGGCTCGATGAATTCCTTCCGCTGCCTCCGGTATATAACTGGCTATCCCCGCAGAACGAATTGAATGAGACGCGGGAGATGCAGAAGATTCATCGCCAGCGGTTCCGCCGCGCCTATGAATGCACCAACGCGGTTGATGATGGAGAGCTTCGCAAGTTTGAGGAACCTGTCGATGGAAGAATCATTAAGGTTCCCTCCATTGGTTCCATTGCTCCAATTGCCGATGCCCCGCTTGGACCCGATGTTTCCGCAGCCTATCCGCTTTCCAAGGAAGATTTCAGGGAGATTTCCGGGGTGAGCGCGGAGCAGCGCGGCCTTGCGGAATCGGATACCGCTACGCAGGCTAATATCATCAATGCGAATTCACAGATACGCGAATCATTCTCCAAGGTCGGCGTGGCCGATTGGCTTGCCCGCATCGCTTATAAGATGATGCTGATTCTCGAAAAGCGGATGTCGCTTCCATTTTGGGTAAAGCTCAATGCCGATCAGTACGAGCAGAATTATCAGGCAGATATTGTGGAGACTGGAAATACCTGGAAGAAAATCACCACGGAGGATTTGGGCGATTCGATGAATTATGATGTCTCCGTGGATGTCGATTCATTGAGTCCATCTACCGATGCAGGCGAGCGGCAATCGTGGACGCAGGTGCTCATGGTGCTGGCGAATCCGCAGATTCTTCCGGTACTTCTGGCCTCCGACCTCATACTTCGCAAGACGCTTTCCTATTATGGAATCAAGAACGAAAAGGAAATCGAGGCATTAAAAGAATTGGGCATGACACTGCTCAAGCAGATGGCCGCTGCCGCCGCACAGCAGATGCAGATGCAGCAGCAGGCAATGGCAATTAAACATCCGGTTGGCGCAATCGCTCAAGGTGCCGGTCCCGGCCCGACTCCCGGCATGGGAGATATTCAAGGGCAAATTGCCATGCAACCACAAGGGAATCCACTGCAATGAACGTGCCGATGTGCCTGGAATGCGGTCACTGCCATTTCAAGGAATCGCCGCATGTTAAAGGCCCGGAATATCAGCCATTCAAGCCGTATGTGGATTACATGCTGGATGCGAAGCCAGTCTATGTGGACTCTCCGCGCACGCGGGAACGCTGGATGAAAACGAATAAACTGGATTGGGCACCGCGCCGCCATCCTGACGATATTGCTCATTCGATTTGGAAACGAAAACAAGGAGAACGCTAATGCTTCCTAACAAGACACCTTCCACGCCGACTATGCAGGGAAAGATGACTCCTCCGGGTACGCACTATGGCGGATTGAAAACTCCTGCTCCGGGCGGGGCTGGTGCGGCATCCAGCAATCGCTTCGGGAATTCCCCGCTCAAGCAGATGCTTTCCAAGCACAAGAAGATGGGGAAGCTGAAATCCGGCGCATCCATGACGCAGGATCGCAAGACGCTCAAACCCGGATTCGCGCCGGAAAAGGGTCCGGTCGGAGATTAGCCATGCCATCGAAGAGCAAGGCGCAGCAGGAATTTATGGCAATCTGCGAACATGATCCGCAGCACGCGCAGGGGAAGTGCCCGGATATGACTCACCAGCAGTTACACGATTTTGCGGCAACGCCGCGCAAGGGTTTACCCGCTCATATCTCGAATCTAAAAAGAGCGGGAAAGTTGAAGAGGAGTAAGTAGCATGGCAGAAGAAGATAAGCTGCCTACGTTTGACGAGTCGTTTAAGGCCGCAGTGGAACAGCACTCCGCACCAGCGGAGCGAGCGGCTGTGCCTGAACCGGCATCAAGCGAGCCAGCACAGCAAACCCCGGACGAGCCACAAGCGCAAGCCCCGGTGGACGATGGCGCTGAATTACTGAGCAAGGAAGAGATTGAAAAGCTGAAGGACGATCCAGCAAAGTTGGAGGCCGGATTCAAGAGCGCCTTTACCAAAAAGACTCAAGAGCTGGCCGAGCAGCGCAAGCAACTGGAACCCTATCAGCAGTTAATTCGCTCGTATGAAACCGATCCGAAGGGAACGGTAAAGCAACTCTATGAGCATTTCTTTCCGCAACAGGACGCAACTCCGAAGCAGGCCGCTCAAGCCACGAATGCTTTCCTCGATCAGTTGAGGACCGGGCTTGGGCCTGAATTGAGCTTTCTGGCAGACCGCATGGCTCCGGCATTAGAGAACCTGATGCAAAGCTATGTGGGAAATCAGATTGCCCCGGTTCAGGAACGGCTGGAGGCGGAAGCAGCGGAGCGGGAAGTGAATGCGGAACTCTCCGCATTTGAGGTGAAGCACCCGGATTGGAAACAGCACGAGGAAAAGATGGCTGAGATTGGCCGTCGCTTTCATCCTGCTCCCGATCCGCTTACGGGCCAGCCTCCTTCAACGGAAGAGTACATGGATACGCTTTACAAGTTGGCGACGTTTGATATTTCAAATGCCGCAAAGGAAACGGAAATGCTCAAGCGAATGACTGCATCAGCCGGAAAATCGGAATCTCCAAGCTCGGGAACGCCAGAAAACCGCGTGGCTAAGACACCCGCCAAGCTCCCGACATTCGAGGAAGCGTTTGCAGATGCGAAAAAGGGAGTTCGGTACGAATATTAGCCCACGCAGAAGGGGCTAAATCATGGCAATTCCGTCAGCTTTGACGTTGAATTATGATGCCGTGCTCAGCACGACACTATTCAACTATCACAAAAATATCGAGGACCAGATCAGTACCTCGAACTTCTTCCTGTATAAAATCATGAAGATGAATTCGATGTATGAGACGGTCAGCGACTTGGGCGACCGCGCACAGATTCCGCTCATGTATGCCTTGGGTACGGCGGATTCCTATTCGGGATACGATCAGTTGGATACGACCCCGATGGACGGCATCACTTCGGCATTCTGGAATTGGGCGCAATGCGCGATTCCGATTGCTATTTCCGGCCTGGATGAGAAGAAGAATTCCGGCTCCGATACCAAACTGGCCGATCTCTTGAAGGCCAAGACCAAGCAGGCGGTGCTCGGAATTCAGGACTATTTTGGCCGCGCCTTGCTGCAAGGGAACGGTCCCAATACGGCAACGGCAATCACCACGGGCCGCACGTCTCCGAATAACGGTTCGGTATTCATCGACCCGCTGGCTTTGCTCGTGAAGTACGATCCGACCACTAGCACGACCATCGGGAACATCAACCAGAGCACCTATTCATGGTGGCAGAATCAGAGCAAATCCGGCGGCTCCGGGGCTACGACTTATGCGGGCTTCCTCACGGAAATCTCGCACCTGTTCAATCAATGCTCCATCGGACCCGGCGGCTCTCCCGATGTCCACCTGACCGATCAGAGCACTTTCGAGTTTTACGAAGGCGCTCTCCGTTCGCAGAATCGCTACAACGACTATCGCAAGGCCGATATTCCGTTCGAGAACCTGGTGTTTCGCGGCCAGCCGGTCACATGGGATCAGTTCATTCCCGATGTGAAGAATGGCACGATCACTCAGTCCACCGCGAGCGGAACATGGTACATGATCAATTCGCAGTTCTGGAGCTTGAAGTATCACTCGGATACGAACTTCACTCCGACCCCGTTCATCAAGCCGGAGAACCAGGATGCGAAAGTCGCTCAAATCCTCTGGTTGGGAGCATTGACCGTTTCCAACCGGCGCAAACATGGAGTGCTGGGCGGTATTACCACGACCATCGCATCCTAATCGTCCTGATACGGTTTCCCTATCAATTCGGGGAGGCGAAGGTATCAGGGCCGAGGCTTCCCCATAACCGGGCTTGCGCCCAAGGAGGATCACTACCATGATGTTTCAACGGATCAACGCTGGAACCGCCGAGCGCGTATTCCAGATTGTGTTTAACGTGGCTGGCGGCACGGTGACGGCAAACTACCCGGTTTGCTGGGATCAGTCATCCACGGCTGACGGCGTGCGCGTGACTCAGCCGATCACGGCGAATCTCTCGCTGCTGGTCGGTATCGCCACTGCCGACATCACCAACTCATCGTATGGAAAGGTTCAGTGCTACGGATACCGCGCAAGCGCATTCGTAACCGCTGACACTTCTCAGGCGGTGAACAATGGCGACATCCTGATTCCCGTAACGGGCCAGTATTACTTGACCCGCTCGGCGGCTTCGGATGGCAAGAGCGGATTCATCTATGCGGCAGGCGGCTCCGGCACCATCGCCTATGCGACGATGACCACGCCTGTTGCGGCCAACAAGGCCGTCCTGATTCGGATGCTGTAAGGAATCCTGCTTGCAACAGGAGGGGTCCTCCGCATAGCCCCAGCGATATAATGTATGTGGAAGGCTTCCGCCCCTGAGCCGCAATCAGGGGCAATAAAAAGGAGTGCTATGGCAACCAAACCACACGAAGCAAAAGTACCGAAGGCGCATCCGCCAACCGTTGATGATCTATTGAAGCGAATCGAAGCTCTCGAAGCGCGTCTATCGCATGTGGAGAATTCCACCGGATTCAAGAAGCATGAGGAACCAACGGCCTAACTATGCCCCTGCAACTCCAACTGGAAACGAGCGCATACTGCAACGCCAAGTGCATCTTCTGTCCATATCCGACTATGAAGCGTCCGCACGGGTTCATGGATATGGCGTTGTTCCACAAGATCATTGATGATGCGGCAACCATCCCGTTGATTGAGGATATTACTCTCACGGGGTTGGGCGAGCCGCTGCTCGACAAGCGTATCGTTGAGCGCGTGCGTTACATCCGCCAGAAAGTAAAGCCGAACGTCACGGTAACGGCCTATACTAACGGAACATTTCTGACCGAGCAGATGGCCCGCGATTTGGTAGATGCTGGACTATCCATCCTCTATGTCAGCATGAACGCGATTGATGCTCGTCGCCGCAGCGCAATTATGAAGCTCGATGACTTCGATAAGGTGGTCGATCAGACCCGCAAGGCCATCGAGATATTCAAGACTTTCGGTTCCAATCAGAGTGTGGTGGTGAAGGCAATCCAGGAAAAGGACTTGATGGAGTCTACGGACCCTGAGCGGTTCCTGGAAATGTGGGGTGGGCCTGTTGATCTCGGCGGAAATGGTTTTCTGCACATGGAAGGAAATTGGGCCGGGGCCATGCGGCCCATGCGAGTCCTGCCGGAGACAGCCTGCAACCGCGCCATTGGCGAAATTATGGTGCTGTGGGATGGCCGGGTATCGCTCTGCTGCTTCGATGGCGAGGGTGAAGTAATTTTCGGGGATTTCAATAAGCAGACCATTCGGGAAGTATACAATTCAGAAAAGGCCCTCAATTACCGCGTGGCTCACGCGGAGGGCCGTAGGGGGTCGCTTCCCCTGTGTTCAACCTGTACGGCTATCTAGTGGAGGAAAATGCCGCGACTCAACGGTCAAGTATTAGATGAGATAGTTCAACCAATCATCCCGCCAGCGGATATTCGCTTTCAGGAAAACTTCGGGAAGTATATGGGCAAGCGCAACCTGAATGTGGGGGCTGCGCTCCGAAGATTCACGCGGTTTATTCATCTCGACTGCGATCCTCGCACACAACCGGACATCCTGCATGACCTTGAGGTAACGCCGCTTCCATTCCCTGATAATGAGTTTGACTGCATCATGGGGAGCCATGTATTCGAGCACATCAAGAACTTCGTGCCGCTCATGGAGGAGTTTCATCGCATCCTGAAACCGGGCGGTTATCTCATCGGCATTACGCCATATATGACCTCAAACGATGCTTGGGCCTGCCCGCACCATGTTCGGGCATTCGATGAGAATACCTGGTATTATTTTGACCAGAACCTTTATACCGAGCAGGAGATTGATTCGGCTGGGTACGGAGCTTGGCAGAACTATCGCGCAAACTTCAAGGTTGAGCAGGTGATTCTCATTCCCTACGAAGAGCAGTTGCAGTGCGCTCAGGAAAACCCTGTGGAGTTCGAGTTTCGCAAAAAACACTATTTCAACATCATCCGTGAGATTCACGGAATATTGAGGAAGGTATAAATGGAAGATTTGACATGCGCTATCCCCGAAGGCAAAGAGGACTATATTCTCTATGCCTGCAATTCCTGCGGACGCCTGTTCGATACGGAAGCCGAAACGAAATCCATCAAGACTGGTGCAGTATGCGAATGCGGCAGCACGCGCTATCGGCCAACCAAGAATATCGACGCCGAGCAGAACGATGCTGGCGACTATGTGGTGAATGGCCGCTATAACGAGAACATCGTGATTCCGAAGGCGGTCTTCGAGTCGGTCTATAAACCTGCGGAGGTGGTTGATTGAGCAAGATCATCTTTGCCTCCCCGACCTATGGAGCGGTGGAACCTGCGGCAATCATTTCTCAGCGGGCGGCCATTATGCACGCTGGAAATTACGGGCATCATTGGGTTGGAGATGCTTCCCCGGACAAATGTACCTTCACCGTGGCCCGTGGGAATATCGCGCAATGCGCCATTGATTCCGATGCGGATTATGTTTTCTGGTGCGACAGCGACATAGTTCTGCCGCAATATGCGATCACGCAGCTTCTGGCCGATAAGCAGGACTTCGTAACAGGCATCTATTTCCAGAAGGTCGGTGAGCATTGGCCGCTGATTGCCAACTTCGATTCCGTCGGGAAGAAATATAACTGGATGGTGCTCTGGCCTGAAAACGTGGTTGCTCCAATCGACGGCTGCGGATTTGGCTGTGTCCTGACCAGCACGAAGATGCTGCGGGACATTAAGGCCATGTGGGAGCGCGAGCATCCAGTGCCGCAAGGAATGACGGAGAACGAGATCAGGGAACACGCGAATCCCTGGTTCGAGTTTGCCAAGTTCAGCGAAGATTTTGAGTTCTGCCAACGGGCAAAAAGGGCTGGTTATCAACTCCATGTTGATACGGCTGTTATTTGCGGGCACCTGCCGCCGCCTCCCGCAATCGGCTTTGACCACTTCAAGGCCAAACATCCTGAATTCTTTGGAGGCAAACAAAATGGCAATCTCAAGCAATCCAATGGACAAGCGGGAGCACTGGTTCTTCATTCGGAACGGGAGTGCGGGACCATTCAACCAGAAAGCATGGCAACGCTACCCGGCTAACATGGTGAGCTATGACCCCGCTGACCCTGATATGGATTGGGAGCCGGTTGCGAATGAGAACTTTTGGGCCGATGATCCCGGATATATTACCCAATATACTTGGGATACCGGTGGTCCAGCCAAGGTGACAAAGTTTGAATTCATCGACGGCCCTGCACCGGACTTTATGAGCCTTGGCCTGATGGATTTCGATTACCGAGGCATCGGCGCTTGAACCTCGGGCAGATGCGGTCGGCGGTATTAACTCGATTGGGCGAGGATACCGTCGCGCCTATCTATTGGTCAGACGATGATGTAAACGAGGCCATAAATGATGGTTATGAAGAACTCTCCGATGCCTCTGAGTGGTACGAACGCAGCGCGAACATCCCATTTCTTTCCAATCTGCGGTACTTCGATCTTAGGACTGCATTGGGAGACGATACCTTCCTGTCTCCCCGCAGGGCTTTCAACCCCAACACAAACTGGTGGCTCAAGCCAAGCGATCCCCGAGACCTCGATTTCCATACCTACCGCCGATGGGAAATCAATTTGGGCACGCCTCAAAGGATTATTCAAAGGGGCCTTTTTTATATAGGCATATTCCCGCTCCAAAATGGCGATGCCGGATTGATGAAGTTCTGGTACTCGGCCATGCCGCCAGCCTTGATCACTGACGCCGATGAGCCGCCTTTTCCTCAAGAATTTCATCAGGGGATTATCGAATATGCGCTATTCGATCTTATGGGGCAGGAGAGCCAAACCTCCAAGGCGCTCGTCCATTGGGAACAGTATCAAAAGATCGAGAACGATTTCATTCAATACGTCAATAAGCGAATTTCCACGGATAGGCTAGATTCACTCCATGAAATTTCTGTCCTCGGTCGCCAGTGATGTTCTGAAGCGTCTTGGTGATACCTCCGAAAAAATATGGTCGACCACGGAAGTCAGGAATTACCTCCAAGAGGGCTATGACCAATTGGCGATGCAAAGCCTATGTTTTTGGTCGCAAGCCTACCTTGACGATAAACTGACAACCGGAAACTTCACTTCGGACTTTGAAAGCGATTGGTTTGATGGAGGCGATGTCCGCTACCGCCGATTTGCCTATACCTGCCTACTGGATGCAGATTGGGTAGCCGAAGGCGATCTCGATTATGGCCCCACTAATCATACGGCGGGATGGGAAGGGCTTACCTATATAACCGAGGCTTATTATGTGGCCCTTGAGGATTTGCCGGATGACCTCTATGAGATTGAACGTTCCACATGGAACTATGCCCGGATCGAGCCGCTGCGTTCCGTGGAACTGGAACTAAACGATTCCCGCTATCAGTTGAATAATGGCGAAGTATTGGGGTATGCACAGGACAAGGATGGATTGGGGAAATTCCGTAAATGGCGCATCCCGTCAGCAGCGGCAGATACCTATATGATCACCGATCCATGCCGGGGAATTCTCCGCAATCCGAGCGATATTTCAACCGAAACGGTTCACGGCTCATGGGGAATTCCCCGAAGGATACCGACTCAGCCAGCCGTGGCAGAAACATGGTGGGGACTTCCCCGCCGTCCATTCAAGGATGGACATAATACGAAGGTCGAATACTTCTCTCGCGGGAAAACATTGAACACGGATCAGCCCTTCGATCTCCCCGACCGCTATGTTAAATATGTGCGGCATTATGCGCTCTGGAAGGCGCTCGAAAGAAACGGCCCTGGGCAGGATATTAAATTGGGGCAACACTGGAAAGGAAGATTCGATGATGGAGTCGCCAGAATGATTCGGCGGCGGCAGTCACTTACGAGCAATCGGCAGAGAGTTTTAGGAGATACGTTGCTTCCCTTTGGCCCTCCTCCGAGGCCAAAATATCCTTGGAATTATGGGCAGGTGGTCAGATGAGCGTCATTTATGAAAAGGTAGTTGCGGAAGATTTGAACCTTGGGACCGGAACGGCATCCGTAACCAATCCAGCAGGCGGAACACTTACCGGAACGCAGATCAATATGCAGACATTCCGGCCTCAAGCATACCAGGAAGCCGCCGCCATTTCCGGTGGTGACTTTTCTTCAAAGGTTGCCGCTGCCGCTCACAAATTGCCTTCCACTGGCGGAATCGTAGATGCCCGGGGACTCAACGCTTCGCAAGTTGCCAGCACCGATCCATTCTCCGGTATCACCGTCCCAATACATCTGCTGTTGGGACAATGCAGCATAGCCGCCGCAACTGCTTGGAATCCTGTGGCGGGATCGAGAATAAGCGGGGATGGAACCGGACTGGCTAAACTGATATGGAGCGACCCGACCATAAACGGCATCGTCCTTCTGAGCAATAGCTCGGTTTCCGGCCTCTATCTTCAAGGTCCGAATACTGGGAACTTTGGGCAAGAGGGAACGGCGATCACTACGGGGGGAAGTTCACAGCACGACATTACCATCGAAAACAACGTAATCAGCCAATGGAGCGGGTATTGCGTTAATACCGGAAACTCAGGGAACTATTCGATTACAATTCGGAACAACTTCTTTGATCGAACGCTTCAAGATGGCGGTGTGCTCATTAACCCAACCATCCATGATTGCAAGGTTCAGGGCAATCGCTTCTTCCAGATCGCCTATAACGGCGTTGACATGAGTGGGTACAACAATATCGTCACTGGAAATACGTTTGATCAATGCGGATTCGATACCGCCGCCAGCGATCCGGCAACTGATCACTGGTCCATACTGATCTCTGCTTATGGAAGTCACGATGCTATCAACAATGTAGTTTCGAATAATGTGATCAGCAATACCAGAGCATCCGGGATAGAGGTAAGGGCTTTAACCGGCCTGAATGCCTCATACAATACGATTTCTAACAACACTGTTTATAGCGGAACATCGACCGGAGCGGGGGCGGGGGCAATTGCCCTGGATGGTTCTCCTGGAGGCCATGTTGACTATAACACGGTGGTTGGAAATAGCGTTCATGGTAATTCGACGCATGGCATCGTGCTATATGGGGTCGGCGCAAGCAGCATGATCGGGAATATAGTAATGGGGAATTTGGTTACTGGAAATGCTCAGACTGGAATTCTCTTGGCCGATAACGCTATCAAATCGCCAATAGTCTCTAACACAGTTATCGGCAACAACACGAATGGCACTGCTGGACAGGGAGGGATCGTCGTTTCCTCATCTGCGGCCACGGATAACTATATCGTCGCAAATGAAGTCAGCGGAAACACCACGAATCAGGTTTTGGATAGCGGAGTCAGAACTATTTTCGGAGGCTCCGCAATTGGAAATCGCATCGTTGTTGATGGCATATCTGGAACCGCAAAGGTAATTGATATTTCCGATAAAAACTCCAGCGGTTTCGCGGCTGGATATACGCGGATTGGAACAGGGGCAGGAACGGCGGGAGATGCCCAATTTGGAATTCAGCCGACCGGAGGAGCCACGTTTGCATTCGATGGAACGAGTAACGGAACATTTTCCAATCCAGGAATTATGCAGGTGGCGGGAACGCTGCAAATATCATCGCCTAGCAATATCACTCTTGCAAATGGGGCAAACAATAACCTCGCAGCGACAAATAAAAGCTGGCTCAGACTTTCCGGTCCAACCGGGGCATTCAGCATTAGCGGGTTTTCCGGTGGAATTCAGGGGCAAGTCCTATATGTTTTCAATACGACATCTCAGCAAATGACCCTTAAAAATGCCACTGGATCATCGGCAGGGAATCAGATTTCTACGCTAACTGGAGCGGATGTGGTGCTTCGTGCTGGAACAAGTTTTGCCACATTTATCTATGACACAGCGTCAACTTCCTGGAACTTGATAGGGACCAATTAAAGTGCCGAGCAGCTTATACAGACGCGACTTTTCCGGTGGTTGGAATCCGAGCATGGATGCGGTGAATGGCTCGCCTCGCGCACTACTGCGGATGGACAACTGCATCCTGGATGAGGAGGGCGTTGTATCGTTACGGCTCGGATCCCAGAAATTAAATGCCACGGCATTTTCCACTAAGAATGTTGATTCGCTCTATGCGGTAAACCTGAACGGAACAAAGTATCGATTCGGTCAAGGTTCGGGAAGCCTCTATGTAGACGTTGGGGCGGCTGGAAATTATCTGGCGTTGCAGAGCGGCTTTGATACGGCACTCGATATTCAATTTTCGAGTTACTTGGGGCAAATCTTCTTTGCTTCAGGAGGCAATAAATATAAGTATGACGGCACGCTGAGAGCATGGGGAATTTCCGCGCCGTCCGATACCCCGACAACTTCATTTGCGGGAGCGGGAATTGCACTAACTGGAACATATACCTGGTTGATTGTGTATGTTAGGGATAATGGTTCCTATGTAGCCCAAAGCGGTCCATCGCATCCTAGCGTGAGCGCATCTCCAGTGGCGCAAGCTGTTCAAATAGCCTGTAATAATCCTACCGATACGCAGGTCAATCAAATATGGCTCTTTAGATCAGGCAACACGCTGGATCAGTATTATCAGGTTGCAATCAAGACCGTCACCTCATGGACCGGAACCACAACAATTGATGATCCGTCGACTGATGCCGCTGCCTTGACGGTGGATGTTAAATTGGAGAGCGATAACCAAACTCCTCCCGATAACGTAGTGGACATTTCCGAGGATTATTACAATCGAATCTTTGTGCTTACCTCCGATGGAACTGTATGGCCGTCTCGGCAACTTGATCCCGATTCTTTTTCCACCGGGCAGGCATTAAAGGTGTTTGGTAAAACGGAAGTCGGCTACTGGATACAGAAGACATTTGGCGGTCTATATGTCGGAACTTCGAAGGACATCTATCGTATCGAGGGAGACGGCGCGGAATATCCTGACGGAACGATTAACTTTGTCCTGACTCCCATGAACGTGAATAGTCCGCCCGTTGATATGTGCTTGGCGACGGATGGGAACATATTGATCTATCGGGCGAGCGACGGCCCAAGATTATTTGCAGGGCAATCATCAACCCCAATTCGCGGAGATACTGATCTGCTTTGGAAAGGATATACCCGCCACGGAGTTTCCCCGGTAAACTCGACCGAAGGAAGCAGATTCCGCTCTGCAATTGCCGCTGGAAACCTTTACATGCTGATTCCCGAAGGCGCAGATACGACCACGAGCGCCGTCTATCGCTATAACATGGCGAAGCAGAGATGGTATCGGCACATCTATCCGCCAGCCTTCCGTTCTATCTATAGGGAACCTGATGGAACTTTGGTCGCCGGGGATGCATTCGGGTTCGTGAGAAAACTGGAAACCGGATCAACGGATGATGGTTCGGCTATTCCGTTCACAATCTGGACTCCAATTGAGGATGATGGGAAGCCGCTAAACAGGAAAATCCCGCAACGCTTGCGGCTGAGACTCGATACCGGAAACTCGACAATCGGGTGTGCAGGATTGCTGGAGGGAAGCACCTCGCAAGCCTTTAACATAAATTCAGTCCAAAACGGAGAAGCCTTTTCGGATAATGACCTGACTGGCGTGAATGCGTTTACCCAAGTCCAATTGCAAATTACAGGAAGCAGTTCGGCATTCAAACTCTACGAATATGCACTGGAGTATGCCGACCTTCCTACGCAGACATGGGGAAAGATGAATCCGGTGAACCTCGGCAGCAGTGCAAAAAAGGAATTCACCGGAATCCAAATACGGGCATGCACGCTCAATCAGCACAGGACATTTACGCCAATCGTGGATAATATTTCATATCAGCCCTTGACCATATCCACGGTGGACGACTATCCAAAGAGCTTTACCGTGCAACTTCCGACTCCGGTTTTAGGAAATGAAATTCGCTGGACGGTTGATGGGAACATCGAGCTATACGACTGGAAGCCGAATGTTTCTTTTACGCTTCCCTATCCTGTTACAACATACGACTTCGGCCCAATCGACCTCGGATCGGAGCAGCTATTTTGGATACGGCGTTTTGTGGTAAAAGCGTATTCCCCGGCTGGTTTGACCCTGATTCCATATTTAGATGGAGTCGAATTCACGAGTTCATCGGCTAAGGTAGTTGCCAATCAGGTAGAGCGTTACGATTTCGCAATGGGACGCGAGTGCAAGTGCGAGCAGTTGAGCAATGTTCGGATCACTGCCGGAGGGCATGAGTTCAGCATTTATTCATTGCAGATATTCTTCCGTCCCGCTGGAGGAGAGATTCAAAGAAAAGTCGTGGAAGTGCAATGAGCCGCGTTCCTTCCATTCTGTCATTGGAGGAGGTTCAGCAAAGTTTCCGGGATATGTGGGCGTTGATTTCTCCTCTCCTGACCGGGAACTTGAACATGAAGGGCCGCAGGATCATCAATCTTGGGGCGGGAACGGATTCGACTGATGCCGCGACTGTGGCGCAGGCCCTTTCTGCAAGAATTGATGTTTTTGCGAATCGCGGGCAGGCCGCGTTTTATCCCAATCAATATTTTACTGCCAGCGATAGGAATTATCTCACCTGGCTTTCGAACGGAACGAATTGGGTTTATGCCTATGGAAGATATAAGCGCACACAGGCACAACTTTCCGCGCTGGCATCCACGCTCACTTCGACTGATGCTTTACTGGAAGTTGAAGTAACCGATTATTCCCATGTACTCCGCTGGACTGCGAGCGTGTGGGAATTCCATCCCCTCGATGATGGAAGCAATTATTTTCGCGATGCGGAGACAGCCCCGAATCGTGGCACTTGGCAGCTTTGCGATGGCACTACGGTCAATGTGCTCAATGGTGATGGAACCACATCATCTATTGTCACTCGGAACCTCACGGGGCACCATCGCAAGTCCGTGGCAGCATCTCCCGGATTAGCAGCGGCAATAGCTCCGGGAATCAGCGGATCGACGGCTACAGAGGCCGCGCACACGCATGGGGTAACGATTACTTCGGGAGCGCCGAGCGCCACGGCAACCGTCGATAATACACTAGCCGGAAGTACAACCACTGTCGGTAATGCGATTCATACGCATGTGGTGAATGGGAATACCGGAGCGGGGTCGGCTCATTTGCACGCGGTTGGGACATTGGCAGTCGATGCCACGGGAGAGCCAGCAGTCTACAAGGTGCTTACTTATTTGAGGAGATAGATATGATCCCTATTGCAGCACCATCAACCGGATCGGGAGCATTGGCCGGGATTTCCGGTGCGCTTGGGCCTGTTGGTGCTGGAATCCAGGTTGGGCAGGGAGTAGCATCCCTCATTGACCGAATTGTCCCCCCCGGACTTTCTCCAGCACAGAAGATGTCCAAGTTTCAGGATGCCGCTACCAAGGCAATCAGAGACTTGGATTCTCAGGTTAGCCAAGCCAGAGCCGATGGCACACTCGACGCGCAGCCGTGGCTATTAAAAAGTTTCCAGGATCAAGCGAGCACATGGGCAAAGGGTTTGCAGCAGGTTGCCGCACAGAATGGCAAGGCTGGAACGGCTGGCCTGAATACAATGTCATGGCTGAATAACCTATCATGGGCACCACCGGGCGGATTTATTAACTCGGCTATGCCTACCACAAATGGAAGTACGCCTCCATTTGCCGGGGGAACTTCTTCTGGAGCGGGCGGTGTATTGGCGAATGTCTTGAAAGCGGGTTTAGGGATTGGAGGAAGTATGCCGGGTGGAACTGGAACTGGTGGTGGAACTGGAGTAGGCGGAAGCGGAGTTAGTCCAGCAGCAGCTGCTTTATTGGCCGCATTGGGCTTTACGGGCAGCGCACTAACTGCGACTAAAAATACAACGAATCAATCAACCTCTAGCGGGAATTCCAATATCTCCAGTTCATCGCTTCCTCAGACTTCCCCGGAATTCGGGCCGCTAAAAAATATATTATTGAGTACCATTCAGGACCGGATTTCTGGCGGTGGATTGCCCGCTGGAACGCTTGAGAGCGGAATCAACAATATCAATCAGACTTCGGACCTTGGGATGCAGGGAATTAATAATGGTCTGACCGCTCGCGGACTATCCGGTTCTCCCATAGCAGGGAATGCTATTCTACAAAATAATCTAGCGCGACAGGGCCAGATCAGCACTTTCCAAAATGTACAGATACCACAAATGCAAAATGCAATGCAGTTGCAGAACTTGGGACTTGGCGCTGGCTTATTGGGATTCGGTCAGGGTACCATAAACAATTCCACAGGAAGCACTTCTTCAAATACAACCGGAACTGGGACCGCTGGCACTAATCCACTCGGCGCTGGACTGAATAGTGGCGCTGGACTGCTAGCTCTATTATATGGCATGGGTTCTTTTAACAATAAAGGGAACATGGGGAATACTAATCCATTAAGCGGATGGCCGGGAGGGGGAGGGATTTACTGATGTCTACCGTTGCTGAAATGTTTGCGCTTGGGCGACGCTTGAAGATGGAGCAAGACAGGAATGCCCGTGAGAACGATGCGCGAGATATTCAGATCAAAGAAGCCAAGCTCCGCATGAATCAGTTGCAGCATGAGGCGGATAAAGCAGATTTTCAAGCGCAATACGGCATTAATCATGAAACTGCTACCGCTATGACTGGCCAGCCTACCCCGGCTCCTCCTCCCGTGCCGTGGAATGCTCAAGCAGCACCTATCGGAACTAGCCTTTCGCCATCTCCTATAATGGGAACCAATGTTCCGGCAACGCCTCCGACGCCTTGGCAGAACGAACCTGGCGCGGCCACTTCAGGAATATCCAACCCACAGGTGCAGACCCCACTCGGCCCTGAAAATAGGATGATACCATTCTCACCCACTACCATTGATGCAATGGACATGCCAGGGGTTGGAACATTCCAAGGTCTGCATATTCCGGCGCAGACTTTGACTCCGCTGAATCAGCAGCAGATGGCGGCGGTAGAATTTCTGAAAAGCAGGATTGCGGAAGCCTCAAAGGTACATGAGATTCCCGAAGGCGGGATGCTCTCAACTGGTGGTGGAGATGTTATTCAGAGGAACAAGGCACCCGATATTACCATCCCGCAAGGACTGCCGGGTGCTGGAACCGTGCTTCCAGAGAAATTGGCAGGGCCAGCAATGGGAGCGGCTGCAAGGGTGCAAGATACAAATTCCCGAAATTCCCTTACACAGAGCGAGGGCGATAAGAATAGGGCACTCAAGGCCCAAATAGCTGCTCTCACTCATGGAGCCACTAATGACGCGGCAATAGCGGCTTATGCCTCGGATATTGCAACGGGGAAAATTGATCTATCAAAGGTGCCAATGAAGGATCGCGGTAATGTTCGCAGTTATATGGTCGGGAATGGGATTGAAATGCCTACTCCGCAGAATCCTGCCTCACAGACAGTCTTGCGCGAAACCCAGCCAGTGATGCAGCAAGTTGATGGTCTGTTGGCAACCTTCGAGCCGATGAAGGATGATAATACGCCATTCAAGTTTGCGCCTGAAGCTCTGAAATATAAAATGGGGATCGCTTCTCCGATTGGGCAGGCCGGGGATGCCATTGCCAACCTGAATATGCTGCGAATTGTTGGTGCAGCCCGCATCCTGAAAGGCGGCTCACGGGCAGTTCAAGCACTTCAAATGGCGGCTCAGCATACGCCAAATGTTATGACTGATAGCCCGAAATTGATTTATGAAAAACTGACTCAGTTGCGTGATCGCCTTACGGATATTGAATCGGCGGCTCAGGAACACGGGAATAAATTTGGAGTTGATGGGGTTAATCCTCCAGCACAGAACGGAGAATCTAATACTGCGCCAGAGGGCACAGTGATTCAAATTGGCGGAGCGATGAAAGTAAAGAGAGGTGGGCAATGGGTGAACCCATAAACAATTTCTCCGACTTGCCTCCGGGTGCTACAGTTCTCCATGCCCCTACATTCTCGGACATTCCTCCAGGAGCGCAGATTTTATATGCCCCAACAGCGTCGCAATCTGGAAACCTTTCTCTCGGTAAAACCGAAATGAAGCCGGATTCATGGGGAAGCCAATTATTGCGAAGCCTTCTATCTGCACTCCCGGCAACGGGAATGATGGCTGGCAGTGCAATTGGTGCTACAGCAGGACCAGAAGGGTCAGTATTGGGCGCGGGAATTGGTGGAATGGGCGGAGAGGCGGCACGCCAATTGGCAGCGCGGGGCATCTATGGGACTGGACCTGATACCAGCGGTCAGGCCGCGAGTGGCATTGCAACGCAGGGCGAGGTCGGCATGGGGTCGGAACTAGGCGGAATTGCTTTGCAGAAATTAGCGCCAATCCTCAAGAATTCGGCAACCAAGCAGATGACCGATGTTCTACATCCGGCAAAGATAATCAACAAAGCAAAGGCGCAAGAGGTTGCACCTGGATTAGTAGATCGCAGAGTAATGGCTTCCTCGCGGCAGGGAATGGAACAGAGATTAGCCGATGAAACTGCCCAAGCTGGTCAGGCCGTGCAAGCAGTGGAAAATCCAATTATAGCGGCTGAAAGAGCCGGAGCACCGAAGCAAATTGAGGCATCTAAAATAAAAGATTCCCTCTTGAAACTGCGGGCCTCTACTGCTATTCCTGGAACGGGCGGAGCCGTGACTGGAAATGATGCACTTGCCGGGGCAATTGATCAGCAAATATCTAAGTTAGATTCATTGGTTCAGAACCAAGGCGGCTTGCTATCAACTGAAAGTGCAGTCGGGTTACGGAGAATCCTCGATAATCAAGTTACTGCGGCGAGCAAGGGAGCTTATGTTTTGGATGATGCAAGCTCAGCAATGACGGAAGCGCGTAAGGAATTTGCTAATGCCATTCGCCGCCAACTTTCCGAAGCCCATCCCGATCTTGCAAAAGTAAACGCGGAATATCATTTCTGGCGCACGGCGCTTGATGTAATGCATGATACAAATGTAAGAAAATTAGGGCAGACCGGGTTACTCCCGAGCCTTTCTACCTTCGTCAAATCTGTTGGAGGTGGTGCTCTTTATGGGTATGCTTCCCATGATCCAATAAATGCTTTTCTAGTTACTACCGCGCTAAATGGAATTGGAAAGGCCGCAGAAACTCCAGCATGGAATACGGTCGCGGCAGTGACGAAAGGAAGAATCGCGGATGCTCTGGCGGCGGGTAATCTTCCTGAGGCAATTAAATTAATACCAAGGATTGCTAGTGCTCCCGAAACACAAGCACATAAAGAATCAGGGCAATGAGAATTTGGATCATGCCAACAGTATATATCCGAATTGCCGAATTCATGGAGGGTAAATAAATGGGCGAGCCGAACAGTGTATTTAGCAATGCTCTATCCGAGCGATTCGACTATGGAAGCGGATCGACGCTCGCCTATCATGGATGGGCGGCTCCAGGTTCGAGCGATGACAGCAAGGTATGGGCGATCTGCAAGTTTATCTACGATTCCAACAGCAATATTACATCGGTAGTTTGGGCGCAAGGGCAAGTTAGCTTTGCAAACTCATGGACCAATCGGGCCAGCGCAAGTTACTCATAGGGGGTACGAATGAAAAGACTATTTGCAGTAATCGCTTTTATACTTTTGGCGCAATTTGCCAATGCTCAATGCGGTCGCACCACGTTCAACCCATTCACTTCAAAGCTGGATTGTCTGGGGACAAATCCAACTGGCGTGGCTAATGGAGGCACGGGAACCACCACGGCATTTACATTGGGCAGCATGGTTTTTGCGGGAGCTTCGGGGGTATATTCCCAAGATAATGCAAACGCATTTTGGGATGGAACAAACCATACTGGCGGATTCGGAACCACGCGTACTGGAGCAATCTCGGCTACTAACCCCACGTTCCGGGTGCAAGGCAGTGGAACGACAAACGCCACATCCAATTTTGAAGTCAGAAATTCCACGCCTACTTCGCTGTTCTTGATGCTGGACGATGGAACTTGGGCATTTAACGGCGCGGCTGGATTTTCCGGCAATTTTAACTCTACCAATGCCAGCGCGGGATTTTCCATGACTCCAAGCGGAGGGGATGCTTACGTATTCGGCGCAGGACAAGCGGCGGCTAATGATTTTGGAATCCGCAATTCCACACGCTCAGCAAACTATCTTTTGTTCACTGGTGGAGCAACCCCTTATGCGAACATGAACATATTGCAAAAGGGCACGGTCAATACCTGCACGTTCAATTTTACTACCGCGCAATTCACATTGGCGGCATCCCCACTTAGTATGTGCTCGCCTGTTTATACGCTGCCAAACGTGGCGGTTACTTGGGCCTATGAGTGCAACTTCACTTGGTCCAATGATGCAGGCACAACGCCCACTTTGACCTTTGGGCAAACATTCACACAAGCCCCATCAGCAGCAAATGAGTGGCAGAATATTCTTACCACCAACACGGGAACCAGCATCCAAGCATCACAGGCGGTCACAACTAACTCCAATATGACCGCCACCGGGACGCTAACAACCTCGGCCACAAAGTTTCAAGCCAGCCTTGGCGGGACATTTACGGCCAGCGCCACGAGCGGAACATTTTCTCCAACGGCAACGCTGACCGGAACGGGCGCGACAGGGACATTGCGTGGCTGGTGCTCTATTTTCTAGTGCTTTGCTTTGCAAGCAGGATGGTACTTTTTCGGAGTTAGGCGGACTTTAACTTAGATTGGAGGACCGAGTGCAAAATCCAGGCGTTGACTTGGGAGTAATTGTGGACATCATCAAAGACCCCCGATTCATCATTGTGTTTTGCGCCGGGATTCTCTACTCCAAACTTACGGTTATCAGCGCGGAAATCACCTATACAAAGCGGTGGCGGCATTGGGCCGCTAACAGCATCATGGAGCTTGCCATCAAGAACGAAGTCGCACTAGCGAGGCCACCGGAGTAAAGGGATTATTTCCAATTTCTTTTAGCTTTAATGTTCCAGATCGTGAAGCAGGAAACATTGTACAACTTGGCAAGTTCGGTTGGCTTGGAGCCAGATTGCAGTAGAAATCTTATTTGTGAGGCGGATTCAACTGTGATTTTTGTCCGATCATTTCTACGATTTCTTAAATTCACATCACGGTTATTATCCGCATGTGTGCCGGAATATAAGTGTTCAGGGCGAACGCATGAAGGGTTGTCGCAATGATGAAGAATCAAAAGTCCCTCTCCGATTTCCCCTTTATGCAACTCAAAAGAAAATCGATGTGCTCTTACATATTGGCGTTTGTTCCTAAAGCTAAAGATTCCATAGCCATCTTTATCGCGGCAACCTTTCCATTCCCAGCAGCCATTAGCTGTAGTTTCTACAAATTTCCAGAATCTATTTTCAGGGATTATCGTGCTAGACTTTTTATCAGCCATCTGTTCGCTCCTTTCAGCGAATGGGTTTGGTTAGAGCCGCTTTTGGTGCTTCAACATCAAGGCGGCTCGTTTAGTATAGCACGATAGAGGCCATCAGAATGAGTGATCTGCCAGTTCAAGCAACTACCACGACCACAACCGAAGTCACTGGTCCAAGCCAAGGACAACCGGCAAAGGTTGTTACCAAGACGACCACAGTATCCCCGCTGACGCAGTTAGGATACTGGACTGCCGGGATTGTCGGCTCAATCATCTCTGGCGGTGCTGGTGCTCTCAGCGGCGGTATGGGTAGTATGATCGTGGACCCGAAGGACTTCAATATCCACGAGGGGCTTCATAAGGTCTTGCAGCTTGCGGCAATTACGGCCCTCATGCCAGCGGTGGTTTCACTCGCAAAATACTTGAACCTGCATCCGATTCCTGACGGTTGGGATGGGCAGGAGAGGCGGTCGCCATAGGTGCCGCAATTCCAAACGATGATGGCGTCTCGCTCAAGGAATATTTCTCTGAGATATTCAGGGAGCATACTGGTGCCACGCAGCGGGCTTTTGATGCACACCGCCGCGAACACGAAATGCTCCAAATCGCCATTGGGAAGGCAGAGCAGAACGTCGAGAAGCGGCTGGAGGGCATGAACGAATTTCGCCAGCAGTTGAACACCCAGGCATCGACCTTTGCCACGAAGGACGAACTGGTGCCTTTCAGCAGGTTCATCGACCGCTTTTGGGGAGTGATTGCTGGTTTGCTGATTGCTAATGCCATCGTCACCGCTCTGGTGATAAAGTTGTTGCAGAAATGACCTGCATCCGACAAGTCGCACGGTGGTTTGAGGTAGCCTTTAAGCAATTGCAGGGCAGTGCTTCAGTGCTGGCGGAATGGGCGCACAACGGATCGAGGCCCGAATGAAATGCCCAAAGAATACATTGTCCAGATGTGGAGCAATAAGCGCAAGCAGTGGGAACGGACGCTTGCCAATGGGGGGGAACTGTTCACCGAGGATCGGGCGGAGGAAATTGCCGATAGTCTTCACCTTGCTCATCCTAACATTATGTATCGGGCTTGGAGGATGCGTAAAAAGGGTGCCCATAATCGTGCAGACCCCCCCGGCTCCAGTGCCAGTTGAGATACCGGGGCCAGTACCGGAGATTCAGCCGGACCACAGTTTTGATTTTGCGGATGGTCCTTGCGATCCGCGATTGACCGCGCTGGTGGTAACATTAAACGCGCAGAATGTTTCAACGCCATGCGTGGCGCAATAAACCGTGAGCCGCTGAAGGATATAATCGACCTGTCCACGGAGGAATTGTCGGCAAAGTTGAAGTCCTTTAATCGGCCATCGAAGCGCAATAGATGGATTCGGAGAATAATTACACAACGCGGAAGGGAAAGAGGTAAACCTTATGGCAGACTCAGTGATCGTATATGGGCAGACCGTAACCCTCAATGATGGCGCGGATACATCGCTGGCCGATGCGCTGGCGACCATCCGCAAGGATGACAATTGGGGAGATTGGGAATGGGTTCAGGGCTATATCGCGGAAGTCATTGCGGCGGTCCAGTCCAGCCCGGAACTGTTCCAACAATACGCCGATGCTGAAGCACAGCTTCCCTAGTGAGCACTTTTGACACGACAACCCTTTTCGCCCCTGCTAGGATGGGGTTAGACTGGAGGCTTCCATGACAGCATATCTCAGCGTCTTGGTCTGTTTGGGTGGCTTGGTAATTTACCTCGTTTCCGGGAACCCGCCCGATTCCAGACCCATTGGCGGGAAAATAGCCACGATTGGACTCAATATGTTCTGGTGCGGCCTCTTGGCCTTCTTGCTGATCAATGGCGATCCGATTGTCGAAGTGCTAAAGACAAGGGGGCATCCATAATGCTCCTTGTGATTCTGATTATCCTGCTGCTCGTGGGCGGTGGGGGCGGATACTACGCATGGGGACCAATGGGCGGCATCGGCCTTGGCGGTGTGCTTTTGATCGTACTGATCGTTCTGCTGTTGATGGGTAGATTATGAGCGAGCATCACGAACGCCACGAAGAATGGCGCGAACAACTGATTTCAATTCAAATACTCAATAAACTCGAAGCAATCGAGGGAAAGGTAAACCAACTTATGTCCCAAGTTACCGACTTCGCAGCAAAGGTTCAGGCAAACTTCGACGTTTTGACCGCAAAGATTCAAGCACTCGACACGTTGATTCAGAACTTCCAGAACTCTCCGGGTACGCTCAGCGCGACCGATCAAGCGGCTCTGGACAAGATCGCAGCCGAATCCGCAGCACTCGTTACC
>Ga0247686_1000028_pt1 | contig 31808 bp, 60 predicted proteins | sample CNK27_metaG_FD_182717 | JGI IMG/M metagenome (GOLD analysis project Ga0247686, IMG submission 182717) | Soil microbial communities from Purdue University Martell Research Forest, Indiana, United States - CNK27 | ecosystem: Environmental > Terrestrial > Soil > Temperate forest > Bulk soil...
AAGGAGGATCCATTGCGAGACATCGAGAACCTCGTCTGGGCCTCATGCCAGGAGTACAGGCCGATCCAGGAGGAGGAAGGAGTCACGATCTTCGATATTCTGGGGGTAGAAATAGGGAGATAACGCTATGCGAGCAGAGGATTTCCTTCCGCCGATACTGGTCCAGGAGCTGTTCAGGATCTATCGTGAGAATCCTAATTGGCTTAGGGTCGAGCACGTCAAGGAGTGGGAGTATTCCTGTCATTTCCCGAAGAAGTTGACTGTCCATCCCATCGTGGCCCCTGGGCTGAAAGATCCTTCCGATTGCCTTGCCTATTATTCAGTCTCGAAATGGCTCGGCGACGGCCCGAAGGTGTTCCGCCCGTCCCTTTCTCATTTCGAGCTGCTTGCCGAGGCCGAGATTCGCTTGCCCCCGGACCAGTACCAGCAACCTTACCCAGCCATGCTGACCATCGTGCCGAAGGGATTCTGCGAGACGCAGACGGCCGTGCTGATCTACCATCAGCAGGTGAAGGATAACCCCTCGCACGATATCATGGTCATTTCCTCGTGGTCTAAAGGGAACGAGGAGGATATGATCAACACGATCAAAATCGGCGTCGAGAATAGCATGGAGGAGGCTATCTGCCGTTGGCGGGATCCGGAGACACCGGCCATGCGAGAGGCGTTGGATTGCTTCAGGGCGGCCCTGAATGGGAATATGCTCTTGGCCAAGCACAGAACCCTGACCAGGCCATTGCACCCGGCCGAATTCGAGAACAATCGCAAGCTATTGGCCAGGGGCGGCGAGACCGAAAAGCGGGCCAGGGAGCGAATGGTAGGCGACCTGCGGGAGGTATGCTTCTGCTCGGAGGTCCAGAAGCGGTTCGACGAGCGGATCGTCAAGCCGTGGCAAGGGGGAACGCACGCCCGGCCCCGGCCCCATTGGCGATCCGGGCACGATAGGATGGTCCCGTGCGGGCCTGGCGGGAAGGACAGGAAGCTGATGCATTTCGACCCGGTGTTTGTATGCGGGGAGGATTTCGCGGGGGACGCCAGGGATATCAAGGTCGAGCTGGTGGGGAAATAATCATGAAGCAGCAGTTGACGAACGCCGAGCGAAGGAAGCGGAATCTGTCCCGCAAAATACGTCTGCTTGAGAACGGATGGCAGGAGATGAACGAAAAGCGGTATGGGAACGACCGCTGGTTCCACCCGCGACTGGCCGTCACCGGGCTGTGCTTCGCCAAGGCGTGGAAAGCGTACAAGAAGAGCGATCCGTTTGCAAACGTGGCCGACCTGGTAGACCGCGCTTGCAGGGAATAGCAGATTTTTCCCATATGCCCCTTTACTTCTGATGGTACAGTTACCTATAATCAGATGTAGGGGAAACGAACCATCTTTTGAAGGGGGATTGGATTATGGCTTCCAAGAGCGCGATGTACGCGGCACTGAACAATCGTTTCGACGAACGCGCCCGCTGGCTCATGAACAAGGGCTACAAGTACGAGCACGTCAAGGATTATGACATTGAGGTGTTCATCAAGGGCGTCAGGGGATTCAAGCCCCACGTCATCCAGGCCGGGACAGTCATGAACGCCAACGAGGAGGTCTGGGAGGACGTCGCCAATCAGGTCATGGATCGCCATTGATATTTCGGATCGGGGCCGGACGGCGAGGAGCCGTTCCGGTCCGATAGGATAGTCTCTCCGCCATATTGTCGCGACGGTATGGCTCATGAGGATAGGGCCAGTCCTCCCAAGGGCTGGACGCCGGGCAAGTGGCCTGATAAGCCAGCAAAACGGCCCCCGATCCGAGATATTTTCATGATGCCCCTTTACTTTTAGTGGTATGGATACCTATAATGCCATGTAGGGCAAACGGGACGCAACTTAAAACTCAGGGGAATGGATCATGCGTAACCAAATCGAAGCCGCGAAGACTTTTGTTCAGGCCAATTGCCCGGAGCTGGCCGCTATCCTGGTCCGCGAGGAAGCCGCCAAGGTCCACAGCATTTTCGCCGACATGTCGCAGCGGCTCATCCGCTGGGGCAGCCTTTCCGAGAAGCAGATCACTTTCGCACGCAAGCTGTACAAAGAGCACCTGGAACGCCAGGCCAACGGCGGCAAAACCTCCCGCGAGGCCCAATGGGCCAAGGAAAAAGAGCTTGCCCAGGATTGCCCGGCTGGCCGCACGCAGGTTACAGGCACTGTCCTGAGCGTCAAGCCGCATGAAAGCCGCTTCGGCACGACGATGAAGATGACAGTCAAGGACGACAAGGGCTTCGTGGTCTGGATGACCATTCCCGCCAGCATCGAGACGGTCATCGACGCCTCTTCCGGCTATTGCAGGAACCTCCAGAAGGGCGACCGGATCGAGGTTACGGTCAACGTAACTGTTTCCGATAATGACAGCAAGTTCGGCTTCGGCAAGCGCCCGAGCAATGCGAAGTGCCTCAGCGGGGCCGACAAGGATGGCTTGGTCTGGAACTTCCGGGACGGACGGTACGAGTCGATGACTCCGAAGCAGGAAGAGCCCAAGGACGACGGCAAGGCGGTTTACATCGAGGATTATCGGGACGAGCCGACGATGGCGGCCCTGGCCAGCTCAGGGGGCCTGATGTAATGACGGGCGATTGCAATTGCGGCCATAAGCGTTCGGCCCACGCTAATGGCATTTGGGAATGCAAGTGGTGCGATTGCAAGTCGTTTACCCCGGAGGAAGTCCCAGATCTATTTGACAATCTCGGCGAGCCGGTGGTGAAATGCCGGGCCATTGGCCCCCATCATGGCGACGAATGCAACTGGGGGCGTATCCAGAGCCCCAACGCCCAATTCACCAGGGAATGTCCGGTCTGTAAAGGGACCGGCATAATCAAGAAATCGAAAGGAAAATCCAAGCCATGATCGCACAATCCATCATTGCCAGATTTAATAGGGACGGCAGCTACGACGTCATCATGTGCCGCGAATGCGGCCACGAGACTCTGGTTGACAACTATCGCTCTCCGGAGGCTGTCCAGTCGTTGTTCGGTCTTGGGGATATTGGGGTCTTGGGGTCGTCGGCGGAAAAGAGCGTTGCCCTGGGCGGCCAGGAAAAGGCTGCCGAGAGATACGGCAATCATGAGATGTTTTTCGAGGCCATGAAGAAGATTCATGCGGGTGGCTTTTCTGGTCCCGTGTACATCTGGTCCGAGAGATCCAGCAAATGGCGCTGGACGATGGTGCCGGGTGATTTTTTTGGGGTACGTGAATCATGAGCACCCATTGCATCATCGCCCGGCGAAACAAAGACGGCAGCTACGATGTCATCACGTGCCATTTCGACGGCTACCCTGCGCACATGGCCCCGACCCTGTTGGAAAATTACGGGGTCTCCGACCTTGTGCAGACCCTCCTGGACCTGGGCGACCTTGAATGGCTCGGCCAGTGGATCGGCTACAAGCATACTTACGATGAGCACCACGACCGCAAGGAACCGAATCCCCGGCGCAACTGGTGCCTGGCCTGCAGCCGAGACCTGGGCGAGACCGGGACCGAAGCCGAACGCTACGCCAACGGCGAGGTGTTCGAGGAGGCCCTGCGGAAGATGGCCGGGGATTGGCTCTACCTCTGGGACGAGACCGAGCAGAAATGGATCTATGCCAGCATGGATGGCTATCCTTACTTCGTTCAGTTGGCCGCGTGGAAGGAGATGGCAAAATGAAGACCAAGCAGAAATACAAACCGAGGAAGCTCCGGCTGCCCCCAGGCATCAGCAAGAGATGGTGGGGCGAAATTCGCCGAGAGGCAGAACGTGGGACTGAAGTGATCCTTTGTCTGTACCCAGGCAGCGTCGAGGTGAATTTCAATAGTTACGGCTTTTTGAACGTCGCCTGTTTTGCTGCCGAGAAGCACGCCAGGGAGTTTTGCCGTATCAACGGGCTGGTTATTAAGGAGGAAGCATGAAGACCAAAGAGCATAGCCACGAGGACCTCATCGACGCCGTCATCGCCATCGCTGACCGCGAGGGGTTCGCCCCGTCCGGTCTGGCCGATTACCTCGGCGACCTGGCCGAGAATCCCGACGCCTACAACGGCCAGACGCAGAAGATCATCGACCGGCTTTTGAAGGGATACGATTGGATCAAGCCCAGCGATATCACCAGGGCCATCGCCAGCAAGGCCACGCACGTATGCCAGGAGCGCCGCCGGGAAAGCGTAAGCAAGGCCCAGGAACGAGCCGACAAGAAGGGCAAGAACATCACCTATGTGCTTGAGGACGATCCCGAATACAGCATGGACAAGGTCCAGAAACGGCGTAGGGAGAAACTGGACAAGGAGACCATTTTCGGGCATACCCCGGAATCGGTCCTGCGCTGGGCCGGGTCGGAGGGCTGGACCTACCGTCAAGCGAAGGAATTCCTCAAGGCCAGGGGGTTTGATATCCCGAAGGAAAAGGCGCTGGCGCTGCTGCAGGACGGGGACGAAAACGGGTACAATGGCAGCCTGACGGACGAGCAGCAGGCCGAGCTGTGGTTCGCGATGGAAGAGCTGGAAAATAAATGAGAAAGATGGCAGATTCTGGCCAGCAGACCTTTACTTCCGGGGGTTCGATTACCTATACTGTGATGTAGGGCACAACGGACCACTTTTGAAAGGGAATGGATTATGAAGGCCAAACAGCTTTATCAGCGGCTCCTCAAGGAACAGCGGGAGTGGATCGAGAAATGCGGCGGCGATCTGGCTGGGTATATCGCCAACTACCACGGCAAGTACGGTCGGACCGTTGAAAACGCCGCCGCGATTTATCACGCGGATCTTGGGGAGCTCCACCGCATCGAAGACAGACTGGCCATACCGTCCATCTGCAAGTAAGGTTTTGTGGGAGTAGCACTTGGTAGTGCGGGGCATATCACCACGTGGGTGCCCAGAAGCTCGGTTCAAATCCGGCCTCCTACATTTTCAGTTTTCTGGAACGCCAAACGTCGGCGAAACGACGCGAAGCATCAACCCTCTTTTTGAAAGGCACGAACTATGTCTACCGCAACCGCTGAAGCTGCCAAGGTCGAGATCAGCCGCGAGGACCTCCTGGGCCTCTTCGGAGAGCTCAAGTTCTCCCTGGTCGGCAGCCCCGACAACTATCCCAACGCACGCCTCATCGCCAAGGCGAAGAAGAACTTCCCCGGCCTGGAGCAGCTCCCGGAAATCAGCAAGCACGCGCACAAGACCTTCGACAGCCTCCTGGAGGCGTTCAAGGACGGCCTGGAGATCGAGGTCACGGGCGGCGACGCCAAGCGTGGCAAGTCCGGCAAGGGCCATCACGAGGGCAACGGCAAGGCCCCGAAGGCGAAGAAGGAAAAGGGCGAGCGGAAGCCCCGCGCCGAGGGCAGCTCGAACAACAAGATGTCCTGCCTCGACGCTGCCGCTGTGGTGCTGGAGAAGTCTGACGACCCCCTGACCACCAAGGAGATGGTCGAGTTGATGGGCAAGAAGGGCCTGTGGTCAAGCCCGAATGGCCTCACCCCGGCCGCGACGCTCTACAGCGCGATTCTGCGGGAAATCGGCACCAAGGGTAAGGACTCGCGGTTCAAGAAGACCGAGCGGGGCAAGTTCGCCGCCAAGTAACGAACGGGCGGGATAGCACAAAGGACGTTGCCGTGAGCAACGTCCTTTTTCTTTTTTCCTATAATAGATTTATGAAGTTCAAATCACCCATGCCCTACTTTGGCGGTAAATCGGTAGTTGCCGAAAAGGTATGGAGCCGTCTGGGCTCGGAGGTGGGCAACTTTGTCGATCCTTTCATGGGATCCAACGCGATGCTTCTGGGCCGTCCCGGATGGTCCCCTAAGAAAAAGTGGGTGGAGACAGTCAATGATAAGGACGGCTACGTAGCAAATTTTTTCCGTGCCCTGAAAGCAGATCCGGATAAGGTCAGTCACTACGCCGATAACACGGTTAATGAAACAGATAAACTCGCCCGGCATGCTTGGTTGGCCGGGAAGCGGGAACATATCCTTTCCAAGCTGGAGGGCGATCCAGACTGGTACAATGCCAAAATTGCCGGCTGGTGGGTATGGGGCATAGGATTGTGGATTGGCGGCGGTTATTGCGACGGCAAGGGAAGTTGGGTACGAGTGAAAGACGCCAATGGCGACTGGAGAATAGAAAAGAAGGATAAAAAGCACCCCGATGTCCAAAACGGGACGGGCGTATGTAAACAGGTGCCCCATTTGTCAGGCAAGGGAATGGGTGTAACAAAGCAGATTGTCAGTTATTGCTTGCGAGGAGTGAACAGAAATCTCGATAAGCATACGCTAACAAAGAATGCCGGGACGGGGGAATGCGGCCTGTATGAATGGATGCTTGTGCTGGCCAGCCGACTGGAAAAGGTCAGGGTATGTTGCGGGGACTGGAAACGGGTGCTCACGCCAGCTGTTACCACGGGAAGCTTCGGCACGACGGCAATTTTTTTCGATCCCCCCTACTCCAATGCGGACAGGTCTGATGTGTACTCCAACGAGGATTATACAGTCGCCCGTAAGGTCAGGAAATGGTGCAAGCTGAATGGCGGTAATGAAGAATTTCGCATAGCTTTGTGTGGCTATGCCGGGGAAGGCCACGAAGTGTTGGAAAGCATGGGATGGGAGGTGTACCGATGGGAAGCAGCAGGTGGGTACGGTAATCAGGGGGATGGGGCCGGGGTAGTCAATAAGAAACGAGAAAGCATTTGGTTCAGTCCCCATTGCCTGAAGGAATACCAAAGCTGGAAGATTTTCCAGAAGTAGGATCTTCCTATAATAATTTCAACGCGAAGGGAATCCGATGCTCGTATTGGGACGATTGGAGCGACAATCGGTGACGTTCTTCCTGCCGGACGGCAGGGAATGCCACCTTACCGTCATTGAGATCCGCCGGACCTATGGCGAGAGCCGGGTGCGTTTGGCCCTGGATTTCCCCATTGACGTGAAGATCCTCAGATCGGAATTGCTGCACGAACCACAGGAGATACAGGATGCCGACGAAAGTCAATCGGGCCGAGCTGCTGGCGAAATTGCAGGCGATCCAGCCAGGGACGGCGACGCATGACCGCGCCGTAGAGCAAGCCAGTTGCTTCATATTCCGCAGCGGCTTGGCCCAATCCTATAACGATGATGTCGCATGTACTATAGCCAGCGGCTTGCCGGAGGAATTTTCCGGGGCCGTGCCCGCCGCGAAATTCCTGGCCTTGCTCTCCAAAATGGCCGAGGAAGACATCGACCTCGAATGGTCCGACAGCGAGGTCGTCGTCAGCGGCCGGAAGGGCAGGAAATCGGGTTTCCGCCTGGAGGCCGAGATCCTTTCCGCCGTCGACTCGGTCGAGCAGCCGAAGGAGGAGGAATGGAAGCCGCTGCCGGAGGGGTTCGGCGAGGCGGTGTCCATCGTCCAGGAATGCGCTGGCGACGAGAAGCAATTCATCACCAACGTTGTGAACATTCATCAGAAATGGCTTGAGGCCGGGGACGACGTCCAATGCGTTCGGTACAAGATCAAGACTGATGTCAAAACTCCGGTCATGGTAAGGCAGAAGGCCATCAAGCACGTATCGACCCTGGGCATGACGGAATTCTTCGACGCCGACTCATGGCTCCATTTCCGCAATCCGCAGGGGCTGACGTTCTCCTGCCGCTGCTTCATCGACCCGCCCTACCCGACCGACGAGATATCCGCCGTCCTGAAGCAGAAGGACGGGCATCCCATGACGCTGCCGAAGGGGCTGGTCGATTCGGTCGATTTGGCCGAAACGATAATAGCGGGGGACAAGGGCTCGTCGGTGCTTATCAGCCTGAAACCGGGGCGGCTTAATTTCAAGGCGGTCTCCTCCGACGGCTGCTGGCACAAGGAGGCCAAGAAGATCGCCTACGAGGGGAACGCGATGTCGTTCTTCATCTCGCCGAAATTGCTCAAGGATCTGGTGACCAAGCACCACGACGTCATCGTCATGGAGGATAAGCTGCGGGTGGACGGCGGAAGTTACACATATCTCTCATGCCTTGGAATTCCTGAAGAGGAAAGCCCGGCAGCGGAGCCCGTGGCGGCGATGGCGGATGGGGAGGAATGATGATGATCGAGCAGGAAAATAACGATGGCCTGCCGGTATTGCGTTTTGACGCCGAGCAGAGTCGCCTGTTCAGGGAGAAGTATCCGGAGTTGTTCATTAAGGAGGAAGCCATGCCTGACCCCAAAAGCAGCCCGCTCTGGCCCGCGTTCGTATCGCACATGAAGGCGACCTACGGGCGCGATCCCAATTCGCCGAAGGACTTTTCCGACGAGGCACGCAATTCCGATCTATGGGTGGCGTTCATCGCCGGGGCCAGGGCCGAGGCAGAGGCCGAGCAGTGTGATCCGGCCGAGGCGTGCAAATGAAACGGACAAGCGAAAAAAGGAAGGCCGATATCCTCCTGGAATATGGATGGATTCCAGATTCCAAGTCTACGTCTATATTCAGCACGACCTATGCCTTATGGCTTATGCCTGAGCTTGCTTGTCGGAGCAAGCCGATTCCCCACAGCGAATGGCTTTCTCTTGAAGCGGCTTGGGAGAGGCATAACGAAGAGCACAACCCATTCTATGAGTTGGGGAATCTGGTCGAGGAAGCTTGCAAATGAAGATCAAGCAATATCGCTACAGGCAAATGAAGCCTAAAGTGACATTTAAGGATGCTACCAAGGCGGAGAAGGCCCTTGCCGCGAAGTACACGCGGATCAGGAAGGTAGGCAAAGAATACCTTCCCATGCTGGTAGTCGGCGTGCAATGCTTTTGGCTTGAGCCCAGGCGATGCAATAAGGAAGAGGCTTCGTGGGTTTGCTGGATGATGGCCAAGGCGTTGTTGGCGGTGGTTTTGCAGAAAAGGGACGAGATCGCGATATCGGGGCAATTGTGATGAAAGGATTCTTCTCCTCCGCTGCGTTGACTACGTCCGTGGCTCTTCCATTAGTCCCTCAATGCGGCAGCTGTGGGCTTTATAAAACATGCCAGTCGCCTAAAATGCCCGTAACGGGCAAAGGCCGCAAGAAGATACTCGTGCTAGCGGAGGGTCCTGGGAAAGACGAAGACTCTCAAGGCATTCAGTTATGTGGGGCGTCCGGCCAGCACCTGGAGAAGGCCCTGGCCAAGTTCGGCATCGACATGCGACGCGACTGCTGGCTTTCCAATTCTATTATTTGCCGAGCCACCAACGCGGCGGGAAGCAACCGAGCCCCTACCGAGAAGGAAATAGGTTTTTGCAGGCCGAACCTCACCAAGGCGTTGCAGGAACTGAGGCCGAGGACAATCATATGCCTGGGCGAGTGCGCGGTGCAATCTCTGATCCAGCCGATATTCGACGACGGCGGTGGCTACGCTATAGGACGCTGGGCCGGATGGGATATCCCGTGCCAGAAGCTGAATGCGTGGGTATGCCCTACATGGCATCCGGCGTATTTGCTCAGGGAGGCGTCTCCCACCTTGCAATTGCTTTGGGAAGGGCATCTACGGAAGGCTGCTGATCACGCTTTCGGGAGTACAGATCCGGTTCTTGGCGACATCAAGAATCTAGTTGATGAGGCATGCGGGGAGGACGGCAGGCCTTGGAAGGAGCCGCCTGATTGGCCCAAAAGCGTGGATATCATCCTGGGCGACAAGGAAGCCGCCGAGCGGATCATGCTGATGACGGAGGTAAATGACGGGGCGTTGGCATTCGACTACGAGTCCACATCACTCAAGCCGGACAGCAAAGACGTTGGGATATTTTGCTGCTCGATCAGTGATGGTAAGAAAGCTATTGCCTATCCCTGGCAGGGGAAGGCGATCAGGGCTACGGAATCGTTCTTGCGGTCAAACGTGCCGAAGATAGGTGCGAACGTGAAGTTCGAGTCCAGATGGACGATGGCCAAGCTCAAGATCAGGGTGAGGAATTGGTGGTGGGATACGATGATCGCGGCCCATATCCTTGATTGCCGTTCAGGAATCACAGGTCTCAAAATGCAGGCGTACTGCAATCTAGGGCAGGGAACCTATAATAGTCGTGTGGATAGTTTCCTCAAGGCCGAAGGGTCCAATTCGCGGAACAGGATAGGGCAAGCAGATTTGAATGATGTGCTGCGCTATTGTGGACTCGATTCGCTTCTGGAATATAAGCTGGCGATGAAACAACGAAAACAGATGGGCTATGGGGACTGATTCTATGTATGTCAGGATCAAGATTTGCGCCGTGGGAGACCCACCGGCGTTCCCGGAATTGCCCAGCGGCATCGAGGGCGAATGTCTGGGCTTCGCCATCCTGGAGAAGGGGACGGCCGGAGGCAAGACATCCTGCGCCATCATGACCAAGGGGGCCGACGGTGTTCCTGTTATGGTCCAATTTACCGGTGATATGTTCCTCACGATGGCCGCAGCCCTCAAGGGGGCCAGGGAGCGGTTCGGCGATCCTTGGGATGGGGTTTAATTCTCATGAAGCAAGCATCTCCCAGGGAAGCGATGGCCTTGTTCATGCGCGGCCAGGTCGCCCTCGCCGAGGTCGAAAAGGCCGGGATCAGGATCGACGTCCCCTACCTTGACAGGATGATCGAGGAGACAGGCGAGCGGGCCAAGGAGCTTGAAGCTAAACTGAAGGGCGACCCGGCGTTCAAGATATGGCGGCGGGAGTTCGGCTCCAAGGCGAATCTCGGCAGCGACGCCCAATTGGGCCGGGTGGTCTACGGGAGTTTGGGCTACCCCTGCACGACGTACACCTACGGCGGGGCCAAGGGGGAGAAGCGACCGTCCACCAGCGAGGAGGCTCTGAAGAACGTGGATTTGCCGTTTGTCAGGGATTGGCTCGAATGGCAGCGGCTCAAGGACAAGGTGCATACGACCTACCTGAAGGGGATACGGCGGGAGGTGGTTGACGGGTTCCTCCATCCGTCATTCAACTTGAATACGGTAATTAGTTTCCGAAGTTCTTCGAGCTCGCCGAATTTCCAAAACATACCCGTGCGGGATCCGAAGTACGCCAAGCTGATCCGTACGGCGTTCATCCCCCGCGATGGCTGCCTGATCATAGAGAACGATTTCAAGGCCGCCGAAGTGACCCTGGCCTGCATTTACACAGGGGATCCTGTTCTTGCCGAGTATATCACAAATCCCAAGAAGGACATGCACAGGGATTGTGCCCAGAAGCTGTTCTTCTGCAAGGGGCAGCCTAGGGAATGGTGGAAGAAGAAGGGGCCAGGGGGCGGGGCCGACGTTCGCTACACGGCCAAGGGGGATTTCGTTTTCGCCAGCTTCTACGGCAGCTATTACATCCAGACGGCCCAGCGGATGTGGGACCAGATGGAGGAGATGGAATTGGCCGTCGGCGACGTGCCGATGCGGGAATGGATGAAGCAGAACGGCATCGGGGAATTGGGGGATATGGATCCAAACGAGCGGCCCAGGGACGGGACGTTCGAGAAGCATGTCAAGGAATATGAGGACTGGTACTGGAATGAGCAATATGTCGTCTACTCGCAATGGAAGCGGGACTGGTATCAGGCGTACCTGAACAACGGCTATTTTGATACGCTCACCGGATTTCATCATGAGGGGTACTTCAGCCGCAACCAGGTGCTTAATTACCCCATTCAAGGAAGCTCGTTCCATTGCCTCCTCTGGGTCATGTGCGAGATGATTGATTGGCTCAAGAAGAACAAGATGCGGAGCAGGGTTATCGGACAGATACATGATAGCTTGATAGCTGATGTGGCCCGCAACGAGAAGGACGATTACCTCCAGAAATTGAGCCAGCTTGTTCGGGTCGATATCCGCAAGCATTGGCCTTGGATCACGGTCCCGCTGACAATCGAATGCGAGTTGGCCTACGAAAATTGGTTCTCGAAAAGCGAATTCCCGATGCCGGTATGATATACAAATTTAGATGCGCTGATGGGGCAATGGTAGCCCGCCCGCTTTTCCAGGCGGGAGGAGGCGGTTCGATTCCGACCTCAGCGCTTCAGCTTAGGTTCGTCGAAGTGCCAATGGTATACGCCCAAAAGATGAATGAGAGATGGCATAGCCTCTTGCCAAGGACGGATTTGGGGAATCTGCTTTGCGGGAGCATCAGCGTAGCCTACGTCGCCGAATGGGAGGGCATGTACTATGCCATAGCGATATACAGCCAACCGATTATTAGGGCGGTAGCCAAAGACGGCAAGACATTGGAGCTTCGGAGATTAGCCATATGTAAGGAAGCCCCGAAGAACACCGCGTCCAGGATGATGGCCATTACCAAAAAGCTGGTTAAGAAAAAGTACCCGTTTCTGAAGCGGATAATAAGCTATCTGGCTGTTGACGTTCATAGCGGGACGATTTACAAGGCGGCTGGGTGGAAGCCGGTAGGGAAGGTAGTAGACGCCCGGCCGCAGAGGAAGTTCGGAGACAAGAATCGGGCAACAGGTCCATTGCAGACAAAGTCCAGAAAACAGCGGTGGGAAATTAAACTTTAGGGGTATCGAAGGATGAGCGAGAACAATGGAGTGACCGAGTTATATAGGCTGTTCCGCCCTAAGCGGTTTTCGGATGTGGTGGGGCAGGACGAGGCGATCCGGGAGCTCAGGGTCTATGAGAAGAAGAACAGCTGGCCCCACGTGTTCATGTTTGTGGGTAGTTCGGGGTGCGGCAAGACCACGATAGGATACATCATAGGGAAGAAGCTCAACTGCGGCCCCAAGGATTTTTTTGAGATTAACGCGGCAGAATCTCGCGGCATCGATATGGTTAGGGATATCGACCAGCGGATGGGGATGTCCGCATTTGCTGGGAAGGGCAGGCCGAGGATATGGATGATCGACGAATGCGCCCGCCTAACGGTGGATGCCCAGAGCAGTCTGCTTAAGATCCTGGAAGATCCCCCGTCACATGTCTACTTCATTCTTTGCACGACCGACCCGCAGAAGCTCCTGAACACGATACGGACCCGCTGCACTATCATTAACCTGAAGCCGCTCTCGGACGAGCACCTGAAAACGGTCCTGGCATCGGTAGCTGCTAAGGCCGGGGGCGAGATATCCGACGAGCTTGCCGACAAGATTATCGAATGCTCGGAGGGTTCGGCCCGCATGGCACTGGTGCTGCTCAAGCGGGTCATAGGGATGGACAATGAGGCGGATAAGCTGGCGGCCATCGTCAAGCCGGAGACCGAGAAGAACGCCTACGACCTGGCCAAGGCGCTCCTATGGCAGAAATCAACCTGGCCTGACATCTCCAATATCCTCCAGCGCATCAAGGACGACGACCCGGAGGGCATCCGCAAGCTCATCATGGCCTGCGCCCGTAAGGAGATGCTGACGGGGAAGTATCCGGGGGTGGGTTCTCTGATGGTGGAATTCTTCAAGGATCCGTACTTCTCCGACGGGGACGCCAAGCTGTGCTGGAATTGTTTTCAAGTGATGAAATTGCGTGCTGGCGAAAGGTGAGGATAGGGAAATCCGATAATAGGAACGGGTAAGAAACAAGTCTTTAATATTGGAGGTAGTCATGCGGAAGAAGATCAAGGCGAACAAGTCGGGGCTGGTTCGGGAATACCTGCAAAAGCATCCGAACGCCAGTGCCAAGGACGTCGTGGAGGCGCTGGAGGATTTCAGCATCACCGACCAGACGGTCTACAATGTCAAGGCCAAGCTGCGGGAGGAAGGGAAACGGGAGAATATCAAGAGGGAGATCGCCAAGGTGAGCCCGTTCTTAGACAAGTCCAATGGCAAGCAGGAAGCCGCCTTCGATCCCCGCGACGAGAAGATGCTGGGTAGCATCGAGGACGGCAAGTCCCTGGACGGCTACCAGCTCGACCTCATCACGGCCACACGGGACCTGGCGAAGATGGCCGGCAGCTATGAGGACCTCGAAAAGCTGATCGCGGTGCTGAAATAGTGGGGTACTATAATAACTCCAAAGGAATAGGCCATGCGAATAAAGCAACGTAAATTGGTCGGCGGACTGGCTGGAGGGAAAGCTCCAGGACAAAGGCAGGAAGACACGGAACGAGAGCGGATTCGTAGGGACAAGAAGGTCAGCTTTATCAAGGCGCTTGCTAAATTCCTGGTGGGCGACCAGGCGGCCAAGAGCATCTGGCTTGAGATGGAAAAGCCACTCGCGAAGGAATGGGCCGACCTGCGGAACCATACGCCTATATTCGGATGGATCGGCGAGGAAGAGGCCGAAAAGATACTCACGGAGTTCTTGAAATGAGCCAGGACGCCGATTTCTTCGCCATCGACATGAACGCCCTGCACGAGGAATTGCAGGTCCACGCGAAGAACTACTACATGGCCGCCCAGGAGTTGGCCCAATCCCGCAAGGAATTGGAGGAGGCCAAGGCCCGTACTGAGGTGGTCTCGGCCGAGATCGGCCTGGACATACGGACGGACCCCACCAAGTACAGCATCGAGAAGATCACGGAGAACGCGATCCAATCAACGATAATGCTCCAGGGCCGTTACCAGAAGGCGTTGCAGGCTGAGATCGACGCCCGCCACGAGGCCGAAATCCACCAGGTGAACGTGACCGCCCTTACGGAAAAAGGCAAGGCCATCGGCAAGGCGGTCGACCTCTTCCTGGCTTCCTATTGGGCGGTAGACCCGAAGGTGTCCAGGAAGAACAAGGAATGGGCCGATAATAGCAGGACGGACGCCGCGTTCGGGACCAAGAACAAGAAAAAAGATGTCACGGATCGGAATCGCATCGGGAAAGGGCGCTAATGCCGAATGAGACTACCCTATGGCTTTTTGGGGGCGTATGCTTCACCCTGATCCTGCTGCCCATGTCCGTATACTTATGCTTCAAAGCGGCCCGCCTGGGCTACCTGAAGGCGAACAAGCAATTCGAGGATCTGAAGTCTTCTTTTGAAAGGAAAGGTACTGATGAGCCAAACGAGACGCGAAAAGGAAAGGGAAACACAACGCCGGACGTCGGCTAAGGATTGGGCTAACGAGGCGTCCAAGGGATTCACCCCGACGGCGGTCCAGCTGCCAGAAGGCATGGATTGGTTCAACGTCAAGTCCGGGGACGACGGTAAGGCCAACCAGATGGAAGTCGATTTCATGCCGTTCCTGGCGGGCAAGGGAAATCCCAGGGCCGACGAAGGCATCGAGCATTTCGAGCGGACCTACCATACCCACCGCATCCCGACCGCCAACGGCAAGTCCGCCGTCTACTGCTGCCTCTGGGAATGCTTCGCGGTCAAATGCCCGGTCTGCGAATGGGTCAACGCCCACAAGGAGGATTCCTTCGGCAGCGAGGCGGAAACCGATAAGCACAAGAAGTTCATCAGCGACATCAAGGCCAAGATGCGTCATCTTTGGCTGGTGAACAACAAGCCCGGCGACAAGAGCAATAAGCTGCGGGTCTTCGAGACGAACGACTGGAACAAGGGGATGGGCTTCCGCGAATTGATGGTGGACGCCATCAACAGCAGCGAGAAGAACGCGGATTTCTCGTCCTTGAAGAACGGCATGACCGCCATTATGACGGTCAAGCAGCAGCCGGCGTTCGGCAAGGGCAGCAAGCCCTACGACGCGGTCACCCGCATCGACTTCAAGGCAAGGGATTACTCCTACCCATCGGAGATGCTGAAGAAGAACCCCTGCCTCGACGACATGCTCATCCCGGCCATGCCCGCCAAGCTCAAGGGCAAGCCGCTGGTGGAATTCACCAAGGATGATTGGGAACTTTGTTATGAGGAGCTCAAGAACCGCTTCGCCAACGGCGGGGTCGACGAGGACGAGGGGGAGAAGGAGGAACGGAAGCCGACCAGCCGGGGCGTGGACGCAGATGATGATGGCGATACCCAGGAACGCAACAAGAAATCCAAGAAGCGTCAGGAGGAAGAGGACGCCGACGCGGACGATTCAGACGTGGTTGATTCCGATGTCGCAGACGATGACGACGCCCCGCCCGCCAAGAAGGGCAAGAAGCCCGCAGCCGACGATGATGACGATGACGGGAACGATTCGGCGACCGTCGATTCGGATACCGACGATCCTACCGCCAAGGAGAGGGGCATCAAGGTCGGCTCGAAGGTCAAGCACAAGAGGCACGGCAAGTGCGATGTACTCAAGGTCAGCGGCGATGGGACCTCCCTGACGCTGGAGGACGAGGACGGCGACGAGTTCTCCGGCATCGCCCCCAGCGAGGTCGAGCTGGTTGGCAAGAAGGCTGATGCGGAGGATGATGGGGATGACGCGGACGATGACGCTGATGATCCCCCCAAGGGCAAGAAGGCGGCGTCGGACGACGATGACGATGCGGATGACTCAGCGGTAGTCGACTCCGACGTCGCCGACGAGGACGCAGATACCGACGATTCTGCTGTGGTCGATGACGACTCGGACATCGTCGCGGATGATTCGGATCTCGCGGACGACGATGGCGACAAGCCGGCGAAGAAGGCGTCCACCAACGGCAAGTCCGCCAAGGCTACCGACAAAGACAAGAAGACGGTCAAACAGAAGTAGCTTCGATCACAACGCCGACGCACCTTCGGTGGTGTAGGCGAGATCATGTAGCCTTGATCGCGATATGAGTCCTGGCCCCGCAGGCCGGGTCGCGATTAGCCAGCGCGCCTGGCCGGCGTTGTGTTTTTTCGCCCGTTTCTTTCTCAAGGAGGTACGCATGAAGAAGTTTCTGATCCTCGCCGTGTTCGCCTTGCTGGCTTCGGCGACCGTAGCCGAGATCGCCGAGGCGGGCCTGTTCCGACGCGGCTGCGGCAACCGCTCCGGGTTGTTCCAGCGGCTCCGTGGGGGCGGCGGATGTCATCGGTAGCTTGACGGTGGGGGCGTTTCCTGACCCGCCCGGCATTTCCTTTGGCCACGATCTCCCGAATGTCGCTAAGGTACAGATGCCGGCGGGATTTCTTTCACGATTCTACGAAAGGCTTATCATGTATGAGGTGTTGCAGGGGAGCTCCCCTGACGAGATCCAGACCAAGGTCAACGCCAGGATGAAGGATGGCTGGGAGGTCACTGGCGGCCTTACTGTGGTCTTCTGCGGCCAGGCCATCTATCGCTATTTCCAGGCCGTCGTCAACGACCGCCCGCCCCCGCAGCAGAAGCAGCAAGAGCAGAAGAAGGGATAGCATGAAAGCCAACGTATTTGACCGCGAGCTGGATAATGGTGATATCGAGATCACCTGCACGCTGACCGATCCGCCCATCGTGGTCGCGGCCCCGATCATGCGCATGGCGATGGACAAGCTCGTCCAGGAGTTGCATAGGGCCGGATACTACAATTTGACCGTGGAAGAGGCGGATAAGGAGTCGGCCAATGGATAGCGAAAACGTGATGACGCCGACAACGCAGCCCTGGGAAGGGCCGAAGACCGTTGAGGAGGCGCTGGCGTTCAACAAGGGCTTCCGGGCTGGGGCTACGGCATATGCAGCGAAGGTGGGCCATCCCACGACAAGGAAGGACAACGAGGCGCTTGTGGCGGTCTTGGACGAGCAGGGATGGAAAACCATCGAATTATTCGAGAAGTTGACAGGAAGGCGGGTATAGTCCTATGTGGGTTTTTACTAAGTATGGCTTCTACTCGGTCGCCTGTGCCAAGGACAGGCACAACAACGCCGACCCCGAAAAGGTCATGGTCCGTGCCCGCGTCCGCCTCCACCTTGAGAACCTTATCGAGCGGTTCGACGAGCTCACCTACATCCCCATCCTTGAGGATGCCGGGGCTGACTACCGTTACCGGCTCATCCTGCCCCACGGCATATGGGACAACATCGCGTACAAGCTGTCGATGGAAATCGACTACTTGAATTTCAAGAATTCCGTCGAGCCGTTCGCGGGCAAGTCAGCTTACGAGAAGAAGCTCTTGGAGGTCTGGGTTACAATGATGGGGATGCAGATTGATGAAGAAAGAGAGAACGCAGCTGATAAGGATATTAGGGAAGGCAATATCTCCGAATTATTTGATTCCCCAGAGGCGATGCTTCAGCAACTCAAGGCGTCTCAAGAAGACATCGAGGCCGGGCGGGTCCATGACCATGAGGACATAGCAAAGGAGATTGGATAATGGCGACGGCGACCGAGATCAAGGAAAAGCTGGCCCCGAAAAGGAAAGCGAAGGTTTTGGATAAGTCTTTCCTTTCGACCGGATCGACGCTGCTGAACCTGGCGTTGTCCGGCAGGATCGACGGTGGGATTCCTGTTGGTTCCTATCTGTTGTTTACAGGCGACAGTCAGTCAGGTAAGAGCATTTTGTCAAACAACTGCCTGGCGGAAGCCGCCATCAATTCGGCCTTTGACAAGTGGAGTTTGCTGTACAACAATCCGGAGAATGGCCTGCTCCTGGACGTAGAGTATTTCTTCGGCCCTAAGCTGGTCGAGCGCATCCAGTACCCCACTGACAAGCATGGCGAGATACGGCCGTCGGCTACGGTCGAGGAATTCTATTACCATCTCGATGACCTACGGAGGGCAGGGAAGCCTTTCGTGGAGGTGCTGGATTCCCAGGATGCCCTCGACAGCATCGCCGCCGAGGAGAAGTTCAAGGAGGAGAAGGCCGCCTACCTGAAGGGCAAGGAGACGACCGGCAGCTACGGCATGTCCAAGCCCAAGAAGCACAGCCAGAACCTCAATTGGGTCAACAGCCATTTGGAGCGGACCGGCTCGATTCTCATCATCATCAACCAGACGCGGGACAACATCGGCTTCGGCTCGCAGTACAACCCCAAGACGCGGAGCGGCGGGCGGGCCTTGAAATTCTACGCCCAATTCGAGCTATGGTCGTCGGTCATCAAGCAGCTCAAGAAAAGGGTCAACGGCAAGGACCGGCAGATCGGGACGCTATGCGAGATCCACGTCAAGAAGAACCGGGTCAACGGCCATGATGTGTCAGTCCGTGTTCCCATCTTGCGAAAATTCGGCCTGGACGACATCGGCTCGTGCGTGGATTTCCTGGTCGAGGAGAGGCATTGGGCGACCGAGGGGAAGAAGTCGGATTCCGACGACGCTACGAACAAGGTGATTATCGCCGACGAGTTGGACCTCACCGGTAAGCGGGAATCCCTTATCGAGCAGATTGAGGAAGGAAACATGGAGCAGGAGCTCCGGCTAGTTTGCCAAAAAGTGTGGGATTCAATTGATGCACAATGCTGTCCAAAGCGAAAGCCCAGGTACGTATGAGAATGGAATGCGGAGGTGTTTTGATTTGGTGTCCGGGCGATTTGCACCGCACGAGATGGGTTTGCGACCGTTGCGGGGCCAATTGGTACGTGCTACCTTACAAAGACTATAGGGTCAGTTTTGCCTGTACGAGCAAAGAGAAAGACCCTTTGAGGGACATAGCCGACCTGGTTCCCAAAGCGACTAAGGATTGATACATGGCCATACTGAGCAAATGCTTGTACTGCGACAAAATGGCGAGCCATTCCGCGTCTTCCCCGCCGCTGTGCGAGGATCACGACGGCCGGAAGGCCCACAGGGAGGCCGAGAAGAAGCGATGGAACGCCCTTACCATCGACGAGAAACTGAACGAGCTCAAGGCCAGGCTCGACGACCATATCGAGAATACATACTGGAATGTGAATCCGCTGATCGGGTGATATCATGGCTTGGAAATTGGACCCGGACCTGACGTATGGCGAGAACAGGGAGGCGATGGTGACCGCCTGGGCCAATTGGGCCGTGGTCGGGAACGATGCCGTCTACCCCCACCAAATCCCGTTCGTTCTCAAGGAGCTGCATGACAGGATCAAGACAGCCATTCGCGGGGCGATTAAAGACAGTAGGGAACTGCCATGAATAAAAACGAGGATTTGCTTGGCAAGGAGATTCCAGACTCTGATACCTTGATAAAGCAGTATCCTGACTTCCATCCAACGGCGGCCGTGCAGTACGCCGTCGAGTTCCTGGCCAAGGTCGTAAGCGGGGAAATGGGAGCCAGGAACGGCAGGACCGCCCTGTACTGGCATTTGATGAGCGTGGTACAGAAACACGCGGAATTCCAAGATGGAAAATAAGGTAATGAGATTCCTAACCAACTACGAGGACGAGATAGTCACGGCCCTCCCGGACGGGTCCAATTACCTTTATGTCATGACCGCCGATTTCGTGCATCTGGTCCACCGTCTTGACGGCAGCCATATGGTAATCCCGACGATTCAGTTCCAGACCATTCTGCACCAGGCCCAGGCCGCAGCGAAGGCTAAGAAATGAACGACACGAATGAACTGGACGAAGCCAGAAAGACGAACCAACGCCTCAACCGGCGTTGCCAGATCGCCGAGTCCACTCTGGCAAAAATGACGAAGATCAACGACGGGTATGTCAAGGAGATGGAAAGTACGCTCAGTAGATTGAGGCGATATGTTCAGGGATGGGGGACCGAATATAGGGGGCTACGCAGGATCCAAAATCAAACCGGGTGGAACGAGATCGACATTTTGAAAGGCAGGATTGTGGAATTAGGAAGGCAACTGGCTACGGAACGGAAGGAGCGGTTTTGCCACCTGAATTACAAGGAAACTTTGGACAAGGTGCAGCAGATCGTTCATTTAATGCGCATGGACAAGGCCGGGGATGACGAGAAGCTGATCGAGATCCAGGAGTTGATTAGGGGGGCCTTGGATGTATGACCATTGGATTATCCTCGATTGCCACAGCCTATGCCACAGGCTTTTCCATGCTGTTCCTAGTCTTACGCATGAGGACATCGAGATCAACGTGGTCTTTGGGTTTTTGAGGGATATTCGCTCGTTTCAGAACAAGTTCATGACGAGGAAGATCGTATTCGCCTGGGACGTCGGCGACCCGCTCAGGAAGCAGATTTGCCCATCCTACAAGCTGCGGCCGGTGGATTCGGATCCAGAGACGATGCGGGGCAGGCAAATCCTCCGGGACCAGATCCACAAGCTAAGAACCGAATACGTTCCGGTATTGGGCTACAAGAACAATTTCTGGGCGGACGGCTACGAGGCCGACGACGTGATTGCTGCTATCTGCAAATCGGATTTTACGTCCTTCCACAGGAGGAGTGCGGTCATAGTTAGCTCGGACCATGACCTCTACCAGCTATTGGGGCCTAACGTATCGATATTCCATCCGGTGACGAAGAAGACAGTGACGCATAGGTCCTTCCAAAAGGAATGGGGGTTGCATCCTCGCAAATGGGTCGATGTCAAAGCGATGGCCGGTTGCATCTCCGATAATATCAAGGGCATCGAAGGCGTGGGAGAAAAGACTGCCGCAAAATACCTGCGGGGGGAATTGAAAAAGGGGATCGTCTACGACCGCATAATACGTGCGTCCGGCATCAGGAATGCCAATATGGAACTGGTGTCTTTGCCTTTCAAGGGAACGCCTAAATTCGATCTGCGAGAGGATGATGCGACCGAGGATAAATGGGACGCCCTGGCGTCGAGCCTGGACATGGATTCGCTGGTGAGGAAGAAAGGGAGTTTGGCGTGATATCCACCCTATCCATAATAAAGGTCGCCGAATTGTTCTATCCGATCATGCTCACCCAGGAAATGGGCGAGATCAGCGAGGCCAAGGCATGCGAGCTTCTGGGAATGAACATCGAGAAATACCGCGAGACGAAGGGGCAGATAGCCCAAGGCGTCTTGATGATGTTGGACCGATTGCCATCTCCGTTGATCTTGCTTCTGGAAACTATACCGGGGAAGCCCGGCTTGTAGACCGGCGGATGATGAAAGCCGTATTCCCGTGGGGAAAGAAGAAACGGCATGAATGCCTGATATCGACCATCGACGTGACAGATTGGAAGAACGTGAGGCCGGTGGAGCCGTTTGTGCCCCCCAAAATCCGGGACGGGTTCGAGGGCGGCCTTGGGATTTAAGGAAATACGATGAGCACAACAGTAAAATTTTATTGCGGGGACGAGCTATTGCTGACTGCTGACCATATGGCTATCGTGCCGATGGTCGGGGACCTCATATCGACAAACGAAAAATTGTGCATGCGGGTGCTGGCCAGGGATTTCAGGATGATCAGCAGCTATCTCGACGAGGTTCGGCTGATCGTCGATCTTGTCCCCAGCAGAAAGGCGTGCGAGAATGAGTGATGCAGACAGGCAATTGATCGACCGGATCGTCAACGGCACGAATAATGCCGACCCGTTGGCCGACATCAAAGACCTGGCGGACGGGATTGACGAGCCCATCCTGATGGCGATCATTAAAAACCTGGATACATTGGTGGTCGGATTGCTGAAGAAGAACCTGTCGATCTCATTTTCCAAGACTTCAGAGCATGGTGGGGCCGACCTTGGGCTATACGTTACGTACAATGGCCATACGATTTCCAATTCAACTATTCGCCTAGGTCTTTGACAGGGAGCGTCAGATATGGCCAAGGGCGGGGCATACGAGCGCATGGTTTCGGTGCAGCTTTCGCTCTGGTGGTCCCAATACGAGGACGAGCCCCGCGAGGACCTGTTCTGGCGATGCTCCGGCTCCGGGGCCAGGGCGACGGTAAGGGGCAGGATGGGTAAGCGGACCACCGGCCATACGGGGGACATCCATTCGACGGATCCCATCTCCCTGCCGTTCTCCAGGGTATTCGCGACCGAGGCCAAACGGGGTTATGGCAAGGCCACCATCCATTCCATTCTGGACCGCTCCGCGAAGGCAAAAAAGCAGGAGTACGAGGAATGGATCGAGCAGGCCGAATCGTCGATGAGGAATTCGGGGGCTTATGCTTGGATGCTCATCCACAAGCGGGATTACCGAGAGCCCATGATGTTCATGCCGCTTTACGCCGCCGACAAGATTGACGAACTGGAGCCGGTAATCACCATCCAGACGCCGGGGGTTTCCATCGTTGGGTACGTGTTCGAGGAATGGCTCAGCGAGACCGACCCGGAATCCATCATCGAGGTGGCGAATAGCCTTAAGTAGCCCACCGAGTCATGGAGGACGATCATGGCAGGATGGCCCGCTACCCCGGAGGAGTACGGAAAGGTCATCGACGAGCTGAGGAAGATCATCCTTGTCGAGTTCCATTCGGCCCTGGAGTTGCACCAGCACAAGCGATGGGACGATCTCGTCCTTGCGTGCCCGGCGATCAAGGTGACGGTAAGGAAAAAAGGATTGCACCCGACCCGGCTCCAATGCCGGGCCGCCCTCAAGGAGGCGAAGCGATGCCTGAGAAAATGACGCTCCGGCAGGTGGTGGCCCTGGACAGGCTCATGATGAAATGGGGCATCAACATCCACGGGGCCATGATGCTGCTGCACCTTTTGGATTGCAACCACGTTTTGGTGAAGGACGCCATCGCCGCGATTGGCATATCCCACGGAGCCCAGATGACCAGGGCGCTGAACGGGCTGGAGATGGCCGGGCTAATTATTCGCGAAATCGCCCCGGAGGACAGGCGGTCGTTCCTGATCTCGATCACCGACCTGGGCCGGCAGGCGATTGGGGAGATCGCTTGATAAAATCCATCCACATCAAGGGCTTCCAGAAGCACGAAGACCTCCGCATTGAGTTTGCGCCTATCACCACAGTCGTAGGGAAATCGGACGTAGGGAAATCTTCGATTATCCGCGCCCTCAAATGGGCCTGCCTCAACCGCCCGTCCGGGGACGAATACGTCAATTGGGACGCCGATTTCGCCGAGGTGTCCGTCAAGGCCGAGAAGCACACCGTAACGAGGCGGAAGGGCAAGGGCGTTAATGAATACGTCCTGAACGGCGGGGAGCCCTACAAGGCATTTGGGCAGGGGGCCGTTCCCCAGGCGATTGAGAAAATTCTTAACGTGGACGAGCGGAACTTCAGCTCGCAGCATGATTCCCCCTATTGGCTATCCCTCACCCCCGGCCAGGTGTCCAAAGAATTGAACGAGATCATCGACCTGTCGGTCATCGACTCGACGATGGGCAACCTGGCATCGATGCTGCGGAAGGCGAAGGCGAACGCCGAGCTTACCAAGTCTCGGCTCGCCGAGGCCAGGAAGCAGCGGGAATCTTTGGTATGGGTCAAGGACGCCAAGATAGTATACGACTGTTTAGTTATTAACGAGGGCCTGATAGCGTCCAAGAGGGCCAGGGCAGAGATGCTGGCCCAGATCATTGGGGAATGGGGGAATAGCCAAACGAAGGCACAGGACGCCGCAGACGCGATCCTGGTTTGCCGGAAGGCCGTTTCTGTGGGGGACTTGGCAAGGGGGCTGCGGGATAGGGCGGGGCGGCTGGGTACAATTGTACAGGGGATCGCGGAAGCGGAGCGCAAGGCGGCTGTGTCCGAGGATGCTGCTGCGTTGGCTGGGCATCTCGCGATAATAGGGGAGCGGAGAAAATCCGCCGAAGTATTAGGCAAACTTATACAAGGGATGAAGTCGGCCCAGGAAGCGGCGGACGACGCGGCGGCGGAGTTCAAGGACGCCGAGGCCGAATTGCACCGGAACCTCAAGGGCAAATGCCCCATCTGTGGGAATGTGATATGACCGAGCATCTGCGGAAGATCGTCGAGGCCAGGAAGCAGATCTTGGCCATCAAGCGGGATCGATTGGCGCTGGTCCAAGGCGTTTCTGGCATTGCCATCAGCAATAATGCCCTTGCGGAAGCCAAGGAAGCCGTGCTGCAAGCCGAGATCGATCTGGCCGAGGCCGAATTGCGGCTCGCGGGGTATGCGGACCCGGCCGACGTGAGGGAGATCATGGGCACGGTGTTCAAGGATATGCTGGGCATTCGCCTTGACGACGGGAAATAATCCCGCCGAACCCCTTTACTTCTTAACCCCAGCAACCTATAATCAAATGTAGGGGAAACGAAACACTTTTGAAAGGGAATGGATTATGATTACGGTCGCTTGCGAGCCGATCAAGGTCGAAAGCGTAACGAGCGTCTACAGCGGCAAGAACGGCAAATGCTGCTGCGGATGCACCGGCAAGCACTACACGGCCTCGGCCCATCGCGACCTCCGCAGCAAGACGCGGGGCTACCCGGTCGGGGACGACGAAATCAGCGACAAGATGGTCAAGAAGGTGGTTCGCATCGTCAACGAGGATCTGGCCAACGGGTCGGCGAAAGTGCTCCACGGCTGCGTCTCCACGGTCCGGTCCGGCCGCCTGTACGTCGCATACACGGTGAAAGGGGAATAGCCTAAAATGGCCGACACCTACCTGCGGATGACCTACGTCCTGGAATTGACCGACAAGGAGATGCGGCTGGCGTGCCTGTGCCTTGCCGGGAAGCACGCCAAGCTCAGCAATGCCGACAAGAAGGACGCCGCCGAATTGAACGCTAAGCTACTCAAGGCCCAGCAGATTCGGCTCAAGGAGCAGCTTTGCAAGGTCGAAGGGGCCATCGCCAAGGCCGACGAAGAGATGACGTGGCCAGTAGGCCCGGACCATCGGCTGGATTGAGTGAAAGGATCGGATCATGGGAGTCGACACCTGCCTGAAGCTGCCTGCCGCCGTCCAGATCAAGGACGTGGCCAACGCCATCGGCATCCTGCTGGGCAAGAAGAAGACGTGGACTGATTGCTCTGACAGCGATAGCACGCGAGCAGGATTGGCCCAGCCCACCGAGCACGGCTGGGCCAACGTCGAGGGCGTGTCGATGAATGCCGCCAACACGCAGGTCGCATCGGCCGAGATCGTCATCGCCGACATCCCGAAGAAGTACGGCAGCGGCTGGTGGTTGCTTTACCATTTCGAGTTCGGCAATGACGGGAGCCGTGGCATGATCGGCCGCTCCAGGGCCGAGCGGATCTGCCTGCACAAGAGGCTGGCGGAATTCTTCGGCGGGGAATGCGACTATAATGACTGTGATTCCATTGACCCTGACTACAAGGGCAAGCCCCCGAAATGGCTGGGGAAGACCGGAGACCCCGAATTCCACGCCAGGCAGATGGCCCTATGGAACCTCAAGCCGATGACGCGCAAGGAGATCGAGGATTGCGAGCAATATGCTTCGTACAAGAACGAGCGGCAGCCCGACCCCTTGCAGGACATCGAGGAATTGGTCGAGAAGGCGTGCGCATCGTGACGAAAGGAGCGGCTATGGAACCTAGCTTGGAGCCCAGTATCGACATTAAGCTGTTCAAGATCGAGGCCAGGGAAACGTCCCGCCTTCTGGAAATTATCAAGCATTGCGAGGGGATCGGCTGCGTAGCCCATATCTGGGTGCGGGGGGCCGGCGGCTTCGTCGGGGTCATCGAGGAGATCACTGGCGGGATCGTGATGCTGGTCAACGGCGACGGGGAAAAGAAGCACATTCGCATCTCGGCCATCGACGTGGTGGAGGAAGGACAGTGAGCGAGCCGGCTATTATTGAGAAGACTGTCGCCATCCCGCCGCCTGGGAAGATACAAGGGCGGCCTGGGTTTCGCTTGCCCCATAAGTCGATGTGGCAGGCTGAATACGATGCTATTGAGCAGCTTTGGACTATTGTCTTGACGGCGGACGGGGAAACCCTGGCGATGAAATTTCCCAGCGTCCACCCCGGCATGAGGAAGCTCAGCCGCCAATGGGAGAAGAAGTGGAAGGAAAAGATGGCTTTACGAAAAAAGGAGGAATAGTTAGACTTGGTTTCTTGATCGTTCAAAAGCGTCCGGCTAGCTACCGGATGCCTAATACTACGGCTGGCTAGGGTGGGTTGGTGAGTCTCCCATTCTAGTCAGCTGGGTATTCCGATCAGGAGACTCACCAATGCAGTACCCTTCCGGGAATGGATCCCGTTGTGAAGCCATTCGGCGTAAAGAACGCCTAGCAATTCTCGCAGCAGAAATCAAGAAAGAAGAGCCGGCTCAAGCAAGCCTATACATCGAATGCCTGGATGATTTGCCGCCAGGGGCGCAGGTGGTCTTGTATTGCCGTGTATCGACATTAGGCCAGAGTTTGGCCGCCCAATTGGCGTATTGCCTGAAAAGCCTCAAGGAAAAGGGGATGCGTTTGATAGGGAAGCCGTTCCTGGAAACGGCCAAAGGATACGACCTATCGAGGCCCCTTTTCAGGAAGGCAATAAAATACGCCAGGAAAAACAAGTCCGTTCTAGTGGCGAGGTCGATAGGGAGGATACTGCGATCCCCGTTCCTGTCCAGGAAGTACCCGTTCGCGTTGCCTACGGAAGATCAATTCAAGGAATTGATGGGGATAACAAAGGGAGTAAGAATGGCCACCATAATCTACCCGGATATATCGACGGAAGAGGAAAGGAAGATCGAGAGCGAAAAGCCGGATAAGGGAAAGGGCGGTAGGGGCGTTAAAAAGAGGAAAAGAAAGGGCGGACGATGGAGATGGAAGAGGAAGCTATTGCCGTTTGTCATGGCGGAACGGAATAACGGGGAGACCTACCGGGGCATTTCCGAGAAAATCGCTGCCGAGTTCGATCATAGCCTCAGTGAAATGACCATATGTAGGTGGTGTAGGGAGGCCGGAATAAACTAACTTTCCCGTAGGGGGCTTATTAACGGTTTCCGCCGGGTACAAGATTACGGGATATTAGCCGTTTTCCTAGCTGGGACGTTATTTCGGACAGTAAAAAGAAGGGTCGTTAAAGTTACGATAATAGGATCAGTGGAAGCTGCAACATTTGGAGGGAGCAAGACATGCGTCAGGGCATCACGCTGATCGACAGGTTCATTGGCCTCCTCGATGGAGGCCCAGGCAAGAAGCGGCGGGCGACCAGGGAATGGTTCGAGCTTACCGACGAGGAAAGGGAGAAGCTGGCCCCGGAGCTCACCGGCAGGGGCTATCCCATTCCGATGCGGGCGAAAAAGAAGCAGAGCACGGGCAAGAAGATCCCGCCCCTTACCGAGGACGAGAGCCAATCCCTGGCCGAGATGATGTGGGAGGTCCGCAGCATGGACCCGACGCTGACCTTCCAGGAATTGGTGGGCAGGACCCAGGAGGCATTGCCCAAGGAGAAGCGGCGGAAGCAGGTCGTCGCCAAGCATTACCCCCGCGTCATCGAGATTCTCAAGAAGATCGACGGGGATCATTCCCGCCGGGCGACTATGGAGACCGGCAAGTCCAAGGAGGAGGTATTGGAATCGCTTTCCGACCAGGACATGCAATCCCTCGTCCCCCGCGTCATGCCGATGATCGACATCGAGGCGGTCATCCAATCGCATCCGGCCAACCAGCTTCTGGAGTACGTGCCGCTGCCGTCCATTGTCACGTACCTGGTGATGAAGGGATTGGACAACTGGAACGACGGGCAGGTCAAGGCCGGCATGATGCTCAAATCCGCCGTATCGAGCCTCCAGGTGCTGGCCGAGAAGGGCGAAGCCAAGCCGCAAGGGACCATCGCCCAGCACGCGGCCCTGCCTAAGATCATGGTCGTGGGGCTGCTGCCGGATCAGCAGAACATCGTCTATGGGGCCGTGGGCAAGAAGGCGTCCCTGACATTCATCGACAAGAACCGGGCCACGAACATCTTCACCAACAACCAGAACGTGGTGATTTTGATGGCCAATTTCATTGACCACGGCCTCCAGAACCACATCAAGAGTCGGATTACCAACGGCACGTCGATGGTGATCCACCACGGCGGCGTGTCGAAATTGATTGAAAGGATTCAGGGGCTGGTCTAAGGAGACACGAAATGATCCTGTTCAATCAATGGCGGAAGTACCGGAAAGTCCAACAATCTGGCCAGTATAATATGATTACGCAATCGACCCAGGCGGCGAGGGCGGCTGGATTGCCCATGAGTGCCTACATGGAAATCATCGAGAACTATTCCGAGCTCGCCGAGCGGTTCGAGAAAATGGAGAGGAAGGCTGCCGATGGCGAAAAAGGAAGTAAGCGACCATGATCTGCGACGCGCTTTGAAGATCCAGATGAAGATGGGCTGGGGCGTTATACATACGGGAAGGGGATGGTCGGCTTTAGATGATGACGGTGTGGGCGTAACCCCAGAGGAATGGCCTTATTGGCCCGACCCTGCGACCGCGATCATCAAAGACTATGCTTGGTGGCTGGAGAACGAGTGCAAGGATCCTTTGCAAGGCGTGGCGGATTTGGTGGAGAAAGCCTGCGAATGAGCGTCAGAGAATTCCTCCAGGACAATAACGTGCCGATGGCTCCAGACCATCATCATCATCGGACTCATGGGTTCGAGGTGCAGGTCGACTGCCCGTACTGCTCCCCTGACAGCCATCGCTACCGCATGGGCCTTGCTGCAACGCATGCAAGCTGTTGGCAGTGCGGCAGCAAGCCAATAGTTGAAACGCTTAACCTCCTGACCGGCCTGCATTGGCAGAAGGTCCGCGAGTTCCTCAAGGGCGTTCCGGGCCATGCCAGGGAAGGGAAGAAGCCCAAGGGCCTATTGGAATTGCCCTACGGGCTGGGGCCGTTGCAAGTCGCCCATAGGAAGTATTTGGTAGAGCGGGGATTCAACCCGGACAAGCTGGCCAAGCTATGGGGATTGCAGGGTATCGGGCTGTCGCCGACCCATCCCTGGCGGATATTCATCCCGGTATTCCGCCACGGCGAGACGGTATCATGGACGACGCGGAGCCTATCCGCCGACGGCATCCGTTACAAGTCGGCCGAGGCGGGCCAGGAAGCTGTGTCGATGAAGGAGGTCCTCTACGGCGGGGACCTGGCGGGGCATACGGCTTTAATATGTGAAGGCCCCGTTGACGCCTGGGCCATCGGGCCAGGGGCCGTGGCGATCCTGGGCCTGGCGTATTCTACCGCCCAGTTGCTACTGATGAGCAAATTTCCTCGTCGCGTGATCGCTTTCGATAATGAGATCAACGCCCAGAAGCGGGCCAGGAAGCTGTGCAGGGACCTGAGTGTCTTCCCTGGCGAGACCCATTGCCTCACGTTCTCCTGCAAGGACGCGGCCGAGACGCTGTTGCGGAAGCCCAAGGAGATCAGGGAAGCCAGAAAGAGGTTCTTGGAGTAGGCTGATGGCCGGCAAGCCCTGGGAAAAGACGATGCTGGTGTTCAACCTCAAGGACCTGTTCCCTGAGTATCGGGAGGCGTACTGGAATTTTTGCGCACGGAACGAGATCCCGGCCATCGTCCAGTGCCATTGCGGATCCAAGATCAGGACGAAGATCAGCAAGGCCCGCTGCTACACTGCCCAGGTCACTATGGAGCATAAGATCCTTTCCCACGGAGATGCGGAAGTCTCGATGGGGTTGGGGCAATGCGAGTACTGCGGCTCGGTCTACTGGACCTGCCTGCATTTGGAGACGCTGAAGGAAGTCACCCATTATCTCGTCCAGGAATCCAATGAGGCCCGTGATACGATGAAGGCGATGGTGAAGCTAGTTAAGGATTAAGAGGTTCTGATGGCGAAGCGGATAGGGATCGTAGGCAGCCGCAGGAGGGATTCGCTGTGCGATATGCGAATCTTGTGTGACGCCTTCAACGAAATTTTCGAGGAAGGCGACAGTATCGTATCGGGCGGCTGCACCAAGGGCGGCGACAGGTTCGCGGAAAGCATCGCCAGGGACCTTGGTTTGACCATCGTCATCCATTTCCCCGATTGGAAGAAGCACGGCAAGGCGGCCGGGTTCGTCCGCAACAGTATGATAGCCGAGAATTGCGACGTGCTCTTGGCTTTGGTCGCGATGGATCGGACCGGCGGTACGGAAGATACGGTAAGGAAGGCCGAGAAGCTCGCTAAGAAGGTGGTGCTGGTATGATATGCCCACAGCATATTTGGGAGGATCCCAAAGTCCTCTACCCGGAATTCGCGGGCATGCCGACTTACTATTGGACGTTTGCTGGGGAGAGCTTGGTGCAGCCCAGGATGCCGCTGTCCATCGCTTGCCAGTGCGGGATAGGCATTGCCGAGAAGATTCAATCGGTTTCCGGGGAATACGTGTCACCGAAAAGGCTGATGGTCACGGTGAATTTGCGGTTCAGCAGGCACGAGCATTTGGGCCAATCGGTTTTCGTAGGCATAGGACAATGCCCGCAATGCCAACGGATTTACTGGACCTGCGACAACATCACGAAGATGAAGCGGATCTGCGACGCCTTGCAATCGGAATCTGATGAGGCCAAGGCCACCATGCGGGCGATGGCGGGCATGGTCAGGGATTAGCAATGGGAGACGCACATGACCCAGGACGAGCGCGACGCGAAGGTCGGCGAGGAAATCATCAAGGAGCTTGAATCCGTGGACAAGATGCTGAAGGACCCTTTTTACGACACCCTGAAGTGGCTCCTGTCCTGTCATAGCGTCGCCGGCGACCTTTGGCAGACGTTCGGCCAGAAGACCAAGACGAGCAAATACTACCGCCGGGAGAGGGCATTGGCGTACATCCTTGAGAACTTCACCGGGGAATTGTTCGGCGGGACTATGCCGCACGAGCAGGCCCGGATTGTTTGGGACATGGCTAATGCCTTGAAGAAGCGGTCCGACAGCCAGGAGGTTATCGTTGCCTGCGACCGGATCATGACGAGGATGAGCCGCAACCTGAGCGAGCCAGAGATTGGCGGTGATTGGTGCGTCGCGTGCGGCAAGCGGATCGAGCGGGATGCGGTAGGTGGGCATCATTGCGACCCGAAGGATATCGGGCGTAAGGACGCGGCGATGATGAAAGACGACAAGGTCCAAGAAATCAGCTAAACAGGCGTATAGATAGTTTGGATGAGGTGATCGTTTTTTGCTTGCTTGAACTTCGTTTAGCCTAGCGCCAGGCGTTCCAGGGCTACGCCAGGGGCGTTCTGAATCCCAAAGCGTAGATTTTCCAGCTCGTTCGATATGAACCGCCCATACGCGATCCTATACGTTTAAGCCAAGACAATAAACGATTATTGCGTAGGCTTAATTACCAGCTGATGCGGCACAGCCCGCTATTGCAGACGAGCTTCCCCGCTATGACGCGCCCCAGCTTGCCGCCGCTCGATCCGCCGTTGCCCCCATTGGGGAAGGCCCCCGCGTCGCCCCACG
>Ga0247686_1000036_pt1 | contig 29244 bp, 60 predicted proteins | sample CNK27_metaG_FD_182717 | JGI IMG/M metagenome (GOLD analysis project Ga0247686, IMG submission 182717) | Soil microbial communities from Purdue University Martell Research Forest, Indiana, United States - CNK27 | ecosystem: Environmental > Terrestrial > Soil > Temperate forest > Bulk soil...
CTTATCACCGCGAAGGTGATCCCCGCAATGGCGAGCGCCGCCAAGATGGAGAATACCGCCCAACCGATGTTCTCGTTGCGCTGGCGGCTTTCCAATTCATCCAGCTTTGGGTCGATAGCCTTCAGCAGTCCCTCCAAGGAAACGTCATTGCCGGGACTGGCCACAGTTTCCAAGGCGTGAAGGCGCTCATCGACCTTGGACAGCTTCTCCCCGATCTGGGCCTCGGTCAGGGCAATGATAGCCCCTTCCACCTTCCGATCCAGGCTCGCGATTGCCTGGTCCTCCTGGACCTTCCGCTCCATCATGAGGCCCAAAAGCCCCTTGAGCGTCAGCTTCTTGCCCTTATCCATGAGCAGACCCCTTCATTTGTTGTAAAGGATCCCCAAAACGAAGAACATCGCCGCTCCGAACGCGAACGTCGCGATCACAACCAATTGAATATCCGTCATCGCGATTCCTTTTTCTTGTCGATGTAACCGGAGAGCCAAATCCCCGCAGCATGCTCAAGACCAGGAAGATAAGGACAATCTTCGGCATTCATCCCTTGCGTGGCGGCTTCTTGGCCTTCCAGATACAGCCTGGTTTTCTGGGCGTTCCCGTACCATACTATTCCTGCTATTCCTGGAAAGATCAAAGCTAAAAACAGTGTCAAACCTAAAATAATCAACCGGTCCTTTGCCGTTCGCATTTTCAATTCTCCTCTTGCTCTTCGAGCAGGCACAAAAAGCATGGGCATCTGCCCGGATGCCGGTCGGTGAACACGGCGTCATAGATCACGCCGGCCGAAAGATATACCGCAGCAAAAACTTCCTTGATGGCTACCATGCCAGCACCTACCGTGAGATACCCACCGCCAAGCATCTGCACTGACAACGGTTGCCAGGCGATAGCTTATGGTCCCCAGGATAATCCGCCCGCTCCCCACCCACCCAGAACTTGTCGTGGACCGATACTGTCTGGTAGTTGGCCTCCTTGTGGGCCGGCCGTACCCTACCGTCAATGTTCCCGGTCCCGTGCAGGCACCGCCATTGCTTCTGGTCCACCAACCCCAACTCGCCCAGCGCCTCGATGGCCATCTGTCCGCCCAGCCCCATGCCCCCCTGACTTTCGGTCGCCGCGATGCCCTTGGCACGGCTGGCGTTGCTGGCCTTGTCGAAAACTTCCTCCTTGACCTTCTGGGCGATCTCGACCTCCCTCGGCAGGTCGGGAACCTTCCTCGCCCTGCCCCCCACGACGTCTTCGATCACCTTTTTGACCTTCTTCTTGATCGTGTCGATGATCTTCTTCGGCTCTAGCTCGTCGGCGATGTCGCTTACTTTCTGGATCACGGCGTTGATGATCTTGCCGGGCAATCCCTTCAGGGCGCTCCAAAACCCCTTCCTGACGTAGCCGAACAGCCCCTTGGCTGATTCCCTGGGCTGGTGCATCTCCCATTCTATCGCGGCGGACACCAGGGCCGCCTGCTCGTAATGCGTTTGAAGGATGCCCCCCAATTCCTTCTCCCATTTCTTGCCGATCACCTTGTCGATGTTGATCGAGCCTTTCTGCTCAAGGAGACGCTTTTCCGCCTCCTTGCCCATCCTATGAAACATCTGCGAAAGGCTCAGGAAAAACCTGGCCTCCACTTTGGCCTGCTCCCGTTGCAGGATCTTGAGGTGCCTGGATACGCCAATCAACTTCTGCCAGGTTTTCTTGGGCACACCACACCCCCGTGAATGTGAACTCAGTCGCTTGCAAAAGGCCGGATTCCGACTCCTCGAACATCAACCGCTTCTTCTTTTTCCTTTTCGGCCTTTTGCCGCACGCCCTATCCACGAGGTTCTTGATATCTTCCAAGGGATCTGGCTCATGGCCAAAAGACACTTCCCAACTAACAATCTTAACAAGATTGCCGTTGATGCAAACCCTTCCAGCCTTGCCTGAAATCGGAGTGGTCATTTCGCCTTGTCCTTGAGCAGCTTCTTTTGCAGCTCGATCTGGGCTTCCTGGTTGGATTGATGGACCGCCCCATACCAATTCAGTATCTGCGTCTGCTCCTTGATCGCTTCGGAAAGATCCTTAGCGGCCTTGTTGCCGTGCTCGCGGGACTTCTCGGCCTCCCTATGAGCGCATTCCCTCTCGTACCGGAGGTCTTCGGCAAACTGCCTGTTCATGGACGGCAGTTGAACAGTCAGGAGCCAAATGAACGAGCCGGCGATGATGCCAGCAATGCCCAGGTTGGCGAACGTCTTCCACGGGCCGGCAAGGCCGATGAACTTATCAGCGGGTGTTTCCTTATCATCTGCCATGATGGTCCTTAGTTAAATGCCCCGCAATCCATCTTCGGCAAGTGGCTTCATTGTACAATGGGCTTGTCGTTGATCGACAATCGCGTGGCGATCCTCAAAACGGCATCGTAACCAAATGGACCAATAAACTGGGGGGCTTCCGCAAGGGGAACATCCTGCGACCCGTCATCCCAAATCCTCGGCTTGTTCCGTCGTTCAATGCATGTTAGCTTATTGTGCAACAGCTTTCCATAGTAATCGTATTCCATTAGTACCCCCACCCGTTGATATTGATCTTGAACTGCGCGTTGGTGATATTGGCCGTCCAATATATCGTTTGAGCGGTTATCAGAGGAACGTGCTTGAATATGCTCCCAGCCGTGAAGCTGTCAAAGGCGTTGCCTCCGACGCCGACGCATACCGAATCCTGCATACCTGTTCCGGCGGAATCCCCGCATACCCCCATCATCGCCTCGCCGCTACTTACCGAGTTGCCCATATTACCGCTGACGCTGACTGCCGTGAGCGGCACTATCGTGCTAAGCGACTTTGATTCCAATGTATTAGCAACCGACGGCCCGGTAGCGGTGAATAGCACAATTTCCGGTATCCAAACCTCATTGTCGATCTGATAAATTTTTCCTAAATGGCTGCTGCCGTCCGAATACTGAGCGCCGATGAGGCAGTAGAACGTAAACCCGCTAGGCAGCGTCGGGATGATCTTGCTTGTCGAATAGACGAATAGTAGCGTATTCGTCGTAGGCCCATTGTAGATCGCCCATAGGTAATACCAGGTGGACGCCGCCACGCTGCCGGTGTCCAAGCCGCCATTGGTCGTCGTGGCGCTGACCGTTATATCTATGGTAACGCCGGAGCTGCTGCGAGCCCGTATCGGATTGGTGCCGTCCTCCAAAATGATGTCGTAATTTGACCCTTTGGGGCCTATCGCGAAATCCGTCTTGGTATTGGGGGTGGCTGCATTGGAGGATATCTTCAGGTTATTTGTCTTATGGGGTAAACCAGGGCCGGCGCGCCAAAGCGGGTTAGCGCTTGCCCCGGCGGTCCCCAAAAATTGCCCATTTGTCCCAGCCCCCAACCTTGTCCAAGTAGACGCTCCGCGAATTAAAATATCGCCCTGCGCTGCTGATCCCACAAAATCTAGGACATCACTTAGAGCGCATTCTTCGGTAACTCCAGCACTGGCCGTCTTCCGCCCCAAAATCTTCGATGTGGCCGATATATTCTGCATCTTGGCGTATGTGACGGCCCCGTTAGCGATATCCGCCGTATCGACGGTGCTGTCGAGAATTTGCGTCCCTTTTACTTGTGTTGCCGCCATTGCCTATCCTCAGCTCGCGATGTAAGTGCATCGAAGCTTGTCGCCGCTCACCGGGGCCGACAGCATCGTGATGTTCTGCCCGCTAATGGTATAGTCATTCCCCGATCCCGAATCCTGGAGAATCCCATTCAAATATAGCTGCTCCGTGCCCGCTATCAAGGCGTTGGCCAAGGTAAAGGCGGTATTGCTGCCATTAATGGTCCCGCTCGGAGTCTCTCGAACGGTGTACTTGACGCTGGTTAATATCGTCGTCGAGCTATTAGGCAGCGTGAATGTCTTTTCAGACGAGGCGGGGCCTGAAAACTTGGTGAAGCCGTTGGCCGTGCCGCCGTTGGCCGATCCCAAGATGCCGGTGATCGTCGAAGTGCCTAAAGCTACGGTGAATCCGGCCCCCGTAGCGCCGCCAGTGAGCGTCCCGACCGTGACGATGCTCGACTGCCCCGCATAGGTGGACTTGATCGAAAACTGCGTCCCCGTCAGATGCAGGGTCGTCTCATCCGCTGTATAGCCGGTCCCGGCGTTCAGCTGCGTAAACGTGACGGCGTCGGTTCCGACAGTAAATGTCGCGTGGAAATCCGCCAGCCATACACTATTTTTATTAGCCGTTCCTTCATTATCTACCGGAATGAACGCCCCGGAGAATTCGACGGCGTCATCCATCTCCACGTGACGGGTGAATATATAGGGATGCGAAGCGTCGGGGATTTGCGTTGCGGTATAGAGGCCGTTGTTTGCCGCCGTCGCCTCCCCGCCTATCAACAGGTTATCGCCAACGACGTAAGTAACCCCATCTATGGTTAGTTGCGTATTGTTGGCATTGCCGGTCAACGTGGCTCCGACGCCAGAAGCGCCGTTATTGTAGGTATTGGCAGCCAGCGCCGTGAACAGCGCCGCCCTCGCTGTGGGCTTTTGAGACAATCCCTGGACCGTGTTGTCCACATAATTCTTGTTGGCGGCGTCTGTCCCAGATACCGGAGACGCCACGTTAGTCGCCTTATTGCCGCCAAACGACTGGTCGCCAGAGAAAGCGTTCGTGCCGGCGGCGATGATGACAGAGGAATTCACCTGGCCAGACGTGACGGTATTGGCCTGGATCTGACTGCCGCCGTTGATCTGGGTAGTCGCCATGTTGTGACGTCCTTAGTAGGTGTACGCCGCCATGATCACGTCCGCCCCGCTGGGGGCCGTAACGAAATTCACCGTAGTCCCGGAAAGCGCATAATCGCCCCCCTGGGCCTGCCCCAGCCCGTTAAGCATGACCAGGATGGCGTTGGCTTTCGTCGGGGCCTTGGACAAGGTAAAGACGGTATTGACCCCGTTCACTAGCCCGGCAGGGATTTCCGTAATGAATGTCCCACCCCGCTTGATGATCTCGCCGGCCAGATCGGTGATGCGTATGTTGCCGACCGCTTCCGAGGTCGGCCCGTACCCGACTGCGACGACATCGCTGTCGGTAAGCTTCGTCACCACCGGGTAATCGCTGAACAGCCTCGCCATAGCTCATGCCATCTCCACCAATAAAGTCTCCTCATCCATCCGCTGCCGCCATTGCTCCTCGGTTTCCTCAACCAGGGCCAATCCGGCCGGGGTCATGACCCACCGCCGCCTACGCCTGAATACTGGCAGGAATGCCCGCTTGACCTTCTCCCAGCCCCCGCCCCCGCCCGTGCCGGATGCGACTGGCTGCGATCCCACATCCAACCCGTCAAGGAGGATCCCGCCGCCTTCGTCGAGCAGATCGGCGTAGGATTGGTCGAGGAGCTTCATCATTCCTCCTCAATCGACTCTATGTTCCCTTCCATATCCCGTTTGACGATTTTCTTCCTTGCCTTGGCTTCTGGCACCTTCAAGGTGATATTCGGTTCCAGCGTGATCTTCGGGGATTCGATCTTAATAGTTGGCGGGCTTGCGGAGACATTGACGATGGGGACTTCTTGCTTGGGGACGTTCACGTTGACCGTCGGGGATGCTTGCCTGGGAACCTGGACGTTGACAACAGGCGCGTCTTGCTTGGGAACCTGGACATTGATCGTTGGCGGGGCCTGTGGGGCCGACTGAACCGTTACCTGGGCCGGGGAAGACTGCACATTGACCGTCGGGGGCATCTGCTGGGGCACGTTCACGTTGATCGTGGGGGCGTCCTGCTTGGGCACGTTCACGGTCACCTGGGCGGGTCTAACATTCACCTCCGGGGCGGTGACGACGATGCGGGGGGCCGGCGTTGTGACGTTCACTATCGGCTGGGGCACATCCACGTTGATGATCGGGGACAAGGTAATGGATTGCTGGGCCTGAGATTCCCGCTTGGCGGCGTGTGCTTTTTCGAGAACCGCCGCGTGGCCATTGCTGAAATGCTTGCCCAATCGCCCGTTCATGTCCGACCCGTGCGTATCGGATTCCTCGCGGTGGCCGATAGCCGGCAATGTCCCGTGCGGCGTCTTCGGCGTCCTCTCCTCGTGGAGGCTCTCCCGCTCCCCGCTCAGCAGGTTCCCCATCAGGCCGCCGCCCCCCATCATGCCTGGGACCATGCCCATCTTCTTCTGAAGCTCCATCATCTTCTTGGCCCGGTAGATGGCCGGGGACAATTCGCCGTCCTCGACTGGCTCGCGGCCCCTGAGCTCGCAAATCTGGTTAACCGTGATGGCGTCGGCCCCGATATCCACCTCAAGGTCGGAGTTCAATTGGGCGGCGTCAGCCGGCGAGCAATCGTCATACCATACGACGATGTCCGGCCACCATTTGCCAAACCACTTTGTATATGCCTGGCCCCGCATCTCAAGCGTGGGGTTCAAAGCATATTGAGCGAATTGGACCAGGGCAGCCTCGGAAGTGTTCCGCTGCACGTCCTGGGCGATGCCCACGACGAACTTGGGCACGCCGAATAGGGCCAGGATGCAGTCCCTCAATTGATCTGCCGATTGAATGTAGTCCATTTCCCTGGGATTGATCATCATCGGCACGACCTTCATGCCTGGCGGCATAATGATCGGTTTACCAGCCCTACGCTCCCCCTGGTAGCGGGATACCCATTTCTGCTCGACGCGGGAGATGTCCTCGTCGGACGGGTCGAAGAATTCCGGCCCCAACTCGATGGCGATGGACGGGAAAGAGCCTTGCTTCATCGTATGCCAGCGGGCCTGGTCGACGGATTCCGACGAGTCGATCCAGCGGGATCCGGCGTCCTCCGGGCTATAGCCGTCAATCTTCGATATGGGGGACTTGGCCGGGATATGGAGGACTTCCTCGGCCGGGAAGACCAATCGCTTGTAGCCGCCCTCGACCGGCCGAATCTCGTACTCGTCGATGATGTTCTCAGTCCCGACGACCGGCCAGACCCAATGGGAAGGGAGCACCCACATCTCCGCGCACGGTCCCAGCCCGTTCGGGGGCATCCAGATGTACTCGTTGCCGGTAGCGCACCCCATCAGCTCCTGCTCGTAGGCGAATTGATAATGGGTGTCGATCTTGTTCGGGTTGAGGAACTTCTCGGTGATAGGATGGTAGGAAGGGGCTGGCTCCAGGACCTCGTCCTGGGCCATCGTCGGCAATCCCTTGCATACCCTGCCCAGGTACTTGAGCCTTTCCTGGTGGATGATCTGCTTGCGGTAAGGCCCGTCGATATGCCACTTGCGGCGGGTTTCCGAGTATGCCTTCTGGCGGTAGGAGACGTTGGCGACCTGCTGGGCGATGACCTTGCAGCGGGCCTGGGCAGCGACGAAAACCCAATGGCGTATGTGGCGTACCAGTTCCGCCCTGTTCGCGGTCCAAGCCCCTGTCAATTGGCCTAATGATGGGCCGCGTGACAGCAAATCGGCGAGGACGCGGGCGGCGTTCCACCGCTTCTCGGAGGATGGCTCCCCCTGGATGGCCGTATGGCGCTGTTTCAGCAATCCTTGAAGCATCGCTGGTCCCTGCGAAAAGGGCGGGATCCTGACGCGATACCTAGTTTACAGTAGCGGGATGGATAAGTAAAGGTAGAATTCCAGGCTTTGGCCAACCCCTCGATTCTTCTTTGTCCATTAGGTGGGCAAAACGCAATTCGCCATTATTTGACAGCTTCCCGCCCCTACAAAGAAAGGCGTGACTTACCCACCGTTCAGGTCGCGTGGCGTAGCCCGCGACTGGATTGTTTTTCTTTATTGTTCTTCTGAATATGTTGTTCTTTATATATAGGGTATCCAACTTTGGTATACCCTAGGGTATCCAGAAACTAGCTACCCTAAGGGTATCCAACTTTGGTATACCCTAGGGTATCCAGAAACTAGCTACCCTGAAAATCATCTTTTCCTGTTTTTGGGGATTTCAACAGCCTGATCGCTTTCAGGATCTCCTCATCGGGCAGGTTCGCCATCTCGTACACCTTTTCCACGGCAAGGTACAGCTTTTTGCTTCTGATTTTGATCCACCGCTTTGCTGGCTGCCCCTGCCATTTGGTTGCGATGAAACCCCGGCTAATGAGCGATGCGAAAAGCCGTTGTTGCTTCCTCAATGGGATAAAGAGATCTCGTAGGATCCTGCTTTTCTTGCAATAGAACCAGTGGTCGTGTCTTTCAGCTGCCCGGCATCCCCTCGCGTGGCTTATCAAATAGGACAGAAGAATGGCCTCGGTGTCGGACATGATACACAGGAACTGCTTAGGAAACTGAAACCAGTTCCCGGAATTGAACATTTCCCGGATCATGCCGTCTTTCCTTGGGTCGTATGCTTCGGAATGGTTGTTTGAATAGGGGTTCTTCTTTTGGCATCCGTTGCTTTCAGACATGGCGTCCCGCCAAATAAAAACCGTTAGTCGGTCTCCTGCCGGAAATGTGATTGCTCGCAGCGACGCCAAGCCAATGCACAAACAGGAGACCGCTAACGGCCAGTAGTATTATAGCGAATTGCCATTGCCGCTGTAAACTTTTGGGGACGCTCTTTCCGGGAGGCATTCCCCAATGAAAAGTATAAACAAGGTGCTTAGGATCTGTAAAGGGGAATTTTGGCTAATACATCACATCCACGCCATTTTTGCTTACTGTTTCGCTGACCGGGCTGTCGATATGAACCCTTTTCACCTTCACGCCGAAGAATTCCTCCACGGCCTCGACGGCATCCCCGGTCGTCCGCCAACGGCCCATATGCCTGGCTCCGACGATAAAATCGCAATCTCCGTCCCGCTCCAATTGGGCGTTCGGCCTATGGTCGGAAAACCGTACCTTGAACGCCTTGCCGTTCTCCTTGCGACGTATCCATATGTATTTGGATCGGGTGGTCTTGGCTTCGTACAGATGGAGCTGGAATAGGGGGAAAAGTAATTCGCAGAAATGGATCCACCTGGGCTTCTGATAGCCGTTTTCCAAGGCCCATTCGGCCCGCTCGACTAGGAGCATCACCGTGACCTTGCCGTCGTGCTTCCAATGGCCCCGTTTTTTCTTCTTTCCCATACGCCACACCCTACCTTAATAGCCCCAGGATCGCCCCTGCGGGGCCTGGAAAGGGGAAATTAGGGATGGTAGCGGTCATTTAGTCCAAACGGCGTATAGGCGATCTTAGGCGTTCCTTACCTTTCCTTAATCTTTGCACGCCGACACGACCAATTCACGAATGTCATCCAATGGATCCTCGATCAGATGGTCATAGAATCCTTGTTTTGAAATGGATCCTGCGTACCTCAGCGAATCGAAGCGGTCATCAAAGTACTTCACCTTAACGTAATTCTCGGTAAGATCTTCCACGATGACCCGAACGGTCTTGATATCCTTATCCCTCGGCCCCCAACCAACGCAATTCAGGGTGTACTCCCTGCCCACGACGATATTCATGGCTGCTTCCCCTTCCTATTGCCGCCAAATTGGATTATCAGCAGGATGGGCACAACGATCAGCGCCAATGGCCAGAGGCAAGGCGTAAGCAGGAAGACGACAATGGCAGCCGTCAGCAGGGAAGCGTTGAGCTCCTGCCGGGACGCCGGGTCGTTGGAGATATGGATAGCCATAGATGCACTAAGGTAAAATCGCAGGCAATCTCCAATTTCGGTGGCATTCTGTCAATCGCCCGCAGATCCAAAAAAGATTGGGGGCATTAAGCTACACGGTCACAACGGATAGATCGCCTTCCAATCTCTATTATCGCCCGGCATCCTTTTTCTCGGTTTCAATGGCACTATCGCCCATGAATAGGAAGGGGCAAGGCTCTATACGTTTGCAGTCTTTTACTCGTCCCATCCAAGGAAAATACTGGCGTTTGTGGCATTCGGTATCATCGCAGCATTCACCAGTATCGGACATCCATCCGCTCGGTATCAAATAGATCGTCGTCTTCCCATTGAAATTCGCTGGCGTACCTTTGTCCGGTTCCAAATACTTGTTCGCCAGCGAATGGCACGTACACTTTCGGTAACAAGGGGCGTATCGCCAAAAAGGAAATAGCAAACACCCTTAGACTCGATTCCAACGGGCTTATCATTCGCTATTCCCTTACTTCTGCCATTCGATCCACAGGTTCTTGAGCAGCAGCTTGGCCGCCAAGAGCATTCCGTGCCGATGACATCTGAGATCAGAGTAGTCAGGGTGTGCTGCCTTGAACTCCTGTTTCTTCGCGTCATAGCGCTTGCGGTAGGGGCCTTCGCGATTCCCCTTGACCAGGTTCTCCCCGATCAGGTATGCGATGGACCGCCGCCGGGGGCTATACCCAAAAGCTTCCCATTCCGACGCGGGAAGCTTCCCTTCCTTGCCGAACCGCCACGTCGAGCCCATCAGCGTCTTGTCCTCGAACGTCCAGGGGGCGCATCCCATCCGCCGCCAGACTTTGCCGGGATTGGCGTAGTTGGCGAAATCGCCGACCTCCCCGACGATGACGGCCAATGACGGCATGCCGAAGCCCCGCTGCTCAGGCAAGGCGACCCAGGCCGCGACGGGCAGCTTGGCAGCGAGTTTGCCCATCTCCTTTTCCAGGGACTTCTGCATCACGTCGAAGGCGTCAATGCCGATCAGCGTGGTCTTGACGACCCCGCTGAAGGGAGAGGAAATCTCGTCGTTGGCGATCTGCTTGATGACGGCGGACGCCTCCTGGAACTTTTTCAGGCGGTCCTTCTCGGCCATTGAGCTGGAGTAGCCCAGCGTGCCGGCGACGACGGACTGGAGTCTGTTGGCCTGCATGATCCGGCTCTTGATGATCACAGAACGCTGCCGCTGAAGAGCTTGCAATTCAGGAACGGCGGAGATCAGACGACGGCTCGGTAACACACTGGTAGTCGTCTCCGTCGCCCCAGGTTCCGCAGCGGCGGGCAACCCTTGACTCGGTTGCATATAGCCATTCGTTCCCGCCGTTGTCGTTTCCAATGTCTCACGCATAAACTGCCTCCGGTTAAAGGATGATGCGGGCAGTCTCCTAAACGGTTGCATCCAGCCACCCGCCCGCGAAATGGAACCTCAAAGAAAACGGCAACCTTTCACTCGTATTCATGGGGCGTGTCGCCGCGCTCTTTCTCATTATCGCCAGGCACTCATTGAATCGTTTTCATCGCGTCATTCGCCCGGCGATTACCGCAAAAAATGGGCATTACCACTATCGGTTTCAAGGAAAGTGTCGCCCATTGACTCAAACATGAGGCAAAGCCTTTGTCGGTTTCACAGCCCTATTCGCCGCAAGCCCAAGAAACTTTGCCCGCCGTGCTCCATCGATTGAGGAATACCGCCCCTTTCGGAACGGGATGAGTTGAATGGGCCACGGACGGGCAAATTCTATGGGGCACCGCTCTTTTCGGTCGCACGCTGGCCATCGCCCTAAAAGCATCAGGCACACCACTTCTCGATTGCAAAACCCAGGCCGCCCAATATGTCAATGGGGCAATAGGACTTTCGATTTCACACCGAGTATCGCCCCAAAAGCCCAGAAATATCATTGGCTTACTCGATTGCAACATCATGATGGATGTTCCTGGGCCTCACGCCGCCTTGCCCACTTCTTTCCTCACCTGGGCGAAGATACTTTGCAATTCGCCTTCGCTGATTACCTCCCTGACCGGCTTGGAAGTCGGAACCCTCGCGGCCAATGTCTCGCACAGCCTGGCATTGAACAGATGCCCGTCGGATACGCTGCGCTCCATCTCGGCGATCTTCCGCAGGTCCTTGCCGCACAATAGGCCAAGCTGCGTGCCCCCGATAAAATAATCGTAAACAGAGCGGAAGGCCCGGCCCACGGCCTCGGATTCTGCCGGAACAACCTTCGGGATGCCCACCCTGGCGTAATAGCCAACATCCCGCTTCATCTGAACATTGGCAGCGTGCCTGGCATTGTAAACCAACCCACGAATGGCGTCCTGAATAAGCGAACTGATCAGATCATCGAATTCTGGCATTGCTCGAATTTCTTGCTCGGCTTGGTTTACAGCAGCCTCGATATCGCCCCCGTGATCAAGGGCCGCTTTTTGGGCGGCATCAAGAACTTCTTGCGGCATTTTCATTGAATGCCTCCCAAAAGAAGGCGTTGCAATTTCATAGTCGGTTTCATAGTCATAATCGCAACGCCTTCACGATCCTATTATCGGAGAAAGGGAAGCATAACCATCGGTCGGCTTCACGTCATCACCCGCTCCCCATTTCCCGAAATGCCGCAACGCACCATACCGATCACAACAAGGAGATCGCGGCAAATCTGTACGGCCACACTCGGTTTCATATCCGGTTTCGCGAATAGGCCCAGCACTATCCTCTACGGTAACAACAACTCAATCGCCGGGCCTTCCCCCTTACATGCTATTATAGGTATCCAAACCCCGGAAGTAAAGGACATGAAAAGAAAAAGGGCCGAACGGCAACCCTGCCGAATCGGCCCAGATCGCCCAGGCGGACGACCGTTCCCTTACCGCTATGTCCCCACACGTATTCAGAACTCCAATCGCGGCAAGAACAAAAATCCGCCACATGCTCCCACTCGTTAGCAAATCTTCTATCGCGGCGGAAAAATTCAAAGGGCATTGCAGTCGCAACGCTCCTTTTTTCTACGGCTGCTCGACCGGCGTGCCCACGTCGATATCCAGCGTGGTGGCGGCCCCGGCGTTGATCAGGACGTCGATGGTCTTGGCGGCGACGGTGGACCCGTCGGCCCCGACCAACTTCACGGTTACGTTGCATTCGCCCAACGGCCCAGCGGCAGCGACTACGCACGACATGCCGTCGGCCGAGGGCGTGACGCTGAGGAGCGCTGGATTGTCGGTCAGATACACGACAGAGCCGGGTGGAAGGGGCGTCGGGTTGTTCTTCTTGTCCTTAGCGCCCTTGACGGTGATGGGAAACTGCTGAGAATCGGGAAGCACGATGTCGGCCACGAATTCGTCTCCTTGGTGCTTGAACGCCCCTCCCCAATGCCGGCACCTTGCCAGGATTGACGGAACAGGCTGGGTTTGCTCTGTAAAGGGTCCTACGGTGATAGATAGGCAGATTCGCCTCTTGCCACGAAGCCAGTCCCAGAAATCGCTGAGGCAATTCATCGGGCCACCTCACTTGAGATTGGCATTGGCTTCCTTGGCGTCAGGCTCGGATAGGACGGTCGGCGGCTTGGCCTTGGCCAGGGCAGGGAACTCAATGATGTCCTTGCCGTCCTTGGACCTAATGATGCATTGACCGATCTCGGTCTCGGCGTTCTGGCCTTTCAGGGACATGATAACGTCGAAGATTGTCACTCGGATTCCTCCTTTGAAAACGGGTCACGATACGAAATGGCTGCTTACAGACGGCTTTTGCCCCAACCAACGTAGCACTATTCCTGCAAGCAGCCGGGCATGGCCAGATTGTTAGGGACCTGCCATACCCAATGATCCAAGGGCGTCGGCACCTCGGATGTCGATTGCAATCGGACATTCGCCAAAACGCCCTTGGATTTCTCTTGCTACACGGTCGGCGGGGCGGGATCGGCAGTGACCGTCCATCCCAAGTCCGACATCAGGCTCGCCACGAACGGCACCCCCTGGGCGTCCCAGGAGCCGCGAATCTTCTCGATGAGCGGATCGACCAGCGTCGTCGCCAGCCAGCCCTGGCCCAAGCGATCCTCCAGCCAGGTGAAGGCTGCGTCGCCCACTGCCTGAATCTGACCTTGGGAATCCGACGCCGAGCCCGGAACCGCGAGCTTTTTGCCATCCATACGAATATCTCCTTTGGAATTGATGGGCGATTAGTGGGTAAATGTAGGCACCTTAAGGTTCGATTTCAAAGAGATTCTCGCCTACGCTAATTATTATAGGAAAACAAAAATCCTCCCAGGATGCGACCCCTTTAATCGGCTTCAGCTTTACATTCGCATCCTAGGATTTTTCTACCCACACCCGCCGCATGGCGCGGCCGGCATGGCCTGGGCATCTGCCATCATCTTCAATAGCTGGGGCGTGAGCGTGACCTCGATATCCTTGCCGCAAGCCGCCATGTGCTCGGCATTGGGCGGGATGAGCGAGCAGAACAGCGCGGCGGCCGGCTGCCATTTGGCCGGCAGGCTACCGATCTGACTGCACAAGCCCCGCAGGATAGGCAGGAGCCAGGGCGGGATCGAGAGCGTCTGGGCCTGGGCAGCCGATCCGGTGACCGTGAGGGCAGGAATCTTCACCAGCGGCATGCCGAACAGGTAGCCGACCTGGTCGGGAATGTTGACCGTAAACGTCTGCGGGGCGGGCGTCGGTGTGGGCGTGGGGACAGGCACGGGAACGGGAACGGGAACCGGCGTAGGGTTATTGAGTGGGTAGGGCGGGAGCGGGGCGTTGAACGGATTGTCACCATTGATCTGGCCTACAGCATGAACGGCCGCCTTGAAATCGGCGAACGCAGTAGTCTTGGACGTCAGGGCCGCGTAGTTGGAGGAAAGGACGCCCGTCGGCTCCCCGGCCTGGACAATCTTGTCCACAGTGAAGCCCATCTTGGTCATCCACCAAAGGTAGAGGACGCCGCAGCCGATGGAGGGGTAATCGCCATCCGTACCCTGATCGCGGCTGATCCAATCCGTGCCGTCCCAGGATGGGCCGGAAGCGTAATCCCGCAAGGCCCCGTTGGGGCCGCCGGAGACGATCTCGGCAAGGAACCGGCTGAGGGATTCGCCGCCGCTGCCGCCGCAGTTCCAGCCGCGATTCTGAAGGCCCATGTAAGACTCGGTGACCTCGGCCATGATAAGGCCGAAGGTGGTCTGGTCGCCCTCGACGTCCTCATACCAGTCGCCGCCATCGCTGAAAGAACAGCCATAGTGGTACGCCCCGCCGCCGGTATCGGCGATGATGACGTTGCCGCCCTGGCCCCGGACGCCGAAGGCCCAATCGCAATACGCCATCAAGTCGTCAATCCTCGCCAGGGCATACTTGGCGGCGGAAAGGCCAGTGGCTCCTGTCGCGGGATCATAGTAAATCGTGACGGGCCTGCCGTCGCTTCCTTTCCAGCTGGACGTCCCGACCAAACTCGTCGGGTAATCAAATCCGCTGGCGGACTTCGCCTTGACCGCCATCTTCTGGCCTTTCTTGAGCATCACTCGCATGCGGGTTCTCCTTGGATTTAGGAAGTAAAACGTATATTACTTAGAAGCCTTTTTGACCAATTCACTGATTTCAAGCAAGGGGTTTTCCTCCTCATACATTTGCCAGATCGTCTCGAACGTCCAAACTACCGGGTAGCCGAACAGGTACGCCCCTTCGTCTTTCTTGAACCATCCGTTCTTATGGTGCTCCGCATACCCGGCGGCCATCAGCAATTCCTTCTTTCGCTCGTCGGTCATTTCCCCTGCTCCTTGTCCTTGACCGTTTCGAGGTGCCTTACGGCCTCCATGACCAGCCGCTCGATCTTGGGCTTGGTGTTCGCCATCGTCTCCGGGGCGTCGCTCTCGGATGTCGTCAATGATTCCAGCCAGGAGAGCATGGCCCCGTAAAGGTATAGTACGGTTTTCTCATTGGCAGTCTTCGACTTCTCGATGAGGTCCTTGATCTCCCCTTCGGCGTCTGGGAGCTCCTTGAGCATGCCGGCGGACACGAAGGAGCCCAGCCACGAGGACATCCTGCCCAGATGATACAAGGTCATGGGATTCAAATCGGCTCCTGGTTCAGAAAGGGATATCGTCCTTGTCGGTTTCAGAAAGGGATATCGTCCTTGTCGGTTTCCCTGAGCAATTTCTTCATCTCGATGAAGCAATCGTCCACGTAGATCAGTTTCTGCAATTCCCCCTTGAGGGCTTGCTCCAGATCGTTCAGGGCGGAATATTTATTCCTGGCGGCGTTCACCTGCTGCTGAAATTCCTGCTGCTTCTCCAATGTCTTCTGCCGCTCGAATATGCAAATCCGCAACCGCTCGACAACATCGAGGATTCGCTTGGAATTGTCGTCAAGCAACGCCATATTGACCATGCGCTCAGTTACAGTTATCGGCATATCGATAACAACCTTTCCATTGCCGCTCAAAATATTTGTATTCATTTCGCATGCCATAATTTGGATGCCAGTGGGCCTTTCCGCTCTTCCTTGGGCATCCCCAATTCCCATTTGCGGACCATTTCATCCATCGCTCTATCCACGTCCATGACCCCGTCTTCCTTGAGTCGTGCCTTCAGGCTATTGACATGATCCTTGAACCCCGGCGAGCAGGCACTGCATACGCCCAGCCCCTCGTGGGCCAATCTGTAGATGGTTCCCAAATGACCGCTATCATCCGCTTGCTGCAAGGCGATCCCCTCTATTATCGCCAGGGCCGTCGCCAAGCGTATTTCCAGGTCAGTCACTCTTCGCACGCTTTCTCGACCAATTCCTCAATGTCCCGTAAAGGGTCGCGAGGGATGTATCCCATCTCTTCCATTTTCCTCTTCATCATCTTGAGGAATTGCTCCTTGCTAATGGCCTTCATGTCCAACATGGCGTTCGCGGTTTGCATCAGGGTGGCCAATTCATCCATATTGTATTGATCAGTCTTCACATGCCCTATCCACGAGGTTCTTGATGTCTTCCAAAGGATCCTTCGGGCTGAATAACTGGGCAAATGCCAATTCAAATTCAGCCTGTTTCCCAGCTTCTAAATTCCTATCAAGCATAAGAAGGTAGACATCCCCGGCCTGGACCAAACCACATATCATATTCACGTAAACCATGCTGCTATCCAGCTTTTCCAATCCCCGACATGCTGCGAATGTGTTTATGATGGCCCCAAAAATATTGATGCAAATAATTGTAGTGTTCATGGCTACCATACACGGAGTCGCTGCATGCCTCTTTCACCAAAGAAGAGTGCCAAAGCCACTGCCATGACGAGATCGTCGTGCGCCTGCCCCTCGGCCCCGGCGGTCTCGTTGGCGGCCTTGGTGATTCGGATCTTAAATTCCCGCAATTCCTGGAGCAGCAATTCGACCTCCGGGATGCCCGCCGCGAAGCCCAGCCTCCCGGTCTCCAACATCACCGTCAATAGCCCGACCAATTCCATCTTGGGGACGTGGAAGCCCTTCGGCTCCTCGGTCACGGCCTTGCCGCCGGTGATGAGGATGGGCACGATCCTGATGCCCAAGCGAGCCCGCTGGAACATCTCCACGACCGGCTCGCCAACGCCACCCCAGTCTACGACCAGGACCGATTTCCCCTCTACTATTATAGGATGCTGGCAAAGCCTCTTGACGTACTTCACAATGTCAATGTAATCCGTGCCCAGGGGGAATTGCCTTAGCGCCCTGCCCTTGTAGTTGCGGACGAAATCCTTGGGCTTGTCCGTGGGCTCGGCTGGCGTCATGCCGTCATCGAAGGCCACCTCCCCAGCCCGGTAGGGATTAAGCTTGGAGGTAAGGTCGCCGCCTTGGGGCTTCTTGTCCCAGGGATTTTCAATGGGCTTGAGGTCAACCAGGGCGTGACCGCCTTCCTTAAGCCTTATCGTGGCCAGGTACTGCTGGCAGTTCTTGCAGCTGCACGGAGATTCCTTCATTCCGCCTGGGTTCTCTTCCTCGATAAATCGCTTGGTGACAAGGCAACGGACTTTTGAGATGGGCTCAGCAACTGGCTCTAAGGGCATATCGACGCGCTCAATAAACGCGAGCGCTGCGAAATCTGATCTTTTTCCGAGGTCCAAGCCAAGGATATTCATTTGCACGCCTCATCGACAAGGTCCGCGATATCCTCCAGCGGATCGTCAACCAGCCCAGCCATGAGCCATTCCTTATTGTATTCGTTGCTGGCCCTAGTCGCCTCGTCGTAGGAGATATCGACGCAATTGAATACGGCCATCTGGAACTCATAAGGAGTTCCGTGCTTTTCCTTCAATTTTCGTTGCGCCCTATTCATTGGTCCGCCCTTTCGACCAGGTTCCCGATCTCATATAGCTTGTCCTGCTCCAGCATCTCCTCGTAGACCTTGTGCAATTCGGACATCCGCCTGCCGAAATCATACCAGGCCGTGACATTGATGTCGATGCGGCATAAACTTATTCCCGGCTGAACAATGTGCAATTCCTCAGATTCGACCAGGAACCTGAATACATCCCTTTCGTGGATATGCTCCATCCCAACGATCTTAAACTTCCCCGGATCCAGGGCCTTGCCGTCGTATTCATATTCCACGCTCAAATGGCACGCAACCCAATCATGGCGGAACAGGTAGGGCATGTACTCCCTGGGGATCTCCAAATACGCCATCCGCTTCTCGTGTTTATTGTCATCCAGCATCTCGATTAGCATGAATCGCCCTCGCAAGCGTCCTCGACCAGGGCCTTGACGTCTTTCAAGGGGTCGTCGCTGATCTCCACGTACTTCTCGACGGTATAGGACATCACATCACCAACCTTCCATTGGAACGAAAGGCTCCTCACGTTCATCCGCTCCTCGCCGAGCAGTCGCAAGATCTTGCGGATGACCTCCCGGCCTTTCGCAGAATTGCTTGCTAGAATCGTAGACATAAGCATTACCCAATGAAAGGGAAGGGCTCTGGATCGTCCTTGCACGCTTCCCCGACCAATCTCCTGATGTCCTCCAGGGGATCCTCGTCTTCGCCCAGCTCGTCTGAATATGCCTCGATCCTGGTTATGACATTTGTGTGCTCGACGCTCCTTACGATCATCTTGGCGTTTACCTTCCCTGAAATAGCGATACGATCTCCCACCCTAAAAGTAGGCAGGTGAATTTCGTCAATGACGATAACGGCTTCGAGCTGGGCGGGGCCTAGGACCTTTCCTTTGGTGCCATCCCTGTACTCGATATCAATGAGCTCCGTCCTATCGGCAATATCGAAGCGGATCACGGGCAAGCCGTTCACGAAAATGCCGGAAGGCCCGCAAAATGTCGTGGGCATATCAGACGCTCTTTTCCGCCTTGGGCTTGTCTTCCGTAGCCCCGCACTCCCTGACGACGGACATCATCGCCATGCCGTTGGGCATCGTCTTGGCGGCGGTCTCGTAGCCGCAGGCGTAGATCGACCAGCCGTTATTGGCCCAGCCGGTGCAGATGCTGCCGCATTTCGGGCACTTTTCGCTTTCCATGCTAACTCTCCTTGTCTGGTTTGAGGTTATCTTCGCAAGCCTTGTCGATCAATTTCCTGATGTCGTGTAGCGGATCCTCGTTCTTGCACAGGGCGTATACCCTCTTATCGATGCCGACCTCGTAGCCGCACTTGAATTTCCGCCAGCCGTTGCTGGCCCACGCTTCGCTACCAGCTCCGCATTTTGGGCATTGCATTATTCGCACGCTTTCTCGACCAGGTCGGCGATGTCCTGGAGTGGCCCGCGATGCTCGAATGCCAAAACAATCTCCCAGGAATCGGGCTGCCCGTCGAAATACGCCCCATTGCTGCTCTTGAGGTTGTTGCCAAACGGCCTCACCGACACGATCTTGGACACCTGGAAATCATCCAATAGCGGGTGCTTGGCCGTGAGGCAATACCGGACGGCCCTATTGATATCGCAATTCCCTGGAACGCGAATCATCATGTTGAGCAGGTCGATCCGGTCCGTCCAGCATTGCGTCCATATGAACGGGGCATTTTTCATTTGCACGCCTCCTCTACCAGGGACTTGATATTCCGCAAGGGATCCTCATAATCGGGAAGCCACGCCAATTCGCCCCTGACCAGCTCGAACCAATAGACCATATTCTCGTCGTCTTCCTCTTCCGCCCGTTTCATGGCTGTCTCGACAGCCACCTTGGCGTATTCCATGCCGAGGCCCCTTACGAGGTCCTTGGCCTTGAGCCATGCTTTTTTGTCGTAACGGTAGGGCAGGTCAATATCGGACTGTCTTATTTTCCTGCTCATACATCCACCCGATCATTCGCCGAGATGATCACCGGCTTTGGCCAGGTCGATTCATCGAAGAGGTCGAACGCATCGATGTCGTCCCGGACCGACTGGGCGATGGCCCATTCCGGGAACATCTGGCCGACAGCGTCCTCGAACGAGCAGCAGAACTCTTGCTTGTAAACCCGCTCGCCCTTCGCCTTCCGTTCATTATCGAGGAATTCCTTGGTCAGCCGGGGGCATTGGTCAGCAGTTATCTGGACTTTCTTCCAATCCTTCCCCTTGATCCATTGGTTATAGAACCAACCACGCTTCCCGAACGGCGTGGACAATACGATCTTCCTGCCGTGGGATACTGCGAGCATGGGGGTCACCGCGTCGTATAAAGCATCAAGTACACGGGAAGCCTCGTCGATGACCAGCAATCCCACGGAGGAGTACGAGCGGATGTTACCCTCATTCTTTCCGGGTAGGGCCACGATACGCGATCCATTGCTAAACTCCTTGGAAAACTCGTTGTTCTTGGTGATGGTAATAGCGGGGGCCTTTTCCTGGCTGTCCCCCATCCTGAAGGGGCGGTTGAGCCACGGCTCCAGGAACGGCATGATCTTGGTCTTGAGCAATTCGATGGATTGGCGGTCGGTAGGGCTCAGGACCAGGATAAGGCAAGGGGCCTCGCACAATATGGCCTTGCTGACGACGGACGCCGTGAGCTCCGATTTGCCGATCTGCCTTGATGCGCACAGGAAAAGGTTCTGGCGGGAATGGAGGCATTCCATCTGCCAAGGATCCGGCTGCATATCCCTCTTGTGGAAGAGCCGCTCTGGGTACTTCCAGAGATAGTCGGTCTCGATCAGCCGATTCTGGCGGGCGCGCTCGGCCAGCGCCACGGCCCATCCCGGTACTCTTGGCATGTCGCTCATAAAGTCCATTTTACTTTGGCGGAGGGCGATTGTAAAGAAAATTATCCACACGCCTCTTCGACAAGCCGCTTGATGTCGCGGAGCGGGTCCGGATAGTCCATTGCAAGCCTGTCCATGCAGACCTTCGGCGTGGCGGTATCCGCCCGGCCAATAGATGCAAATGACGTCTTCGTTACGCAATAGATGCAAATGACGTCTTCGTTACGGTCGCCTTCCAAAGCATGTCGCCCATCCTGGAGATCAAAATAAACGGTTCAAGGGAAACGCAAACCGCGTCAGCGTAGTAGGCTGCCCCGCTTCGCAGCATATGCACTGGCGAAAGTGGACTCACAATGTCGCCCACGCGAATGCTCATTTACATGCCTCCTTGACCAAAGCAGTTAACTCCCGGAACGGATCCGGGTATTCCTTATCGAACTTCTCCATGCACCGATGCATGGTTTCCTGATCGGCCCTGCCCGTAACCATGAACATCATGGGATAAACCGACCATTTCCAAATCAAGCACCCGTCTTCGGAAGCCAGGACGAATGGGTCTGTCGATACGCATACGGCCTGATAGTAGGATTTAAGCGGTTCGCGGGCCACCGCCCCTGCCCATAGCTGTTGCGGCATGATCGGGCTCACGATATCGCCTACGCTAATCATTCGCACGCCCTCTCGACAAGCCGTTTGACATCAAAAAACGGGTCGACGGCCTCGGTATTGCTCTCCAGCCAAGGGGCTCGTATAATACCCTCCTCAACCATCAACGCCAGCCCCTTCAAGTAATCACATTCGCCGACCACGATTCCCACATTCCCCACCTTATGCCTCACCTTCGTGCCGATGGGGTATTTCATTTGCAAGCCTCCTTCACCAGCTCCTCGACCTCCCACAAGGGGTTGTCGTACTTGCACGGGATGTCGATCTCGGTTTCAAACATCATATCATTGCCCATTCCAATCACTGTGCCGAAAGTCTCCATCAGTATCCATAGCTGCCATTCGCTCCAGCCGTCGGCGTCTTCCTTCGGCGGATGGTATTCCCTATCCGGCTGGTCGATGGACTCCCAGAAATCCTTCCAGTATTTCCTGTGCCATTCCTTGCCTTCCTTGGTCAACCTGACCCGGACATTATTATTGATGTTGAACTTCATTGATCGGCCCTGTGAACGAGGTTCACCATATCTCGTAAGGGGTCGTTTTCAGCAAGCCTGCCGATGAAATCCCTCACCAAGAACCTGAAATCGGCGTTGCTCCTCAGCAGCTCGTAATCAGCATCATCCAGGCCCGGCGGCTTTTTCCCCACTTGCTCCAGTAATAAAGCCGCCCCTTCGTAGCCATAATGGCCTATCAGCCCATTGGCGAATTTGTTCGCCTTGTCCATGAGCAGGATGAAAACGTCAATTTCCTCCTTGAACTTCTCCATCGCTATTCCTCGCACGCCTTATGCGTGAGGTCCGCGATATCCACCAAGTCGCCCATCTCGTCGATCATCGCTTTGATTTCCCTGGCGACCATCCGCATTTCCCGCTGCCGATGCCAATCCAAACCGCCCTGGCGTATTTGATCATAAGCCAGCTCCAGGGCCTTCCGGTATCCATGAACATTCACCAACAACATGGCACGCCGCTTGACTTTGGCCTTCACGTAGCCGGCGTCATTCTCGAATATGCTCTTCGCCATCGGACAGCCCCATTTTAGCCATCATATCTATTATCGGCCGCAGCGGGTCTTCCCGGTAATCATCCAGGGCATGCTGAACGAGGCAAAGGTGGTTGTGCCGCTCGTCGAATTCCTTCTTCCCGTCCAGAACCTCCCGCTCCCTGACAATGTCAGCGACAGCCCCTTCGTACCCGTACATCACGTATCGCCTATACGCCTCGGCCCGGATCGCCTTTAGCTGCTTGGCCATGTTTTCGTAAAGCAGCCTGTGCATTTCATTCTGATCGAACGCCTTGCTTTTGAGATGACCCAGAACATCTTGTTCCAATCCCATAGCTATTCCTCGCATGCCTTTTCAACAAGCTGCCTGATATCGAACAGCTGATCCTTAATAACACGATGCGGAAAATCTTCGATCCTCATTGAGTCAATCGGACCTGACTTGTAGAAGCTCGGCCAGTACACGCGGCCATCCGTGATATGCGTGACGGTTATCGTATGGAGCTTACCGTGGTAATCCTTCAGCACATACTGCCCGCCGACCCTGATGTTCATCGCTATTCCTTGCATGCCGCGTCGACCAGGTTCCTGATGTCCTCAAGCGGGTCTTCCGGCTTGATATCCTGCCGGTAATGGACAGTCACAATAAACGAGCCGTCCGGGTTCAGCGTCCGCTCCATCCTCTCGATCCTGAACGTGGGCCACTCATCAATCTCACGCAGGTTCATCGTCCCCTCCGAACGCCCCCATGACCCGAAGGATGGCCTCGGCCTCGTAATCGGCATCCTTCAGTAGCTGGGCCAGGAAAGTATGGGGCTTTTCCTTGAGCCGTTTCTCGACAATAGAGGTGATAATAGTGATGGCATTGGAAGACAATTTCACTGCCGTGGATTCGGTTTCCTGCCATTCTTTGACTGTGCTAATAATCCCCTCCAGCTCCCTCTTGACGGCCAATGCGACCGCCAATTGGATGAATTCCTCGTCGCCTATTAGCACGGCCTTGTCGGATTGGTTGACGATGCTGACGCCGTCTTCGCTGTAGCCGTCCTTTGGCAGGACCCTGACGATCTCAGATTCTGGCAGCTTATGGGATTTCTCTTTGGTTGCCTTATCGGGAATGCCCACCAAGACACCGCATTTTTGGCATCGAAAGACCCGCTGCAATAGCCCTACCCGGTCGTAGGCCATCGTCATTTCAACCCAGTCGTGATCCGGGGCGTCTGGACATGGGAGTATAATCGGCTGTGATACTGAACCGCTGGTTCCTATCACTCCGTAATCCGTCGGATTGGATGTCCAAGGAGGCGATGTCGTCCTCTTTATTGGAAGATTCCAGGGGGATGTTGTCGTTCCCGTTACTGGAATCCAGGGATTGATGTAATCGCCCGATGACATGGCTATTCTCCCTCGCACGCTTTCTCGACCAGGTCGGCGATGTCCTGGAGCGGATCCCTTTCAGGCTCCGGCTCCTCGAATTGGTCGTCGTACCATTCGTAATCGGCATCGTAATTACCCCTGCAATCGACGCACATGACATTTGCGTTGCCGACGATCAACAGCTTTCCGCATCGGCTGCAAGTGTCAAGATCCGGGTAGCTGTTCTTCATCGCATGCCCTTTCCACCAATTCCCTGATTTCCAGCAAGGGATCCGGTTTAGCGTTCCCTTTATCAATCCAGCATTCCCAACAAAGATTGTCGTCATGCCGATCCTTAATGGGGATCTTCTTGTCGCACATCCAGCATTTACTCTTCCGTATCCTTTTGCTTGGGGATGTCTTCCTCCGGCCATTCCTCGTCATGGGCCTCCTCCTGTTCCGTAGCTGGTATTATATTGACCTCGTCGGGGCTTACGGGCAATACACCGTTGGTGATGATCTTGCCATTCTCCCTGTCAATCAGCTTGTCCATCTCCAATATGCCCACGAATACGGTGCGGATGATGTCCTTGACGTCGTTGGGATGGCTCGATACCGGGACCAATTGCTGGCCGTCCGGGGTCGTGTTGGAATTCTTGTTGACGATCATCCCCTCGATCTGCATCCTCTGCTGCCTCAGCTTGATGATGACGTCCATCCATCGCGGGTCGCCGGGGGCGTGGCCCTCGACGTACTTGTTCTCCTCGACGGTGGTCAGGTTCCCCTTCTTGCCCTTGGATTTCCCGGTGAGCAGCTTCTTCCTGTGGATCTTCTCGGAATCCTGCTTGGAAAGGTAGTAGGCGTGGTAGGCTTCCCTCAATTGCAGGTCGATGGAGGCCAATTCCTTCCTCACCTTGGTATCGAAAGAATCGATGGCCTGCTCTTTCCATTCTGCCTGGACCTTGCGGAGGTCGGTCCATATCTGCACGTTGGACAGGGTGTAGGGGCGGATGGAGGCGATGTGGTCGGCTATCATCTGGAGGGTATGGCCCTTGAGGTGCAACTCCATCTCGATGGCCAGGTCGAGACGTCGCTGGTCCTTGGACCGCTTGGCCTGGGTGCCCCCTGCTGTTCCTTTCATCCCCTTCGGCGGCATGGCTTGTTCCATCCGTGTAGTTAAATTGGCGGGAAGGTTAATCAGATAATGAATCCGGCTAACGGCGTCTGGCCGGTCAATTGCATGCCTCTTCCACGAGCTTGGCGATGTCGTCCAGCGGATCCCTGACGCCGATCAATTTCCTGAATTCCCTCATGGGAAGCCATTCTTTCTTACCCGTAGCCCAATGACCCCTCCTGAAGCTGACAATCCCCTTCTTGTTCACGCCCATCACCGTCACTCTGTCCCACGCCGTCCTGCCGTCCGGCATTTCGACAGCAATGGTGAATGCATCACCCTGCATCAAAGTCATGATTGGCATGCCCCCTCCACCAACAGGGCGATGTCGAATAATGGATCCTTCTCCAGCTCCATTTTTTCAGCAAGCGCCCCGGTGTAGGCATTGTACACGTTCTCGCCGCCGTTGCCGTAGCGGATTCTATACGAGCCGGACTCGACATTCATCCAGATTACTGTGCGGGGCGTATCGTCGTTGCTCACCTTGAATGGGGGCTTGGGATATCCCCTGCCTTCCTTCGCCAACCTGAATACGTCCGCCAATGTCATGATTCGCACGCCTCCAGCACCAGGTCTCTGATGTCCTTGAGCGGGTCCTCGACCAGGTCGAATAGGCAAAGGCCGCTCAAATCGAATACGTTCTCGGAACGCTCGTGGCGGTAGCGGACCTTGAATTTCCTTTTGATAAGATCAACCTCGATGACCTCACGGCCGTCGCATTGATCGTTCTGCATATTGGGGAATATGCGGCGGATCGCCAGCGGCAATCTGGGCATGGGTCTTTTGCCATTCTCGACGTCATTGAACAGCTTCTGGAGGTCGTTCATCGGTAGGCCCTCTCGACAAGGTCCTTGATGTCGGCCAACGGGTCCCATCCGCCGACCTTTAGTGAAACCACTTCGGCCGATTCCAGCTTCTCGAAATAGCCCTTCCACGGCTCCCAGCCGACATAAGTCCCATCCTCGATGGTCTTCCTTATGGATTCGGCGGAGCCCTCGCTATCGTAAACGCCCACAATATGCCACGCCCCGGTCGTGCTCCCGAAAGTCCCGCCGGTCCTGTAGCGGACCAGGACGACGTGAATCATAGGGCATGCGTCGAAATCGATCTGCACCTGCTCCCTTTGAAGGCCGGGCATCTCGGAAACGTCTTTCTGGCATGCCACCAGCTCGAAGTCGATGACCTCATCCTCGTGGCTCGGCCACGGATCGTCCTCCTGCCCGGCGCATATCTCCCCGCCGGAGCGCGATTCCCGGTAGAACAGATTCAGTGCGGCGACCATAATCAAAACTCCCGCAGCAGCGTCAGCGATTCCATCGCCTCGTCGTCGGCCTTCTTGTTCCTTATGGCCTCGTTGGGCGTTCGGCCTTTGCCGAGGAATTTCCATTTGCCGCCAACGCACGCCCAACCGTGATTGACGCAGCGCGGGATGGCCTCTGAATGGCGTATGGGAATAGCCCGGCCGCATTGGGAGCATTCGTACCAAGATCGGTTACACTTGGTCTTCTTCATGACCCTAATCCCTCGCCAGGGCTACCATATCCTTCAGCGTCCGGCGGGTCTCGGCGTCCTCGATATCCACGCCCTTGCCGACCAGTTCCCAATCGTGCAGCGATATGTCATGGGGAAACCCGTTCTTACTCCAATTGTCCCACATGCGCATATCCACGAACCCCTCATCCTTGGGCTTGAAGCAAATGCCCACCCACGTGCCGTTTTCGGAGACCTCGCCGCAATGCACGCATTTGTACCAATTGACAAGCTTCTTCCTGACCTTCATCCGTTCTCCTCATTGGCCCTATCCACCAGGTCCTTGATGTCGTCCAGGGGGTCGGCGTCCCGCGTCGGCAAGTCCACGTTCTGCGGGTCGAATACCTCCCCGTCCCTGAACTGGACGCCGTACTGGTAATGGCCGTAGTAACCGTCCATCCAGAAAGCGATCTCCCATTTGCCGGTCAGGGGATGCCTGGTCATTCGGTGGTAGCTGCTCATGACTAGCACGCACCTGCAATTCATGTGGATTCAGCCGCGATAACAAGGTTCAGGATGTCGTCAAGGGGGTCCGCCTCCCTGCATTCCTGGACCTGCCCGCCTACGACTTCCAAGCCGCTGGCAAACGTGAAAACCCATTCCCCGGCCCGCCACGACCACTCGCCCTCCTCCCACCTGCCGGTATTCGGGTTCTTGAAGACGATCATTTCACTTCTTCCGTTTCATGCCCTTGTACTTAGAGGGTCCTTCACACTTGAGCATCAGCACGTTCTTGCCGTTGACCTTGACCACTTTGTGCGGCCGGTACAAGTAGCCATCGACCTCATAGACCTGGGCCGTGTTGTGCTCATATTCCATCGAGTTGGCGGTCTCCTTGAACTTGCGGCCGTCCAGGGGGCCGCCGACCATCTCCACGTAATCGTGGGTCCTTGCGTCGCGATCCATACGTCGCCTCTCCAGCGTCTTGCAATGGTGCTGGACGTCATCCAGGAACCAGGTGTTTTGGTAAGTGATCATGCCGTAATTATACAGCCTATACTACCGAAAGTAAAGGGTTAGGGCGGCTCCTCGCACGCCTCCTCGACCAGTTCCTTGATCCCCCCCCCCCAAGCGGGTCGTCCTCGGCCCAAAAATAGCGGTAACATTCCCCGCACCTGTAAATGAATAAGCAGGGCCTCGTTGGATGGACTCCCTCGTACTTGGCAATATGCACCCTCTGCCGTTTGCCATCCCCTTTGCAAAGTGGGCATATCATTCGTACCGTTCCCCTTCCGGGCTGCCGGTATGGAACACCAGCATTTCTTCGAGCTTCCTCACCTTGGCCTTCTGGTGCCCCAAAGCCCCCTCAAGCTCCTTGATCCGTTCCGTCGCGTAATCTGCGTTGTAAGGGCAGCCGGAAAGCAAGGACGACGTGAACCTGTCGCAATTGGTCATCATCTTGTCCTTGCCCAGCAACGCCAACTGCTCCGGCGTGACCGTAATCCCTACCAGCTTGCCGAGCATTACGTAGACATCCATCCAGCAAACTGCGTCTGCCTGTTGCGTGACTACGGAAAGGACCGCTTCCCGCATCTTGTCGTATTCCTTGCCGATGTTGAGGTAATGCTGGAGGGAAACGGCAAGGCGGTCGGCAACGTCTGGCCGGCCCGGCCCGGCGGCTTTCTTATTGAGGAAATCCAGGAACTTCCGCAATTCGATCTCCTGCTCGCTCATGGCTGTTCCTCGCATGCCTTGTCGACCAATCTTTTGATATCGTGCAACAGATCAGGAAACTTCCCCAAGAGAAACGCCCAATAGCATCGCCCGCAATACCAGTTGCCATCGCTCCCTTTGGTCAGCGGATCCCCAATCTCTGAAGCCTTGAGCCCGCATCGCTTGCAAACGTCGGCAATGGTCATACCCTTTCCCCTTCCAAAAGAAACGTGACCTTCGCATAGGGGATCAGCATGACCCAGCGGCCGTCCGCGAGCATCAGGTCGAAACACTCGATGGGCCAATGCTTCCCCTCGACCAGGTAGGGGGAAATCATCCCCGAAAGCGTCATGCCGGGCTTGAGCGTTATCCTACCGGAATTGCCGAGCCTGAATTTGCCGCCTTTAGGGAACATGACCGTGTTGGCTCGCATCGGATTCCCTCCCGAAACTTTACTTTTCCGTTTCGGCAAACTAAACTAGGTTATAGCCGCCTGTTGCTATTATCGCAAATTGGGGCGGCGACCCGGCGACATTCCCAAAGAAAAGGAAAGCCATGAACAACGCGATGCTCTCCCTGATGGCCGTGCTCATGCCGGCCAACGTGGTCGATTTCACGAGGCCGGCGGCATGGGAATGCCCAGCCGGAGTGGGGGTGGTATACGTCGAGTGCTGGGGGGCCGGCGGAGCCACCGAAGGGCTGCCAACATCCCCGACGGGCGGAGGAGGGGGCGGGGCGTATGCCGCTGCCACGGTGATCGTAGTCCCCGGCAAGCTGTACGCCATCGGCAATTTCGCCGATTGGGTGCGGTTCGCGGACGGGAATGCCATCAGGGTGCTCGCCATGTCGGGAGGATACCTGGAATCCGGGATGCTCGGAGGGGCGAAAGGCGGCCAAGCGGCTGACTGCATTGGTACTGTCAAGTTCTCCGGCGGCACTGGCGGCAAGTCATTCATCACGCAAAGGGGCATGTGGGTCTGCGGGGGAGGGGGAGGGGGCGCTGGGCCGTCGGGTCCCGGCCTTGATGGGACCGATGGGATGTTGGGAACGCTAACTGCAGGGATCGGCGGGGCTGGATACGCCGGAGGGGGTTTCGGCGGCGTGCGGAACAAGGCACCATCGTGGGGCGACGCGGGGGCCTTCCCCAATGGGGGCAACGGC
>Ga0247686_1000038_pt1 | contig 28873 bp, 59 predicted proteins | sample CNK27_metaG_FD_182717 | JGI IMG/M metagenome (GOLD analysis project Ga0247686, IMG submission 182717) | Soil microbial communities from Purdue University Martell Research Forest, Indiana, United States - CNK27 | ecosystem: Environmental > Terrestrial > Soil > Temperate forest > Bulk soil...
AAACTTCAGCCATGATGAATATGAACATGATTACTTCTGCTTTCTGGGTTTACTACGGCTTTTCCGATTCCTTGACCAGATCAGCGATGTCCTGCAATGGATCGCGATGCAAATACGCCTGAACCATGTCCTTTGCTTCTTTCAGGCCGCACGACGTTCTGTCCTTGTACATCTTAATGGCAGCTATCCGCCTATTCGGGGCCAATGCCTTCTCTTCCTTGCTCAAAGGCGGCAACGGGTACGTCGCGACGCCAGACGGATACGCTTTCTTCAGCACGTCCCAAAGGCCCCTGGCCTCGAAGGCGTTCAGCTTGGAGACAAAAATTTCCCAATCGACCATAGATCACCCATTATTCCTTGCACGCCCCCGCTACCAAGACCGCAATGTCCCGCAAAGGATCGTCGGGCTTGGCATACTTCCTTGCCAGTTTCAGATTTTCGGCCAGATCCCGCATCTCGTCCGCAATCTCCAGGGCACGCCTGGACGGCGTTACCAATTCGATAACGTCGTCATCGCATCAGTTGCGGGGGCATCGCTGCCGGTATTGCTTGACCCAATACGTACCTGGGCCGTGCCAATCGCCGTCCCGAACGACGCGGCATCCCTTGGATTCCTTGTCGAATTCGGCCCGGCTGCCGAACCGCATCCACCTTTCGCTCATCGCATCCTCCATTCGCTGATCGCGGCAATCCGCAACGAGGTCATGCCGCGAACGGTACGGACGTAATACCCGTGCTTGCGGGCGTATGCCTGGATGGCCTCGGTCAATTGCTTCTTGGTGAGCTTCATGATCTGTTCCCTTTCGTTAGTCGTTGAAAATCGTCATGCGCAGACCCTTGCAAGTCGGGACCTTGCGAACGGATTCCGGCGTCGGCACAAGGCTGTAATACAGCAAGTCGCCTTCGGCGTCACACTCGGTATGGGCGACGTAGAACGTAACCTCGTTGCCGTTGTCGGGATTGACCATGGTAACGCCCTCGTCACAGGCGTCAGGGTAAACTCGATGGAAAGCCCCATGCCCCAGGTCGCTGCATTCGGCGACCAATTCCCTCTTTTGGGCGTCGTAGCTGAATTGCTTAATGCTGACCATAATCCAATCCCCTTTGTTAAGTCCCATTTCCCCTACATTTGATTATAGGTATCCGTAACCAGGAAGTAAAGGGCCAGGGGAAAGAAAATCGCCTAAAAGCAGGAAAGTATCGCCGGGTTCGCCAACACAGGACATCCTGCGGCATACTAATCCAACTAGAAAGAATCATACGCCAGGTCCCATCCTCCTCCTGGTAGTTGCGGATTTGTCGCGTTTCCTGCATTCTTCAGCCCCAACAGGAATCTCGATAGCTTTTTTCAGATCCCATCCTCGGTACTGATACCGCTCACGAATCCTCTCGTAAACTAGCCCCAAACTTTCACACAACTCTATCAACTTCCATTCCTTCCCTTCCCATATAACCCTGATCGTTGTTCGTTTATTCCTGGCTTGCTCTGTCTTGGTTGCCCATTTGCAATTCTCCGGAGAATATGGCCCGTCATTGTCCATTCTTTCAATCATCATTCCACAACCAGGCTCACCCATATCATTTGCAAAATTCAAAGCACCTTGCCACCCGTGCCATCTCTTGCAAACAAAAATACCCCGACCGCCATAATCGGGATACCCACCATCTTCCTTGTCGTAACAACGCTGCATCATGTTATACCAAACAGCGTAGAGCTTAGTGCCGGTCAACCCATGTGTTCTCTTCTTTTTGTTAACGGCAACAGTAGAGTCATGTGACAAGCACCCACATGACCTCGTTTCTCCAGATCGAAGGTAGTCCCAAGGCTTTTCACATTGGTTGCCACAAGAGCAATCACACAAACACAATTGTCTTGACGGACGTCGACCGGCTGGGAATACCTTCGCAAAAGCAATAATGGTCAGCCTACCAAATTGGAGACCTATCTTAGAATCATAATCAACGTAAGACCTCATTTTGAATCTCCAAATACCGCCCGCACCATCGGATTGGCCAATGCCAAACATCCCGCAACATGAGCGCACTGATGCTCAGAAAAAGAACCCTCGCGAAGCTGAATCCAATTCAAACGAAACAGCCCTTTGCCCCGCTCCTCCTCCTCGGCACTAATTCCTATCATCCCGGTAACGTGCCCAAATTTAGTATGCGACCCAGCAAAGTTTCGTCTGCTCAAAGTCCGTGCCGAATAGGAGGCCACGTTTACTTGAGTAGCTGTCAATACCAGGCAATGCCTCGATTGGGATAGCCCCCGCAACAACGACCAGTCCTCGTTTATTTTATCGATGGGCGACAAGTTCCGTGTTACCGAATCCAAGATATCGGCGTAATCAATGCAGATGCAATCGGGAGACCAGCCGTCTCTGTCCCATCCCTGCAAGACCCCTTCTATACCCTTGACTGAAATGCTTCTGCTCGGATGGCATGAAAGCCGCAAATACGGATCGTGCGACTTGATCCTGGCTATGGCATCCTTATAACCCTTCCAGGCAGTCTGCCAATCCAATTGGCTGTCGAATTCCTTTTCCTCATAGGTAACATCAGCATGCTCTCCCCCAACTAGACTAACTGGCCATTTGATTTTGCATGGCCAACCATCCCTTGAAGATAGTGGCTTTTTCGCAGCCCTGACAGCCCATCGGCGAATCATCTGGGATTGGCTCATATCGCCACAAGCAAAGAACGCCACCTTCCTCCTTTGCAACATCGCTTTCCAAGCAAGCTCCATCAGCAGCCAACTCTTCCCCCTCTTTTCGGCTGCCATAATGCCAATAAAAGAATCCCTTTCCAAAGCCCCATAGAAAAATTTATTGAGGGGTTTCAAAGGGCCGTGGAATTCGATAAGCGGATCGGCCTTCTGCTCAAAGGCTTTTATTAAAGCCTCTTTATCTCGTAGCACGTCAATACCCGCCGCCGGACTTATCTCGACCGGCTTGTAGGCGATCCGCCTCTCCTCGGCCTTATCCAGATCGCCGTTGTCGAGATCGGCCTTGATGTTCTCGGCCAGCCTTTCCAATCCCACCCGCTTGAAATGTTTCTCGGCCAGGTCGATGATATAGTCGCTGTTGGATTCTTCCTTGAGCGATTCGTAATCCCCGGACAGGCTCGACAGGAACCTACTGACCAATTCGACGATGTTCTTGTCCTGGAACTTCTCGGCCCATACCTCGAAGAGGCTCTGGATGTGTTTGCCGGGGGCCTTCTGGTGCCTGATGTAGTATTTGACGCACCAGGAGGAGATGATGGACGCCCATCGCGTGGCGAACAATTCCCGATTCCACCTGGGAGCAATCCTGGACAGGACGGCCTGGTCCACGATGAGAGCTGTGACGACGCGGTTCTCGGTCTTGTCGCCGGTGAATTCCTCGATTCGCATTTCGGATCCGTCCTCTTCACGGCAATGCCACCAGTTGCTTCAAGATGGTTTCGTGCTGCTCCTTGACCGACCTCTTGGCTTCGCCTAAACTGCGCCATTCAGCCACGTTTCCGCCAAGCTCATCCGCATGCCGCTCGCAGTACCAAATGCGGTTGTTCCTAAGCTCCTGCTCGATACACCATTTGAAATGCTTGCCGTTCTCACCTTCCGTATACGGGGAATCGGCGTACCAAATAGTATTACCATTGTCGTCCTCGGTCATTTCCCAAACAAGCTTCATTCTCCCCGCTCCTTGAAAACAGACACCGTTATTTTCTCTTCCTTGGGGGTTTCGTACCCCGGCACGGGAATCGAGATCGACTCGAATTCTAAGACCAAATCGCATTCGTAGTAGATCTTGCACCCAGTCACCCTGGCCATTTCCTCCGCCTTCATGCACACTGGCCTCCCCAATACCCAATAGCCCATCTCCTCCAGCGCCGCCTCGTACCCGACCTGCTCCTCAATGGTCTTCGATTCCTGCCATTTCCTGATCAGGTATTCGGCCAGGGGATTCATCGCCACTGCCTCTCTATCCGCCCGGTGCACTCCAAATACACCTCGACGGCCCGGATGAGAACCATGTTCTCGGCCCCCTTGCGGCGGAAAAATCTCAGCAGGTATTCTGGGCCGATGCCTTTGGATAGGCATTTCTCCATGAACGACCTGAACTTGGGGTCCATCAGATACTGCATGATGGCGGGACCGTTCTCCTCGATCAATTCGTCGTAACCCCTCATTTGGAAGCCTCCCGAACCAACGTCTCAATCTCAAGCAATGGATTTCCGGCAGTTAACATTCTCCAAGCGTTCACCCAAGATACATAAGTTCTCGGATAATTTGGATGACACCAAACCATCTTGCCGCGCGGAATGTTGTAATTGTCGGGCTGCTCTATCCAGCCGTTCTCCCGCAGGATCGCCTTTTTCCTGGCCCTGGTCAGCTTCATTTGGACGCCTCCGAAACCAGCATGGCCATGTCGAACAAGGGATCCTCCCTGATTTTCCTCACCTTCGCGGCAATGGCATCCCTGGGCGTCTGGTGATAGCCGTCAACCCCGTCGATGCGATAGCCTGGGAACCCAGGATCCCTGTCAACGTAGGAAATCCCCAACATAGAATGCAGAAATGACTCAAGAGCGTCCGCCTTGCGACTAACAACCTCAGCATCCTGCTGTATCTCGTGCAACGCAATCACGAAAGCGTCGTACTTCTTTAAGATGTTTGACACGGACAGTATCCTAAAAAATCCCGCTGCCGTGGATCGCCCTGGAGAGGCCGTCGGGCGTATGCGGGGATACGTAATTGACCGGCAAGTTGGTATGAACGAAACCCATCTCTTGCAGGCAGGCTCTCCGGCATCTCCTGTCCCTGCGGATGGCCATGAGCAGTGCCATCGTCCTCCAGCTTATTGGCTGGACGCTTGGGCCGGGACAGGCCCCGTCTGACTACTTTCTCCAGTCCTTTGATTTGATGGCTTTTACCGCCGCTTTAAGAATAGCGCGCTGCTCGTTCCCCGGTTCGCACCTTACAGACCAATGGCCATCTCCTTTCACGAAGCCACATTCTACTGACAAATAACCGCTGTTGATATCAAGAAAAAATCCATTAGCACGCATGAAACGCACCACGTCCATCGTATCATTCCAATTGCCTAACGGAGACCACTTAGGGTCATTCGGACGATCTCCAAAAGCCCGTATGATTTCTGATCGCAATTCTTCATCTCTACTACACTTTTTCTTCATTTCACCAATCCTCCCAATGCCTCGCCAGCGTATCCCAACGCTTGTGATCGCCGGTGTATTCCTTGGCTTTCCGCTGGCCGATGTCCTTGAAAACGCTCGACTGGATCCGCCAGGGCATGTACCTGACCGGAAAGCCGCCATTACGCCTCTCGTACTCCCCGCATACCGCCCGCATCCATACGTAGCGGACGAAGCTCTCCGGACCGACAAAGAATCCCGACTCGATCAAATGGCCCAAAAGCGACCCGTCCCACCTTGAGCTATTATCGGATTCGGCCTCGCGGAGCGTAGTCCATAGCTCCCCTACCCTCCCCCAGAACGGCCCATAGAAGTCGATGCTTTTCTGGATGATGAATGGGATCCTTTCGCCGATCTCCCTGCCTAGCGGGAACTCCTCAAGGACGGCCCTGGCGATATTCGCCGCGACTGGAGTGATCGTCAGCGATGCCGGGTCGTCCTGGTAATGCTCAAGGATCTGGCTGAACTTGTAGCGGAAGCCCTCGGCGTCGTAGACCTCCGGGATGTAGTCTTCGCCCACCTTCGTGACGTACCATGCCAGCACCTTTTCGACCTGCTCTGACGGAACCCGCTTCAGCAGCTCGGCGAAATGGCGGTTCCATTGGGACATCCTGGGGATTTCGCTGATACGGCCCCGCCTCTGCAGCGCCTTGAGGAGCCGCATGGAAAAGGATTCGGCTATCTCCTTCGGTGGGCCTGACTTGGTCAGCAATCCTTGCAGCTTTCGCATCCTCATTGGCATGCCTCCTCGACCAACAGCGAAATTTCCAAGAGCGAATTTTTCGCAACATGAGTTTTCCACGCATCGACCCATGAATAGTAGCATCCCCAATAAGAACTTCCCCGCTGGCCTTCCACTGGCAAAAACCATAGCTGCCTGCTTCTAGGGTAGTTGGCATTTTTCGGTTTTTCCAGCCATCCCGCCTGCCGGAGAATTTCTTTCTTCCTGGCCCTGGTCAATTTCACCTTCATTGACTTGCCTCCTCCACCAAAACCACGATATCCGCCAGGGGATTATCCACCCGATACAACGCCCACGCCGTCTCCAGCCAAACATGGCTGCCATCATAATATCGTGAATTCCGCAGCACTGGAAAAGGCCCGTATGTATTCGCTATCCATCCGTCGGCCTCCAGTATCTTGATCCTCTGCTCGTCAGTCACGGCACGCCCTCTCGACCAATATCTCAATTTCGGCAAAGGGATTCTCCCTCATGAATTCCGGCCAGGATATCTCCAAGGGGCGCATCGGCCTATCTGGCTTACCGGCAAAAACTTTGAAAAAGATGCTCCGGTCGCTGCCCATTATCCAGGTTTGCCATCCGTGCCTTTTCATCATTTCGGCCTTAGCCAGGTCATTCATCGCAAGCCCCTTCCGCCAACAGCCCGATCTCCGCCAAGGGATCCTCCTGGCAATGCAAGACCCAAGCATCGTGAAGGAATAAATGCTCGTAGGGCCACAGCTTGCCCTTCTTCCGCAATAGCCACTTGTGGCCGGCGATCTCCTTCTCGATCCAGCCGCGCTCGACCAGGTACTTCCGCTTCTCGTCATCGGTCATCTTCGCACGCCCTGTCGATAAGATTGTAGATCTCGTACAGCGGATCCTCCTTGAGCTGCATATCCCAAGCCAGCTCGACCGTATACAAATTGCTGTGCCCACGAAATAACCACACGCTGCCGCCTGGACATATTTTTTGGTAATCCTCCCAGAGCCGCCATCCCGATTTTGCCAGGATCGCGACCTTCTGTGCCTGCTCGCTAGTCATCTTCGCACGCCCTTTCCACTAATCTGGCGATATCACGAAGCAGGTCCATTGTCGTATGCCTTCGCCATGCCTCATGCAAGGGAACGGCTGCCCCATTGTTGTGATCCTTGTGCCAAACCCAATACCGGAAATTGCTTTCGGCCCAACCGGCCTGCTTCAAAATCTCCAGCTTATGTTTCTTGGTTTTGGTCAAAACCGTATCAATCGCATTCATCACATGCCCTTTCCACTAATCGAATGATGTCGTGGAGCGGCTCCATTGTCATGTGCTTTCGCCACGCCTCGTAAAGCGAAATGACCAAGCCGCCGCTATGGTCAATATGCCAGGCCCAATAGCCCGCGTGGTCCTGGCGTACATACCATCCGCTCCTGCGGAGTGTATCCGACATCGCCCTTTCTTCAGCCACTGTTATTATCACACGCCTCCCCCACGAGGATCTTGACGTTCCCCAGCGGATCGAACTGCCGCAGGTATTCCCTGGCCAGGTCCCCGGCATGGACGATCAGGGCGCATTGGGGGCACAGGAATCCCGACGAATGGTCGCAATGCGGGCATGCCTGGTCCTTGGGCGGGTCCGCGTAGGGGATGGCCATCAGGACCATCTCGGCGTTGTGCTTCATCCTTCGCTGGCGGTGGGTCATTGTTCACCGTCCTTTTTACCAACCCATTTGGTTCACCAAATAAGGCATTGGTGCTTCTCCTTCCTCATGTTCAGATGCCTCCCCATTCCAAATATGAATCACCCGACATTCGTGCACTTCGTGCCACGCCTTGTCTATAACTTCCCTTTGCCATTCTTCGTGCGGCATTCTCCAATAAACATAAAGCGTTCCCTTTCTGTCTTTTATATGGTACACATATTTCGCAAAAGACGGGCTCCAATGATCATTCAGCCATTGCGCCACTCTACTTAATCGGCCCATGCGGGAAGCGTACCCCTCTGTAGCGCTAATGAAAAATGATTCATCGCTTTCCGGTATTGGACATTCCCTATCCTCAAATTTTGGCAGTACGTCGTGAAACTTGTCGTGGCACGGTCCACAAAGGACGAACAAGTCTTCGTTGCGTTCTTGGCCCAGTCGCTCATATGTTCTGTGGTGGGTGAACAGCTTGCCAGTCTTGTTGCACAACTGGCATCTGCATTTGGCACGCTTGACGGCTGCCTTCCTCTTCTTTTGCCAATGATTCGATTTCAGGTACTTGTCATACGGCAACGATTTGAGCCATTTGATCTCGTCCTTTCTATTTGTTATTGTCGCGGGGTTCCTAATCGCCCTCATTGACGGCTCCTACAAAGGAAGATCCCAAAATTTTAGGTCTTCCAGGTCGCGTTGGCGTAGCCCGCGACTTGGTTCTTTCTTTTTGTTCTGTCTTCAAATACGTTCTGTATTATATGGGGTATTTAACGGCGTATACCCTAGGGTATTTAACGGCGTATACCCTTAGCCTATTAATACGTCTAATACCCTAGGGTATTTAACGGCGTATACCCTACCCATCATTGCCATCATCATGATTCTTCCCGTACCTGGGAACCATCAGCGTTTTTGATTTTGCCCAAAGCTTGAGAACTTCTTTGTCCTGCTGTTCAACAGGTATCCCGCTATTAGTGATCCTCTCTTCCTCTTTGGTAAGCGCCTCGACGCTTTCATGTATCCTTCTGTACTTGATTTTCATCCATCGTTTCGCCGGCTGCCCCTTCCATTTGAAGAGAAGAAATCCCCTGTTCTTCAAAGAGACCAAAAGGCGTTGCTGCTTCTGGAACGGGATATGCAAATCACGGCAGATCCGCATCTTGACGCAATAGAACCAATGCTCGTTCTTTTCTTTTGCCTTCTTGTAACGAGAGAAGTTGATGAGATAGGACAAGAGGATGGCCTCGGTATCTGACATGATGCCCAGGAACTCTTTCGGAAGTTGGAACCATCTTCCGCTGTCGTACAAGTCAGCGATCACGCTGTCTCTCCTTGGGTCGTATGTCCTGGTGTAGTCGTCGGAATAGGGATTCTTCTTCTGGCATCCGTTGCTTTCAGACATGGCGTCCCGCCAAATAATAAAAGAGCCACTAACCGGCCCCTGCCAGATTTGTGCTAAGTGCCCGACGTTCCGAAGGCAATCACACAACAGGGACCGACTAATGGCTCTAGTATTATCGTTTGCTAGAACGTCAATTTTGTCTGCCAGCAGGCCATTTTTCTGGAATGGCCTGCCAACGAACCTATTATAGCCCCTCGCAGCCCAGACGTAAAGGTTATTTCCCTTCGCAGGCAGCTTCCAGCAGGATCAGCATATCGGCCAGGGGTTCCTTCTCGCGGAATAGTCGCCATGCCTCAGCCAACGGGACCCATTGGGCATGAGAATGCTCGAAATGCCTGAGCAGGTGGTAATTCCATACGGACGAGGCGATTTGATTCTGGTGAGACCATCCGTACCTGCACAAGATCTGTATCTTCGACCAGGTGTCTCTTTCATTACTGCTCGTCATGGCATATTTCCGCCAGCAATTCCATCTCGGCCAAGGGGTAGGCTTTCACGTGGTCGAGCCAGGCCCCGTAAGGCGTCAGCCAGAATTGGGAATAGTCCGTGTTCCGCAGCAGGGTCGCGTCGCCGGATATGGTAGTTTTCCACCCGTGCCGCTTCAGGATGGCGATCTTCTCCCCATCATTATTCATCACATGCCTCATCAACTAGCACCGCGACCTCGCCGAGCGGGGACGCCTTGAAGTATCGCCAGGCATTGCAGACCATGAACGGGAACCCGCCGCATATCTTTGGATGGCTGACGGCGATGGGGTCATCTGGGAGGTCATCCAGCCAATCGGCGAGCTCCCAACCATGCCTGAGCAGGATCGCCAACCGCCGTCTGTCTTTGTCATTCATCGCATGCCTCCTTGACCAGTTTGCGGATATCGTCGAGCGGATCCTCGATGTCAACGTTGCAAGCGATTCGGTCCGCATATTCGACGTTGTACTCGTTGGCGAAATCGTCCCGCTCTTTCTTGTTGGGAAAGGTCTTCCTTTCCAGGAAGTCGCCTACCATTTCGCTGTAGGTGGTATCGCCATTCCATTCGTGAATATCGACGGCGTAGATTATGCCCATTGGCATGCCCTTTCGACCAGGTCGGCGATGTCGGCCAGGGGGTTTTCCTTGACGTGAATATCGTAGTGGTATGCCTTTTTAATCGGCCCCCATACGGGGTCTGCCCGTTCAAAATTATCCACGAAAAGCGCTCTGGCCTCCGGCGTGTGGAATTCCCGGTAGAGGCGGTGCCCATGCCAAAGCACTGTAACCGTGTATACCAATTCCTGCTTTTGGGCCATTTCCAGCTCCTTGAACGGCTTTCGGTCCCTATTTGGGCGTAATAGGGCTACGCCAGGGGCGTTCTGGGCCGAAAAGCGTAGCTTGGGCCTATTTCGGGATTCCAGTAGCGTATAGGCGATCCTGGACAATGTATACTATTCAAGTAAACATAGTATACATTCGGCTAATTCGCCTCCGTCTGCTCAAGGTTGATCTCATAAAGCATTTTCACCAAGGTGCAGTATGCCAAGGACATGAAGAACCTCGTCTTGGCCCTGGGGAGGCTGCCGACCTTCTCCGGGTTGTGGATGGCATGGTATAGCGCGTCCACAACCGGCCACGTGCCCTTGTGCCCGGCCTTCCGCAACTGCTCCTTGTACCCGTAGAGCTTCTCGTCGATCAATTTCATGTCGGCCTTGGTCGGGATGACGACCTCGGATTCGAGCTCCTGGGCGGTATCCTGCACCGCCAGCGTGCCCATGTTCGGGCTCTCGCGGTTCAATTCCATGACGAGCTGCTGCAATTGGCACTCGGCCAGCAGCACCGTGAAGCCGATGTTCTCGCTTTCCCAGGACCGCATGGCGTCCGGGTCGTCAAGAGCGTCGTGGAAGGATTTCGAGATGCCCAGGACGTTAGCGGGGCCGAGGTCCTTCAATTGCCGCTTGAGGCTGTCCAGGTGGCGGCGGATGAGCGCCATGTCGGACTCGTTGGGCAGGCGGGGGTTCGGGTCGCTCATTTGCTCTCCTTGTTGTTGATATGGACGACGCGCGTCGTCCAGTAGCATTTGCGGGCAACGCGGGCCGCGCGATTCGCCTCCGCCTTGGTCGTGAACTCCGTGACGGCGAGGAAGCCGGGGGCGTACCATTCCTGGACGTCCTCGACGTAGATCTGAACTTGATACATAGAAAAGCCTTTCAAAAAGAGGTCGTTTCGCCCTACATGCCATTATAGGCAAACTAACCTTAAAAAGTAAAGGGCTCGCGGGAAGAAATGGCGAGAAAGTTTTCCGGGGAAAATCCCCGCCAGGACCTTTACTTCTAATGGTATGGATACCTATAATAAATCGTAGGGCAAACGGAAACAACGGGTTACACTTTTTAAGGGGATTGGATCATGGCAGGCAAGATCAACGCGACGCTTATCGTTTACGATGTCCCGGTCGGGGTCAAGGCGAGCCCCCCGGACTACCTGCGGAGCTTCGGCTTCAGCATCAACCTCTCCTGCTGGGTCATTCCGACCAGCTGCGTCCCCAGGGCCGTCAAGTACTTCGAGAAGCTCCCCGCGTCCATCTGCTGGAAGATCGTCCACTTCGACAGCATGGAGAACGAGAACATCGCCAAGATGGCCGTCGAGGCCCTCCAGAAGGAAGCCCAAACCATCCGCGAGAGCATGGAGAAGACGGTCGCCAAGGCGGTCGCCAAGCTCGACGAGATCAAAAACACTTTCCAGGACGAGACCAAGGCCGTCGAGGTCAAGCGGCTCCAGAATACCATCAAGAGCCGGATCAAGCACGCGATGAAGCTGCTGGAGAAGGCCGAAGAGGCCGCCCTGCGGTTCGACCTGATGGCCGAGGTCGAGCAGGCGTACAAGGCGACAGCTTTCGGCATCCAGGGGTACTATCAATCTTGGATTCTGGAGAAGCGCGAGGAAGCCCCGGCCATCGCCCCGGACGCCGAGGGGCCTTTCGCCGAGGATATGCCCATCCCCGCCGAGGAGATCACGGCCGAGGACATCGAGGACGCGATGGGCGACGAGCCCGCCCGGTTCTTCCAGATGGAGTCGGTCACGCTTTCGGAGGAAGAGCTGGCCAACGTGTAAGAATGTGGAGACCGCAACGGGCCGGAAATGGCGGTTTTTAGGCTGACCCCTAAGAACGGCATGAGCCGCCGGCCTTTTTTCAAAGGGAATGGAATATGAGCAAGCGCAAGTCCGAGGTCGGCCTTCGCCTGGCGATCAAGCGGCTGGAGGGATCCGTGGGCAAGGGCAGAACCGCCCGCCGGAACGCCCGCAACGCCCTGCGGCGGGCCTTGAGCCACATGAAGGCAGAGCTGCTGGCCGAATTCCCCGTCATCGGCAAGGATGGGGTCGAGGTCAGGTATAATAAGCCGAAGGGATGCAAGTGCCCGGCCTGCAACGCTCCGATGGCCTCGGTCAGGTCCTTTTGCGAACATTGGGCCAAGAAGCACATCCCGGCCTTCGTTGGCGGGGTCGGCAGCTGGCAGTTCAAGTGCGGCTGCGGGAAGGTCTTCGACCGGAAGCACCTGAAGCGGTTCGTCCGCCACGTCGCGGGCCTGGACGACATTGCCGTCCATTTCACGATGGGCATGCTGGCCAACTTCGACCGGGGGCCGTCGGCGAATGGCCAGGGAGGGTAGGCCATGCGGTACAAGTGCCGGTTGTGCGGCGAGCGGCGGGTCAACGGCAGGCGGCGAAGGCGGGTATGCTCAAGATGCAAGCAGGGGATGACACGACACAAGGTAAATTGCCCAGTATGCGGGATCAGAAGAATACTGCCGGACAGCCTGATGTGCATCAAGTGTTTCAAGAAGTCCGACAAGAAATCCGATCCGGGAGCCACGAAGGAATGCACGAATTGCCTGACGATCCAATCCAAGACTGGTCTGCCCTGGAAGATGTGCTGCGAATGCCTCCGCGTCCAATACTCACAGAACCTGCCCACCGGAAGGATTGTCCCTCCCAGGGCCAGGAAGAAGAAACAGATTGCCGAGGACGACGACGTCCGGTTCGAGGACGCCCGGAAAATGATCGAGGAAAATCGCCATAGCCCCTTTACTTTCGATGGTACGGATACCTATAATGAAATGTAGGGGAAACGAATCAAGGGAATACCTTCACCAAGGAGAATCGGATGAGCCGCGAAATCGAGATCTTGCGTTTGTGCCTTACGACCCCGAACACGCTGCCTGTGGTCATCACCGGCGGTCCCGGCATCGGGAAGAGCTCAAGAATCCGCCAATTGGCCGATAGCATGGGCTGGGATAGCGTGGTCTTCAGCGTCGGCGAGGTTGGCGAGGGCATGTTCGGGGTGGTTCCGGTCCCGCACGCCGACGGCTACCTGCATTTCCCGGCCGCCGAATGGGTCAAGAAGTTCTCGGCCGACCGCCCAGGCGTCCTGGTCCTGGACGACGTCCACGCCACGACGCCCGCCCTGCAAGCGCCCCTGGCCGGCCTGATCCTTGACGGACGCATCGGCTCCTACCAATTGCCCAAGAGCGTCCGCCGTGTGGGGATCATGAATCCGGTCCACCAGGGCGCGGGCGGCTGGGAGTTCGCGGCCAACGTCTGCAACCGATTCCAGTACCACCAATGGAGCTCCCCGACCGGGGCCGAATGGTCCGACTGGCTCCTGGAACACGCCGACCATCAGGAAGGCCGGGGCTGGGATTCCGCCAGGGCCTTAGCCGCGACGTTCCATCGGAAATTGCCGGGCCGCCTCTACGAAGACCCTGACAAGGTCCTGCCCGGCCGCGAGGTCTCGGCCTACGCGACGCCCCGGTCCTGGGAGACCGCCGTCCGCATGCTCGCGGCCTGCACCGACCGGGGCATGATGGAGGACTACCCGGCCCTGGCCTGCGGCATCCTCGGCAAGCCCATCGGCCTGGAATGGATGACCTGGCTCCAGAAGAACAACCTGCCCGACCCGGAAGACCTCCTGGCCGACCCGGACAGCTGGAAGCCCGACCCCCGCGAATCCGACAAGGTCTTCGCGACCTGCTTCTCGGTTGCCCAGGCCGCCATCGCCAGCGACTCCCACGACGGCAAGGGCAAGTATTCCAAGGCAGCCAAGCGGGGCCGTTGGCTCGCAAGCTGGCGGGTCCTGGACAAGGCTATGGCGCTGGGCAAGGGCATGGTTGTGATCGCCGCCCGCATCCTGGCCAAGGAAGAGAACACCCCGGACGGGGCCTTGACCGACCCCCAGGTCAAGGGGATCATCCGCCAGCTGCGGGACGTCATCACGCTGGCCGGGGTCAGCTAACCGAGACTAGAACCAGGGGATGGGATATCAATCCCATCCCCTCTTTTGGAGGGGCATGCCATGAAGGAAGATCCGCGAATGGAAGAGTTCCTGGCTAACGTCGATACATGGATCCCCGATCCGAACGATGTCGAAGAGTCATACAAAATCCTGCGCGGGGCGGTCGCTTACGTAACATCATTCCCGAACGACAGCGACGGGTACGAAACCAAATATGAAGCGGCCTGGCGGCTGGCCGCAAAGCTGATTGCTTGCAGAGACGATCTGCGGCTTACATACCTGGTGAAGCCATTATGCGATGAAAAGCACTGTCCAAAAACCGGAACCGGCATGATGAAATCGTTCAAGCCGGTCGTTCAATATCTTAAGCATTGCGTGGTAGAGCACACGAGAAAAATAAGTACTTTGGAAAGCGGCTGGCGAAAGGAATCCTTGACTGAAGTCCTGGCATTCGTGAACCGAGGCACTAACGAGAGGATCGAGGCTCAGATAGGCGACCGGCCCGACCTGGCCTGGAAGGAAATCTTCAGGAAAGCCGGGATTGGGTAGCCCCGGCCCTTTACTTTCGATGGTACGGATACCTATAATAGCATGCAGGGCGAAACAACCGCTTACCAGGAGAATGGGACATGACAGGAAAAGACATGATCGAGGGGGCAAGGCTGCGGGTCTGGCGTCGGCACCCGTACATCGGGGCGGTGCTGATGAGCCTGCGGATGGTCGAGAAGAAGGGTATCGGCACGCTGGCCGTGGACGCCGGCTGGCGGCTTTATTACGACCCGGCGATCTGCGAGGAATGGGGCATCGACCTCCTGTCCGGGGTCGTCGCCCATGAGGTCTGGCACGTCCTGCGTGACCATTTCGCCCGCCAGGGGGACCGGAACCTGATGGCCATGAACGAGCGCGGCCAGGTCGTCAGTTTGTTTAACATCGCGAATGATCTCGAAATTAACTCAGACCTCGTCAAAGCGGACTGGAAGCTGCCCGACGGCGGCTGCATCCCCAGCAAGTTCAATTTGCCTGAAGGGCTGCTGAGCGAGGAATACTACGCCCTGCTCGCGGATACCGCCGAGAAGAACATGGCCAAGCTATTAGGCAAGGGCGAGAAAGGCCCCGGCAACGGCCATTGCGGATCGTGCGCCGGCCATGCCCACGACTTCGAGGACGGCGACGGGGACGGCAAGGGAAGCCAGGGCGGCAAGGACGGCAAGGGCAAGGACGACGGCGAGGGCAGCGGATCGGCCCCCATCCCCAAGCTTGACCAGGAGATCCTCCGCCGGACGGTCGCCGAGGAGATCGTCAAGGAGTCGGCCAGGGGCCAAGGCAACGTGCCCGCCGGGCTTCAGGCATGGGCTCAGAAAGAATTGGCCCCGCCAAAAGTCGATTGGCGTCGGCAGCTCCGGGGCATGTTCCGCCGGGCGATGGCCGAGGCCGCCGGGGAGGTCGATACGACCTACCGCCGGGCCTCCCGCAAAGGGAACGGGCTCCGCTACGCATTGGGCTCCCACGCACCCATCATCCCGGCCTATCATCGGCCCATCCCCAGCGTCGGCATGATCCTGGACGTATCGGGATCGATGTCCGGGGGGCCTGCGGAGGCCGCCCGCAGCGAGATCATCGGGGTCGTCCGGGCTGTCGGGTGCGCGGTAGACACCTACGTCGCGGATACGCGGGTCGCGGGCAAGGCAAAGGTCGGATCGAAGAAGGACGTGCTGGCCCTGGGCGATACGCTTGGTGGAACTGACATCGCTAATGCGATCCGCGAGGTTTGCGGCATCAAGAAGTACGACATTCTCATCGTCCTGACCGACGGCGAGACCGGCTGGCATGGCCCCGGCGAGGTCCGGACGCGGGTATTGGCCGCGATCACGCCCGGCGGCACGATCCCCCCGGACCACGTGCCCCATGTCCAGATTGAGAAATGATCGGGGAAAATAACTCTTCCCCCCTTTACTTCCGGGGGTACGGATACCTATAATGGTATGTAGGAGATACGGAGCGCAACTTAACACAAGGGGAATGGATTATGTATCTGAAGCATAGCCATACGGCCGAAATCAGCCGAATCGTCAACAACATGGTTTATTCCGGCACGACCGTCACTTACCGAAACGTGCTGGACGCGATCCCTGTGGTTTGCGTATTTGGCCTTCCTCCCGCCGGGATCTCGGTTTACAGATTCGCAGCGATGATCGTGCAATACCACAACCAGAAAACGGACGGCGTTACTGTCGCGGCGTAAACAAGGGCTACAACATAAGGGGCTTGGAACATGGCTACGACACTTCCCATCGACGTCACCTACGCCGATCCCGGCAAGAGCTTCCTCTACTACCGAGTCAAGGCGTTCGTCGAATCGGTCGACAAGCGGCAGCGGGTGCGGACCCTGTCCAAGAGTAACCGTTACGGCACGGCCGGGGCCATCGCGACGCAGGTTAGCGAAAGCGCCTACCTCAAGCCGGAAGGCATCCTCAACTTCAGCGGCGGCCGTCGCCGGCCCTACGAGGGCGGCGGGAAATCGTCCGTCCTGGGCGTCGCCTGGATCACCCGGCGGAACAGAAAGACCGGCCAGAGCGAATTGCTCGTCCGCGTCAAGGCCGACCGCAACGACAACGGCGATACCGTTTTCGATAATTCCCCCCGGCAATGCGTCCTGGAAAAGGAGATCCGCGAGGCCCAGGAGAGGCGATCTGCGAGGCTATTGGCCACGGTCTACGCCTACCTCGGCATGAAGAACAAAGGCACGGCCGAGGAGCCCGATTGGGGAGGCGATGTTAAGCACCTGCCCAATCGCAAATGGAATTGGGACAACCGGATCAGGATGCTCTGCCATACCGCCGACGGCATGCTGACGAAGAACAACTGCGGCGACTACTTCTTGCTGATGAAGGGCTACGTCATCAATCTCCCCGACCATCTCAACCCCGGCAAACCGGCCTGGGACAATTGCTCATCCCCGGAGGCCAAGGTCAAGAAGTGCGTCGCCTGGGCCAAGGACGCGGGCTACCTGCCGGAGGATCCTATGGACGGGTTCCAGCGGCTTTTCGGCGAGATGGACGGGGACCGCGATAAGGCGTTGGACTCGATCAAGCGGCTGATGGCCGAGCACCTTATCACTTTGGAGGATTTAAGATGAGCATGGCGAAAGACCGTTTGGACGAAGCGTTGTGCGAGAAGTACCCGGAGCCTCCGGAAGGATTCGTCAAGGGGCAAAAGATAAGGGTTCTGATGAACCCATACGCGCCCATGATGGAAAGCCCGGCTGCGGGGGACATCGGGACCATCACCGAATCCGGCATCTACATCGTAGGAGTCAAATTCGGGGGCAAGAAATTCAAGGCATGGGTGGCCGTGGACGGGAACGGAAAAGCGACCATCGAAAGCATCTGAACAACCATAAGGAGCGGATCATGCGGGCATATATTGTAGAGGTCATCCGGGACGGGTTTCTGGAGGACGGGGAAGCGGATACGGTCGTCGAGAAGGTCGGCTGCCTGGCAGAAAGCCAGCAGGAGGCCGAGGACCATGCCGAGGTGCTGTTCTACGACCACGAGTTCAACTTCGGCAACACGACGGTTTTCGGGCTGTTCCCGTGCCACATTACCAGGAAGCAATGCGTAAAGGGCCTATCCGAAATCGCCATCGGCCTGGATACCTTCAAGGCCAGCGCGGTCCTGGCCGGCGGAAGGCTGTTCTACGAGGGATCTGGGCGGGACCCGTTTCACGCCCGATGCAGGACGGAAACCCCGCCGCACGGCAATGGCACGACCTGCCTTATCTACAACGACGAGCATTGGGTCTCGCTACCCCCGCCGCGGCCCCGCAAGAGCCTCTACATCGGCAACCTGTCCTGGAACGTAAGCAGCGACCATCTCTTCTCGCTGTTCGAGGACACGGCCCCCGGCCAGGTCTACTGCGCCCAGGTGTCCTGCGACCGCGAGGAGGGCCGCTCGCGGGGCTTCGGCTTCGTCGAGATGGAGACGGACCCCGCGATCAAGCTGGTCATGGACAAGCTCGAAGGCCGCGATTTCATGGGCAGGAAGATCCAGGTCAGCCTGGCCAAGGAGCGGAAGCCCAAGCCCAGGTATGCCCAGGGAAAGGAGGTGCGTGCATGAGCAGACGTAAAGACAGCCTCTTGCGACTGCTGGTATTCCTGCGGAAAGCCGGGTATGAAAAATCGGCGGCATTTTCCAAGATCATCCTTACCGAAGAATCATGGGCAGAAGAAATTTATATCACCACTAGCGGGAAATCCAATAAATGTAACGCTCTTGGTGGGTATACAGCTATTTTAGAATGGCGGGTTGGCAAATGGGAAACAAAGGCGGGCAGCGACGCCAATCTTGCCCAGGCAATTAGGATCTTTTCCAACGAAATCGAAGGGAAGAAATCGTGAGCGACATCAAGATCGAGGTCCATTACATTCTGACGATTCAGGAAGAGCATGTGGCGAAGGTGTTGAAGTATGCTAGGGAATACGGGTACGGATACGGCGAGGACCCAGGCCCGAAGGAGATCATCCGCAGGCTGGTGATAGGGGAAGGAACCGACGTTTTTTCGCCGTGCAACGAGGATATCCCCATCGAGATGGAAAGGAAAAAGTAGGCCATGAAGAAGAAAAAGGCATTCTCCCAGAAGACTATCGTAATTGTGGAAGAGATGGAGGCGGCCGAGAAGGAGATCGCCAACCTTCCCGAAGACCACGAATTCACGCAAGAGCAGCTTGCCGACTTGGAAGACGTTCGCCACGCGGCCCTCAAATTGGCGAACATGGTCGAGGCTACCCTGGCCGATTTCGAGGGAAGGCGGCCGAAGCTATGCCCCTGAAATACACACCATCCAAAGACGGCGTGGACCGGGCCAACGTCTGGATACGGCTTAGGTATACCAAAGAGGAAATAGTGGTCATCAAAGAGCTCGCGAAGCGGGATGGCAGGGACTGGCGTATTTGGTTGGAATCCCATGCGGCCCTGGGCGTTGAAGGAGACATGTGCGAACAGGCCAACGAGATAAAAGGCGAATAAAAATCCTTTACTTTCGCGGTTTTGCGTATAAAATAACCCTTCCGAATGGGAACCGGAAACCACATCATTTGAACGAAAGGAACTCGCTATGGCACTCGCATCGACCGTCGTCATGGAAGAAAATTACCTCGACGTCGAGCAATGGATCTACCGCACGGTCCACGACTTCATCGCCAAGGTCATCCGGCGGTCGAATCATACTAAGGGGGTCGCTCTGGGGAATTATGAAGGATGGTTTGAGGAGGCGCTGTCCGAAGCAAATATGGCGTACATGAAATGCCAGGGGAAGTACGACCCGGCCAGGGGCTCCTACACCAATTGGGTCCGGCGGAACGTCTGGTACGGGCTCCTGGACTGGTGGAAGGCGTTCATCGCCCATAGCGAACGCTTCGACGAGGTCATTCATACGGACGAGGGCGGCGAACGCGATAATAGCCTGGGATGGGTCGAGGACTGCCGCACGGAATTCGAGGGGCCGTTCCTGGAAATGCTTTCCGAGGACGCCCGCTTCCTAGCCCAGATGGTCATCGACGACGTTACGAATCCCGGCGAATGGGATTGGCTGTTCCACAACAGCGAGTGGCGGAACGAGACCGGGCTGCCGAAGCCCGTCCTGTCGGCCCGCAAGGCGGTTAAGCAAAGGCTCCTGGACTTGGGCTGGCCGAAGAAGTACATCCAGCGGATGTGGGAAGAGGTCCAGATGGTGCTGTCATGATGAATAAAATCCTCCCATGCCCATTGTGCAAAGGCGAATACCCGCTGCTCCACCCCAAGAAACGAACGAAGACAAAAGGATGGATCTACGCCGGAGCGGGCTCCAGTTCATCGGACGAAGTAGGATGCCACCGCTGCCATGTGAAGGTAGTTGAGGAGCACCCCATCTACTTCCCAAAATCTATGCCGAAGGGTTTGGGCACGGACGGCATGCTCAACTACATGCGGAAGCATTGCCTGGCCAAGGCGATCAAGCGGTGGAACAGGCTGCCGAGGAAATGACCTATGCCAAACTTCAACGCCGATTTCATGAGGCAGACGAAAACTACTTGGCAAGACCGGACCGATTCCAAGTACATCAACTGGCTTGAAGAGAAGCTCGAAGACGCTATCGGCAAGGGCTACAATCTGGATCTTGGCAAAAAACCAATCCCGCCCAAAGGTGGAACCGGAGTAAAGTTTCCTAAGAGGAAAGGGAAGTGAAAACCAGGCTTTACCCATTTCAGCTTGAGGACCTCGAAAAGATCGGCGAATTCAATTGCCGAAACTTGGTGGCAAGCAGCATGGGTCTGGGTAAGTCCGTGCTTTCCTTGGCGGCTTTCAAGAAGTACGCCCCCGAAGGCCCTGCCCTGGTGATCTGCCCAGCGTCCCTGAAACTCAACTGGTGGAGGGAGGCGTCCAAGCATCTCAACATGAACGCGACGGTGCTTAGCGGCATCCATCCAGCCCGCCAGGGATTCATCAGGCCGTCCAAGCTCTACATCGTCAATTACGACATTCTGGGGGCGCGTAGGAACAAGCTGGGCGTCAAGGAAGGCGGTTGGCTGGAATTCCTGAAAAACCTAAATCCGGCGATTGTCATAGTGGACGAATGTCAGCGCATTTCCGATAGGAACGCCCTCCGGACCAGGGCCGTCAAAGTATTATGCAAAGGGGTCGAGAAGCTACTATTCCTTAGCGGGACGCCAATCACTAGCAGACACGCCGACCTGTTTCCTACGCTGAATATCCTATGGCCGAAGGAATTCCCATCCTTTTTCCAGTACGCGCAGGAATTTTGCAGCCCTAAGAGAACATGGTGGGGTTGGGATGTCTCCGGCTCGTCGAACTCAAAGATCCTGAACGAGAAACTGGTGCGGCTGGGGATGATCCGCCGGAACAAGGCCGACGTGCTCACGCAGCTTCCGCCCAAGCGCAGGATTGTCGTCCCAATGGACATGGAGAAGCGAAAGGACTACGACAAGGCGGTCAACCAGTTCCTCGAATGGCTTAAGGTAAACTATGCCGACAGGGTAGGCAAGGCGAGGAAGGCCGAACGGCTTACCCAGCTTAGCTATCTGAGGCGGCTGTGCTGGAACAAGGCCAAATTCGTCTTCGAGTGGATCGACGATTTCCTGATGGAATCAGACGGCAAGATCCTTTTGTTTGGTGTCCACAAGAAGCCTATGGCCGAGTTGCACGAGCGGTACAAGAAAATATCCGTAGTCATCGACGGGGACAAAACAGCCATCGAGCGGCAGCGGGCCGAGGACGCCTTCCAGAAGAACCCAAGGATTAGGATCCTCATTGGCAACAAGGCGATTGAGGAGGGGCTGAACCTCACCGCCGCGCACACCATAGCCCATTTCGAGCTGCCCTGGACCCCGGCAGCGTGCGCCCAAAGGGAGGACCGCGCCTACGGGCGCTTAAGCGACCTACACGGGGTGGATGCTTACTACCTGGTGGCCAAAGGATCGGTCGAAGAACATCTTTGCAAGATCCTCCAGCGCAAGTCACGGATCGTCGACCAGGTGCTGGATGGCAAGGTGCGGGACGATGGCATCAACGTGTTCGACCAGTTGACGCGGATGCTTGACGAGGCTGCGAGCGCAAGCAAGCCGAAAACCCGATAATAAAATCATGGAAAAATACCACGCCAAGAACCTGGGAAAAGTCGAGACAAAGCCGGGATGCTGGAACTACGTCAGGATGGGCATATTCGACGGCGAGACGCAGATAGGCGAGTACGTCCGCCATTACCCCAACTATGGGGAATCCACGTTCTGCCCGTTCATCGGCCAGGACGGGAATTGGTACGCCCTATACTCCGAGGACTACACAGCGACCTACGTCATGTCGCTGCCGTCATGTAAAAAAGTGGCTGGCCAGAATCCTTCGGGCCACGGTTTCTGCCCAACTGCATTCTATGTGCCACGCTACCGCATCTACGTTTGCAAAGGCAATCCTGAAAGCAGTCATCCATCTTTACGCGAGGATCGTTGCGAGCGCAGCTACGAGAGCGAAGGAAACTGGAACGGCGGCACCTGGGAGGAGTTCGCCCAGGTGGAAAAGGCCGAGGATATCCTATTGTGGAAGGCCGGCATTCACTACGACGAGCGGGGATTCGTTTCCGGGTGCGTTTGGGGCGACGATTCCAGCGACAAGATTCAATGCCTGGACCTGTCCAAAGTACATTTGGGCATCCTGCCCCTGGCCGAAGATTTTGGGTACGTCGAGATGGCAGAAGGTCTTACTTTGAAGCAAGCGGTCCAGATATCCGACAACTACGAATGGGTTACGCTGTCCGTCCAGGCGAAGTTCCGGATGGAAAACAACAAGGTATTGAAAAAGGAGAAATGACATGGCGCACGGGAAGAACGAGCCGAAGCTGGGCGAACTGATCACCGACGATACGGGCAGGCGGGACGCGGTCCACGTCGCCATCGCCCCGGTCACGGCGGGCCAAACCTTGCAACCTGGACAGCATGTCGGAGTCCTGAGCAACTGGGCAGTCGGAAAGTCCAATTTCCCGGTGGGCATTGTCGATCCGTACCTCAAAGACACTGTGAAAAAGGGCCAACGGTTTTGGCTTTTCCTCTACCCAAATACTGTGACATCTCTCCGTCACCAATGGACCCATCCGGACTTCCCGGACGAGGATCCTGACAAGGACGTCAAAGATACTTTGAAGAAGATCGCCGAGTTCGGCAACGAGGAGTCCATTCGCTGGCTTTCCAAGTACGCCGCCGAATGCGAGATGGGATACCAGGAGCTTATCGAATTGGCGAAAGGATATTTGTCGAGCGGGGATACCAAAACGCTGCCGTTCAGTACGCCTAGCATCGTGTACAGCTCACCGGAAACCTTCTGGGAGCATTTCGAGAAGGTGACCGGGGTCAGGGTCCCGAAAACGGCACGAGGCGATACGTTCATCGGCTGCGCTTGCTAAGGATAAAATAACTTGAGCCAGGTCGTCGCCATCCTCTGCTCGGATATCCATTTGTCCCATCGGCCGCCTGGCTTCCGCAGCCAAGAGGTCTCGTGGTATAAAGCGATGAAGCGGCCCTTGGATGAGGTACGAGCCCTGGCCGAGAAGCATCAGTGCCCCATCCTATGCGGCGGCGACGTCATTGATAGTTGGAAAGAACCAGCAGAGCTCGTGAATTGGGCAATCAAGAACCTCCCGCCCATATACTCGGTCGCCGGGAACCATGACACTCCGCACCATCGGCTGGATGACCTCCACCGCTCGGCGTACTGGACCCTGGTCGAGGCCGGCGTCATCAGGAACCTCGCCCCCGGAAGACCAGTCGAGGTGGGATCCATCGCCATCCACGGGTTCCCGCACGGCGTCGACCCCAAGCCCCTGAACAAGAAGGACCAGCATTCCCTGGCCCTCCATGTCGCCGTGGTACATAAGTACGTATGGACCAAGGATACGGGGTTCGAGAGAGCGCCGGAGGACGCCCGACTAAGGAACGTGCTGAAGGACCTTGATGGCTACGACGCCGTGCTGTTCGGCGACAACCATAAGGGGTTCCTGGCCGGGAAGGTATTCAACGCCGGGACGTTCTACCGCCGGAAATCGGACGAGTACCATTACAGGCCATGCGTGGGGCTGCTGGATTTCAATGGTAAAATCACCAGGCATTACCTGGATTGCAGCCAAGACAAGTATGCTGTGTTCTTGAGGGAGGGGCCGGAGAAACCCGATAATAGGACTGGAATAGAAGCCGGTGAGTACCTGGAAGCTCTGAAGGACCTGTCCGGCTCCAAGGTCGATTTCGAGCACACGCTCAAGGAAGAATTAATACGCAGAAAAGCCACAACAGAAATACGTAGAATTTGCAAGGAAGCGATGGAAAAAGGCCGATTATCATGATGAAACCGACATTGCCCTTGGCCTGATTTACGGGTTTGTTGTTTATGTTCACGGAAGTCCATTTCAAGGGTGGCCCGCACGATGGCACGGTCCTTACAGATAGGCTGGAAGGATTCGCAATGGACGACGAGATGGCGTATTCCATCGATCCGCCCAGCACCGAGAAATTGTGGCATTTGTACAAGCCATTCGCCGTAAGGGAAGGGAAAATCCTGGTGCTGCTGTACGTCGGATTGCAGGAGGTGAAAGACAAATGAATTTGCAATGCCCAACTGGAAAGCAACGACATCCCAGCAAAGGGAAGGCAGAAGCCCATTTGCGAAGCCTCAAAGCGAACGGATACCAAGGAAGAGTCTATCCATGTGAACAGTGCACCGGATGGCATGTGGGGCGCGAAAAAATGAGGGCACATAAGAACAAGTATAGGACAGGACAATAGCATGGACGCGAAATCTTACTTGGCGATGAAGGAGCGGCTCGAATCCCTGCAACGGGACGCGGGCCGGGCGCAGGGCCAGCTTGAGCAACTGGGCAAGCAGCTCAAGGGAGAATTCGGCTGCGGGTCCGTCAAGGAGGCCGAGAAGCTGCTCGCTAAAATGAACCGAGAGCTAACCGAGGCTGAAAGGGATTTCGATAGGCAAGCCAAGGAGTTCGAGGAGAAGTATGGGGCATTGTTAGGAGAGGAAGGATGATCTGCTTTCTTGACATGGACGGGGTGCTGGTGGACGCCGTAAAGGGAATGTGCGAGCACCATAAGATACCCAGCCCCTGGCTCGATCCGGCGAATCTTGGCAAGTGGGACATCGACAAATTATCCGGCATCAAGCCAAGCGAATTCTGGGGCGCTTTCGGGCACGACTTCTGGGCGAATCTTCCCTGGATGCCGGACGGCAAAGAGATCCTGGCCATTGTCGAGGCCCATTTCGGGGCGGATAATGTTTGTATCCTGACGTCGCCTCCGGCGTCAAACCAAGGAGAGGCCATTGCCGGGAAGATAGCCTGGCTGGAAAAACATTTGCCCAAGTACAAGAGACGGTCGCTGTTCGGCCCGGTGAAACGGTTTTGTGCCCACCCCAACGCTTGCCTAATCGACGATATGGATAGGAATGTCACCGAGTTCATAATAGAATCTGGGTGGGCGGTACTTATTCCTCGGCCTTGGAATATGTACCACGCAAGTAAATACACTATGGTCGACTATCTCAAAGAGCACTTAACGGTAATAAAAGAAAGGAAGCCGCCATGCATTATGAATGCGTTGCCTGCCATCAGGTCGGTCAACGTCTCCGGGGGGCCTGGAGCGGATTGAAATGGCCCAGCACCGACATCTCGGTCAGCTTCATGCCTGACGGGACGATGATCGGAACGCAGAAGAGCAACCTGTTCGCTACTTACATGCCGCTTTACGTGCCGTGGCGGGAGCAATTCATCGCGGCCTTGGAGAAATGGGCTCAGGTGACTCCGATCTGCTTCAGGATCGTATCTGACAACGGCTTGCCGCAAGGGACATTGCCGCTCGTTGCCGGGCAATTCCAGGGCGATTCCAGGTTCGGCGATATCCGGCTGGGGGCGTTCCCGACCAGCCTGGCCTACGCCACGACATACTACCCATACCAAACGACGACGCGGGGTGGGGATATCACCTTGAATTCCTCCAAGCCGTATATGATCGGGGCCAACCCTGACCTGTTCACGATACTCCTGCACGAGGTGGGGCACGCTTTGGGCTTGGCCCATTCGTCGGTATTCGGGGCGGTCATGTATCCGCTCATAACCGGGGTATACGTCGGGCTGCAGCCAGACGATATCACAAGTATTCAGCAGCTTTACGGCCCCCGCAGGCCTGATCAGGCATCAATACCCCTTGTAACAGGATGGCCATTACCATGAAACTTGACCGCGTCACCATGACAGGTGCCGACGACAGCGTAATCAACCCACGCGACCTGGACGACATTTCCCAGGAGTACCCCTTCGTGGAATTCGGCGTCCTGGTATCGGCCAGCCAGACCTGCGACGGCGTCCCAAGGTTCCCGTCCCTGGCGTGGATCCACGGATTGAAGAAATTCCCTGAACTCAACCTATCCCTCCACGTCTGCGGGAGATGGGTCAGGATGCTCCTGGCTGGGCATGTCGACCCCGTCCTGCTAAACCTGGCCTCGGACAACTACCAAAGGATCCAGCTGAATTTCCACGCGGAGCGGAATGAATGCGACCCCAAAGCAATGGTCAGGGCGCTGGAGAGGCTGAAGGCGTATGGCCCGAACAAGGATCGGCAATTCATTTTCCAGATCGACGGCGAAATGGGGGCAGATCACCTGAACGATGTCGAGGAATACAACGATGACGGGCTGGATATTGTCGGGCTATTCGACGTATCCCACGGGGCCGGCATGCTGCCGGATTCCTGGCCAAGCCCCGACGACGCCCTGATGCACCTCCACGGCTATTACGGCTATGCCGGGGGCCTTGGGCCGGACAATCTGGCCAAGCAGATCCCGCTCATCGGTGAGGCGGCGGGGTCGTACCGACATTGGATTGATATGGAGACCCAAATTAGGTCCAACGACGATAGGCAATTCGACCTTGCCAAGGTCAGGAAATGCCTTGAGATTGCCAAGCCATTCATCACGGGGGATGCGTGATCCAGCGATACCAATCCAAGATGCAAAGATTGTGCGGCCAATACGCACATTTCTGCCAGCGAGTCAAGGAAGAGAAAGCAGCGTTGAGGAACGCCGAAGCAGAAACCGATAATACCTTAGAGGCCCAGAAGATCGTCCAGGAGGTCGCCCAGGCAGTGCAACAGAAGGTACATCAACAAATAGCCTCGGTCGTGTCGAAATGCCTGAAGACCGTATTCGGCGACTCGGCTTACGATTTCAGAATTGACTTCGTCCAAAGCAGGGGCAAAACCGAGGCCCACCTGCTTTTCGTCCGGGACGGCAAGGAAGTGGATCCGCTAACGGCGAGCGGGGGCGGCGTCGTGGACGTGACATCGTTCTCTTTGAGGCTCGCGTGCCTGGTATTGGCCAGGCCCAGGCGACGGCTGTTTTTGGGGCTCGATGAAAGCTTCAAGCACTTGTCCGAGGAATACCGGCCCAGGATCAGGGAGCTGCTGGAGAAGCTGTCGGAGGATTTCGGAATTCAGTTCCTGCTTATCACGCACTTCCGCGACCTGGAAGTGGGGAAGGTAGTGACGCTCGAATGAATATGCTAAACCGGATCGAACTATTGGAAAAACAGGTCGAGCGGATCAACGCCCTTATCGGTTTCGACAATGAGGACGATGAGAAATGCCCCAACGATATAGTCTGTCAAGGAGATGAGAATGACTTCAGAGAAGAAGAAAGTTATTGGGTCATCCAGGCCAATCCCAAAGCCAGACCAGGGAAATCACGGAAGCCCGCTATGTATTTGACGAGATGCGTCAATGATGAAGAATGGGGCTCTGTTTCCGATTTATGGGATCAATGGGACGGCCGGGTCGGGGACAATGATTCGGCCATCCTGCTGTTCCCCACCAAGGCAAAGGCGATGCAGACCCTGAAATATCTGGGGGAAGATGAGATGCTCGAAGGCTACAGCAAGCCCTTCGTAGCGGAAAGGATTACAGGCCAGCAATGACATTCAGCGAAAGGAATTACCTAAATTGGAAAGAGGCAAGTAAATGAAACGATCTGAACTTCCGGCAACGGCCAAATCTGTTCCGCAGGAAGGTGGGCCTCGGTTGCAATCTGTGAATGCGGCTCTGAAGCGTATCCGTGCAGGTTTCAAGATCAAAAGCACATGGTTTCGAGGAGAAGACCCATACATATGGGCCGAGCCGGACAAGGACACGGTCCACCTTTTCCACGCAGCCCAGGAAGCGTACAATCTTCTTACTGGCGATCCGTGTGCCAATCCAAAGCAGCAAGTAATCGACGAGCTTTCAGAAGCTCTTGATAGGATCGACCCCTTCAACAAAGCAGCAGATCGGGATTAAGGAGCAGAAATGACATTTAGCGAGAGGAATCGGCGAAGGTGCGAGGCCCCTAACGGGTTCAACCATAAGTTAGGATCCTGGACCCTCAGCGATTGGATGACCGCTGTGGCCGGGGAACTGGGCGAGGCCGCCAACATCATCAAGAAGCTAAATCGCGTCCGCGACAACATTCCAGGCAACGCCGAAACTCCAGAAGAGCTTCAGGCATGGCTCGGCGAGGAACTGGCCGACGTTGCGATTTATCTGGATTTGCTTTGCCAGGCGGCAGGGTTCGACCTGGAGACCATCCGCGACGCCAAATTCCGCAAGACAAGCAGGAAAATCGGCTACGAGGAAAAACAATCATGAGCTACGTCTACCTCATCACCGCCATCGACCAGAATCACCTGGCCAGCCACGCCGTCATCCAATGGCCAATCAACTTCGCGACCATGAAGGATACGGTAAGACAGCAAGCCGCCGCCAAGGACGTGCAGGAGGAGGCGGTACGGGTGTTGAAGCAATTCGCCGAGCAGAACGGCGATGGGCCACGGCAATGGCTGGAGCTGAAGATCATGCCCACGGACTTGCCCCTGGTCATCGAGACGAATTTCCCGCATCCGCTCGTCCGGGACATCAAGGACACGATGCAGATTCTGGAGAACGCCGCTATCAAGGACCATGAGGAGGAAAATTCTGACAAGAGCCAGGCCGTGCTAGATATCGTGAAAATAATGAACGTCAAGGTCCGGAGAAGATACACAACT
>Ga0247686_1000055_pt1 | contig 21794 bp, 36 predicted proteins | sample CNK27_metaG_FD_182717 | JGI IMG/M metagenome (GOLD analysis project Ga0247686, IMG submission 182717) | Soil microbial communities from Purdue University Martell Research Forest, Indiana, United States - CNK27 | ecosystem: Environmental > Terrestrial > Soil > Temperate forest > Bulk soil...
CTGGTACCGGCGACGCCCTGATAGAGGGCCTCGAAGTTCGGGCTCGGCTTCAACACCTGAAACATGCTCATCTGAGCATCGGAAAGGACGTTTTCGCTCATCGGGACTCCTTGGTGGAGAAAGCCTTGTACCCCAGGTACACCGCGATTGCTCCGCCCACGAGCGCGAGCGCCGCGGAGCGCGCAGCGTCGCTCTGTTCAGAAGGATCGCTCGAGGCGATACCCTGAGTGCGGTAGAGGTTGCGGAGCGCGCCGACGCCCGTGAGACCTGCGGCCATCCCCCACGGGCCACCGAGGATGCCGCCGAGCCCGGCTCCTGCAGCGGCAGCGAGCACACCAAGCCCGGCCCTCGCGCGAGCCGCTACCGGGGCGCGGCTGGGCTTCGCGTGAGAGAGCGGGCGGAGCGCGGGGCCCTGCTGCAGCGGCGGCAGCGGCGGACCCGCGCGCTCAGGGGCCGCTCGCGGGGGCGCCTCAGCGGGCGCGGGGGGCTGCTGCTGGAACGCGAAGTCGTCGAAGTCCATCGGGCGACCCCCAGGGTAAGGGCAAGAGGCCCTTTCCTCCAAAAAGTCGGCAGCTTGCGGAGCTAACCCGGCGGATCGCTGCGTGAATCGCGTACCTTCTGCATCAGGATCGCCAGCTCAGCGAAGTACGGCCGGAGCGCGCCGCCCTCGACGCGCAGGCGGATGGTAGCCGCCAGTCGCGCCGTAAGCGGCGGAAGCTTCTTGCCGCGACCGGCGCAGCCGTAGCAGGTGTGGTCGAGCGGGTTTTGCTCGTAGCGCCCCGTGCCCTTGCAGCGCCGGCAGGTGACGAGGAGCCCGAGCGCGTCCAGCCGGGCACGCACGACCTCTTCCTTCTCCGGCCAGTAGCCGCACCGCTGCGCGAAGTCGGAGAGGTTCACTTTTCCTGTATTGCGCCGATGACAATCGCGACAGCTTCGTCGAACCCGGGACCATATTCGTCGTCGCATATACTGACGACAGCCTTGGCTTGGTCTAACGTCAGGCTAACCACCCCGGCAACAGCTTCAGCGATCTGAGCCTCACGTTTAGCAGCGGCTTCTGCCTTTCTGTTCTCTGCTCGTTGATGCGCGGCGTGCGCGTGTCCCACGATCGCATCGACACAGGCATCAGTTTTTTCTACCTGATGGCTTGCCCAATAAGGGTGACCATCGATAGAATAAATAAACGCTCGGATCACGACGGCAGATCTGCGCGTGTCCTCGTCCGAATGCTTGTTGTCGATAATGCCCGTGAGCGCACTTGCTACGCCATTCAAACATGACTCTAGCTCCTGCGATGCCTCAAGCGATTCAAGCGCGTGGGTCAACTCGTCGAGCCGTTCATTGAGTGGCACATCGTTGGGTCCAAAACCTGCTCCCCAGCGCCCTACCGCACCTTGTGGTGAGTTCATTGCAGGTGATCCACATCGCGGATGCCGCGCAGGTACAGTTCCTTGCCTGGCACGCTCAGGTGCACAAGCAGAGCGAGCATCTCTTCGGCCGCCGGCACTTCCCAGTCGTGCACGCAGTACGACATCTGCTCGGTGAGATCGTAGAGGCTGCGCGTCGTCTGCGCGAGCTTCGAACGCGCGTGGCGCGAGGTGATGATGTAAGCGTGCCCTGTGTCGACGCCTGTCGCTACGAACGCCTGCTCCTTCAAGAAGTCCGCCAGCTGCTGCGGTGTCAAGAACGCCTTCATGACGTCAGCGGCGCGCACTTCGGCTTGCTCGAAGTCGGGGGCGGGGCAGCCGAGCACGGGGGCCGCTACCGTCGTGGCAACGGCGCGCTCGGGCTTCGGTTTCGTGTCAGCGGAGGCGGGACTCAAACTCGATGGCGATCCCGTCTCTTTCGGGGACTCGGTCTCTTCGAGCATGCGCTCCGTCATCTCCTGGATCTTCCCTCCCCCGAACCTCACCACGCTCACCTGCTCCCGGCCCGGCTTCAGCTGCTGCGTCAGCAGTTTCTGCACTTTCGAGATCGGTGCTTCCAGCTCCAGGCTCTGCTCCTTGATCGAGTCGAGATCGAAATGGCGGGACGCGAGCGGGTGCCAGCATTTCCCCACCACCGGCTGGTGCTCCGCCTTCTTGATGAGCGCCGTCATCGCCACCTTCTCTTGGGGCGACAGGCCGTAGATCGTCACCTTCGTCTTGTCCTTGTCCAGCGACTCCAGGCGAATGTCCCCGTACAGGCTCGGCAGGTACCAGGTCAGCATGATGTTTTTCTTCCTTGATGGTGGACGCGACAGCGTCGATGAGTTCGTTGATGCGAGGCGTGAGACGGTCGGCCGCGTCGGGATCGTTTTTCTTCAGTTGGTCGCGCGTGATGATGAGCGAGCTTAGCTCGCTGCTCTCACCCGAGCGCTTTTGCGTGTTCAGGAGCGGCTGGAGCGCCATCAGTACTTGGCGCTGGAAGTCGTTCTGAGGCGTATGGGGGTTGGGGTATTGCTCGTTACCCATGTCGATGGCACCGTCGATGGCACCGAACTCACCCATGTGGTCCCATTGCATGCCAGCAATCATTCCGCCAGGCAAGAGGCGCTTCGCTGTATCGATACCCGGCGGCACAGCATGCAGTGCTACCTTCTGAGTGAGCGCACAGAGCGCCGAAGCTTTGGCGAATCTGCTGGGCTCGTCGCCATCGAGCACGCTGCGCACCACGTCGGTCAGCGCTGCGAGCGCCGCATTGAACTTCTCTTTGCTCATCCGCGTAACCTCTCCCAGAGCGGCACGATCTTCGCCTCGCGCGTCTTAGCGTTCCACTCTACCTCGGTAATGCCGCACTTGTGCACGTCGCGAAAGATCACGGCGACGGGCTCGGGAACACGGGCAGCCGTCTCGATGGCGTAGCCACCGAAACCGAGCGGCTTGATACGACCGATGCTACCTGCGAACGAGGTGTAACGCGCCATGGCGATTCTCCTAAAAAACTTGGTCACGAGCCCGGGGGGGGTGAGCGCCGCCAGCTGCAGCGCTCACTCCCCCCGCGAAAAGTTTAGCTCAGTCTTGCCACCACAGTCGCGGTGCTCGTTTTGGCTCCGACATGATCGCCATGCCGACCGCGTCCAGATCGGTTTGACTGAAGCTGGAGCAGTGCCCGAAAGCACCGTAGGTGCGCGTGTTCAGTGTGCCGTTGTCGATGCCGGAGAAGGTCAGGTTGCGTTGACCGAGCCCCAAACCCGTGATGTCGGTGACGCCATCACTCCAGGTGCCCTGGCTACCAAGCCAGTGACCCGCGTGGATCTCGATGTCCGCGGCGCCTGAGTTGTTGAACGAGAGCATTCCACCCTGTCCGTCAGGCCACGTGTGTCCCGGCGCCGTCATGCTGGTGAGCAGATTCGTAGCGCTGACCCAGGTGCCCACGAACGTCACTCCAGACCACGATCCAAACTGGATCGTTCGGGTCGTGTTGAAGCCCGAGGGGTTGCCATAGGTGACGAGCAAGTCGCTTCCGGATCCGACGATCTTGTAAACGTATCCCGAGCCAGCGTGGCCCACGGGTTGGGGGGCGGCGGAGCACGCGGAGGCGGTAGGCGAAAACCCGAACATCGTCACGAGGAGCAGGAGAAGAGGCAGGAGTAGCTTTTTCATCGATCGTTTTTTTCTTTCTGGAGCCGAAGCTCCGGTGAGCTTTCTAGCCTACTGCGTGGGGTTTGGCACGAACGGATCTGCCTCGGACGAGCATTCGAACCTTTCCCCAAATCTTACTCACGGTCTCTTCGTCTTCGCACATCCAGAGCATGGTCCAATCTGTCGTCAAATGTCCGCCCGACAATACCTCCACGGCTCCGGTGGCTATAGCGATAGCTCCAGCCGCTGCATCATAGGCACGCCCCGCTCGCGTCGCGCAGATGCGGTACGGGTAAGGTTTTTGCTGAGAGATCTGCTCGAAGAATTTTCTCAGATCGTACCTGGTGCTCGACATATTCACGGCCGTCAGTCGCCAGTTGGTGCTCATCCTACCCAGTGATGTCAGCTCAATGGCGCCGGACATCATGTAGGCGATGCCGCACCGGAATATGCCGCGGCGGTGACCTGCACCACGGATGCGGCGCGGGAGTAGTTTCATGGGCATCAGCGAAGCTCCGGATCGATGGCGCAACTCATCCGCAGATCGAACGCTTCCCCAAACGACAGCGTTTCCTGCTCTAGCGCCATCTCGGCTGCCTTCACTTCGGCTGGAGTGAGCGCGCATCATTCTCAGTGCTCCAGGTTTCGGTTCGGGTTCGTGTGGTTCAGGTAAACCAGCGGCCTTTGCATGGGATGCGGCTCGTAGCAGGGCTCGGGGCGCTGCGCCGGAACAAGCCCCTTCTCTCCCCAAGCCGTTGGCGCGTCGTAGGTCCACTCCACCCGCACGCCAGCCGGCGGCTTCCACTGGTACGCTGTGACGCCGACGGTGCCGTTCGGGAGGTAGCCGTAGAAGGGCTTGCCCTTGCTCGCCGGCTTCGGCTTCGCGGGCTTCAGCGGCGGGAAGGCCTCGCGCTGCAGCTCTACGCGCTTGAGCAGCGTGACGGGTTCCTTGTTCCGATCGTCCGTCTCGTGCTTCTTGACAGTGCCGCGCAGGAACCACTCACCGTCGAAGTTTTCCTGGTCCTGAAGAGCACGGCCCGACGAGAAGGTCTTGAGCGCGCTGTTCTTCTCATCGAACATCAGGATCATCACGCCCGTGCCGAAGTCGCTCTCGTAGCCGCGCACGAGCTTGACAGTCACCTTGGTGGTGATGCGTTCGCCGATGGTTCCGACGTGGGGTCCCGCGGGCGGTCGCTCGCGACGCTCGCGCTCGATGCCCTGGGCCTTGTCGTAGGAGACGGGTAAGCTCGCCAGGATGCCTTCGGTGCGGTCGATCATCATGCGGGCGGCGCAGGCAATGCGCGCGTTGTGCATGTAGTCGGTGGAATCCTTGCTCGCGAGCACCCAGGCGAGAATGACGGCCGCTTCTTCGCGCTGCGCGTCCGTGGGCTGGCCCTTCTTCCAGGCCTCGATCTCTTCCTTGTCGCCGCGCCGGCCCTTGTCCTGGGGGCACGGGCCAGTGAGGAAGTCGCACTCGGTGCGGGTCGAGCGCTCGGTGCCACTCTTGTGGAAGCCGCGACGGCGGATGCTCGAGACGGCGGCCGCGACGTACTCGACCGGCGTGATACTCGGGCTCCAGCTGCCGCCGAAGCCGTACTCGCCACCCTCGCCCAGGCCGACCAAGATCTCCTGCCAGCACTTGAACAGCTCGACCGCGCTCGCGATGTTGGTCGTGCCCGTGTAGTCCTCGAGGCAGCTCTTGCCGACCTGCACGATCGCTCCCTGCTCGTTCTGGAGGAGGTAGGTCGCCGAGCGCTTACGGTCGAGGCCGCAGTGCAGGCAACGGCTACCGCAAACGCGCCAGCCGTCGAGATCGGTCTCGACGCCAGGGGCACGGAGGACGAGGTTACCGCCCTCTTGGTGGTCGAGGCGCGCCAAGAACCGGAAGCCGGCCACGCGCGGCGCCGTGCCCGTGAAGCTCACGTCCACGACCCAGACGTGGATCTGCTTGGTCGAGTGGACTTGTCCGAACTCCTGGTCATCGTCATGCAAGGACAGCACCGTAGTGAGCTGCTGGCGCGGCTCGCTCACGACGAGCCCCACCGGCTCGAGCCCGAGCTTCGTGGCGCGCTTGTTCAGGGTGGCGACGCCGGCACGGAGCTGACCGAGGCGGTTTTCCGGGATCGTGTGGGTGGTCGGAGCGTCCATTGCTTCGGTATACGGACGGTATACGGAACCCTTCCCCGGGTCTACCAGTTTCTAGCGTTTCCAGATACGCGGTAACCAACCGTTGAGCTGGGCCTGGCGTTTCTCGCACGGTTTACACGGCTTGATGCCCACCGCTTTGGTCGCGGCCGCCACGACGTCCCCGAGGCCCATGGCGGGCCGCTGGGGGTGCTGGTGCTGGGCCGCGAAGGCGTCCACGCCTTGCGGGGTGCCAGCGGTCGCTTGGGCCCCACAGGCCGCGCAGCGCGCCGCAAAGCCCTGCGTGGTTTGCAGCCAGACGACGTTCGGGACCTGGGGGTGACGGTTCATGGGGAGGCCTGCAGCGACAGGATAGCGCGCCTCGTCGCGAAGGTGAGCTTCTTGTGCACCCCGTGCCCCTCGCGGCCCTGGTGCTTGATGGTCACGAACGCGAGCTTCCGAACGAGCTTCACGCGCACGGTCGCACCGGGCACCAGGCGCGGTAGATCTTGGAGATTCATGGGACCAGTTTGCATCCGGTCACCAGGATCAGGCAAATTTTTGGTGCTCAGCGCAGCAAGTGCTGCCGATCACGGCAGGCTCTTCGCAGCTCGAGATCTCGCACTCCACGCAGCCGTTGTTTACTCGATCCCGGGCCCATGCTGCAAAAGACGCCGCATCGGAGCCCGGGTTCCGCTTGAGCCACGCATGGTAGGCTCTGTCCAGCTCGTACTCGTGGTAGGGGCGATCGATCTTCTGCGTGACCTCCACCGTCAACTCCGCCGCCGCTGTGAGCTGAATTCCGGTGCCCCACAGCGTGGCCCAATCAAACCACTGCTGCAGACGGTTGAGGTAGAGCAGGGTCGTCGGCTGCAGCAGGTGGTTCTCGCTGTCGCGCCAGATGCCGACAACCTGCACGTGATCGTCATCGACTCCCGGCACATAGAACCGGTGCACTTTGACGATGTCATCGCGGCGACCACCCAGGTGGATGCTGTACAAGAACGGGCGCTGGCTCTGCTGGCCTGACTCCCACTGCAGCTTCTTATGAATCGTTTCTTGTGCGCGCATCACTTGACCTCCGTTGAGCAGTCGATCTCCTGCGCCCACGGCTTATCGGGCTCTGCATCGAACACGTGCCCGCGTAGCTGCGACCACATGACCTCGCACTCGGGTCTCTGGGCGACTAGGCGTTCGCATTGGCCAAAGAATTCCATGCGCGCATCGCGACACGTCTTGTAGTGTGTGCTGTTTTTGGTGACACGAGCGTCAGCGCATTCGCTCACGGCGAACATCAGCACAGCAACGATTGCTGCGGCTATGAGGGTCACGAATGCATTATGCAGGATTTTCATAGATCCTCCAATCCCGAGCGCGCTTCACCGGAGTAGCTCTACGAGCGACGCTAGCTGTCTCTGCCAGCTCCACGCATCAGCAACATTCGCGGCCGCATCCTGTGCTAGCTGGCTGATTTGTCGCCACGAATGATGAGCTGACTGGATAGCGCGGGCGATGCACTGTGGATCAACTGCCGCGGCAACAGCACCAGGGCCGTCGTCGATGGGCAACAGCTCGTCGTCCTGGGGAATACCAAAAACACCTGGCGGCACGCAATGCCCAGCGCCGTGCCCTGTGGTTAACGTAGCAACCGTTTGCACGCCGCAGGCACTCGCGGACAATGGGATCATCCCGAAACCTTCACCTCTCGATGGCGCTGCCACCAGGTGCATGTGGCAGAGCAGGCACGACATCTGCGCGGGGTTCAGGCTGCCACGAGGGAGCAGGCGTGCCCCGTCGGGCAGACTGAGACCAGTGTCGCTCATGCGCGCTCGCAATGCGCGAGCGGCGTGCTCATCGAGCACCAAGAGCAGCTCTGCCTTTTCCGGTAGCCACCGGAGTTCGCGCATCAGTTGCCAAGCACGCACCAGCTCGAGAGTGCCCTTGCGCTGACCCTCAGTCGTCGAGAAGTGCACTACCCGGAACTCCCCCTTCTCGTAGTCAGCGCGCGTCCTCTCGATCTCTTCGGTCACCGGAGCGAAACCTGAGACGCCGTGGCGCACGGTGTGCACGTACACCGTCACCACGTCGCCCTGCGATCGCGGGGCCTGTAGCCTGACGCGAGTGTCGGCGCTGGCATCAACGATGGCGAAACCCATCTCTCGGAGAGTATCGACGATCACCCGCGTGCCCCAGGCCGACGCCGACAAGATACGCGGGTTCGGCAGCGACAGCACAGCGGCGAGTTGGTCCCTGGGGATGTGAGTGGAGTTCGGGGTGACGGTCACCCAGTGGCGCTCGTGGCGGGCGCCGATGAGCATCGTGCGCACGAGGTTCAGGTTGCCGGTGAACACGCCGTCGCGCGCGAGCGCGCCGGGCGACGCGTCCTGCTCTTCGCTACCGCCGCTTCGGTCGAGCGCTACGAAACCCTCGAGCAGCCCCGCGCCCTCGAGCACTTCGCGGAAGCCGCGGGTCACTACCGCGAGCGATCCGTTGCCAACGTCGCGACCGTAGAGACGCACGCTCACGGTAAACCCTTCAGAAACTCGACGATCCTGCCGCAAGCAACCAGAGCCTCGGTGACTACCGACGTGAGCGCCTCTTCGCGCGTTGGCTTCCAGGTCCCGGTGTAGTTATTGAACCTGGCGTACCACTCGCTGTCGTTGTTGGCGTGCTTCTGAATAACCCAGCGACCTTCCTCCGTGTGCGCGACGTAGCCGTCCTGCGAGCGTGACCACAGGAACGTGATGCCGCGCCACGTGAAGTCCTCGCGGCTCACCCGAACCTCGCCAGCATATCTTCGTGATGCTTGCGCGTCACGTCGAGCAGCTCGAGACGAGCGCCTTCGAGCGCTTCGTCCCGGTCTTTCATGGTGCAAGAGACCGTGTAGCCACCCTCCCATTCGACCCAAGCCTGAAAGCTCGACGGCGGACGGTTGGGCTCCAGATCCTTGATCATGAACCACAGCACTCGACCCGCAACGCGCACCGACCCAACCCAGGCATCCCGGCTGGTCGTGTACCCGAATTCAATCTCGCGCCAGGTGAACCGTTCGTGAAGTTTCATCCGGTAACTCCTTACCTACGTAGCGCGGCCCCAAAGCACAGCAGCACGACGCACAGGCCGGCAACGCGCCAGCCGCTCACCGCGAACCAGTTCAGGACCTCGATCATTTGCTCGTGGGTTTCTCGGTGGACCGCACCACCATCGGCTCTGCCTCTTCCTCGAACGGAAACGGCGACACGATCATGCGTTCCTCGACGTACACGGGCTTCGCTTCTCCTGTGGGACTGACACAGACGATCCAGCTCGCCTCGGCATTATCCGGCATGAAGAGCCCGTTGGGCTCAGCCTGCGGCAACGTGTAGTAGACGCCTGAGTAGGGATGCTGCACACGCTGCGGGTTGCTGTACTGAGTCGCGTACGGCAGCCCGTACCCGAGCGACTTACAGAGCAGGTGCTTCTTGCCCTGCATGTCCAGGAGGTACGACCACGTTTGGAGCTTGGCGTCGTCGCGCATCTCGTAGATGGTGCGCGCCAGGCGCAGCTCGTTGAAGTTTTTGATAGCTGGCATACCGACGGCCGCGGCGGCTTGCTGCATCGAGACCTCGGTCTTTTGCGCAGCGACATCGTCGGCGGTGGGCGCGTTCTCGCAAGCGCCCATGAGCGCGCCCATCACCAAGGACGGCACCAGTGCCAGCATTCCAGCATCGATCGGCTTCATTGTCCGCTCCTCATGTCCGATACGAATCGGTACAGATCTGCCGGCAGCTCGTCGTCGCTAACGTTGTCCGCCTCGCGTACGACCATCGAAGCGATAGCCTTCTTCGAGGGCTCGTCGGTCGCCTGCAAGTACTCGACCTGGTAGCGCCGGATGGTGCGCACGGTGCCCTCCACGTGGGCCGTCGAGTGCTTGTAGATGTTGTTCCGGGCGTTCTCGGTGCGGGCACCAAAGACCTGCATTTGCCAGAGCCCCAGAGCGCTCCCGCCCATGGTGATCGCTACCACTAGCGCCACGAATGCCACGAGGGCCCCAATAACCATCAGCGCGTTTTTCATTTGCTCGGTCTCCTGTAGACGGACCGTATACGTGCGCTATTCAACGCGCAAGGGGCGGCCGTGACGGATATCGTTTGGGCACGGCTGAATCCACGAGCAGGCGCATCCGCTCACCGACAGCCTGCATCGAGAAGCGCTCACTAAAACTGGTAGGGGCTTGAAATGCTTCTGGAATGCGGGCGCGCCGGAGACCTTCAGCCAGATCCACTGCAGAGCAGTCAGCCCAGAGCGCCCCGTGCTCCCAGCGGTAGCTCGTGTGTGCCGGCTTCATGACGTGGGGCACCGCGATGTCGGAGGCCTCGGCAAAGTCCACCACGCCGCCCCACGGCACGTAGACCATCGCGTTGCCGGCGCGCTTCGCATCGAAGGCCCCAAAGTTGAAGGCCTCGCCGTGGCTCGCTGACACGTAGATGTTGTTCTCGAAGTGGAGCTTCGTGATTTGGGACTCGTTCACGCGACCACCGATAAGAGTGACACGAGAACGGAGCTGCTCGATGCTCCAAGCGCATTCCGGCCCCGCATCGATGATCGCGTCACATACAGCCGCCTCCGGCGTCGGGTAGTCTTGCCACAGGCCGCTACCCGAGTACTTGATCGTGAGCGACACCTTGTCGTCCGGCTTGAACGCCAGCACGAACGCAAGTAGCAGCTTCTCGAGCCCCTTGCGCGGCTCCCAGCGTCCGATGGAGTAGAAGCGCTTCCACCCCCCGTGCGCACCCGCGGGGCGCCGGTGGCACAGGCGCTCGATGGCGCCGGGCTCGTAGGGGTGCGGCACCACGTGCACGTTCTGCTCGGGCACCCCAGCCCCGATCAGGAGTTGACGGTTTTGCTCGCAGGGCACCCAGCACTGCTTCACGCGCGCGAGGTGCCGCGCGATCCCCTCGTCGATGCGATCGCGCTCCCAAACGCTGTAGACGATGGTGTTCCCATAGATGCCATCCCGCATCTTGATCTGCTCTTCGGTCACGTTCTCGAGCGGAATGGCGCCCCGCGGCATCAGAATTTGCCGCAGGTGCTCGGGGCTCCGAATGACGACGTGCTTGATGACCGGAAGGAACTCAGCGATGTCCGTGTCTAGGAGCGGCCCCACCTCTGCAGTCACCTCAGGGGGCATCCCCGCGGCGTAGACGGGCTCGATGACACCGTCCGCATTCACGACGACGCTCGAGAACGAGCGAAGCAGAAGCGGCACCCCCGTGGCAGCGAGAGCACGCGCGTGCAAGCGCACCGCTCGCGCCGTGCCATCCGTCGGCGTCTCGAACTCCCCTTGGTACAAGACGCCGTACGGGTGCTTGGCTGCCACCGATGGCGCGAAGTAGTTCTCGGTGATATTGCGCGCCGCAAGCTCGTCAGGCAACGCCTCACCCAGATCGTCGTCGCTCATGCTCCCGCCTTCGTGTGTGCGGCGCACAGATCACAGAGCAGGTGCGCGCCTTTCTCCGTCATGTGGATCTCCCACGTGGCCGCTTCCACGGGACCGCCAAACGCCAAGACCGCGGCGACGTGCGAGAACGACTGGTGGGATTCCCAGCGCTCACCGCAGCCGTCGCAGGTCTTGACGATGCTGACCGAATACTTCGCCTCGATGCCCACTAGCTCTCGACGACGCCAAGCAGGTCGCCCTCATGGCACACGATGAACTTCTCGCCGTCTTTGGTCAGGTCCATGTTTCTCCTTTACCAGTTTCTATCATGATGTACCAGGTTCGGTAAACGCTGACCAGGCCCATGGCGGAGCCCAGGATTAGAGCCATGCCCCAAGGAACGCCGAGGGTGCTGGTGATGCCCGCCGCGCTCGCCGTGACCACGAACCCCATCATGAACAGCAGCACCGCCTGCACCTGAGACCAGGTCACTTGCCAGTTCGCTCCGGGTCGAGCGCCTGGCGCAGCTTCGGTAGCTCTTCTTCTAAAACACCAAGCAGGTTCTTGCGCTCCCTGCGGAGCTTGTCGACGCGATCGAAGCACTCCTGGCACATCGGGCCCATGATGGTGTCTTTGGTCGCGGGCGCGCCGCAGTGCAGCGTCGGCGCATCGCCGAGGAGCGCCTTCACGAACGCCCCGAACGAGGTGATCGTGATCCCGGGCTTCGTGGCGATGCAGACGATCGCCGCGTCGGTCTTGTCATCAGGGAAGCTCACACTTGTCTCACGACGCTGTTGTCGATCACGAACCGCACCGCGCACTCCGGACAGGTGGTGACCTCGGTCAGATTGATGGCGCCCGCGAGCGTGATGACCTGGTGCGTGTGCGGGTTTACCCAGATCTCTCCTTGACGGCGCGTGTCCAGCTCGAAGTGGCGGTGGTTCTGGCGGATAGTGAGTTGCACGGTGCGGCCTGTCTTCAACGCGCAGCTGAAGCAGGCGATGATGAGGATGAGCGACCCGTCTTCCGCCGCAGTCAGTTCGCACTCGATGTAGTCGAGCACCTTGTGGTCGCGGGGCTCGCGCACTTCGAGCACGATGCCCGGGAACGCCTTGTTGCCACCGATGACCTGCTTGTACTGCTTGGCGTTGTCGGGGTTATTCTCGGCGGCACGCTGGCGCGCGTCCTCGAGCTTGCGTGCCTTCTCCGCCTCGTGCTTCTGCTGCTGCCGCTGTTTCTCATCGGCTCCCGACAGCGTGCCGCCACCACGAATGAACGTGGTCATCGGGTTCTCGATGATGCGCGGGGCGGTGGCGACCGGGGGCGCTGCGGGCTTGGCTTCGTCGGTCACGTCTTCAGCACTCCGCCGGGGCTCATGTCGTCCGGCGCGGGAATGAATACCGGACTCAATGCAGCGGACTCAAGCCCCAGGTGCTCGCCGGCAAAGCGCAGGGCCTCGTCCAGATCGGTATCTTCTGGCGGAGGCTCCCCTGTACCACGGGCTGCCTCCGCAAGAGTCAGCGGGCGGTCCAGGTCACTATCGGGGTGCACGTGGTTCGGGATACCCGCACCCTCCTCTGGACTGAGCACCATCCGGAGCAAATCTCCCAGCATCGAGTAGACGTTGAGCAGCACCGACGACGCGCTGCGGTCCTTGCCTTGACGCGCGCACTCGGTGCCGTACGAGTTGAAGAGGGCCAGGGTCGCTTCCATGACGGACTTAGCGATCGCGTCGTATTCTTCTGAGTCGATTTCCGTTTCTGCGAAGAGCACGGTGCGGACGGCGCTACTGAGATCGGCGACGGGAATGACGATCGAGTCGGACTCCACCTTCTGGAGCACCTTGGTTCGAAACCACCGGAGGCAACGGTCGGTGCGCTCCCAGCGCTCTTCGATGGTGGACTCGCGGAGCGCCTCGGGCTGTTGCCAGCGTGCCGGCTCGGGATCGAGCCCCATGTACTCGTATAGCGTCGCGGCGCCATCGCTGAGGGCGCGCATCACCGGGCATGCGCTGACCTGGAGTGGGACACGCTCCAATGTCACCGGCGTCACCGGCGATAGCCCGGAGTCGCCCAGCACCATGTTGGCTATGTCGTTACCGCGCCCATCTTCCATCAGCTCTCGGCATAGCTCCACCAAGGTGATGCCGCGCTTGACGGCATCCGCCAAAATCTCACGCTGCGCTTCAGCTTCCATCACGTGCCTTTCGTTAGCGGCCACGGCGCGGGGATGCCGTAGAGTTCCTTCATTTTCTTCTGCACCGCGGAGCGGGGCGCCCACGACCCGCGCATCCACTCGCTCACGGACTGCTGGGAGCAACCCAGCTCCTGGGCTACCACGGCGCCACTGCCCTTGCTCTTCACGACGGCAGCGAGCAGCTGGGGCTGTCCCTTCGGCGGAGCCGTGGCCGGCTTTCGCTGCCGGACTACGAGCTTCGCCTTCTTTTTCTTCGCTCTCATTCGCGGGTACCAGGTTTTACCAGGAGCGGGTGACCGGGCGCAAGCGGGCCGGTTTTTGGCTCGGTTCTGTGGGGCGTTCCCCGAAGTTGCTGGTTTCGCTCGTCTTGAGCGATCCTACCGCCCTATGCTGATGCTCGACATCGCCGGCCTGCGCCAGCACACCAGCGGCGGCTTCCGGAGCGCCCTCGCGGAGATGGGGATGAGCCTGGGGCTCAATCCGAGCTACATCGCAGCCCCCATGGCAGTCGAGACGGGGCACACGTTCTCGCCGTCGATCCAGAATCCCTTCACCGGCGCAACGGGACTGATTCAGTTTATGCCCCCGACGGCGACGGCGATGGGCACGAGCGTGGAGGCGCTGAAGAAGATGAGCGCGACCGAGCAGCTCGCTTGGGTGAAGAAGTTCTTTGAGCCATACGCCGGCCGCATCCGCAAGGATGTGCCAGGTGACTACTACCTCGCCATCTTTTTCCCGGCCCTCATCGGTCACGACCCGAGCACCGTGATCTACTCAGCTGGCGATACCGGCTACGCCCAGAACGCCGGCCTCGACCGCAACGGCGACGGCGTCATCACCGTGGGCGACGTGACCGCTACGGTGGACGGCGTCGTGGCGGAGGCGCGCTCGAGGCCCCCGATCGATGTTCCCGTCGGAGCGAGCTTCCTCGCCTGGGCGTTTGGTGGCATCGTGGCGGTGCTCGTGGGCAGCGTTGCCTACCAGCGCCGCAGTCAAGTAAAGGCGTTCCTGCATGCGCGTTTCTAAGCAGTGGCTGTACGCAGGGCTCGCGCTCGTGGCGGGGCTCGGCATGGTGCGTCTGCTTGGTGGGCCGCGCATCAAGAAGGGGATGCGCGTCCTGCTCATTGGGGACAGCCTCGCCGTCGGCATGGCGCCGCACTTCGTGGCGCTCGCCAAGGAGGCGGGGGTGGAGTTCAAGTCGATGGCCATCGTGGGCACACGCATCGACCAGTGGGCAGCGAGCGCCGACCTCAAGAACCTCCTTGCCTCCTTCCAGCCCGAGCTGGTGCTCGTGTCGCTCGGCACGAACGATTCCTTCATGCAGGGTGCTGACGTCGTAGCAAAGCAGCAGGCGCAGCTCGAGAAGCTACTCGGAGTGCTCACCGAGTGGCCCCGCCAGCGCGACTACGGCCTGGGCCCCGACTTCATCGTGTGGATCGGCCCACCGACGCTCCCTAAGCCTCCGAATCCCGGCATCTCGAAGATGATCCAGGACAGCTCAGGCAGCGCCCTCGCCCCGAGCTACTACTACTTCCATAGCGAGCGGCTCGACTTGCCGCGGCAACCCGACGGCATCCACCCCGTCGTGCGCGGCTACGCGGGCTGGGCGGGCGCGATCTGGCACTGGCTCAGCTGAGTCAGTCCCAGTACGCCGCGACGTCCCGGTGGTTCGGGTAGTGCCGTTCGAGCCACTCCCTGGCCTCTTGCTCGGCTTCTTCGATGATCGCGTGGGACTTCCTAGAGTCGGCGTCGAGCGGACGTGGCAACGTCTCGTAGATGCGCGAGCCCGCGTCCGCGACGTAGGCCACGGCATCGCCTCGGTTTGCCTTGCGCTCGTAGTCAAAGCGCGCCGTGTAGCGACGTGTAGCCGTCATGAACGCATCTCGGTCGTAGGACGCTGCCTTGTACATGATGCTGGCGCGGAGGCGACCCTTGGCGTCGACCAGATCCGTGTAGAGCGCGTGATCGGTCGACACCTTCTTCCAACCCGGGGGTAGCTTCACTCTCGAGAACAACCGATCCCCGGGCTCGGGTCCCAGCACTTCAATGCCCAGCTGGGCGGCGCACTCGAGACCCCGGGTGGGCAAAGTCTCTTCCGCCACCAGGTTCTGCTGGCCGCGACGTTCCTGGGCGACGACCGCGGCGTCGGTGCCGGCCGCGAGTGAATGAAGCAGCAACAACTCTGGGGGATCTTGGCGCATTTTTTTTCGGGCTCCTTGGGCCAGTCAGACGGGTCGCTGGGCAGCTTTATTCAAGCCCACGATCCGACTTTTTGGAAGAAAAGAGCCCGGCGCTTAAGATCCGGGCTCGATGTCCCAATCCCCCAAGTCGCCTCCTGCCCTTCGCCTCTTGCTGACCGTCGACACCGTGCTCGGGGCGGGTGACTCCCTCGAGAGCATCAACACGCAGCTGGTCATGGACCGTGCGCTCGTGGCGGTGGCCCAGAACAACCAGCTCTACATGCTCCGGCGTGAGGCGACCGACGCGCCGAGCGGCACCACCATCGTGGAGCCCGCGAGTGGTCCGGGGAGATGGTTCAAGTACCCGGTGACGTCGGGCGGCAGCTCATTCGATCCGATTCAAAATGTGCGCTTCCTCGACGCAGCCTTTGCGGGCACACCCAATGGCTCGATCGCGGAGCCCTGGACGACGTTCGCGGCGTTCAATGACGAGGTGCTCGCCGCGCCCGGCGGCTCTTGGGAGTTGATGCTCCCGGCTGCCAGAGTCACGGTCGACCAAAACATCCCCGACATGCCTAACGGCACTAAGCTCACGTACCAGGGCGTCGCGCAGCGCTCGACGGAGCTAGGCGCATTCAGCGTAACCAGCCAGAGTGGCGCAATTGCACTGACCTTTCGTGACGTGCAGCTCGATCAGATCAGCTTCGATGGCGGGTTCGTTGACTTCGAGGTGCATGATTCGGACATCACCGTGTCCGCTACCGGCACCGTGAGCGGCGCGGTGCGCCTCTACAACTGCACCGTCGAGAACGACGGCGACTTCAGCTCCCGCACGCTCTTCATGAGCGGAGGACAGGTGCTCGGAACCACGGTGAGCTTCAGCACGGGCAGGTTCGAGGAGGTGCTGATCGGTGATGGCTCGATGATCGTGCCCGAGAACGGCACCACGAGCTTCGTGAGCTGCAAGTTCGGGACAGGCGTCACCATCGACAACACGAATACCCCGACCATCGAGCTGGATCCCTACTCCAACTACTGGTTCGTGCTCAACTCCGTCACTTTCGGCGGCACCATCGTGCTCACGCCTGCCATCGGCAGCGGCGGGGGCTTCGATCTCATCCAGCGCACGATGTGGCTCGATCCAGCGTCCGCCGCCTCGACGCCCAACGGCTCCATCGCTGCTCCTTTCGTGACATGGCAAGACTGCCTCGACCGGATGCTGCTCAACCTGAGCGATGAGTGGATCATCAAGCTTCCCAATAGCTCCGTCAACCTGACGAACACCGGCACCCTCTCCAGCATCCAAACCGTCACCTTGGACGGCCTGGGTCCGCTGTCCACATTCGCGGGCGCCTTCGCTCCACAGTTCAACAGCCCGGCGCCGCAATGGGTCTTCCAAAATGCCCAGTTCGACTCGATCACCTTCGTGACCGCCGCTTGGTCCGACGTCACCATCGACAACTGCGCCATCACCACGCTCAACCTGGGTAACGGCGGCAACACCTTCAACCTCACAGCGCTCGACTCCACCATCAGCTCGATCTCTGCAGGCTCCGTGAGCAGCCTCCTGCGGCTCACCAACTGCCGCCTCGGAGGCATCGACTCGGCAGGCGCCGACATCTTCAATGGCTGCACGGTCAGCGCAGGCGCGACGTGGAGCCTTTTGCAGACCTGTAAGGTGCTCGACACGAGCTTCGGTGCCGGCGTCACGTTCGTACTGGCGGGCGGCACCATCCAGATGGACAAGTCGAGCGAGTTCTCCTTCTTGTCGCAAGGCGGCACCTTCGTCGGTCTCATCGACTCGCTGAGCGGCGACGGGAAAGCCTTCGATCTTCCCAACTCCAACGCGCCCGATCTGGACTTCCAAAACCAGACGCGCGCCATCCTTTGCGCTACCCGCATCACGGGCAACATCACCAAGCACATTGCCGCGACGGGCGGAGCCGCGAAACAAACCTTTACGATCGACTCCTACAACACGACGGGGTTCACCTACTCGATCCTATTCGGGGTCACGACCCTGGCCACCATCGGCACCGGAAACTTCCGGTACGTCTTCCAGCTGGACGCTGCCGCTACCACGGTCTCGCTACTTAGTGTTACAAAGCTTGGGTGAAGACCACCCTCGTCGTCCGCTCCTCGAACAGGCCCATCGATCAGCAGGCGAACACCTGCGTCCTGGTTCTCGCATCTGCCGGCGCCGGGCTCATCGATCAGAGCGGCTGCTCGGAGGTGAGCTTCGCCAGAAACCAAGCCCTGTCGATGGCGCTCCAGGTACTCAAGAAGAGCGACCGGACGTTCGATATGGTCTTGATGGTAGACGACGACATCGTGTTCGACTTGAAGACCGCCCTAGCCGTGGTGGGGTCAGCTCGTGCGAGCGGCGTTGCCTGCTCCGCTTGCTATGCCTTAGCTAACGGCAACATCGCCGTTGAGTTGCTCCCCTCAGGTCGCTTCATGACGGGGCTCGGCTTCTTGGCGATCCCTGCTCCGCTCTTACTCAGAGTCGCCGAAAGCGCGCCGGTGTTTCTCACCAACGAAAAGACCGAGGTGGTGGAGTTCACGCGGTCGACGAGCGAGGATTGTCCCGATGGCACTCGGCGCTGGATGCCCGAGGACTTCTACCTCACCCGCCTGCTCGGTGGCGCGCAACTCTTGCCTGTCGCTGTCGGACACCTCAAGACGCGAGCGGTGCAACCGGACAGAGCCGCAGCCGAGGCGCTGCTAGAGTCTGCTCGCGCACTCAAGTCGTAAGGGGATTGACGTCTACCTCAGCCACCAGGCGGCGCTTGCCGCTCGGCATCCGCAGATCGATACGCAGCTCGTCTCCCGGAGAGACGACGAGGCCCTCGGAGCCGAGGATCATCTGTTCGGCGGTGCCGGCGGGGTAGCCCTTCTTCTTCAGGGACATGCCCGAGAGGGAGGCGCGGGTGATGAGGGCGCCGCCCGGCTGGATGCGGAGCCCCACGATGCGGCCCGGCAAGTCAAAGCGAAAGGTGGCGTGCCGTGCGCCTCCTACCGGCTTCTCCGAGTCGATGACGAAGGTCTTCTTACCCGACGATCCTATCACGGGCTGGAGGCGCTTCTGCGCCTCGGGACGTGGGGGCGGCGGGATGTCCGTGAAGTCGGCACGCTCGACGTACAAGATGCCGTTCAGGTGGTCGACCTCGTGCTGCACGACGATGGCCCGGAATGCCGTCCACACCATGTCGATGGGCTTCCCTTTGCGGCTCAGAGCTTCCACACGCACGGTCTGGTGCCGGCGCACCTGTCCGGTCACACCAGGCACGGAGAGGCAACCTTCGATTGACGTGTCGGTCGTGGTCGTGAGCGGCGTGACGACGGGGTTCACGAGGATGGTGAGCGGCTTGTCCACGATGACGATGCGGAGCGATTCGGAGATCTGCGGGGCCGCGAGCCCGACGCCCGTCGTGCTCTTCAAGGTCGAGATCATGTCGTCGATGACGGCCTGGATCTCCGGGGTTGGGAGTTCTTCGGATGTGACCTCACGCGCCATCTGCAGGAGCACGGGGTCGCCTATGAGAGCGATGGGGCGAATCATACGTCCCACAGCTGCGCGCACTTGAGAGCGCCCACGAACAGGCAATCCTTGATTGCTTCCACCACGATCTCGAACTGGTCGCCGCCGTTTAGAATCTCGTAGAGCGGCAAACGCTCGACCAGCTCAGCGGCAACGAATTGGTCTGACGTCAGACCACGCTGCTCCCTATCGTGCACCTGGATGCGCACGAACGGGCGGCACCCATCGGCGATCATGATTCCGATCACCCTCAAGCGACCCCGCGCTTGGGCGCTCTGGATCACGACTCCTCGCTGCCCTGCGCGAAGCGGGGTCTCTCCAAACGGCAGCAGTACGCTTTTTCCGATCGATACGACCTTCGCCATTCAGAAACTGGTAACAGGACTTGGGGAGCGACGCAAGGCTCAAGCCGCGAGGCGTTTGATTGCCCGGTCCATAGGCCCCGGCAGCCCATTGAACCAGACCCACGCCGCGGCTCCCGCGATGGCCACGCCGGCCACGACGTAGGGCCAACTCGAGGCGCTGGCCTCCGCCTCGTCGATGAGCGGCTGGATGCTGTAGAACTCGATGTTGCCGTTCCTGATGAAGCGCACGTGCGGCGTGATGCCCGGCGTGTTGCCGTCGATGCTGGTCACCATGCCGGTCGTGGGCTCGTAGGAGATGACCATGGCTTGGTGCTGAAAGGGCGACGGCACCACGAGCACATCGCCGGGTTCAGGCTCGGTGATGCGCGGCAGGCGCGCCGTTGCGATGAAGCCGATGCCGATGGTCCAAGGTAGATTCTTGGCGAGGCCGGCTTGTTTGAGGTTCCGGAGCACGAAGCCGCCGCACCAATCGCCCGAGTAGCTCGGATCTGGAGGATTCAGCACCTCCTGCCAGTAGAGCGCAGGGCGACCCTCGGGGTACGCCTTCCATTCGTCGATGGTGGCGCGCACGGCGTCGGAGCGATAGCTCATAGGGCTTCCCAGCCTTTGAGTAGCTCGAGGCGCTCGGTCAACGCTTCGTCTTCCGCGTAGAACAGCTTGCGCGCAGCGTGCTCGTCGCCGAGGCCGTTCATGTTGACGAGAATGAGTTGCCCGAGCCGCAGATCGGGGTTCTTTTCCCAAACAGCCAAGATGCGCTCCACGATGGCGCGCTTTTGCTCGGGGGTGGTGGCGCGTCCCGTCACAGGATACGCTCGCCGGTGCCGCGCTCGTAGCGCCGCACCACTTCGAAGCTCGGGGACTTCGGGTCGAGTCCGCGGCTCACGGCGCGGTCGTGAGCGCCGCGCGTGGCAGCGATGCGCGCGTAGGTCTTGGCGCTCTCGAGATCCTTCGGACCGTAGGGGCCTTCGTCTTTTGGGGTGCCATCGGATGCGAGCACCCAGACGTAGTAGCCACCATTGGGCATCTGCTCCGAATCGGCAACCCTGAGCATGTTTCCACGCCCAGGGCTCGGAGCAGAGATGAGGAACCGGAGATGCGTCAACCGATCGATGTCACGGCGTTTTGCCATCGGCACCGCACGAAGCGCGTCGGCGGCAGTAGCGGCGCCGTGCTCGCGGAAGAATGACATCAGCAGATTCTGGGTCTCCGTGATGCGCCAGTCGCGCGCATTGGGTTCGAACGCCACTTCATCCACCCGCCGGTCCAGATCGCGCTCCATCTCGCGCAGGCGCGCGATGGCCTTCGTGTTCCCCTGCCGGTGCGCCATCTCGAGCTGCTGCTGCACGAGATCTTGGTCACGGCGGAGGCGGGTGAGTTCGTGCTCGGTGCCACGGGGGCCATCGGTGAAGGGGGCGCGCTTGCGCGCGTTGGGAGCATAACCTGCGCTCGGGTCTCGCTTGTTGCGATGGCCGTCATTGTAGCCGTCCCACCAGGCCTGCGTGTTGCCGTAGTACTTCTTACTCTGGCCTTCCTTGTGCCATTGCCTGTCACCGAGAGCTGCTTGGTAGCCGCGCCAGTAGTTATTGGACTCCGAGGTCGGCTGCGTATCAACAGTGTACTCGTGGAGCCGCGTATCGCGATGGGGATCACCAACCACGAGCCTGCTACCGTGTAGCTCACCCTCGATCGTTCCTGTGAAGTCCAAGACCGGTGTCCCCAGCTCCGCATCGAACACCTGGTACTCCAGGTCGACCGTGTAGATCTTACCGCCCGGACCGGTCATCTCTTGCGGCACCAGTAAGTAGCCTCGCCGGATGGTGTGCTTGCGTCCGTGGATGGTTGCCATCTCAGGACTAAATCCTGCCAGTGTTCAGGCGAGAGGGGCAACTTTCTGGGTGAGTGTGGCGGATTACTCCGCGTTTTCACGTCCTGTGGGCGGCGCATTCGACGTGTCCTGGGGTTCGGAAGAGCCCCACCACCAAACACGCTCGAGGTGCCAGAACGCGCCGTGCGGTCCCGTGTGCTCGGTCCTCAGGCTGCAGCGCAGGAGCCGGTGGATGCCGTCGCTGGATTCGGTCGGCACCGTCGAGGAGCACCGTGACTTGCTGCTACTCTGTCGCCAGCGCCCGATGCTGTAACCGATGAAGAGCGCGCACGAGATCGCGATGAGCCCGTTGTCTCCCATCAGAACCTCCACCAGCGCTCGCGTGAGGTGAGTGCGAGGCAACAAAACGGAATGTCGTCGTCGCCCCCTCCGCCCCAACCGTCGCCGTCGCCTCCTCCGCCGTTCGGCGGTGGCGCGTCGTCCTCTTCGTCGCGGCGGTTGGGTCGGCGACGCTCGGGATCGTCCTTCTGATTTCTGGGCTTGTTGCTGCCGCCCAGGATGATGTTCTTGGCGGCAGCAAC
>Ga0247686_1000070_pt1 | contig 19686 bp, 29 predicted proteins | sample CNK27_metaG_FD_182717 | JGI IMG/M metagenome (GOLD analysis project Ga0247686, IMG submission 182717) | Soil microbial communities from Purdue University Martell Research Forest, Indiana, United States - CNK27 | ecosystem: Environmental > Terrestrial > Soil > Temperate forest > Bulk soil...
CTGCGGATTGACGAATACCGCGACCGGGTGCTGAAGCCCATGATCGCGCGCATTGCCAACCTCATCGACCAGGACGTCTGTTTGCTCGCGCAGGGCCTGTCGAACTTCGTCGGCACGCCGGGGACGACCCCGACGGCGCTTTCGACGTATCTCTCGGCCAAGACGACGCTCGACAATCAGGCGTGTCCGATGGACGGCGAACGGCACATGATTCTCAACCCGGCAGCGGAATCGTCCATTGTGGACACGCTGAAGGGTCTATTCCAGTCGGCCGAAGAGATCAAACAGCAGTATCTCCGTGGTGAGATGGGACGGTCGATTGGGTTCGACTGGGCGATGGACCAGAACATCTACGTCCATACCGTGGGCACGCTCGGCGGCACGCCGACGGTGTCTTCGGGCAACCAGTCGGGCTCGACCATCACGACCGGCAGCTGGAGCTCGACGACGCTCAACGCGGGCGACATCGTGGGCTTCTTCTCCAGCTCATCGCCCACGAACTCGGTCAATCCGCAGTCCTACCAGGACACCGGGCAGATGGCCACCTTTGTCGTGACGGCGACGATCACGGACAGCGCGGGCACGATTGCGATTCCGCTGGCCCCGTCGATTGTGGGACCGGCCTCGCCCACGCCCTCGCTCCAGAACGTCACGAACCTGCCGGCCAACTCCGCGGCGGTGTATGTGTTCGGCACGCCGGCCGCGTCGTTCTCGACCATCAGCGCGAAGTCCTCGCCGCAGAACCTCGCGGTGCATCGTGACTTCGGTACGCTCGCGATGGTGGACATGCCGCTGCCGGGTGGGACAGACAAGGCGTATCGGGCGGCCAGCAAGAAGACGGGCAACTCGATTCGCGTGATTCGCGATTACGTCGCGACGACCGATCAATTTATCCAGCGCACGGACGTCCTCTACGGCGTCGCCGTGCTTCGGCAGGAACGCGGCTGCCGGGTGGGAGGCTAACGTCATGTCGGCAACAGGAACCACGTGTGCAGGGGCGGTGGCCGCAGGGGCCACGGCGGTGAATCTCACGGCGTATACGGCTCCGGCTCTCGGGACCGGCGTCAACGCTGGGAACAAGGTCATTCGCATCGACGGTGAGTGGATGCGTATTACCGACGACTCGCTGTCGCCCACCGTCAAGGTGACGCGCGGCGAGTTCGGGACGGGTGCGGTGGCGCATGACGTCTTGGCGACTGCGGTGTATGGGTTGACCTCCGATATGGTGCAGATCAACAGCATCGCCGGGGGCAACATCGTGAGCGTCGGTCAGAACGGCGTCATTGCCGTGCCGAAGACGCCGAGCAACGTCGAAACGCTGATCTTCCTGAACAAGGCCTCGGCGCTCGCGACGACGACACTGGCGGCTCCGGGTCTGGATCAGGACGGCATGTTTGTCACCATCACGACCAGCACGGCGGCGGCGCATGTCATCACCGCCACGTCGCTGATTGCCGATGGGGTGAGCGGGTCGCCGCATTCGACGCTCACGTGGGCGGCGTTCAAGGGTGCGTCGATCACGCTGCAGGCGGATCGCGGGCTCTACAACGTCATCTCGGCCACAGGCGTCACGGTCAGCTAGGTTGGGTTCGGGGCGGGGCTTCTTTCCAGCAGCCTCGCCCCTCTTCCCTTGAGGAGTTCTGATGTCTCTGACGACAATCGTCAAGCAAGGCTGTTTTGACGCCGACGTGGCCAAGCAGATCAACGACAACTTCACATCCCTGTCCGGGTCATCGGCTGGCGGCACGCTCACGAGCGCGCACCTGCTCGTCGGCAACGGGTCTAACGTGGCGACTGATACCGCCATCACGGGTGACGTGACCTTCAGCAACACAGGTGTCACCGCCATCAAGACCAGCGTGTCGCTCACGACGCCCGTGATCGGTGCGGCGACGGGCACGAGCCTGTCACTGTCCGGTGACTGCGCGGCGGCGACGTTCCATGCCGGGGCCACGGCTGGCGTCTCGGCGGGACCGTTTACGACCGTGGCCTCGATTCGCACCATCGGCGGTCTAGTGACGACCCTCACGGGCAGCTAATGCCGGATCAGTCAGTGAACGACCTCGTGACGCTCGCGCTGGGCGAACTCCAGTTACGGGTGTTGGTCCTCACGGCTGAAAAGGCATTGCTGGAGCAAGGCATCGCGGCACTGAAGCAGAACGTCGTGGATCACATGAACCGGCATACGTGCGTGCCGCATCAAGACGAGGATGATTCGTAATGGACCTGACCAATCTCCCACCGGACCTGCAACAGGCGCTGACGCAGATGCTGGAGTCCTACAAGAACGGCACGCTGAACCTCCAGCAGGGCCAGCGGTCACCGATTCCACAAGCCCTCAAGGACTTGCGCGATCCGGGCGATCCGGTGAAGCGCCTGCACCGGCCGATGTTCGCCTTTACGCAGGTGGACAGCTACACGACACCGAAGGAATATCCGAAGGTGAAGTGGCACCAGAACGGCACGGATACGCTCGTGCTGTCTCGGGCGGCTGAGGAGGCGTTGGGGCCTGAGTGGGGCGACTGGCCGAGTGGCAAGGCGCAAGATCCGGCCGACCGCGTGAAGGCCGAGATGATGGCCTTGTCACCCGAGGATCAGGAACTGGTTCGAGAGTCGCTGCGACAGGCGCGGCTCAACAAGATTCAGGCGGCGATGGCGGAACTGTCACCGGCTGAGCTCGACACGCTCATGGGCAATGCCGAACCGACGAAGCGTGGGCCGGGCCGTCCGAAGAAGGCTGATGGCGACCGTCCGTAGCATCGGCGAGCGTGCGCTGCGCGAGATTGGCGTCATCGGGTTGCAAGACTCGATGGGTGCGGATGCGTCTGGGACGGTGCTGGAGACCTTTCAGTCCCAGCTCGATTCGTGGCAGGCCGAGTCGCTCACGCTGTTCAATTTCACGCGCACGGTCTACACGCTCACGTCAGGCGTCTCAACGCGAACAATTGGCCCCACGGGTCAGATCGTCGTGCAGGCCAATCCTGTCGTGCTCAACGGCATCAACTACCTCGTGCCTGGGTCAAGTCCATCGGTCGAAACACCGATGGGCCGCATGATGGAGGACGAGTATCAGAGCCTCAGCATTAAGCAGTTGTCCAACTCGCTGCCGACGCAGTGGTTCTTCAATCCCGGCGCGGTGAATGGGACGCTGACGTTCTGGCCCGTCGTGAATCAGAGCGTGGACATCGCCATCTACACCTACTTCGGAGTGGGTGTGCCAGCAGCACTGGCTGATGTGGTCGAAGGCCCTCCCGGCTATGCCGAAGCCTTCATGTATCAACTGGCGCTGAGGCTCTGCACGCCGTTCCTAAGACAGCCACCGGCGCTCACGGTCAAACTGGCGGCAGAGTCACTGGCTCGTCTCAAGCGGACGAATGTGAACCCGCCGATTCTCGGCGTCGATCAGGCGCTCATCCCCACGTTTGGCTCAGGCTACAACGTGCTCAATGACCAGACGTCTTCCCCGAGTCACCGATAACCATGCCTAGCAACGTCATCGGCTCTTACAACCTCTTCGTCGCCATCACCAAATCGGACACGGTGAACATCGTCGTGCCGTTCCCGAAGAAACCCGCCGTGACTGATGCGATCTACGTCGGTGCCTCAGGCGACATCGCGGCGGTGATGGAGAATGGCACGGCGGTAACCTTAGCCTCGGCCATCGCGGGCACCATCATCCCGATTGCCGTGAAGCGTGTGAACAGCACGCTCACGACGGCCGACAATCTCGTCGCGCTCTACAGCGTTTAAAGGCGGATCCTGTGTCTTCAGCCTACGTCAAATACGAGTGCTTCTCGGGCACGCTCACGAACAAGATCGTGGACCTGCTCGGCACGGCCGGATCGACTGCCGACACGCTCAAGGTGGCGCTGACGAACACGGCGCCGAACGTGGCGACGAACACTGTCCTCGCGGACATCACCGAGATTACCGCGCATAACGGTTACTCGGCGGGCGGGGCCTCAGCGGCGAACGTGGGCACCCGGTCAGGCGGCACCACGACCGTCGTCGGCACGGACATCGTCTTCACGGCGTCCGGCGGCACGATTGGGCCGCTGCAATACGCAGTGCTCTACGATTCCACCGTGTCAGGCGGTCCCCTCATCGCCTACTGGGATTACGGGTCGTCCATCACCCTCAATGACGGCGACACGCTGACGGTGGACTTCGGGGCCAGCTTGTTCACGGTCGCCTAGCAGGCGATCCGATGGCGTATGCCTTCAAGCGCACCTGCACCGTAGACCATACCCAGTGCGGGAGCACGGACTCAACAGACTTCCCGGTCTCGGTGGTCTTCACCGATACCACGATGAAACTCGTCGGATCGGGTGGTCACATCAACCACACCGTCTCGTCGCACGGACAGACGGTCCCGGCTGACCTCGCGTTCTTCTCCGACAGCGGACTCACGACACTCCTGAAGTTTGAGATCGAGTCCTACAACGCCACGGCTGGCACCATCGTCGCGTGGGTGAAGATTCCCACGCTCTCACACACGTCAGACACCGTGTTCTACATGGGCTATGACGATGCGGGCGTGACGACGTTCCAAGGCGATGTGAATGGCACGTGGAATTCGGCCTTCAAGGGCGTCTATCACCTACCTGATGGCACGACGCTGGCCACGCTGGATTCGACGGTCAATGCGGCCGATGCCACGAATCACAACGCGACCCCTGCGGACGTCGGACGGCTCGATGGCGGGGCCTTCTTCACCGCCGCCAGTTCTCAATATCTCTCGACCACGGCCGCCTTCGCTGGGGTCACGGCGCTGACGGTAAGCATCTGGCTTGAGGCACCTGACAATTCTGGATCGTTACAGGGCATTGTCAGTAAGGGCACGAGCGGCGTGCTGGATTTCGTTATCGCGAAGGGGCAGTCAGGAGATTTTCAGAAAGCCGTCGTCTACATGCAGAACTCGATTGGCGGAAACACGGGCAACCTCGTGACGACCGCCACCGTGTTCGAGTTCGGCGGCACGACGTGGCATCACTTTGTCGTCACGTGGGACGGCACGACCGTCCGCACTTATGTGGATTCGGCCGCCGATGTCACCGGATCGCTCTCGGGCACACTCAACAACAGCGATACCGTCCTCGCCATCGGTGCGTATTCGTCCGTGAACAATTTCTTCGAAGGCATCCTTGACGAAGTCAGGATCTCTAACGTCGCTCGGTCGGTCGATTGGATCACGGCGGATTTCAACAGCCAGAAGGTCAGTTCCACCTTCTTAGCGGTCGGGGCGGAAACACCCGTCAGCGGCACGGCCTATACCCTGACCGCTGATGTCGGGTCGTATGCGGTCACGGGCACATCGGCCACGATCACTGTTGGTCGAAGGCTCACGGCGAATGTCGGCAGTTATACTGTCACCGGCACGGCGGCGACACTCACGAAGAATACCGGGCCTATGAATTACACGCTCACGGCGGCTTCTGGCTCCTATGTCATCACGGGCACGGACGCCAATCTGATCCATCGCACTCCGCCGTCTCCAGGCACGTTTCCGCAATCGGTCAACGTCGCCATCATGGGGCTCGGCTAATGCCCATCGGTCAAGCCGAACGGCTGCCCAATTTCGTTGGCGGCTCCTACCAAGGGGCCGTGAGCATGATTGACGTGGAGTATGCCGTCAATCTGTATCCGCAGTTCGGCATCAAGGGCGCGAACGTCAAGAATGCGCTCCTGCCACGGCCGGGGCTGTCGCTCTTTGCCTGGTTGCCTCAGGCTCCAGTCCGAGGCATCTTCTGGCAGGACGGGCGCGGCTTTGCGGTGTCTGGCAGCTTGTTCTGCGAGTTCTTCCAATCAGGCGATTTCACCGTATGGGGCACAGTCGCGGCGGATTCGAACAATGCGACCATCTGCTCGAACGGCAACGATGGCTTGCAGGTGTTCATCGTCTCAGGCGGCCACGGCTACATCTTCGCCCTTGATACGAACACGCTGACGGACATCACGACCTCGGACCTGTTCCCGGCTCCTGCGCTTGGCGGGGCGTTTCTGCAAGGCTACTTCCTCGCATGGCAGGCCGGGTCGAATCTGCTCGCGTTCTCAGCTCCGCTTGATGGAACCGATTGGACGTTAGCAGATGGGGCCGGGCAGGCGCGCACGACGCTCAACTCCGACAACATCTCCAACTGCATCGCTCAAGGCGGCTATCTGGTCGTCATGGGCACGAAGAATACGGAGTTCTGGCAGAACACCGGCGCGGCGGACATCGCCTTTGCGCCTGTGCCGTCAGCGGTTCCCGCATGGGGCCTAGATGCGCCGTTTACGCTTGTGGGGCTTGACAATGCCATCTACGGCGTCGGTATCAACGAGGACGGTGCGCGGCATGTGATTCGGATTAACGGCTATCAGGTGAATGTCATCTCGACGCCAGCGATTTCTCGGCTGCTGTCGACCGTGCAGTCGTTCACCAATGCCACGGCCCTTGGCTACGCTCTCGATGGCCATCCCTTCTATGGGCTGAATGTGCCGAATATCGCGACACCTGACCATGGGACGACGAGCCTGTATTACGACAACTCCACCGATATCTGGCACGAGCGAGGCATCTGGGATTCGACCGCGATGCAGTTCTTCTTGGACTTGCCACGGGTCCACTGCTACGGCTTCGGGCAGCATTTGCTTGGCGACCGGCAATCAGGCGCGGTCTACTCCTACGTCGTCGGACAGAATCACGATGATGTGGTGATTGCGAACCTCGCATGAGTGCGTCCTTCTCTCCCGGCGTCATCATTGTTCCCAATGAGGTCTTCACGGCCGATGGGGCGACGATCAGCGCCGCTGATGGGTCGTTCCTCTTCGGGGGAATTACGCTGGGTGACGGCGAGTGCGGATCAGTCCTGTCGAATGGCGTCTTCTGCGTCGGAGATACGACGGGCAGCGGCACGCACATCACGTCTATTCCTATCTACAACCCGTCGCTGTCCGTGCGCGGCACGGCCATTCCATTCACACCGTCAGGATTCTGGCAGAAGCGGTGCGGCGTGACGTCCGATGACGTCTCGACGTTCTACGCCAGCAGCAACGATGCGACGTTCACGGCCTTGGTGCGGTCGTTCTCAGATACCGGCACGACTGGAGGCACCACGTGGCACCTGGACTCCGGCGGTGGCGGCGGACCTGTGAGTCTGGCGCTGTCCGAGGACGGCTCACAGTTCTTCTATGCGAAATACGCTTCTGATGCGGCTCCGATCAAGAAATGGAACCTCGGATCGGACACCACCGGAGGCACGCTCGTGGCGGGTGTCGCGGGCACCAGTTTCGGGCAGGATTTGCTCCGTTTACCGGGCACGAATCACCTCATTGTCATTGCGACAACGGCGGGTCCAGTCTTCACTGTCCGGAAATATGACGGCACGAGCGGCACGCTGTTGATGTCGTATGCGTTAACGGGTGTCACGCACGAAGCCAGCCCGCAACGGCTGAGCATCGATCTCGGATCGGACGGCAGCTTCTGGGTCAGAACGTTTAACGACATCAGTAGCGCAACCACCAAGTTCTGGCAGTTCAATAGTTCAACCGGATCGCTCACAGCATCGTTCACGATCAACACTAGTTCGAATGTTGGGTCAGGCAAGGTGCCGTTTTCATGCCCGTTCTTTGCATGGTCATTAGGGAGCGGGTCTCCTACGCCAACATTTGTCGGCACCGAACAGACCCTCGAACTCGTGCGCGTGCGGCAAGTCGGCCTCCCCGCGCTTCCCGGCAACGTCTCACAGTTCATCGGCCGTGCGGAAGTCCAGATGCAGCCGGGACTGGGGGTGCCCGCTGATCCAACCGTCGCCCCGACTATCAGCATGGCGTGGAGCGGCGATAACGCGGTGACGTTCGGACAGGAAAAGGCGCTGTCACTCGGCAGGACCGGCGCGTATTACACCCGGGCATATCAGCACACTGTGGGATCAAAGCGGCAACCAGCCGTGCGCGTCAGTTGCTCAGATGATGTGACATTCGTCCCCACGGATCTCTTTGTTACGCGCGAAGAAGGCACGGGCTGATGGCGACGAATCCTAAAGCCCCGAACTATGTTCCGGACCAGCAGCGGCAGCCGGTGGTTGATAAAAACAGGCTGTGGGAGCGCGTGTGGTTCGACTGGCTGCGCAAGATTCTAGAAGTGGCGCAGACGGCCGTCACGTCGATTGGCGATCTGACACTCAATCGGCTGGTCGTAGGCGCTGGCACCAGCAGCATCAAGGTCATTTCGTCACTAGACGGGGAAGTGCCGATTGGGGCGGCTGATGGCACGGTGCAGGCCGAGACGCTGACGCAAGGCGCTGGCGTCACCATCACCAACGGTCCACACAGCATAACGATCGCTGCGAGTGCTGGCGGCATTGGTGGCGCTGATAAGGACGTTCAGTTTAACGACGGCGGGGTCTTTGGAGGTGATTCGAAATTCACCTTTGATAAAGGTGTCGGACAAGTCGCCATTACGGCCGACGTCGCTGCCAGCCAGCTCGTGGTGCAGAACGCCACGCCCAACACCGGCGTATTAGGGGTCAACCCACGCACAGTCACGTATGAAGACATCACTCTTGGCGCGAAGCTGAACACGTCATCGGACTACATCCCCAGTGGCACGGCATTTTCATATCTGTGGCGAGATACGAACACAACAGGATTAGAAATTGACGACCATTTGACGCCGGGTGTGGCCGCGCCATTCTCATCTGGCGTTGGGATTGGCATCGGCGGCACACAAGCGACCGATCCCGCTTCGTTGGAGGCTTACGCGTATGGCCTTGCAACGGGCGCAATCCCCGGTGTGACGATCCTGTCCCAGCGGAATGCCAGCGGATCTGGTGCGGCTGGCACGATTGGCGGCCAACTCCTTGACGGCCGCTACTTCGTCATCTGGGTCGATGCGACCGGAGCTCCACGCTACAACGTCGGTGCAACACTCGCGGCGATTCGTCCCACGGAAAGCGGATCGGTCTCTGATACGAGCGGCACACTCTTCGGGTCTGGTGGTGGCACCACCACACAAATCATTAATCAGCTCTTCACTCGGCGCGGTGAAGAGGGACGCAGCGGCATCCCAGGATTGCCCGGACCTCCCGGCGCAACAGGGGCAACTGGTGCCACAGGTCCCATAGGCCAACCTGGACCCATCGTGGGCCGTCGTTCGGATGATGGTCGGAACGGTATCCCAGGTCTGCCCGGTGCGCAGGGCGCAGATGGCGCGACTGGGGCGACAGGGCCAGCTGGCACGCCCGGTCCCATCATCAGCCGCCGCAGCGACGATGGCAGGAACGGCACGCCGGGATTGCAAGGGCCTCAAGGTGCGACCGGCGCGACCGGAGCAACCGGGCCAGCAGGGACTGGCGGCAACGTCTTACTCGCAACCGTGACGGCCTCAAATCAAGCGTCGGTGGAGTTCACGGCATTCTCTAGCACCTACGATAATTACCTGATCACGTTCTTTGGGCATCTGCCGATCACGAACGCCGCGAGTCTTGAAATCACGATCTCGGATGCCGGCGGGTATTTCTCTAGCAACTACCAGTGGCAAGAGATCGTCTCGATTTCAAGTGGCAGCCCGGCCGGTGGCGGCACGGGCGCGGGCACGGGGTCGAGCATTGAAGTGTTCACCAGTTGCAGCAACGCCAACGCGCAATCGGGGTTCATCTACGTCTTCGGCGTGAATCAGACCTCCGGTTACATCATGCTTCGCGGCGATGTGGTGGGTTATAACAACACGAACGCACATGTCATCAGCACCATGACCGGCGTTCACGCCTTAACGCAAGCGGCGACGAAGCTGAAGTTCACGGAAACATCAGGGAACGTGTCGGCGGGCACGTTTCGACTCTACGGCATCCCGCAATAGGAGAGACGAACCATGGCTGCGCCGACGATTCGACTGGCCGGACCCGCATATCTAGCGGCCTCCGCGACGAACATCTACACTCCTCCCACGTCCTCGCAGGTCACACTGCGGACTTACATCACGCAACTCCACTTCGCGAACGTGACTAGCGGCGCCGTGACGTGGACGCTCTACATCGGCGCGACGGGCGGCACGACTGGCGGCACGGAAATAGGCAAGGGTGTGTCCATCCCGGCCAACTCCAACAGCGACATCTACTTCGGTGATGGCATTGAAATGGCCACCACGGACTTCCTCGACGGCCTCGCCAGCGCTGGAAGTTCGATTACGATTACCGTTCTTGGCTATGTGCAGGCCGTCTAGGACATGACCCCTGCCGAATACTGGACGCGCTGGGCGGTCGCTGGCGTGCTGTTTCTCGGCGCGTTATGGGTCGTGATTTACACCTCCGTGCGGGCGGCGCTTAAATGACGACGCGCATTCTTTCGGTCGATGAATGGTCACTGCTCGATGGCACTGAGCTCGGCTCCGTGCTGCCGCTCCTCACGACCTGCGCCCATCGGGTGAAGGTCATTGCCGTGTTCGATGATGACGGCGAGCTCTCAGGCTCGTGGGCCGGCTTGCTGATGGCCCATGCCGAGGGTGTGAACGTGTCAGAAAAACATCGCGGCAAGTCTGGTGTGCAGCGGGCGCTTCTGAGAGCCATGAAGGCGGTTCTCGCTGAGTGGGGCGTCACCTCAGCGATTACCGGATCGAGCGATTCAGCGGTAACATCTCTCCTGACCAAAAAGGGTCGGGCGGTGAAGTTGCCGGATACTTACGTCTTGGAGTTGTAACTTATGCCTGCGGCAGCGTTTATCGTCCCAGCCGTCGCGTCAGTCGCGTCCTCGATCATCGGGTCGCATGCGGCCAAGTCGGCGGCCAGTCAGCAGCAGCAGGCGGGCACGCAGGCGGCGAACACGTTTCAGCCCTATCAGCAGGGCGGAAATGCGGCGTTTGACAAGGCGCTCGGCATGTATGGGATTGCGCCAACGGCCAGTCCGACACCTCCGCAGCCCGCGCCGAATCCGGCGATGCCGCCGTCGATTCAGGCACCACGGCAAGCGGCTGGTATGACTTCAACGCCTCCACCGCCTCCCACGCCTCCGTTGGTGATGGACGGTGGCGGTTCGACCCTTGGCAGCTACGGTGTGCGCGGAGGGTCCAGCTATGGCGGATAGCGGCTTTCAGGCAGACCCGAACGCGAATCCCACTGATCCGGCTTACGTCGCCAAGTTCGTGCAGTATCTGGCCTCTCAGCCCGGTGCTGATCCGACACTCGCCTCAGACCCGAACTACTGGATTGGCAAGATTACCGAAACAGGCGGTGTGACCAGTAGTGTAGCGGGCAAGGCTCCGGGTGAAGGCGACAACATCGGCTACTGGACGGGCCGGTCGAAGCAAGGCGCTGGTGATACTGGCGGAGGAGGCGGCGGTCAGGGCGGTGCAGGCGGGTTTCAGTATTCGCCGTCGCAGTTTGTGTCTGGTCCCTTTGGCCAGTATGCGCTGAAAGAAGCGCAGAACGCCGTCAACTCGAATCTGTTTTCCAAGGGTCTCGGACTCTCGACCGGCGCTGGGAAGGACTTGGCGAATGCGACCTACGGCGCGCTCGGCCAACTCATCCCGCAAGATTACGCGATGCAGTCTGGTCAGTTTCAGCAGAACTTCGGCAATCTGAATACGCTGGCTGGCTACGGCATGAACGCGACGAATGCGGCGGCTGGTTACAACACTGGAGCGGCTGCGGCTGGCGCGGCTGGCACCGTTGGCAGCGCGAACGCCATCAACCAAGGCATTAACAACGTCGGCAGCACGCTCGGTAATTACGCCTTGTATAAGTCGGTCAATCCGAGCGGGGCGACGGCGAACAAAGTGAATTATGCGAACAACGCGACGGCTCTGAACACCGGAGGGTCGTTCTAGCCGTGGCCTTGGACCCTCAGCTCGCGCTCGACGTTAAGGTTCCAACAGTCTCGAATCCCATCGAGACAATGACGCAGCTTGAGAGCGTCAAGGCACTCCGTGACCAGCGTGAAGCCCTCGCCGAACAGCGTCAGCAGACCGCGCGAAAACTGATTCAAGACGCGCAGGACAAAGCCGCGCTCAACGCCGCCGTGCAGGCCGCGAACGGCAATCCTGTAGAAGCCTCAAAGTCACTGCGAGCCAGCGGGCGTGCCACGGTGGCCGATCAACTTGATGCCATCACAGCCAAGAACCAGCAGGCGCAGGAACAGGCGGTTGAGACGCACCTGAAGAATCAGGGCATGGCGAATGACCATGCGCTGTCGATGCTGCAGACGGCGACACCGGAGAACTGGCCGATTGTGCGCGGCGCTGTCATCGGAATGGCCGGAGCGGTCGATCCGAACTCTTCGCAGACGTTTGATCAACTGCTGCCGAAACAGTTCGATCAGAACACCGTCGATGCGGTGATCAAGGGCGGGCAGTCACACAAGGAATACGTCGATTCCAATCTGAACGCGCTGAAGGAACTGCAAAGCGGCAACATGCAGCAAGGCATTGCACTCGCGCTGTCGAAGGCCCCAGATCAGACGCAAGGCGACATGCTCGGCAAGAAGGATGTATTGGCCTCGATTGCCAGCATGTATCACCTGACGCCTGAGGCGATGCTGCCATGGGCGCAGCTCGTCGCGTCTGGCGCGCATGGCGATGACTTCCTGAAGGCGACGGTGCCTGAAGCGAAGAAGGAAGAACTGTCGGCAGCGGCGGCCAAAGAAGCTGAAGCATCGAAGGATCGGGCCGCGCAACTCAAGATTGCCCAGCAGAATGCCGACGCCAATACGTTCAGGGCGCACAATCCGGCGTCGGCCATGACGACTCCGGTTGATCCTGAAGTGGTCGCTGGTTACGTGCGTCAAGTCAAGAATGGTTCGCTGCCGCTTCAGAACATCCCCGCGCATGCGAAGGATGCGGTGATGAAGTCGCTTGAAGCCTCGGGCGAAAACATCACGCAGTTGACCTCGCAAGGCAAACAGATGAAGGAAACGGCAACCACACTGTTGCCGATGATCGATAAGGTCGAATCACTGGCGAAGCAACTTGACCAACAGGGTTTGATGGGCACGCTCGGCGGCCGTGCTCGGAACATCGCCGGTGTCGAGTCGGCGGCTGCTGACATTCAGGGCCTGAAGCCTGAACAGCGCAAGTTGATTGGCGAGTTCGCCAGCGCAGGCGGCTTACTCATCACTGGCATCGCTCGCGCTCATGGCGGCGCACGCGCTGGCGGGTCACCTCAGATGATCGAGCATTTGTCGAAGCTGATGGATGCCAAGGACAAGGACATCAACACGTTCTTGGGCAACCTTCAGGGCGAGCGCGACTTCATGAATGCCTATGCCAACATGGGGCCGTCTAGTAACACGTCCTCGCAGGCTCCGGCTGATTACCGCATGGTGAACGGCAAACTGGTCAAAGTGGGAGGCAGCTAATGCCATACCCACAGCAGCCCATCCGCGTCGATGTGCCCGGTATGGGCATTGTGGAGTTCCCGGCCGGGACGGCTCCTGATCAGATGGAGAAGTCCATCAATGAAGCCCTTGGACATGCGAATACGGCTTCCACGCAGGCGGCCAGTCCCAGGCCACAGCGGAGCTTTCTTGACAGCGCCCTAGACATCGCCGATGCGCTCCACAAGGGTGGCGCGATTGGCATTCCTGACAGGGACAGCATTAATCGTTTGGCCAGGTGGTTGCCCACGGCTGAAGGCACGGCGCTTGGCGCGATTGGCACGGCGGCCGGTGGGCCGATTGTCGGGGCTGGCGCGGCGGCGCTCGGTGGCGCGGCTGGCGAAGGCCAGCGCCAACTCATGAATGATGCGACTGGTGTCCAGACGACCTCAGATCCGACGCAGGCAAGCCAGCGCATGCTCGATGCGGCTAAGGCTCAAGGCGGCTCGGAACTCATCGGCAGCGGCCTTGTCGCGCCTGGTATGGCCCGCGCCGGCGAAGCCTTGATGCAGTCGGCGGTCAAGCCGGGAATTAAGGCGACTTCGCGTGCGCTCATCAAGGGCACCGAGTTGCCGATTGTTGGCACCCTCCTAAAGGAAGGCATCAACGTCACGCAGGGCGGCATCGACAAGCTGACGGGCATCATTCAGATGTCCAACAAGGCGATCAAGGATGCCCTTGATGCGCTCCCGGCTGGTTCTTCCGTCGATGCGGACAAGGTGGCCAGTCGTATTGATGACCTGATCACTCACGCCAAGGATCAGGGCAACCCAGAGACGGATATCAAGGCGCTGCAAGCGGTCAAGGATGAGTTCTTGCGCAATCATGGCCAGTCGCCATCAGGTCTGTTCAAGAACGGTCCCATCCCAACGGCCAAGGCTCAAGACATTAAGCAGGCGACCTACCAGCAGATTGGCGATACGCCATATCAAGCGGTCGCCACGGGCAATATTCCGGCCGCTCGGATTCAAGGCCAGCAGGCGCTCGCGCGTGGACTGAAGGAAGACATCGCCGCTGAAGCGCAGAAACAGGGCACGAACATCAACATCCCGAATGCTCGTGAAGGCGCAGCCATCAAAGCGCGTGATGCCGTGGCGCAGCAGGTCGCACGTGCTGGCAATCGTGATCCGGTGGGATTGGCGTGGCTTGCTGAGAACCCAGTCGCGGCTGGGCTCTACCTGATGGAGCGTTCTCCAGCGGTGAAGTCTCTGATTGCTCGCGGCCTCTATAAGCCTGCGGCTGTCATTGCCGGTGTGCCGGTGAATGTCATGACGACCATCATCCACGGCATCGCTGGCCTTCCAGACAACTCAGGAGCAGAGAAGTAATGGCTGTCCCGCTTGAACTCATGCCGTGGACGATTCCCCAGTTCCTCACGGCCACGCCGAGTCCGTATGAAGGCTACTTCCTGGTGTTCTACGCGGCTGGCACCTCGACGCCGCAGTCGGTGTTCTCGGACCAGCTCGGCAACACGTCGCTGGGCTCACAGGTCATCTTGGATGCGACGGGGTATCCGTCTGATGGCGTGAATCCGGTGTCGGTGTATCTGTCGGCTACCGGCTACAAGGTGAAGCTCTGCCCGCCGCTACCGAACAACCCCGCCGCGCCTGATACCGCGAATCCAGTGCGCTCGGTCGATAACGTCGAGAATGTTGGGCAGACGTTTATCTCCACGCTCGGAACATTCGCGAATCAGGGCCAGCGGTCGATCGCCAACGGCGGCACGATTACGTCGTCCGACAACACGGTCACGTTTCTCGGCTCGGGCTCATCTGGCGTCCTGAACATCCAAGACGTGACCACGCGCACGCAGGATTTAACCGTGATGCTGACAGGCACCACCGATTGCGTGTTGACACCTCACGCTGGGCAGACCATCAATGGCCAGAGTTCGTGGACGGTGACACACGGAACTTCACCAAAATCGGCTTCAGTTGTGTTACGCCCCGATGCTGCCAATGGGGGCTACCTGTTGATCGCTGGCGCGTATCTCACGTAAAGGATTCGACCATGCAGCTACCCCCGATTACGATTGACCCGCAGCGGTTGAGCGCCTTGAACGCGAAGGAACTGGCGGAGTTCCACAAGCATCTGCATCATCTACCGCAGGTGCTCAACAAGGCGCTTGAACTTGTGAACCTGCATCTACTGGAGCGTGAGCGGAAGATCGGCACGGATGATGTCATCGTGACCTGTGAGCTGTGTTGCGGGCCTGATGCGGACCAGTTCTTTCAGGATGCGTATGGCCCCGTCTGGCAGGCGGCGAAATACTTCACCTGCGGCATCTTTGGCCTCGATTGTTCGTGCGGCGGCGGCAGTTAAGCCGCAGTAAGATACGCCCGTGACCCCCAGCCATGGACGCACAGTGGATCATCGACTCGCTCAAACTCTACGGTCTCCCCGGCCTGCTGATCTTCGGGTTCCTGAAGGGTTGGGTCGTGGCGCAACCGACATACCAGAGGGAAGTGGCGAGGGCCGACGCTTACGAGGCGCTGGCCAAATCGGCACTGTCCTTGAATTCGCAAATGGCGCGAATCGTGAACCAACCGCAGCCATGATTCCCATCCCGACTGGCATCTCGTTCCGCCTGCGGTCGCTGGAATCGCTGTGGGACGCATGGGCGGCGAAGCTCAACCCTCGGTATCGCGAGAGCATGGACCGGCTCCCTGCCCTTCGCGCTGAACTCGATCGGCGCGTCACCGAATGTCGCGCGCTCCTCGACTCGCTGCCACGCTAGCCGTCTGCACGCTCGGCTGTGTGCTGCTCGCGGGCATGACGCATGCGGCGCTCTTTGCCTATGCCCATGGGGAGCGGCCGCCCCTCTTTGCCCTCCAGAACCTCTCAGGCGGCCTCTGGTTCACGCTGGGCCTCCTCGGGCCGGTCAGCCTCCACGAAGCCGCCCATCTCGTGTCCTACCGCCACTACGGGGTCCGCTGGAGCGGTCCCTACGCGATCCCGCTACCCCTCTTCATCACTGGCACCGCTGGAGCGTTTATCCGGCTCGAGAGTCCCTACCCTTCCCGGGAGTCCATGATCGTCTCTGGCGCGGCTGGCCCCTTGGCTGGGTTTCTTGGGGTGCTCCCAGCCGCATGGTTCGGGCTGAAGTGGTCGCTACCAATTTCGGCCTTGATTAGCGGCACCAGGCTCAAGCGGTTCGGGATGCCGCATCTGATGTCCTGGTGGGCGCATGGGAGTGTCGTGCTGCATCCGCTCGGCGCGGGAGCATGGATTGCCTGTTTGTTGTGTTTCGTGAATTTGCTGCCCTGTGAGCATTTTGACGGCGGCACGATCCTGCATGGGCTGCATGCCAAGACGGCGCGGGTCGTCTCCGTGCTGATGCTGGGGCTGTCGTTCTTCTTAGCGGCTTACTCGCTGACGTGGGGCCTCGTGCTCGCGGTGCAGGTGCTCGTGCTCATCTTCGCGGGCTGGCAGCAGCATCCGACGCATAATGAGGAGCTTCCAACGGGTATCTGGACGGTTCCGGCCTTGGCGCTCCTCGCGCTCTGGGCCACGTGGGCGACCATTTAGGAGGGTGACATGGTGTTATCAGTGAGTCTCTTGCTGTTACTCGCGGCGTTCGGCACTACGATTGCCTCAGCGATTGGGAAGTGTCCGCTGTGGGTGCCCGTGCTACTGGTTGTGATTGACCTGATGCTCGTGGCGCTCCCCTTGCGCTGAGTGCGGGAAGAACTCCCCCGCCTTCCAGCGGGTGAAGTCGAAGCGGTCCATCGTCACGTAGGCTTCGCCGTAGCCGCGTTTCCAGAGGCGCAAGGCCCGTTCTATGAGCCATGCTGGTGAGGCCGTGCGGGTCTCCTGCCAGTTCAGGTAATCCGCGAAGTTCACGGCGTAGGGCTGGCTAGACGACCGGGAAGCCATTGTCTTTTAGCCACTGGCGATTTTTGTCGATCTGCGTCTGCATCGCCGCGTTCACTTCCGCCACGGACTTGCCGCGAAACAAGGCTATGAGCTGTTCCGCCAAGGTGATGGCAAAGGCCAGTTCCTGTCCGGTGAGATTGAGATCAGGCATCAACGCTGCTCCTGTGTGAAGTTTCGCCAAGTCCGGATGCATCAGAGCGCATCCACCGCAGCCGTCACCGCCGCCAAGGCCACCTTCAGCCGCACGCCGGCATTGGGATGCTTCGCCGTGATGTCCGCTGAGGCCGCCGCCCAACCTGTTTTGACCGCCGCCTGCCAGCCGTTCTGTGACGCCTGAATGGTTTGCAGAATCTGGGTCGTCGCTGTCAGCACCGCGCCACAATCGGCCGTGCTGAGCAGCGGCTGCCCGTTCGAGTCCATCGTCTGATTCGCGGCGATGGCCCCGTTCGAGAGCGCGAGCAACGCATCCACGGTCGCTTCCTTGGCTCCGCAGCCCGCCAGGATCAGCGCCAAGCCCATCACGACCGACAGCCGCACCGCGTAGCGTTTCACCATGTCAGATCCTCCCGAAACTAGATTGCCGCCGATGTTGGGGTTGGCCGACAGCGGAGTCCGCCGAATGTCCTCACCCTACCAACTCGCCCGAGTCGGCTTCAAAGTGAGGGGTTCCCCAGTCGGAGATCCCGCTTCGACCCATCGACGGCAAAGTTACGCTTGCCGACACGCCAGCGCATGTTCTTCCATCCGCAGCGTGACCAACTCACTCGCGTCCTCCCCGAAGGCTTTCGCGCTGAACCCGCAGGAACAGAGCGCCCATGATACGCCTTCCTCGTGCTGGCGTGTCAGCGTGCCCTTCTCAACCACAATCACCCGCGGCCGGTAGGACTCGCAGCCGTCATCCTGCATGGTGTAGACGCCGCCATCGAGCCAGCAGATGCCATTCAACGAAGACTTGCGGCGCCAGTTCCAGCAGTCACGGCATTGAGCGCTCACTTCAGCAGCTCGGCAATCTCATGCGCGGTTTCTGGCCGGATGCGCGTTGACTCGACTTCGCCATCTCGCCAGCGAATTTCGATGCTTACTGAATTGTCGTGAATCTGGTCACGCTTCAGCAGCCGAAGGAGTGTCGCTGACTGGGCAATCGTGAGTTGTCGCGCATCGATGATCCCGAGGGTAGAATCACCCGAGTGGCCACGGGTCACGCTCCCTAACCGCGTGCCTGTGGCTGCGAGGGGCACGTTTTCAGCCGTGCCCCGCCTTTCGTCTGCGGTATCCTGTGGATCAGTCACGTCCGACTCCTTCACGAGTCACGCGATGAGGGGCCGGCATCACGCACCATACGTGAGCCGGTCCCGATTATCTTACACCAGCGTCGGCGTGCCGTCAGGCAGCCAGCACCCATTGCCGAAGCCATTTACTGGGCATCCACCAGGCGAGCACAGCATCAGATAGCCGTGCATCGCGGCTTCCGCCTCGGTGGGATGCGCATTGTCAAACTGTTCGGCCGCATCCGCTTCCCAGTAGACGAACTTGAACGTGCCATCCGCGAACGTGTCCTGATTCTGCGTATCCGCCGCTCGCGCTTGCCGTTCGCCCATCGACCAGACGAGTGAGCCATCGGGATTTACGTAGGGATTGCCTTGGTAGAGGATGCCGGTCAAGATGCCGCGCATCGAATCCCACCACTGAAAGCGGTTCCCGCCATCTGCGAACCACGACGTGTATTCGATATCGAAGTGCGTCCAGACATCGATGCCTGCAGGCACCGCGATAGCTGCCAGCCCTTGATAGATGGCGAATGTCGAATCGCCCGGCACGTTCCAACCGTCCCATTCCCAGCCGGGCGTGATGATGTCCACGCAACCGGCCGACACGAGCGTCTGGAGCACGGGCGCCGTGACCTGTCCCCACCAGCCGGCCCACGTTTCGTCATGCGGGTCGAAGTCCTTGGACCCCATGAACACGTGGACGTAGAAGCCCCATGCCTTCACCAGCCGACAGGTGGCGATGAACTGGTCCAAGGACTGTCCGTAGGACCGGCTGTCAGGCCATGAGAGCGAGAAATGGGTGTAGCCGCGCTCGGCATGCGCCGTGAGGATTTGCGTTTGCCACGCGGGCTCGTAGCGGTCGAGGAACCACGTCAGGACGCGCTCCGGCTGCTGTGACGACCCTCCCGGCACCCATGGCAGTCCGGGAATCGTCACGGACCATGCGTTACCACGCCAGAACCGCTTGTCCCAGCCGGATGGGAGGGCTCGCTGGTTATTCGGCCAGTTCGTATGCGGGTCGCCGGACAGGTCAAACGGCGGTAGCTGGCCTTGGTTCTTGGGCTTCGGGCGCGGGACGGCCGATTGACGCCGCTGCCCTTGGGCGAAGAGTTGCGCCGGCATGGCTAGGCCGAAGGCGTGGCGGCGTGCGGAAACGCGGTGAACAGGAACGACGGGCCGTCTGAGCCGTCCGGGTGAA
>Ga0247686_1000073_pt1 | contig 19449 bp, 17 predicted proteins | sample CNK27_metaG_FD_182717 | JGI IMG/M metagenome (GOLD analysis project Ga0247686, IMG submission 182717) | Soil microbial communities from Purdue University Martell Research Forest, Indiana, United States - CNK27 | ecosystem: Environmental > Terrestrial > Soil > Temperate forest > Bulk soil...
TCCGATCTAACTGCAAGCGCCGGGCGCCATTTGCCGCCCGCATCGAACAGAAGCAATATCACGAGGAGGATCGTCGCCATCTGGGCAACAAAGCCCGCCAGCCTGGCCATGATGAGTAACCAAGCGAGCCGGACCATCAGCAGACTCCCGAGAGATCGGAAGAAGGATCGAACGAGCTTGCCGAGCGTCGGCTTCGTGTGGGAGGGCAGATCCTTTTTGAGGTCGTCGATGACATCGCCGCGAGGACGCACCATCGGCATGTTGTCGGCGAACAGCGTCAGATCGGGATAGTTGCGGATCGATTCGGCTGGATTCTTGAGCGACCAGATGAAGTACGCCCGATAATCGGGCTCATCGAGATACGGATTTCCCGACGCGAGCACCGCGCGCCGTGACGCCGTCGCCAGCATTGCTTCGGAGATGACAAAGACCGGTACAGGCCCGTTCATGTAGATGCTGCGTCGTACATTTGTTCCCATCGACGCAAGTTCGTCAACGTCGACCTCCGTAACCGTCGCGCGACGACCAACGGCGTTTCGGATCTCGCGCGCGATCCGGCGGTCGGACTTCTGAGATGTGCCGATGACCGCGACTGTGATCGACGGACGCGACGGGCGGCGCTCCGTGTTCGCGGTTCGCAACATGACGTTCCACCAGGTTCTCAGCGACATCGCGGCATTATCGGGCAGCTTGGCCGCATAGCGAAACGATGCCGCTTCCACACGGTCGGAGGAGCATTGGGGTCGTACCTCCTGTTCGCTCTGGCGCACTCCACTCGCTCCGCATCGGTATGTCAAGTAAACTATTGATGGTGAGATTCTTCTGAGACTATCACCACGTCAGTCGACCCGGCCGACGGAGCGTTTGACCTCCGGGTGCAACGTTGTTCCCGCCTGGCGACGAAGCGGGCACGACATGAGGGAAAAAGACTACGATCGCAATAACGGCGATCTGTATATATCTGATGTTCGATAATGCCCGAAGGTGACCCTATGACACTGATCCGTTGTATTCTCCTGGTTCTCGCCTTCGCCGCACTCTTTCCGGTTGCGTCCTGCGGCCGAAGATCTCCGACTGAGCCGATTCCCGCGACACTGATGACGAAGGGACATTGGGCAAGCGACGCGATGTGCCTCGACGTAAGCGATTCGACGGTCTCGATCGGCGCCGGATGTGGCCGCGGCACCTTCTCGCGTCCTGTCATCGGCATCGCCGGTGATTTCACGGCAGACGGGACCTTCGACGTCTCGGTCGGGCCACCGCCGGTAACACCGCAGCCGCCGCAAGCCGCCCATTTCACCGGTACCGTGAGCGGCAATTCGGTGACGCTTACGATCAAGACGGCGACGCGGACGTATGGGACAATGACGGCGACGCTCGGTTCATCGCTCGGATGTCCTGCAGCCTGCCCCTGAGCAATGGAGACCGTCTCGGAAGGACGGCTCACTTCAACGTCACTGCGGCGATGTAGCGCATATCCGACCTGCCTCGATGCCGGAGATGAAGCGGTCGCGTTCTGCGTGACCGCCGGTAGGCTGCGCGTTTCGAGGGCTCCCATCGAGCGGGACGCGCTGGCCGATCTCGCCGCGGGGCGGCGCGCGGGGCCGCGACGCGCTTTCCCGCTTCTACACGATCCTCATCCAGCCGGCCGAGGAGGCGATCCTTTCCGGATCGCCTGATCCTCGGTATCTGTACACACGGCTGGTGGGACGAGGACCCGCTGGCGTTGCCCCCGCGCGTGGTGCTCATCAACGAGACGGAGGGCAGCAGCGTTCACTCGGAGATCCACTCGCACGTCGCCACGCTCCGGATCGCCGCCAGGCACATCGTCGGGATGGAATCCCTCTTCTGGCCGGGAACGGACGGACCGATCCTCGAGTGTTGGTTGAACGCGTGCACATGCGACTGGAAAACGGGACGACCGAACGCGGGAAGGATCGCTCCTTCGAGACCTGCATGCCCTCGCTCCGAGAGTTCACGCAGGACGTCGGTCCGCCCTCGAAAGAAGCCGTCGAGGACGAAGATCCGAGACGGGCCTCGTGCATCTTCGACGTCACCCACGGCACCCTCTCCGCCGGAGCACTCCGGCACGACGGCCCAGTGTTCGCCATCCTGAGGACGGAAACGGACGAGCGCGCGCGTTTGAGCATTCGCCCGTTCGGATTGGCACTTCGGAAAGAGATCCTTCTAAACGACGGCGCGAAGATCACAGCACGACGGCAGCCACGACTTCTACCTGCACTACGAGCTGGCCGCGACAATCCCGACGTCTCAAGGCGCCCCCTCACGACCTCAGCCCGTTATGCATCCTCAAACGGCAAACCGCCGGCGACATGGCCACCAGGATTCACCTCGGTCGACGCAGGCTGCTCGAACTCGGCGTATCCGGAGGGTCCGGCGTTGCCGTTCACGCGCGGCCTCCGGCGCGCCACGCCGGAGGTTGCGGGGTCGATCCCTGTTGGCCCGGCCAAAACTAATTAAGTGATTCACTCGCCGCCACTTGGCGGCGTTTTGCATTTATAGAGAAAGTAACCCTCGTTGCAGACGATGTCCTAAGCCGCACAGTGCCTAGATTCGAGCGATACCACGGTTCATAGGAGCGCGGAAGGAAATCATGGCGAAGCGGGCGATCGAGGCGAAGCGAACCGCGATTCAGGCCTCTTCGTTTTCGACATCGTCTGCGGGCGCTGACGCGGCACCCCCTAAGCAAAGGTGCGAAGGAGCGTTTGCTTGAACGAATGCGGCGTGGCCATCACGATCAGGTGAGATCCTCCCTGTGGCGAGCTCCTGAATGAGAGTCCCAAAGCAGGTCGTGTTCTTTTCAGAACCCAGCGCGGGGGCGTCGAGCCGATGCGCGCGCTCGATGTTCGGATTCACCGCAGCGCATCTCGCGGAGAGCTGAGTACAAGCGATGTGAGGATTAGGCAGAGCAGCTTCGACAGCTCCTATGATCTCGGGACGAGGAGTCCGATGCTTGCCGCGACCAATAGAGAACACTACGGTAGTCGCTCCTACCGCTTTGCAAAGACGTTCCGCGAACTGAGCGTTGTCAGCGTTAGCAACGTGGCCGCCGTGATGAGGGAAGACGAGAAGCTCCGCCGCGAGGCCGGCTGCGCGCCTTTCGAGATCCGCGAGAGCAATGTCATCGATGTCGCTTGCAAGAAGAGCGCGCGGCGAGTCGGCGTGAACGATGCGGACGACCGCAGAAAGCGAGTTCGATGACATTCGGCGACCACCATATTGATCAAGCTCTTTTCCGCCCGGACCTGCGAGAGCAAGTGCAGTCGATGGGCTCAATATCTCGATGCGGGTGGCCCCGAGTTTGATCGGCGCATAGTTGCTTCCGAGATCGCGAGAGACATCGACCTTGTAGCGCTGCTCGGCAAGTTCAGCAGCGGATCGGAAGTCGTCCCACACCTTCGTATCCTTCGTGGCGTCGGCATTGACGAGTACCCGTCGAATGACGAAGCGCTCGTCGAGGAGGAGCGGCGCGAGACCGGCAACGTGGTCCGCATCAGCGTGGGAAACGATGATGAGATCGATGTCTGTGATACCGCGCGAGAATAAGAAATCGACAAGCGTTCGACCAAGCGGAACGTCAACGATCACTACACCCTCGTCCGCGTGAACGATGCTGCAGTTCCCGTGTCCAATATCAAGCACGCAAAGTTCAGGCAAGGCCATCGTTCGGCTTGGGCTCCGGGGCTTCACGGAAGTTGTCGAAGAAGAGTTCGTCGCCGGTTTCGGCACCGATGTTGACGTCGGCCACGAAACGGCTACCCAGTCGAACGGATGGGCGTAGCGCGGTCGGCAGCATGGTGAGCGGCAATCTCACAGCCTTTCGCGGGTTCCAGCTACTTACAATCACGTCGAGCACCGCCTCGCCGGTTTCTGACGAGACACGCTCGACGCGGACGATCGCAGGAAGCGTCTGCCGGGAAGTTGGTGGACCCTCGCGCAGTTCGCGAAGACATTTCGCGAAACCGGCATTCAGCGCATCTTGATCGACGGCATCGCGATCGAGCAACACGGGAATGCTCGCACGCCAGCGGCGAATGCCAACGTCAACATCCATCGCATAAGTCGTTATGAGGAGCGCCGGCGCCTTTCGCGCGTACATGATCGCGACAGCCTCGGCCCCGACGTACGTGGCGCAGTTACCGGGAGCCAGCAAGTGGTCGAAGATGAAGCCGGTCTTGGGCTCGATGAGAGATGGAAGCTGGTCCAAAGCGGGAGCTGGACATCCGACGATGATCGGCTCGAAACCTGCCTCTTCTACCTCGTACTTCAGCCACTCCGCTGCGTCTGGTTGATCGTCGATGATTTTTACCCTTTCGATCTCACCATTGGCTAGCGTCATTCTGGCTCCTCAACGCGGGGCAGTCGGATCACGAATTCTGCACCACCTAGATCACTCGTAGCAACCGCGCTAACGGCACCACCGAGATCGGTGATGATGTCGCGAACAATCGTCAATCCTAAACCACTTCCGCGCTCGAAGGTTGAATAGCCTGGGAGCCATATGTCATCGATTGAAATCCCTTGGATACCAGGCCCGCTATCGGCAAAAGTGAGCACGGCATTCCGTTCGGCGACCGACGTAGCGATGCGAATCTGGCGCTGACGGTCAGTGGGCCTAGCGGTGAAGGCGTTGATCGCGTTGGTGAACAGATTCGCGATCACGGCCTGCACTTCGGCGAAGCTTCCCATCACAAGAAGATCTTCATGCGCAAGCTCGGGTTTCACATCGATCTGACTCTCGGTTAGGAACGGCTGCAGGAGCTCGGTAACTTCATTGATCACTTCATGAAGCGTGACATGTCCCGTTCTTCGCTTGTTACGCTGCATGAGCGTAATCGGGACCCTGGCGAAGCTGCGCAGCGCTTTGGCTGACCTGATGACTAGATCGAGTGGTTTGTCGATCGATTCACGATCTGCAGCATCGGGTAAACGCTTGGCGATTCGTCGCTGAACGATGGCAGCCATTTTCTCTATTTGAGTGACGGGTTTTCTGACTTCGTGGGCGAATACGGCGGAAGTAGTTCCGACCGTCGCGAGCGTTCTGTAGAGGCGCAATTCATCCTCGAGCAGAGCCTGGCGCTTCGCAGTTGCTGCGTCGAATTGCGCAAACGCTGCACGGAGTGCCGGTTGAGAAGCAGGTGGTAGGCTAGCAATAGCCTCGTCGAGAACGACTCGCGCTTCGGAAACGTCGTGCGGGGCTTCTTGCTTCTGTTGTTCGCGTCTTGCTTCAGCCGCACGGAGCCGCTCGCGTGCCATGAATTCGAGCGCGTCCTGAGCAAATCGTTTCAATTCGCGATACGCATCATTCTCGATGAATCCCGATCGGTCGGTCTTCTGAACTAGCTCGTTTTCACGATCGTTAACAACGACGCGACCGATGGAGGTGTTGGTGGATGGCCTCTCCTCGGGGCTGCGCGTGCGCGCAAGGTTCATCTCGAGCCAGTCATGGCCCGGATCGCCGTACGGATGAACACGTAAGCCGCGTTGATAGAGGTGAACACCGCCCACCACACGCAACCACGAGCGGATCTCGGTAACACCGACAGGGCGCGGCGCGAATCGCTCGCCGCCGAGAATGAATACCCACAGTTCAAATTCCGCAGGCGGACAATGGTAAGGGCCGTCGTCGCCGTAGATTTTTTCGCCGGACGCCTTATAAAGTGTTCGACCATCGTTATTCTTCACGACGGCGGTTGCCTGGCCATTTTTGTCTACCTGGGCCTTAAGGTGATAGTCCGACTCATCAAAATAAGAGTTGCGTACGCGCGCCTCGATATCGGCGAACTCGGGTGCTATTAGGATGGGCTTGAAACTCTCTGAGTGCTCGAATGGATCGGAGAGCAGTAATAGAGCCCGAGCGAGTCGTGTAACTTCGGCGCGCCGAAAGCGGGAACGAAGGTTAGTTATCTCGATTGTCGTGCCAGACTTCACCTTCTTCGGAGCTTTACGCCCTTGCACGGGTATCGGTACGTCTTCAACGACCTTCGCGTTCTCAAACTGGTCCCAGTCGAAAACGACACGATATTCTCGGCCGCGCTCGGCTTTAGGATGCGTGATGAGTTCGGCTATAGTGCCCATGCGCAATGCCGCGAGCCGACCAAGGCCTTTTTCACCAACGGGTATTCGTCCTAGGCGTGTGAGCTTATGCGATGCTTTTACGGAACGGCCCAAGATCAACCATCCGTTCAGGATGGCGCCCCGAGTCATCCCCACCCCGTTGTCGACGATGCGGAGAGTGCCGTTGGGCTGATCGGCGTTTATAAGTTCAATCGTGCAAGTCGTGGCGTCAGCGTCGTACGCGTTGCGGACGAGTTCTACAATCCCCTGATCAGGATGAGGGATTAGTTCCTCACCAAGGCGTCGGAGGATGTCAGTCGCGAATCGTAGATGTGGTTGCGTCATTGGGTTCGGGCCAAGGAATGTCTGCAACCGCTCCGACGGTCAGATGTCGGCAGCGGATTCGTTCGTTAAGCCATTCGGTAGTGGATTGCAGTTGGAGTACACGAATCAATTTCTCGCAATCGCGGACTATTCGACTATGAGGTGATGCGACGATGAGGTGGTTCTCGACTGCAACGTCGGCGTCACCCACGATGATTGTTCCGACGGCGCGTTGGAGGTCATCTGGCCGTGAAGTGCGACGAATCGCTACGAAGGGTGGACGAACGGTTGTTCTGTCGAATCGTCGGGAAGGTGCTTCGGTAACGTTGAACTTCTCGAGATGGGAAATTGTGCGAGCATGTAGATACTTGCGCCACGGGCCAAGATCAGGATCGCGATGCGGCACGACCGCGCCGACATGAACGTCGAAGCTAGCGGCGAGTGTCGTTTTTGCGGCGCAAGCGTCCCACCATCGGACGGGTAAGGCCTTTTCATTGTGGACCGCGCGTGTCTCAGCGTGCATCGCAAAAACGTCTACGTCCGCCCAACTATCAAAAATCCCCACGACTTTGAGCGTGGAGATCTTCATGCGCTTCTCAATTTCGCGACGCCACTTGCGATAGCGCGTACCGGTGCGGAGAACATCGGGAAGAACAGCGACAACTTTGGTTGCAGGTTGAATTACCCGAGTGAGATGTTCAGTGAAGACGGCGGCATCAGAGACTAAGCCGCTTCCCCATGAACAGCCGAGTGGCGCAGGCCTCCCGCCGTAGGGCGGATTCATCAAGACCACACCAACGTCTTTGAAGTCGCCGAGAAGACCGTCCGAGATCCGAATGCCACGGAGGAGGCTAGTCAGTTCGTCTGGTGTCGCACCGCGCGTGCGGGCGCCGCGAGCGATGGCCGCGAGAACGAGACGCAAACGCGTGGCCTCGACGAAGTGTTCGTGGATGTCGTAGCCGCGAATGAGATTTGACCAACTCTGCAAAGTGGTCCGAAGATCAGGTTTGATCGGAAGACGGTCAGCCGCCGCGATCAAGAGGTCACCGGCGCCGCATGCTGGATCGCAAATCACCGTGTCGAGGGAGATCGAATGGAGGAACTGGGCAACAAGGTTTTTTGCGAGTGAGCTCCCGGTGAAAAATGCACCACTGGCGCGACGGGTCTGGAGTGGAACGAGACGCCTCAGTTCTCGACCGGGTTGACCGTCGAGAGCGGCAACGATCCGAACGTCATCGGGAGACGCGACTCGGGATAACGCATCCGTGACAAGGGCTCGAAGCGTCGTAACGTATTCTGCGTAGGGCCGCATGCGGTTGGTTGAGAGACCACCTCAGCCTACGGTGACTTATAGGTCACACGCTGACGGCCTCCCGTAAGTTTAACATGCCGAAGCGTTTCTGCGGACTGATAGCATATTGGTACCCTAGGCGTCGGCGCGGCGCTTGCCCGCGAGAGACGCGCGCACACGATACGGACGCCCGCTGCAAGCGACGTGACAGCGCACGGGCCGGGGGAACGGCCGGCCACGACGAGCGAACCCAAGGCGATTGGAGGTGGAAATGCCGGCGCCGTTTGCTGGAGCGCGCCGGTTTCGTCCGACTGCTCTGCAAAAAAGACGGTGACGCCACGACGGGCGCGCCCCCTACTCGTGGGCTCGACGCCGCGAATCGACTGACTCAGGCCTTGGGTCACGCCGGCAGGATCGCCGGCGCCACACAGAGACTCAGCCGTTCATCCTCCGCACGATCGCCGTCACCAGACGCCGAGGGGAGATGCGCACTGACTGCGCCAGGAGCTTGTTCTTCAGGCCGGGGACTACGACGCGAGCTCCGCGCTTCATGGCTTCGTAACCGGCCCTGGCGACGTCGCTCGAGCTCGCGGGGCGGAGCATTTTGAAGAGGCGCGAGCCCTCCATGTTCGCGGCGGATGCGAAGCCGGTCGCGGTGGGGCCGGGGCAGAGGGCGGTGACGGTGACGCCGGTGTCGCGCAGCTCGTCGGCGATCGCCTCGGAGAAGGAGAGGACGTAAGCCTTCGTGGCGTAGTACACGGCCATCAAGGGCCCCGGCTGGAACGATGCCGTCGATGCGACGTTGAGGATCGCGCCGCGCGTTCGCTCCACCATCGGCGGGAGGACGAGCTTGGTCAGGTGGGTGAGCGCGGTGACGTTCACCTGGATCATCTCCAGCTCCGCGGCGAGGTCGGTCTTCGCGAACTCACCCGACAATCCGAAGCCGGCGTTGTTCACCAGCGCCTCGATGGCGATGCCGCGGTCGGTCAGCGTCTTCACGATCTCCGCCGGCGCTTCGGGTCTGGCGAGATCGGCGGCGACGACATGCGCCGTGATGCCGTGCTCCTTCTCGAGCTGCGCGGCGAGCTCGCGCAGTTTGTGCTCGGTTCGCGCCACCAGCGCGACATCCCACTTGTCGGAGGCGAAGAGACGCGCGATCTCGAGACCGATGCCGCTCGATGCGCCGGTGATGAGGGCTGTACGTTGCATCCATAGATGATCGCATGAAGGCGAGGTGGTGTCCTACGTGCGCGCTCATGGAGCGCAATCGCGCGCTCTGTAATCGCATATGCGCGCTCGGGAATCATATGCCGCGCTCTTGAATCGCAAATGCGCGCGTGTACATCGCAGCTAAGGATTTAAAGATCTCAATTACGCGCACATAACATCAAAGTGAGAGTGTGATGATCGCAGTTGCGCGCTCGGACAGCGCGAACCGGCGCTCTGGGAGTATCATTGCGCGCACCGAGAGCTCAAGGAGGCAGACGCATGGCCGCAGCAAAGCAGAAATCGACGCCCGAGGATGTGGTCGAGCAGTTGCGGGCGATCCGGTCGGATGTCGACGACGAGATCAAGTCCCTTTCATTCGCGGAGCGAAGGGGGCTTCGCAACAAGATCAAGACGTCCGATGCCGCCCTCCAGGCGTCGGTGAGCATCATTGGCGCGTCCGACAAGGTGTCGCACGCGATCGGCCGGTCGGTCGAAGACGTTCTCGAGCTCTTTTCCGCTCGCCAGCGGTGGTATGCGGTCGAGAATGAGCTGCGCACCTTCCTGAACGGTGTCTCCAGCGCCAATCTCGTCCGCCGCCACGAGCTCGAATTGATCGCCGGACACGCGTACGCGATCGCCGCCCGGCTCGCACGCGATCCGGCGAACGCAGTCCTGATTCCGCTTGTGGAGGAGATGCAGCGGCTCCGGAAGCTGGAACGACGCAGGAAACCGGCCAGCCGCACGGACCCCGAGGCGCCGCCGGCGGCGGAGGAAGAGCCGTAAGCGGACGTTCTTTGCTGCGAGATAAGTCAGAACATCTGCGGCTGCGCGAATTCGGTGACGTGATCGTGGATGTATTCCTCAACGCGCGTGCGAACGTCCGTATCCGCGGAGGAAAGCAAACTGACCAGATCGTCGGGGGTTTTCAGCGTGGCAAACGTCTTCGTCGTCGCGACGTAAACGACGGCGGGCTTCGCTCGGGTGACGAGACGAGCGACGTTCACGATCGTGCCGGAGCTCTGGCCGTCCCAAAGAGCCAAGCCCACGTCGGCTTCGTCGGCCATCGCGGCATCTTTCGCGGTGAAAAATGCGAAGTCGCGAACGCGATGTGGTGCATCGACGGCGTGGATGGGCCAGCGGCCGACGTTGTTCCGGCAGTCGCCAGCGGTGCAAAAGACAAGGACGTTCGCGTAGTGCTGTTCGGCGAAATAGGTCTGAATCGCTTTGTCTGCACCGTTCGCGTCGCCCACGAGAATCGTCAGCTCTCGACGGATCATCTCGTCGAGGCGGTGCCGAACCTCGGGAGGGAGCCGGGAGAGGCGTCGAGAACCGGAGAGGAAGACCTTTTTCATACCCGCCGCGTTTTCGTCAGCGCGAATGCGTAGATGATAGCTGCTCCGGCCTCCGTCAGCGCGGTGGCGACGGCGCCGAGAGTTGCCCCCGATCGGATGAGGTCGTCCACGAGCAGCACACGCTTCCCGGCGATCACGCGACCGTTCACGGTGAGCGCGCCTTGCAGAACGGCTTGGCGTTCGTGGAACTCGCGGAGGTTCTTCAACTCAGCTGCGCCCGCTGCTTTCTTCGACACCGCTTTTGCGACGGGAACTTCGAAGCGCCGCGAAATCTCCTCAGCGATCTGGTGCAACGGCTGAACGCGACGCGTTCGGGTGGGCGGCGCAGGAACGATCACGTCGAATTTGATTCTCCAGGAGCGAATGAACTTCTCGGCAACAACGCCGATCTCGTCCAGCGCCGACGCGTCGTTGCGATACTTCAGGCGGTAGAGCAACTCCCCCACTTCGGTGCGGTGGGTGTCGAACTGCTCACGGCCGAATTCGTCGTGTCCGAGAAATTCGCTTCCGGTCGAGTGGAGGTCGAGGACCCGACCGTCAGCCCATGGACCGTCGATCTTGCGAGGGTTCGTCTTTGTCATGGCTTTAATGCGGGATCGTAGCGGAACGCTTGGCGATTTGGCGTCAAACGGCTCTTCAATGAGTGCTTTATGCCGCTTCCGCACCTAAATTGGATGGCATGCGAGGAGGACATCATGACAAACGCCCATAACCCGAATCCCCAGGAGCAATACGACTCGGCACGTACGGCGCGCTTCCACCATACGCGCACGGTGCAGGAGATCGCCGGCGCGGCGCGCGTGGCCCTCAACGCGCGCTATACCTCAGGCAACTACCCGAAGCTCTACAACGTCTCCACCGGCAGACCGAACGAGCTCTTCGCGTACGGCGGCTACGTCAGCGAAGAAGGAGGGGCGTTCGTGGCCAGGCTCGACGCCGATTCGCTCGTGGAGATCTGGCGCGCGGAGATGCGCCTTCCCGATCACTGGAACTACCCGGGAGCGATGGCGGTGCTGGACGACGGCAACGCCTACGCCGTGGCCGGCAACCTGCTGATGAAGGTCGACGCCGAGACGGGCGACGCCTACCGGTTGCCGTTGCCACAGCATGACCACGGTGGCGGCGCGGCGTACAACGGCTTCGTCGTCAATCCCGACGGGGTGATCTTCACCAAGTCGCTCGAGCGCGGCAAGCCCTGCCGCCAGAACGCCCTCAATCAAAACCTCGGCATTGCCTGCGTCGCCTATCACAAGATCCCCTCGTACCTCGTGGCCGTCGAGACGAAGTCCGGCGATCCGCACATCATCGCCCAGACCAAGACCGTCGAGCTCATCATGAGCCGCATCTCCACCGAGCGTCGTGACGGCATCGACTACATCTACTGTCCTGCCCTCACCAAGCTCTGGCGCTATACGTTCGACGGGCGCGATTTCACGCTCGACCGCTCCTGGGGGCCGATCCCGTATGCGGGCAACGGCCAGCCCGGCACCGCCCCGGCGATCATGGGCGACTGGGTGATCATCATGAACAACGGCTTCGTCTCCTCCGACGAGCCGTTCACCGTGTCGGCCACCAGCATCCACGACAGCAACGTGCGCTTCACGCACATGCCTCTGGAGGCATATCCGATGAGCCAGGTCGGCTCCAAGGCCGCGGTCGACCCGGAGAACATGCGGGTCTACGCCGCAGACTGGAAGGCGCAATTCCTGGTCTGCCTCGATCTCCATCCCGTACTCGGCTTCACGACGCGGTGGTCGCAACCGCAGGAGATGTTCTGCTTCCTGTCGCTGTTCGGCGACGCCGAGCACCGCCAGGTCGTCGGCACGGACTACGACTCCTCGTACGGCGATCAGGTGGTGTGGCGCGACGCCGCGAGCGGCGAGGAGATCGTGCGCAGCTCGTATCTCGACCCGATGTTCAACGGCTCGACGGTCGGGCCGGGTTACGGCGGGAAGTTCTACTACCTCGCCCAGACCTTCAAGGCCATCGTCGAGCTCACCCCCATCCCAGCGCCGCCGGCATAAAGGAGACTGGCCATGAACTGCACTTCTGACTGGAGCATCCCCTTCAGCGGAACGAAGCGTTGGGTCCTCTTCGACCCCGACATGAACGCCACCGCGATCGCGACCACACGGTGTGGGTGGTGCCCGAAGGAGCGGACACGACGGGCTTGACCAACGTCATCACCTTTCCGACGAGCGTGACGCAGCTCTCGATTTTCCTGCGGGTCTACCTCCCCGACCAGAATCTCGAAGGAACGCCGCTCTACCTCTCGGGCGGCGTGCCGCTGCCAGCGATCGAGTCCTTCGACACCGCTACCGGCGAGCCCGCTCCCTGCCTCCCGACGCGCTCCATCCTCGGCGACGACAGCGGTAGTAGCGACGGCAACGATACGCCGAACCCCGGCGCCAACACGGACGGCCAGGTGCGCTTCTACCGCCTCGGCGGAGGCGGGCTTTACCCGAACGAAGACAGCGCCTATCTGGCCACGATCTTCATCCGCTTCAAGCCGCCGACCCACACCGACACCTCCGACCCCGCAGGCATCATCGCGGCGCAGGCGATGGTGCGCTACTGGTCGTTCAACGTCTACAGCATCAAGATCACGAACGTCACTGCATGCCTCGCGGACTACCAGGCCGTCGTGGCGGAAGACGGCTTCGTCTACATCGTGCTCGGCCGGCGGACGCCCGAACTGCTCGGGAAGACCGAGGGGATGAACTTCCTGCCGTGGGGTCCGCACGACGAGATCCTCTTCGTGTACCGCAACATCACCCCGAACACGCAGTTCCCGTATTCGGCGGCGGCGGTGCCGATCTACAGCACGGAGGAGACACAGTCGGCGGATGCGTTCATCGGCGATTACGCGCCCATCGGTGTCTACACGACGGAGAAGCAGTTCCTCGAGTCCGACCCAACGCAGGGAAGATGCTCTATCTGGCGAGGGAGGGATCGATCATCGAGTTGACGGTGTCGCAGGACGTTACTGATAGTAGCCGGTTACGTCGATGATCACATGGCAAATGCCGATGGCATTGGCCACCGATAGATCCTGCGTGTTCGTCGACAACCCGATGATTGCTCCGTTCCCAACCGCACCACTGTTCGGGTCGAAGTTGAGAGCAGAGACGAATGGCTTCGTCTGTCCCGACGGCCAGAGCGTGAGCCAACTGACCGCCGTCTGATTGACGACCGTCACGTTGATTGCTACCGCCTTCGCCGTGCTTGGCACGCCGCAAACGCCGCGAACTTGAAAGTCGCGTGTCGCTGTGGTCAGGTTCGGTCCGCCGTTGACGGCCGGCGGATTGCGCGTGTCCACGACGCGGCATGGCGTCAGCGGGAAGTAGGAGAATCCCGTCTGCGCGTTCGCTGCTGACGTCCAGAAAAGCGCGACAACGGCGACAAATGCGGAGAGAAGAAGATAACGAGACAAAGATGGTGTGTTCATTTGAAGTATCCAGTCACATCGATGACGACGTTAACGACGTTGGGACCGCTGTTGAATACAGCGACCTTACCATCTGCTGAAAGAGTCACCGCGGCGTTATTGCCGCGGACCCGGCCGCTGATGTAGTTGAGAGTGCTGACGAACGGCGTGCTCGAGCCGTCGCCCGGAAAGAGTGTCAACCACCCTACTGTTGAAGCATTCACGACCGTGATGTTGGAAGCGACCGATTTGGCGCCGGCGGGAATGCCACAATTACCGCTGGCTTGGAAAATGCGAACCGCACCCGGGGCAAGCACCGGGCCGCTCAGCGGCCCATTCGGATCGCGCGTGTCTACCAGGCGGCACGGCGTGAGGAGGAAGAGCTTCGCTCCGTTGATGCTCACCGTGGCCGTCCCGCTGTCGAGCGTTCCGCACGAGCCAGTCAGCCGCACCCAATAGTTGGTCTGCTGCGTCGGCGAAACGGTCACGCTGCTGCTGGTCTGGCCGCCGATCGGCGAAGAGGTGTCGCCGCTCGTCCCGACGAACCACTGGAAGGACAGCCCGGTACCATTGGCCACAACGGAGAGCGTGGCCGACGATCCGAGGTTGATGCTCGTGTTCGCCGGCTGCGTGGTGATCGAGGGCGGCACGCAGGTCACATAATTGAACGCATTCGTCGCGGTGGCGGTTCCGGCGACCGTCGTAGCGGCGACGTCCACCAATCCGACAGCATGTGATGGCGTCGTGACGACGACCGTCGTCCCGCTCGTGGAGTTGACCGTGGTACTGATACCGTCCATGGTCACGGTCGCGCCCTGGAGATCCGTTCCCGTGATCGTGACCGAGGTTCCGCCGGTCGTCTCTCCGATGCCTGGACTCACGTTGGTGATCGCCGGCGCGACCAGGGTGCCTGTTCCGGTCAGAGCGACGCCGGAGGGGGTATCGGCCAGGAGCTCGAGAACGGCGCTCTTCGCGCCAACAGTCGAAGGATCGAAGGCGACGTTCACCGTAGCCGAAGCGCCGGCGCCGAGGCTTGCGGGGACATTGTGAGAACTGATCACGAACTGCGTGCTGTCGGTGCCGGTCAGACTCACGAAGGGACTGGTCAGTGTAATCGGTGATCCCGAGGTATTGGTGATCGTCACCGCCTGGGTCGCCGTTGGTCCTCCGGCGACGCCCTTTGACCCGAAGGCGAGAGGTCCCGCCGTGAGCGTGTATGGCCTGACGGTGAGTCCTTCCAGAAAGGCGGCGATGTTATCGATCTCGGCGCCGTTGTTGAACGTCAGCCCGCCGATCTGCGCGGCGGCCGGAGAATTCTGGAACGCGGAGGTGGAGTAAAACTCCACGGCCTGATGGACGGTAGCCACCGCCGCGTTGTGAAATAACGGCACATGGTTCTTCACATTGAAGAGCGCGGGCGTGTTGAACTCTCGCAGGCCCGACGCTTCCGTCGGGAGAAGATCGATGCCGGTGTTGATCGGCAATGCATCGACGCCCGTGTTGAAGTTGGCGTTGCCGGTCTTTCCGGAAATCGATCCATCGGTGGTGGCAAGGACAGTTCCGTTGTGACACTTCGAGCATTTCGCGCTGCCGAAGAAGAGCGCCCGTCCCGCGATCTGTGCCGAGGTCGTAGCGAAGCGATTGAGATCGAAGTTTTCATCCGCCGGGACGTTCCTGGTCTGCTGGAAGGCGTCCATGGCCGCTTTTTCCTCGGTCGTCGGCGGACGGAAGTCGACGCCGCTGACGCGATTGAGCGAGCGCGGGAAATGCTGGGCCACCGCGCCGGCGGCGAAATCGCCGAGTGTGGCCGCTCCTCCCACAAGCCCCGACAGGCCGAACGGGCTGGTCAACTTGGCATTGTCGAGGACCGGCGATTTGCGGAACACGGCCGGGTTCGCAAACCCGTCGATGTTCTCGAGGATCAGGCTGCGTCCCTGCGGGAAATTGGTCGTGTCGTTGCTCGTCCGCATTCTCAGCGGCTGCTCGAGCTGGTTGGTGCATGTGGCCGTGGGGCTGCCGGCGGCGGAACAGGCCAGGGTTCCTGCCGTGATGCTGCCGAACGTGGCCGAGTTGCCGTTCGTATCGCTGATCGTTCCGGCAAGGGCCGGCGAGAGTCCCCCGTAAACGAGGTATTGAATGGTCGAGCTCCCCTGCGCGATCAGCTTGGTGAGGACTCTGGCGCTCCCACCGCCGGAACCTGTGATGACGCCTTCGAAGTCGCGTTTGCCGCGATTTCCGGTCGAAACGGGGTTGGTGACCACCAGCGTGTTCAGGTTCACGGTGGTTTCGCCGAGAAACAGTGGATCAAACACCGTCGAAAGCGTCGCGAATCGGCTCTGGATGTTCGCGGGCGTCAGGCCCAGATTGAGCGATGAGACGTGGCATGTGGCGCAGGTCCGTCCGTTTCCGCCGAAGGTCTCCTTGTTGAAGAGATTCCCACCCACCACGGCCTGTGTGGCCGTCGGCATGGTGAACGTGGCGCCAAGATGGTTCTCCGGCGTTGCGGTACCCAGCGAGAAGTTCGCGTTCGTCTCCGCAACGCCCCCGGGGAAATTGAGACTGGTCGTACCTACGATCGGAAGCGCCGGCGCGGGGGGTCCCGCGGCCTGCGTGGGTCCGCCGTCTGACGAATTGGTCTCCGTGTTCCCGGTGAAGCTTCCGTAGGAGACGCAGAAGTTTCTGTTGAAGGCGAACGCCTCTGTTGTATTTCCCTTGAAACAGACTTTCCCCGAGACCGGCGAGATCACCGGCGGGATGATGAATTCCGGCGTCGGCGCCCCGGGAAGGTTCGCAAAGCCTTGCGTTGCGATCAAGACATCATTGTTCCCGCACGGCGGGTTGCTCGGGAACTTGTAACGGTAGGTCTCATTGCCCTGGGCGTCGAAGAAGACCAGCATTGCCGCGGAAGCGCTGCCGGAAAAACCGGATGTCGGTCCCCATGAGTTCTGTCCGCAGCCGCCAAACTCCATCTCGATGAACTGAATGCTCGAGTCACCGTTCGCGCCGGCCAGGAGCTCCACGATCACGGTTCCGATGTGATTGGTCTTCGGGTCAACGCGCCATGGGGACTGGGCCTGCAGTCCCAGGATGTCGACGGAGAGCAGAGCAACGAGCAGTACAGACGACAGACGCTTGAGAAACGACGGACGATTCATGAGGATCCTCGCTCGAAGGCAGCGGCTCGAGCGCTCACCCGATGGTGGTTCCTGGCAGATGCGATTCCGGAAATGCGACCCACGATCGAGTTCCTTCCAAGGGATGGCTGTTCATTCGCCTCTTCGCGCACGTTCCAACGGAAAGCGTGACGCCGAAGCAGGCAGTTCCTGTTTTGAGTTGGACGAAAGACCTTGAGTATAACTATAACGGGGATGGTGGCAATAGGCAATCCTGCGCACATGTATTATCTGCATGTGCACACCATCCGCAGCCAAGGGCATTCCCGGCGCATCCTGAGCCTCTTCGGCGCGTGCGCGATCGCCGCTCTTCTGAGCCCGGCCGCGATCGCGGCGACGACGCTGGAAGTCCTTCTTCCCGCGAAGGCAACGACGGCCGTTCCGTTCACCTTCACGGTCACCGCGCGAGCCGGTAGTGCCGTTGACGGCACTTACGCCGGAACGGTCCATTTTGCGAGCAGTGATCCTGGCGCCGCGCTTCCGGCCGAGTATGCCTTCACGCCTGGCGACGCCGGCTCCCATCAATTCACGGCCACGATGTCGCGTCCGGGGCCCGAGAACGAACAGAGCGGAACGCGCACCATCACCGCCACCGACACGATGACGCCATCGATCTCAGGTACCGGTTCCACGGTCGTATGGTGGAACGAGAACGCGGTGCGTCACCTTCACATTGTCGATCCCGGCCCCGTCGCGCGGGCCGTGCCGTTTCAGACCGAGGTGTGGGCGTTGAACGCCTACTACATGGAGGTGACATACGCCGGTACCGTTCACTTCGTCGGCACCAATAGTCTGATCGTACCGCCGGACTATACGTTCGCGCCGGCGGACAACGGCAAGCACACATTTACCTTCACACCGAACGGCGGCGGCAGTGCCTGGCTCAGCGTCACGGAAACGGCCGACTCATGGGTCTTTGGCGGACGTCAGATCTCGATAGGCTGTCCGGCGATGACCGTCACAGCCGGCAACGGCGGCCCGGTCTGTCCAAGTGAGCATTCATCATCGCTTCACGCCACGTGCAATCAAACGGGCGTGACCTACCGCTGGAATCGCATTGGTTCACTGAATTGGTCGCTGGACGGTGCCGATCAGACGAACGTCGGGGCCGGGACCTATGTCGTGACCGTTCAGAATGCACAAGGCTGCGTGGCAACGGCTCAGACGGAGATCACCACGTATCCGGTCGCCGAACCGCAGATCGTGGTTCCGGAAACGAGTTGCGGGACCGTCCATGTGTCCCTCAGCGATTCTTCGCCATTCACGAACATCGAATGGCGGATCGTGAACGGCTCAGTTGTGCATGGGCAGGGATCGCCGTCGGCGGAGGTCGATCCAGCTCCCGAAGCCTCCTCGGGCGGCCTTTGGATTCGGCTTACAGCGGACGTGGCCGGCTCCGGGTGCCATGTCGAAAGCACCAGTCATAGGGTCGCAATCAATGGCGGCGGCGAGCCAGAGATCTCCACTCCGGCCACTACATGTCCGAATTCTCAGACGCCGGCGTCCGTCGAGGGAAGCACCGGCGCGACGTACAGTTGGTCGGTCGCGAATGGCTCGATCGTCAGCGGCGATGGAACGCGCAGCATCGAGTACGTCGCGAATGGTGCCGGGGACGTCACGTTGTCGGTCAACAGGACGAGCGGAAGCTGCGCCGAGAGCGGTATGACGATGGTCGCCGTGCAATCGAGGCCGAGCATTACGGAGCAGCCTTTAAGCGTCTCGATCAACAGCGGGCAACGGACCACGCTCTCCGTCGGCGCGACCGGCACGAGTCTTCAGTTCAACTGGTACCGCGGGATCGCACCAGACCGTACGCAGCCTGTGGCATCGGGTCCGGACCGTTACTTCACGACACCGCCGCTGACGACGACAACGTCGTATTGGGTCGACGTGTGGAACACGTGCGGCGCCGTTCAGTCGGCCACCGCGAGCGTCGCGATCGGTAGCCGACGCCGGGCTGCCGGCCGCTGAATTGTTCAGCATCAATCTCAGCGAGACGCCGGCGCTCCGGGTTACTGCTTGCCGGCGCGATAGCGGAGCACACGCACCTTCTCCATCGTCACCAGACCGTCGTCGATCATCTCGTCGAGGATCGGCAGCAGGCGCTCCACATGCTCCTCGGTGTCGACGACTTCGACGACGACGGGGAGATCGGAGGAGAGGTCGAGGAGGTGCGTGGTGTGGATGATGCTGTTCGCGCCGAAGCCGGCCGAGCCGCGGAAGGCGGTGGCGCCGGCGAAACCTTCGCGGCGCAATCGCTCGATCAACGCGATCTCGAGCGGCTGATGCTTCCACTGGTCCGACTCGCCGAAGAAAATCCGCACCATCACCTGTTCGCCCGTCAATGTGCGCATCGTTACCTCCCGAAGAGAAGCCGCGCCAGCGCCAGCCCGGCCAGGCCCGCGGCCAGACAGCCGAAGAATGTCGCTCCCGCGTTCACCATGCCGAGGCCCCAGGCACCGGCGCGGAAATAGTTGGTGGTCTCGTAGTTGAACGTCGAGTACGTAGTGAAGCCGCCCATCACGCCGGTGGTAAGCATGAGGCGGACGTCGGACGAGATCAGCTCCGTCGTCGCCGAGGTCTCCATGATGAATC
>Ga0247686_1000093_pt1 | contig 16019 bp, 32 predicted proteins | sample CNK27_metaG_FD_182717 | JGI IMG/M metagenome (GOLD analysis project Ga0247686, IMG submission 182717) | Soil microbial communities from Purdue University Martell Research Forest, Indiana, United States - CNK27 | ecosystem: Environmental > Terrestrial > Soil > Temperate forest > Bulk soil...
GTTCATTGGGTAAATTAGAGAAATCTGCTGTTACTCTTAACTCCTTACTATTTAGTCCAAGATTGATTAGTTCTAGGTTAACCATGTTAAATCCTAGATACTATATCATGGCTAATCCAGTAGTTAGAAAAGAAGCATTAAAATCATTATTTGCAGTAGCAGCCGCTGGTAATACAGTTACTCAATTAGGAAAATTAGCTGGTGGAACTGTTGAATCTGACCCTGCATCGAGCGATTTTGGTAAGTTGAAAATTGGTAACGTTCGATTAGACCCATATGCAGGATTTCAACAGTATATCGTAGCAGCTAATCGATTACTTACTCAAAGAGAAGTTAGTTCTACTTCAGGAAAGGAATATGATTTATCTAATCCTAAAGGACCATATGACCCAACTAATTTGAATGTATTAGGTAATTTCGCTCGTGGTAAATTGCATCCAGTATTAGGTTTCGCGTGGTCATTACTGAATGGTCAGAAAGAAATGACTGGTCAGAAAATGAATTTCACTACACCTAATCCAATGGATAACGCAGTAATGCAGAGATTTACTCCAATTCTATTTCAAGACTTGTATTCAATTGCACAAGAAGACCCAACCTTATTACCAATTATGGGTACTTTATCGGCATTCGGTATGGGAACCCAGGTTTATGGGGGGAATCAATAGTGTCCACGATGTCTGAACGTCTTGAAGAACAACTAAGACCATTCAAAGAGAAACTTATTCTTTTTGAAAAAATGTGGAATAAAGTTGAGATTATGGAAATTGAACAGGGACATTTCAAAGAACTGTTTGAAACTCGATTAAAAGCTATTGAACGAGCACAAGAAACTCAGGGACTTAAATTAGACCAGTTAATTACCTCACTGGCAACCATCAGTGCTGAAATTGATAAAAGTCCTATGGGTCGTTCTTTATTACAGCATGTTAGTGAAGCTAATAATAAATATACACAACAAGAGAAACTCATTGAGGGCATGATTGTCTGGCAAAATAGGGTTGATGGTGTTTTATTAATTTTGAAGTGGTTAGGCGCATCTGGATTGGCTGCATTAGCTATTTCACTTATTAGATTAGTTTTAGGAAAGTGAACGTCTATTTCTTCTGTCAGCCATCCATAAGACCATGATTACACAAAGGTCTACTTCTGTATCCTCAATATTTTCGTTCATGGCTACTTTATCACTATTTTCAAGATTAGCTAATCTATAAAGTTTTTCACCTATTCTACCGATGAATCCAGCATCTTTATGATTTTTGAATAATTGAGATAACATCCCTGCAAAATGATAATTTCCTGCTGGATTATCATTTGATGCATAGTCATGCGATTTCTTATCATGTATATCTGCCATCTGATTTAATAGAGTATAAAATTCAGGCATTCCATTTCTTTCTCTTACTTCTGGTTTAGGCATTTCTAATTTATCCCCACAAAAAGGACAATTTGTATCAATTGAATTTATAGAAATATCTGTTTCATATGGCATATTTCGACAGCTATGAATTAAAATACCTTTGTAGAAAATTCCCATATTAGGCATTTGGTCCCTTCCTTTTCATCGCATCGTTTATTGGAGTAGATGGTCCATTCACATGAAAAAAACATCTACCTGATTTATCTACCATATCAATTCTAAAATCTTGAATATTGTTATTCATTAATTCAACTAATGCATTAACAGTGAATCTAAGTACTTTTCCATAATCTGGTTGCGAATGTTCTAACATCAATACATTTGCTTGATATACTGTTACTTTGAACATGTTATTTACTCCTGATGTAATTAATTATCATATCCTTCAAGGTTTCTTTTTCTGGAAATTTGGTAATTACCCAACCTAATGTCCAGAGAAGAAAATATAATATTTCCTGAGTATTCCAATTTTGTTTGTCAATAAATGCACAAACTTCATCCATATTTTTTGGTTTATTAATTATTGCTTTCATTATTTCCTCTCTATATAAGAATAAAATGCATCATCTCTTTCAAATAATACTTTTAATCTAGGTACAATTCTCTCTAATTCTAAAGCAATTATTTCAGCATTACTTAGTTGTTTAATAGGAGGTAAAAATATAGTCTTTTCACCTGGTATCCAGAGTAATTTATCTACATCTAATATATGACTAGCTACTCCCATTGCTAATAATTTGAGTAGTTCTCTCCTGTTCATTTTATTTACCCAAAAGAATCATACAAAATAAAAGATTAGCTGCTTTCTTTATTTTATAGATAAGTTCACTCATTCCATTTCTTGTACCATATAAATCAATTTCGTCAAAAATACAAGGAATTTGAAAATTATCATGAATTAAATATACTATATAGTTTCTATTTTGAGTTCTAAATAAAGATATTCCATCTGATTCATAAATGGTAATTCCTAATCTATTTAATAAATTTTTTAAATGATTTACAATAATTTGAGCCTCTGTTCTTTTCATTACCAATATTTCCCTTCTCGAACCTTTCTATCTCTAGGTCCATTTCGCTTTTTATCAGTCCTTTTATTTCGTTGCCAATCACACCATTTCTTATTACATTCTTTACATAACCATTTAGGAAATCCAGTTTTAGGATTTATTTCAACTTTATTCTTATAACATCTTGAACATATTCCCTTTTGCCTAGCTCTATTTTGTATATCTAATCTTCCTTCTGCGTAAGGAATATTCATATAATTAATGCCGGGTATGGGAGTCGAACCCATATGCTATCACTAGCGACGGATTTTAAGTCCGTTGTGTCTGCCAATTCCACCAACCCGGCCCCTTCATTATTTTTGAGATTCCATCAATACTCTTAACATAGCCTTACCTAATTTCTGAACATCATCAAATTTCTGAGGTTCCTTGAAATCATCAGGTTCGGCAATTAATAGACGCGCGAGGTCAATAGGAATTTCGATTGTTGTCTTTGTTTTTGCCATATTATTCTACCTTTGATTCAGAGTCATTAAATACTACAGCCTTGATGGCCCACATTGCAGCTTCTTCATTCTTAGTAATTGCAATTGCTTTCTGTCTACTGTTCGGGCAGACTTCATTAATAGTTCGCTCAACTTCGGAATACAATTCACGAAGTCGATTGATTTTAACTTTACCTTCCTCAGAAGGCTGATGATATGCATATGGTTTGTCAATCATGTTAACTCCTTATTGATTAGGAAAATCCATCCTTCTAACATTAACAGCTCTCGGACCCTTTTGTCCCCTTTCACCATCAAATTCAACTTGAACTTTCTTTCTATCATTGAAATCATGAACTAAATCATTCCAATGACCATTATAATCATCTCTGTGGAAGAAGTAATCATTTTTCTCTCCCTCCACGCGAATGAATCCGAAGTTCTTTCCTTCTGGTATTCTAGTTACTGTCCCTGTCATCTTATTTTACCCCAATTAATATTTTCTACTGCGGACATATAATCATGATAATATTCTACATATTTATATGTGTAAATACGAGGTTCAGGAACTTCATTTAATCCCTGAATATATTGAGGGCTACCATCAGGATTAATTGCTAATTCAGCTACAATAAACCCTCCATCGCCATCTTCAAAAATAATTCTCTTAGGTGGCATCTATTTACTCCCAGTTTTCCCACTCATGAATTTCTTCAATTCTTCAACTTGACTCTCTGGCATAGTATAAAGAATTTGATTACCTACGCTACTAATTTTAATCATTCCAGCATGGTCAAAACTCAGCATCATATTGTCGAATTCTTCTGATGCGGAATAATGCATCCATAATTTCTTCATCAGAATAGCTCGACTAACCTGATGAGTTTCGCGAGTTAGTAATTCCATAATTACTTGAGTCTTTAGAACTGATGTATTACTAATTCCTTGTTTACCCATTGTAGTGCGACGCACATTCCCAATGAGTTTTTCACATTCAGTGATAGCTTTCAACATTGATTCTGGTGTGATTCTTAATTCAGGCTTTTCAGCTAATGATAGTAACATAGCTACTTTAAGAACCGAATCACCGAATCTATTCAGTGTTCCAGTATCATCCTTTACATCTTGGTCTTTTACCATTTCTCTAAAATTATCATACCAGTCATCATAGACTATTCCAGTTTCATTAAACCAAATATCTCGTCCCTGTTTAACCTTCTTATATCGATATTCATCAGATTTTTCAATTTGTGCAAAGTCCTCAAATGGGCCATTTAGTTTGCTTAATTCCAATAGATAGTTAGAAGAATTAATGTAATTAGGAGGATTAGACAAGGGATATATAAGAGAATTCGACGTATGGCCTTCCTTCTCATATATAATGAATGTCCTTGCAAAATATCCTCCTTGAATTGCACTTCGCGTGAAGAAATCCTCTGACATGGCTTCATTAGTTGCAGTTAACATAGTGACTGTTGGGTCTTTTAATTGAAATGACTCCATCTTTAGAAGTGATTTCCATTCACCTATGTTATATGACCTATCATATAAGTCAGTTAGAATTTTAGTAGCTACTTTATCTTCTACAATCGATGAACTTAATTCAGAAGAACAGATAAAAGCCACCGATTTCATTATTACTTTTCCACCTGGTTGGCTTTGAGCTGTTCCCAATTCTTTTAAAATTCCTTGAATACTTGAACGACCTGATATGATTTTAGTGTTATTTACTGGTCTTACTAGTTGCTTAGCCATAGATATAGGTGGACCCTTCTTCATACCAGATTCAGCATGAAGCATCACGTATATATTTGGATAAGTTTTAAATATCTGCCTATCAAGCCATACTTGGTCTTTCATTACTGCCGAAATTGCTGCCAATGCTGACCAAAACCAGAATGACTTAGGAGATTCAAGTTCAGCATGTTGTTTAACAATTTCTTCAATCCATGTCATCTGATTTTATCATCTAGTTCAACTACTTGAGCTAATTTCTCTCTAGTAGATTCTTTAATTTCTTCCCAGGTATTAGGATAGTCAGTCATCAATGCATGGGTTTCAACATTTCTAGTTTGTATTTCTAAAACGTATCTAATATTACCTTTTTTATCCCATACATGAATTAAATGTAACATTATTCTTCTCCCTAAAATGGTATATCATCATCTATCATTATTTCTGTTTTCTTTTCCTCGATACCTTTTTGTATTGAAGCTATTACTATTAGAAATTTAGATAGTACTTCAATTAGTGATTGGCCTTTAACAATATCATGACCAATCACATCTATTCCTGGATTAGTATTATAATTATATGAAATTGATATAGTGAAATTATTCATTTATTCTCCATTGAATTATAAATAATATTAGTCAATCTACTATCTTGTGGTAAATCCACAACAGTGAACTGTTCAGTAATTGTTTTCGGAACTAATTGTAATTCTTCCTTAATTGGAGCAATAATAGGAATATCCTTGAATTTACTTAAATCTCTATAGTTAGTTCCAGTTTCAATTTCACATGGAATTACTAAGTCTCGTCTGGGAATAGAACAGCGAGAGAAATTGATAGGTCGTTCAAATTCTTCTTTAATGATTGGGCAGTATTTCTGAAGGTCGCTTTTTCTAATGCAGAATAAGAGTGCATCATGTGACTCCATGACAATCTTGATTTCAGGTATCCTGCACTTAATTCTAATTCCTGCAGCTTTAGTATTATCAGTGACAGCTCGTTGGGGGAGATAGCTGAAACCCTGTCGAAATAATTCTTCTCCATATCGCTCATAAAATATTCTGACTCCACCTAATTCTGCATCCACCCCATAAGGTAATGGTGCAATTAGCATTCTATTCTTTTTCAAACATTCAATTACCTGTGCTTGGAATACTTTCTGTATCTTAGGCTGTTTCGCGTGGAATATTCTTAATGCTCTCTCTGCGATAGCCTCACTGATGTGAATTGGAATTTTATATTTACGCGCCTGTGTATTGACTTCGATACTAGCCCTGCGTTTACCGGCCCCCAAATGACCTGCATGTCGTAATGTTTTACCAGCGAACCTGATGGGATGTTCATATCCAAGCTTTTTCTTATCATAATCGTTAAGTTCCTGATTTTTACCGAAAAACCAGGTGGCTGTGAGTGCATGGTAATCAATTTCATCCACCAATTTTAATGCTTCTTCATCATCAGCCAATAACCAAACTACTCGCGCTTCAGCTTGGCTACTATCAGCTTGAACAAATACTTCGTCATCCGAATCAGGGATATACATCCCACGTATATCAGCGCCAATATCTCCATGTTTTGTCATCGTCTGGAAAGCAGTGCCCAATACTTTCTTTTTCTTCTTTCCATTTTCATCAATTACTTCTATTTTAGGTCTAATTGGTGGGTCTTGCTGACCTGTAGAACTACGACCAGTATCAAGACATGGAAAATATGTAGTTCTCATCCTGCCATCAAAATCAGGCATTGCCATGAGATATGTGCCGATTGACTTTCTTACACGTCTATCTTCTAAAATCAATTCACAGATTTCCCTATCTTCATCTGTTTTGATGGCTGTGGGAGAATTAAGTAACGCTGTAATATCTTCCTCACCAGTCGTATCTTTTTTGGGGAGTTTAAGATTATCCCACAAAAGACTTGCAATTTGCTGTGGTGAGTTAACGTTAATTTCGGTTCCTGTAAGTTGATAGAGACGGAATCGAAGTTTTTCGTCCCATTCAATATACTTTCTAAGAAGTCTATCTCGTTCATTTGGGTCAACCTTAAATCCTTGTTTTTCAATTGCCCAATAAAATTCAGGAAACTTCATTAAGAAATTCTCAAAGAATGAACGCTGATGTAATTCATCAATATCAGGGTCCATTGCTTCATCAATTTCTAGTGTGACACATGCATCTCTAGCACATCCAGTAAATAAATCAGCTAAGTTACCTTCATACATTCCTTCATCTTTATAGAATGGTTCCTCAGTATAAAGTGAAGTAAGGAATGCGAGGCCCTTAGGTAATTCAGGATTAATTGCATGAGCTTTTAACATGGTATCTGAGACTAGTTTTTGTATAATAAATCCTAGTCTCAGAATCTTGTCTCGGTCATAGTTAAAATTTTGACCAACAACTTCCATGTTATAAAGTCGCTCTGCCAGTAGAATCCAAATCTGAACTAAATCACTATCTGGAATGGACGAGATTCCATCTACATTCCAGAGTGGAACACAAATTCCATGCTGTTTATTGAATGAAAGACCAATACATATTGGGACACAATGTCCACCGGCCTCAATATCAACTGCTCCTCTACGGTATTGTGATAGAGGATATTTATCAAGAAATTCCTTGAGTTCATAGGAGGACTTGCAAATTTGAAGATGTCTAATTGGTCTCTTTATTTCAGGAAATTCAGATTGCTTTAATGCTCTCTTGAAATCGAAAATCATTACTTGTCGATTCCAATATCCTTTAATCTCTCCTGCTGTTGACTGATGTAATAAATGGGCAGGGTGGTATGTTGGAACAAACTTAGTTCCCATCCCATGAAGAATGGAACCTCTAAAGTTGGAAATCTTAGTTCTACCAGATAAGGCCCATAATGCTGTGCCTCCAAGTGCGAGGATACAATTCGGTTTAATTGTATTAATTTCATTTTGTAAATCCGATAATTGTTCTTCTAAATTTACTCCTGCATTAGTAGCACGAACAGTGAATGGAATCTTTTGTTTTGGATAGTTAGGTGGAACATAGTATTTCGAGACATTAGATATCCAACAGTTATCTCGATGGATACCCGAGTCTTTCAATAATCTATCTAATTCTTTACCTGATGGTCCTACAAATGGCTTACCGGCTGCTATTTCTTGGTCAGATGGAGCTTCGCCAAGAATCATTAATTTTGCGCCTATTGGTCCATATGCGGGGACATATTTCTTTTCATCCATACTATTTTATTTCAATTAAAACAAACCACCAAATTTTAAGTCTCAAGTCACCCGTAATTTGTATGTTATGTTTTGAATAGTAATATCGCGCTTTAGTATCAAAAACATAATTATACCAAGCTAATTGACTTCTTAATTCTTCTGTTGCTTTTTGAATTTCCTGTTTTATTAAATCAATTTTGTCCATTTTGATTTTGCCATAAGCAAGACTATTCAGTATCTTTTACATCTTTTTCAACTGTAAGAATTTCAAATGGAAATTCTGGATATTGTGATTCTTTTAATAAATACTTTATTTTATATCTTTTGTCTGTGACATAAATATTTAAATTAAAACTACTGGCTTCAAATTCAAATTTAAATGAACCAAAATGATATGTTAAAATAATCATAATTATTCAGTATAATTAGCGTAGATTGTTTCTAATTTCTCTTCTTGTGCCTGAGATAATGGAATTCTTTTATCTAGTTGACGTTCAATACTCTCAATGAATGAAGTTTCCCAATCATTGAGTTTATCTGATGCCTCATTAAGTACTGCATCTAACCATTCTCTATGAACTTTAGGTGGTTGACTTTGCCATTGTTGACTCATTTAATTTTCTCCAACGCAATTTGTCTAGTCTTACAATTGATTAGATTCTTATCTTTATCAAGTGCGAGGGCTAATCGAATATTCTCACTAACTAATCCTATACTTACCTGAAAATCATTTGCGGTATCAATTAGTGCCCAATCCTTATTCTTTTGACACATTACGGTATGATAGATTCCCATTATAATAGCTTTACCATACCATGTTTCTTCTTTTTTATACCGCTCAATGAATGTCATTATTCCTCAACTTTAATCTTAATAGCTCTCCAACCTTTGTCTTCCACTTCAAAACCCACAAATGAAACTTTCATTCCTGCTTTTAAATCTGTGAATTTCTTTGTTCCGGATTGTAATGAAGTCCAATGAAAAAAGATTCTAGTGAATGGAATATCTTTACTACTGATGAATCCATATCCAGTTCCACTAATCTTAATAATCTTTCCATTAAATCTTTTTTCTTCAATTTGTCCAATTTCTTCAGTCATAGCTTCTTCCATTCTAGTCTCCATATTAAAGGCGGCCCCACCCACGTATTATCTACTGATAACATTGTGGGCAGGGCCTATCATTCATTACTTTGTTAGTACTCACTGTCTCAGGGAGGCTACGATGGACCTGAGGGAAAATGTGAATAGTAACTCAGTGAATGAATGAATACGTTATTCCTCTACTGGTTCAGACGAATCATCGTCATCATCAATATCGGAATCATCTTCGATGTCAGAATCTGGTTCGGTATCTGCATCTTCTTCAATGTCGGAATCTTCCTCTTTCAAGGTTTCATCCATATCAGTCACTTCATCTTCCTGTTTTTCAGGCTTTTCAGAAAGATGATAGTAATACACATCAGTTAGTTGATTCATTTTAATTCTCCTTTAGTTAACTAAGATTAAGCAACAGCCGTAACTTCTTCGCGAGGCTTACGATACTTGTGATTCACACGATTCACAATACGTCCCTGCCATTCGCCATTTTCCACGAAAACATCCAATTCCTTACCTTCGGCTGCTTTCAAGTCAAATCGGCTACCAGCTTTAATTTCTACACCAAATGCCTGTAGAAATCCAACCGCGAAGCCAATTGCCTTACTATTAAAGTTCCAATCCAATGGAACACCAGTAAACTGAGTGGAACCATCATCACCATTGAATAGAATAGTTCCTTCAACGGGATAATTAGTTGATGGCCCCTTTTCAGAAGATTTTGCGGGGGCCTCACCGATGGTATCAATCTTTACGCGATACCACCCTTGTGTAACGGTGATACCACGCATTAAATCACGTTGACTGAATGAAACTACTGGCATTTGGTTTCTCCTGTGTTGGTTGTGTTGGTATGGTACGTTGGATTGGTGTTTGGTTCTTTAGGTTTTCAATTCCTGGTCTAATCCACTTATCGTATAATGGGTCATTATTGAAGTTAATCTTTGAAGGTAATGGCAATGATGTTCTTGCGTAGTCATTACCTGTATGAACTGTCAATAATGAATAGCCTCCTTCCGCGTCTGCTTCAAATGAAGGTTCAACATTGAAGTGATATGTTTCCTCCATATATGAAGCGAGTTTAGCTGAAATTTGTTCGGCACCTGTTACTATGCGCCGTGAATGATGCGTCAGCTTATTCGCATCATTATCTTTACGGATACCAATCACATGAGCTATCATGATAATATTCACATGATGGAATGATTGGATATCCTTTAACATCGCAATCAATTCTTGAAAGGCAGATGATTCAGCGTTAAATTCTTCTAATCCACTTACTTGAATACCACCAATCATCTTACCTTTAGCTTCATCTCCCTTTGCAAACTTTTTAGCTTTCTTAACTTGTCCAGTCATGTTATCGCCTATTGATGTAATAGAATCGATAATGATTGTTTTGAATGGACAAGTAACTTGTAGTGATTCAATCTTGGCTTTTGGTTTATCCCAATCAGAATAATCATCGTAATGAATTTCACGAGGATTAACACCCCAATTCTTCATGGGCTTAACTAATGCCTTCATCTTTTTATCGGTCGAAACCCAATACTGAGGAGTAGGATAAGATAAAGCACAAGTTGATTTGCGAGTTCCTGGTTCACCCTTCATCATGGTGAATAAAGACAATAAATCTACTTCGTTCATTGTTGCCATCTATTTCTCCAATTCACTAAGGAATCTTATGACTCTACTAATCAGTCGATACTTTGCAGTATCAGTCTCATGAACTAATAGTTCATAAAGTTCCTTAATTAATCTTTCTCTTTCAGTCATGATTAATGAACTAGATAATGGTCTGTTATCGAAAGAATCTTTTCAATGTAACAGTAGTTATCTCTGGTTCTTAACCAGTGACATAATGTATGATAATCTGGAAATGTGATTGGAAATTCATCACATCCAAATATCTCTCTTTTTGTTTTGATTCTGATTAGTACCATTATTCCTCACTCTCAGGAATATCTTCCTCTTTAATTTCAAAATAGTTGATTAGTGAATCAATTTCATTACTATTAACCCAAATAGGAAATTCCATGTTTGGTTGTGATTTCAATCTAACAATATAGAGTTTCTTGCTTTTGATTCTTGAAATACAAGAAACATCAGAAGGGTCAATTAGATGATTTCCAACTTTAATCAGAATTGGTTTCTTGATTTTTGCCATTATTTGTCTCCTAATTTCTTTTGTTCTATTTCTATAGTTAGTGTTAATGATTTCTTCTTTATTTGTTGGGCCATAATATTGACCCTCATCATCATAATAATCTCTATCATTAAACATATCTAGTTCATCGAAGTGACCAAATGGCATTATTCATCCTCATTCAATTTTACTTCTAAAATAATTATGTGAGGCCAAATTCCTTGTGAACACATATCAATTAGATGTTGTTCAACCATTCTCATATCTAAAACAATCTCTGGATGATACACTGAAGAATTAAGTAATTTTATCTTAGTGATTTTCATTATTCATCCTCATTAGTTGGATTCCACGGCTCACCAACCTTAAAGTTAATCTTTAATTCTTCTTCTCTCATATCAGGATTAGCTGAACATACTCCAGTGAATGCACAGAGTCCATACTTTCCTTCACAATGAGTGTAATTGCGAGGCCATACTCCACTTTCATGATACATCATTAACATCTTAGCGTAATATGGAAGTATTTCACTCTGCCATTCAATCAATCTCTGTGGTGTATATCCCACTACTTCTCTTTTAAATTTCTCATCAGCTTTGAGAGTTTTTTGAAAACCAACTTTATTGATAATCATACTTCTGGTCTTTTGAATAATGCACTGACCAGTAAATTGATTATTCAAATTCAACTGTTGACGATTCTGTTTCATCGTCTTATGGTCAATTGGAAATATTCCCTGATGTGTATCAGAAACTAAATCCAATTTGGCTTTCCATAAGATTCTAATATCTTCATCCTCATATAGTACTTCAGATTTCACTACTTCAACTTCAAGTGGAATCCATGAATCGAACTTATAATGTTCGTAGTATTGTTCACAGGTTTCAAGAACCCACTTCCAACCAGTTCTATTAGTTTCTGATTCGGCTGGTGTATTCTGCAAACCTGGATAATCATTCTTTCTGTGTCCACACGGAGGTTTAAGATGTTCATCAGTTGGAATGAAATCAGTACAGAATTGACACCCCCTGATATACATTTCAGCGGCTGCCATTCCAAATCCATGTGCTTCCTTTGAATTGATTCCTTTAATGATTGAACCATAATATACTTCCATGTATTTATGGACAATTGAGCCACATTCAATTGAATTACTCTTACCCTTGATACTGACAAGATTATGATTAAATCTCAAATCAGTCAAACAAGGACAAGACATGAGTGTAGTTAAGATTTGACTATCCATAATGATATTCGTCTTACGGATGGTCTTATCTATTACTGTTTGAATATCAGTTTCATTGATTGATGCTTCGTCTGTCATTTTTATTTCACCTATTTATCAATTATTTCTTGAAGTTTATTGACCCAAAATACTAATGAATCAAATTCATTGATATGCCATTGCCGATGATATCTAAAATCATTAGCATTAATAGATACATAACAAACTTGACATCTAAGATAACCATTATCATAATACAAATGGCTAGAATCTAATTTTTCAATTAATTGGTCTTTATCCATTTTGTTACCTTAATTGATTTTATATTTGAATTAATTCTCTTAGCTATTTCCTCAAGTCTCTTTATCATTTGTTTATATTTTCGACGCCTTCTTGATAATCGGCGTCTTGTTCTATATTCAAGTGTATGTTTAGTCATAATTAATAAGCCGCCATTTGAGTGATTTTAGTTGGCTGCTTTCCTTTATTCCGTTCTTTATGTTTCTTTACAATTAATGCAGCTAATTCTCTAGCAAATTCAGTTTCATTCCACTGTGCCATTTGACCTTTATTCATCACTACATGATATCTACCACGTTTACCTTCAACCAAGTAATCAAGATGTTCATCGATTGTTCCTTCGGCCTCAGGTAATGTGATATTGATTTGTTTCGCGAGTTGCCCAATTCTTCTAAATCTACCAGGTGTAGCTTGGTCCTCATTCTGAGGATTCCATTGTCTTTCATGTAATATAGAATCCGCGCATGTTTGCAAATCTAATCCTTCACCACATGCGAGTGTCGATGCAATCATTATGCATCGTGGAAACTTATTGAATGCTTCCTGGATATCATATCCTTCTTTTTTACCTGTATGTTCTGAACCGTATTTGAAGATTTTGATTCCATTATCTCTACAGGCTTTGGCAAGTTCATACCAATCAGGATTACTAGATTTATCCAGATTAGTTAATGCACTGTGCAATAGTTCACCAACATCTTTATGATGAACAAAGATAACTAATTTCTTATCCGTATCCTCAATAAATTCTTCACAAAATCCTAATGTAGCTGGAATTTTGGCTAATCCCACGATATGACGCATTCTCGTCATTTTCGCGAGTAATTCAATTCCACTGATATTATCTTCAGTTCCTTCTAATACGAACTGATTATACCATGCTACGAATTCACTAACCGAATCATCATATGATGATTGTTGTAATTCATCTAATTGAACAGGCATTTTCATACGATTGATTGATGGAAATTCATCCATCACTTCTTCGTATTCTCGCCTAATTACTAGATTAGCTACATACTCTCTGAATTTTTCTGGATTCCTTATTCCACCCATCTTACGCTTATTGCCATCATAATAATATTCAACCCACGTATCAAGAAAGTGTTGATGTGAGAAGAATTTAATTGGGTCAATAAGGTTCAAGGCAGGGAAAAATTCACTACCACGATTCTTCCAGGGAGTACCAGATAGTTCAATTACTTTACAATCTTCATTAGCTGAAATTAATTTCCTGACTTCTTGTGTTCTAGTTGAATCAGGATTCTTGATTTGCTGACATTCATCGAGAATTACTAATTTGATATTTAGTTTCTTTAGTTTTGCTTTATCGAATCGTCTCAGTAGGTCGTATGGAATGATATATAACTTCAATCCAGGCATTAAATAATCTCGACTGGTTGAAATTATTTGACTGATAAATTCAGGGCCAAGCCATCTAACAGCCTGTTTAAACCACTGATATTTGATGGCTGATTTAGTGACAACCATCGTAGGACTGTATTGATTCGCGTGGAATCGAAGTATAGCCAGTCCTTGAACTGTCTTACCAAGGCCCATATCATCGAATATACCAACACCTTTTTGTGTTGATAATGCAGCCTCAGCGAATCTAGCTCCAATTACTTGGAAATTAAATAGCTTATATTCACCACACAAATCACATTGATTCTTAGTCCAAATGTGTGTGCAGTTTCTAACTTCTGGTTTCCAATCATTACTAATCATTTTCTCAAATGGAGTCCCTCTCGGGACTACTTTTTTAATTATGTGGAAACATTCGAGAGTAATTAGCTTAACTTGATTACCTTCTTTATCGACTGTATCTATGGCAAATTTCTCGATTGCTACTTTGCCACATTCTGGACATTTGTCTTGTAATCTAGTGACTACAGCCATAATTTCAACCTAATTAGTTAGTTAATTTTAGTGTGAGTAGTTTTGCATTTACATTTGGGACAATACATTTGTTGTCTATCAAATATTACATCATATTTCCTCATGGCATATGAGAACATTGACATACAATTCATGCATTTCCAACTAATATATTTGAATTTCATGATTCAATTAATTCAAATAATTCACAAGGCATGATGTCTTCAACATCATCGTTAGCTATGTGATATACTTCTAATTCATGAATCTTATTATTCTTTTTATCAACCATGATTACTCTTGAATCATAGCCAATAACTTCATAAATAGTTCCCAATTCAGCTTTAATTGGGAGTATTGTATTTGGATCACTCTTGAGAGTTAATCGAACTAGTTTGACCATCATTTGATTCCACCTTTGATTTAGCGGATTCAATACTCTTTTTAAGTAATTCAGCAGCTTTCTCGACTGTAATTCCTTTACTTACAACTAACATCTGTAATGTAAATTCGGCTACTCCCAATTCGGCAGCATATTTACGCAATTCTTTTTTATCAAGTCTCGGTTTCGCGAGTTTAATAGCTTTCGGAGTGACAGTCTTGATTGGACCAGGCTTGTAATTGATATCTTGAATCTTTAATTTCTCACGTTCTTCTTGTCTCAATTGATTTGACATTTGATTGAGATAAGTCTGAATAGCACGTTGATTATTCTGTGCATTCATCACCTTCTCATTCAACTCAAATACTAATTCCTTGAAATGATTTAATCGATTCATTAGCTCATTCGCGAGTGCAAATGGCTTATTAGTTATTGTTTCATCAGAATCGATTGATTTCTTTAGTTCGATGATAGGAATTGTGGCAGCATTGAATAGGTCAGTTCTAACTTGTATTGATGCATCGATATCCCTTGATTGACGTAAGACATCATTGATATCGATTGGCGCATCTAATTTATCCATATTCATACTAGCTTGTTTCTGTCTTTCATTGGCTGTATGAATACCTTTTTTCTCACATTCTGGACATACTTTAGAATCACCAATCAATTTAAGATTGGATATTTTCTTTCCATCTATTTCTGTGATTATCTCGATTGTATCGCAGTAATCACATTCAGGTAGTTGATTCATTAGTTATAATCCTTTTTCTTTCAAGAAATCAGTTAATACTGTTTCTTCCTTGATTCGGCATTTATCACATTCTGGCAAATCCATTTTCATAGATTCGGTATCCAGAATGAATGTTTCACCACACCCAAAACAAATACTCCGCTTTCCCATTACTCCATTCGGAATATTCTTCGGCATGTAATGAGTGCAATCCGCGAGTGAACATACCCATAATCCATTTTCTAATTTTCGGTATTTATGAATATGTCGCTTACTTCCTGTTGATGCCATTTTACTATACCTGATACTAATATTATGTCCCAAAAAGAGGACAGTAGGGGTCTCTCTCTGTGTATCCTACCCCAGCTACCAGGCCAATGTCAAGTGTAACTATTACACACTTGTGGTAGGGTG
>Ga0247686_1000097_pt1 | contig 15634 bp, 27 predicted proteins | sample CNK27_metaG_FD_182717 | JGI IMG/M metagenome (GOLD analysis project Ga0247686, IMG submission 182717) | Soil microbial communities from Purdue University Martell Research Forest, Indiana, United States - CNK27 | ecosystem: Environmental > Terrestrial > Soil > Temperate forest > Bulk soil...
AGCGGTGCAGTGGTCGACGAGGCCGCGCGAGCCGAAGCTCGACGCGGACACTCGCCGGAGGGGACGGCGGGGCTCGAACCCGCGCGCTACCGGTTGTTTAAGCCGGGTGCTCTGCCGCTGAGCTACATCCCCGAATGCAGAAAACCCCGCATAGCCTGAGGCTATCGGGGTTTCGAGACTGACCATGCCCGAAGGCTGACGGTCAAACGGAGCAGATCTGCATTGCCCGACCATCATATCCAGCTCGGAGCTGGTGTCAATACCTCCCGATGGCCTTGGGTGGCGATTTGCGCTCGCGCCAGCCGGCGTTGAAGCGACGCTCCTCGGCCAGCTCCTGGGCGCGTTCTTGAGGCGACAGGGGCGGCAGATCGGGCGCTGGGGAGCGGCGCGTCGGCTCCTGCACCTTACCGCGGTTCTTGCGCATGAGCGCGGCCTGGGCGGTCGTGAGCGGCTTCATGCGTCCTCTGGTTGCTGCGCTGAGCGACAGGACCGGCAGATCCCGCCCGGGATGCTGACGTGCGCCACCTGGCACGTGCCACAGGGGTTGGAGTAGAGAGCACCCGGAGAGCACCCAAGGTGGACGGTTTGGACGCTGGAGAGGGTGCCTGTGCTCGTCACGGAGCTGTTGGGCTCATCGATCAAGTCGAGCGGCGGCCGCGATGCGTTGCCCGCTTCGTACTCATGAATGTGCTCGAGGTGCTCGTGCAGGGCGGCATGGATCGAGCTAGTGGATTCGAACACGATGTGCTCGGGTGATTGAATGCGCTTCCACGGAGAATCTTTCATCCACTTCTTGTTCCATTGCCAGACAGAGCCGTTGAGCAGCTTCAGCTGGTACGCTCCGTCGAGCGCCGACCAATCCACGAGGCAGTGGGCATGCTTATCGGCAGCGTCACCGGCCTTGATGGTCTGCATGTAGCGCGTGAGCGTGTCGGCTAGTTCCGGTGTCGCGACCTCTTGCGAGGCGTTCTCGCGCATGCGGCGCCAGGTCGTGGGCTCGAAGCGCCCGGCGCTACGCCAGGTCTCGCCGCTCCCCAAATGGATCTCGAACCCCAACTCCTGCAGGTCTTGCCACCAGACCGCGTTGAGCGGGTTCGGTAGGCGCGTGCGCGCCTCGTGCCTCAGCGCGAAGTGCGCCATCGACACGCCGAAGATGGCGATGAGCAGCACAACGGCGGCACCGTGGTTGAGGATACTGAGCAGCAGATCCATCAGCGGTACCGCTCCGCCCGGCGCCAGTCCGAACACTGTTTGCAGGAGCACTTGTTGGGGTGATGGTCGCCGCTCGAGAAGCGCCCGCGTTCAGCTTCGAAGTTTACGCGACGAGGCATGAATGGCAGGGCGCCCATGGCTAGTACGTTCGCGGTGGCGAGAACCGCCGCCACGCGATGCCGAGCTGCGCGATCCCGGTCCTGGACCACGCGCGAGAGCGCACTGCGCCGGAGCGACTCTTCTTTCTTGCTCACCGGATCTTCGCTGCCTCGAACAGCGGCACATGGAGCGTGGGCTTGCCCTGCTGCCGCAGCTCCGCATTGAATCGCACGATCATCTGGCTCCGCCGGAGCGAGAGGCGCCAGTAATCGATGGCGTCATCGGTGGCTTGATCGGCACCCATACCACGGCTCATCAGCGTCTCTGCTCGGAGCTTCATGAAGTCGAGTGCTTCTTGCGTGTCGTCAGGGTGTTTCATGTTGAGGTTTCAGTCGTTCGACGCAGCTGGCGCAGATCCGGTGCATGCGATTGTAGCCGTTGGTGATGGGTTTGAAAGCCCGCGTGCCGGCAGTCAGCTTCGTTTCGCACCGGACGCAGTCCTTTGACTTACTCAGCTTGATACTCGACCAAAGCTGCGCCCCATAGTTGCCGCTCACATCACTGGTACGCAAGCGCACGAGGTCGTCATTCAGGACGCCGAGCAAGCGAAATTCACCCAGCATCGTCACCGCTCCCCGAGCATTCCTCACACCACAGCGGGTACGTCATGCTCTCGTGCGCGAGCGCCTTAGTGGGCGCGCTCACCATCGTGCTGTGCGTCTCGCACACCACCATCCACGGGTCTTCGGTGTCCAGCTCCGCCTGCGCGGCGGCGTAGAGGCTCATGGGGAGCCCGGTTGTGCGATTCGTCTTGCGCTCGGCAAGGCCAGCGATACCGAGCAGGTTGTGGCGCTTCATGGGATCGGTTCCCAACCGAGGTCGTTGGCGTAGTTCCAATAGCCGTCGCCTCTGCGACTAGGCACGGCGAGCCCGAGGCGCCGGAGCGCCTCTTCTGCCTGGAGCCTGGACGGGTAGAAGTGCAGGTAGCCTTTCTTGTTCATGCGCTTGTGCATCTTGACCCAGTGCTGCTGGGCCTCTTTGCGGGCTTCTGCGGTCGGGTGAAACGCGAGCTGCTCGAAGATATTCCGATACTCTTCGATCAGATCGAGCGCCTCTTGCTCCCGGGCTCGCTGCTTCGCGTCGAGCGCTGCGCGTTTGGCCTGGCGCGCAGCCCGCGCCTCGTCGATGACGGCGCGGCGTGCGACGGTCATGCTCTCGCGTTTTTGCAGCACCTCCTCCTCGGTGCGCACGGGCTCTGGTCGCCACCGTGCCACCTTCTCCGTGCGCTCGGCGATGTCCTCGGTGAGTTGCCGGACCAAGCGAGACGTCTCGCTAATCCGCCGCCGAACCGCCTCCTTAAACGTGTACCCATCTTCGGGGGTGATGCGCTTGAGCGTTTCGCCGCGGCTCGCGTAGGTCGGCACATACAGCTCCGTGACCGTGCCGGCCTCCAGGCGCTCCAGAAAGCTCTGGCTCTTCTCGAGGTGCGGCTGCAGCACGCGCTCTACGTAGGCGATCGTCCCATCGGGCGACTCCTCGAACGACTGCCACCCCACGCCGTAGCAATCGCCCTGGATGTAGCCATGGCCGGGCCGCAGGTAGCCGTGGTGCACCATCACCAGCAGACCCGACTGTCTGTCCCGGTGGAGCTTCTGCTCGCGGTCACAGACGGGGCAGGTGCCCAGGTAGCGCGTGGCGGTCGTCATGGGTCGAGCTTACCAGTGGCTTGCCCCGCGCGGAAGTTTCGGAGTCCCTTGCTGGCGTTGTCGGACAAGTCTAGGGTTTCTGAGGGCGCCTCGGGCGCCGGCCGAGGTAGGTAGTGCTCCCGATGCACCCGCTTGATGACCTTCACGTCAGCGGCGATCTCGACCATGAGGGACTCGAGTTCGTCGATGTACTGGAGCAGGGCGCGACGGTCGCGGCCTGAGCTTTCTCGCATCGGTCGCTTATCAGTCCATTCAGCGTCTCGAGCGCGGATGGCGGCGAGGTCGAGTTCAATCACGGGTGTTCTTTTCGTAGCTGGCGTCTTCGGTGCGGACTTCCAGCTCGGCGATGCGAGCGCGGGCTTCTTTCAGCTCGACAGCAAGCTTGAACACGCCCTCCTGGTTAATGGGCCAGTGTTTCAGTTTTCCCTTGTGCTCGATCAGCTCATCGAGAACCGAGGGGTGAACGCGGTTCATTCTAGCTCCAGATTGCTAAGCCTTGCGGCTTGGTAATACAGCGAACTCACCGCCAGATCCCGGGCCTCTTCCAGCGCATCGAGCGCGTCATAAGAGTAGGCGACAACGCCACCGATGAAGCCAGCGCACCACTGGTGATGCTCGCTACCGCGCGCGAGCCACACGCCGATTGGACCTGGGCCAGGAAACGGAGTTTCGTACCGGTCCGATTCGCCGCTGCGAGGGTCCACGCGCTCGAGGCGCAGATCTCCAAACATGATCCGATCGGGCGCTGCTACTCTCGCGGCACGGTTCACCAGCGTGTCTCCCAGTCGACACCAAGAGCCGCGCTGGCTTCTCGTTGTACCAAGGAGCGCACGTTCTCGAGCAGCTCAGTCACCGCATCGACACCTTTGATCTTCTCTTGAATCAGCTCCATGGCGCAGCGCTTCACCATGTCCTCGTGCTGATTATTCAGTTGCTTGAAGATCTCGGCCGGTGAAACCTCGACACCATTGATGCGCATCTCCACGGTCACCGTGTTGTCGTGGTTCGAGGCGTCGATGTTGAAGTGTTTCAGAAAGTCATCGGTGTCGTAGTGACTCAGTAGCACCATGATTGCCCAGGGCATCATCTCCCTGGGTGGTGATTCAACCAGCTCCCCGATAGTGATCGTGTCGCTCATAGCGAATCCGCCTCTGCCTCATCGAACCCAAAGCTCTTCGCCCAGCGGCGCACTTCGCCGTCGAGCGTGCCGCAATCGAGGCGCCCGGTCTCGCAGTTGAGTAGCCCCAGGTAGCCACGCGCCATCTCGAGCCAGGCCTCGCCGATGATGCAGTCCTTACCTAGCTCGCAGCCCTCGAAGCGGTCGGCGTACTGCAGGCCGTACTCGAGCAGGCCCGCGCGGAGCGACACGACGGCACGCTCGATGCCGCGCGGGTCTTGGATCGCCTGGTTGTGGCGGATCAGGTACTGCGGTGTCTCATCCCGCGCGGGGCGGGCGTCAGAGTGGCCTTGGCGGCCGAGGCGGTGAAGTGTTCCCATGGTCTTGGTCTCCATGGGAAGTGTATACGCTCCGTATACCGGATGTCTACCCTGGTTTTTTTACCGGCGCGTGTGCGTGAAGCGCGGGGGCACTTCCCTGGCAAAATTGGCCAGATAGTCAGCTAGGTACCTAGCGATCACCGCCGGTTTCCCGGTCTTGGCACGAAGCTTTCTTGACCTGTCGAACGTCGTTGACTGCTCGATCTTGACGAGGCCCTTGGTTTTGGGCGAGCGCCACTGGTCCTCGTTGACTTGGGCAAATCCATCCACGTCGAAGTCCATTCGGTTGTTCTGCGCCTCGGCGCCCCCGCCACCACTCCCGGCTCCCTTGGGCAGGTTCACGTACGTGATATGCAGTGCGCCGACGCGGAAACGGAAGAACAGCTGGCGGTCGACAGCCACTGGATCGAACGTGCTCTGTAGCTCCCTGACGAATGCATCTTGTTCCGAGTAGTCGTTCATGCTCGCGTTACGCGCCAGCACCGGCTCTTCTTCCTCGACAATCCACCGGCCCCGAAGCACATGCCCCACTTGGCGATCCAGCTCCGCGTCCCAGATGACTGCGTCCTGCACGCCGCGCGCCCGCGCGTCGCGCTCGGCCACATCCGACACCTGGTCCAGGCGGTACCCCACGGCGAGTGGATCAGCGTTGCGCCACTGGCCGCGCTCCACCCGGAACAGCCCAATCGCGCCATCGCGATCGACAATGGCCAGCACGTAGTCATCATCGATCGCGCTCTCATCGAGCTGCGAAGGCGGCGGTAGCTTGCGGGCTCGCAACTGGAGCGGCACCTCGCAGTGTTCGCACGCGAGCACCTCGCCCTTGGGGATCTGAAAGTAGTCACCCTTCGCCGCACTGAACTCCGACCCGCAGTCGGGGCACGCGAGCACCTTGCTGTCACCGGAGATCGGCAGGTCGTCGACTGTCACGCCTTTCTTGCGTCGGGCATTCGCGACCATGCTGGCATCGCCGGCTACGGTTTGCTCGATCTGGCTCCTGACATCGCTGGGGACCGCATCCCACGGCACCGCACGCCCCATGTGCGGACCCTCGACGTTGTGCACATCGAACTCCCCTGCGCCCGCGCCGCTCATGACGAACGACGTGTAGCCGCCGTCGGAGTAGTGAATGGCAGCCGTCCACTCGTCACCGTATTGGTAGGCATTGACGCGCGTGCCGTCGGAGAGGATACCGGAGCGGCGGCCATTGGGCTCGTGCTCAGAAAACTCATCCACTAAGGATCCGCGACCGCGACCAGATGCTGAAAACAGCAATTCCGCTCGCTCTACAGCGCCGGATCGCTTGGCCTTGTCAAAAAACTTGCGTGCGTCAGCAAGCTCGGAAAATCCGATTTCTACTGTCCCGCTCATTGATGCCTTCGTCACATCATAAGGCGTGCCGAGGTAGGGAAGATATGAGACGAGCGCTCGCGCTTCAGAGTAGGCCACAGCTCGATCGGCACCCGGTGGCAGCTCACGAATCGAGGTGTACGGCGAAGCGTTTCGCTCGTAGCGGCCTGATGCTTTCACGAGGCGTCCAATCTCACCCGTTGGCCTGGGTGACACATTCTCCGAGATCTCGAACTCATACTCTTCACCGCCGTAGCGCACCGTAAACCCGCCGCGCTCGCCCTGGCCCCAGCCGGAGACCAGCGCGCCCTTGAAGCCGTCGGCCCGGATGGCCTTCTCGAGCGCCTTCAGGGTTGGACGGGGCAGCGAGGTCGCCGATTCAAGGAGCGACTCGTCGTCGCCCTCGTTGTACCGAGACTCGACGCGCACGCGCGAGGCGCGGGAGGCTGGCTGCGCTGCCACGGCGGGCGCCGTGCTCTTCGACCTGAAGCTGTCGAAGAACCCGTTGACCGCGTGGCTCAGCGCTGCCCGGCTCATCGCTCAGCGCGTCCGAACGTAGTTCGAGCCGAGACCGCTGAAGGGGATGTTGACCGGGTCGTGGAAGTACGCGCCGAGACCGCGCAGGCCCGCCACGGAGACCGTCGGCGCCTTCGCCTTGAAGATCACGAAGCCGAGGCCGAGTCCGGCGGCAGCGGCGATCCCCATGTGGATCATGTCGTCGGAGGTCATGGCGTTGCGTCGGTACTTGCGTCGGCGTTTCATTTTGTTTTCCTTGGTGGTACAGAAGAGCGGCACCCCAAAAGGCTGCCCAAGCGCCTGAAGCTCGGGACCATGATCAGCACTTGCTCCAGGAACCGTCGGGGTAATACGTGAGACCAAGACCAGCGACGACGGGGGTCGCTGGCTCTGGGGTGAGGCGTTCACGGAGCTTCTCACCCACGGCGAGCCCTGCCATCTCGAACAGCAGATCGCTCGCCTCGTTGCCGAGTGACTGCCCCTCGTCGCTCTTGAGCAGCGCGTGCGGTCCCAGGTACATCATCTGGTGCACGACCTTAGCTCCGATGAAGGCGAGCACCGCGAGGTACGTGTTGACGCCCAGCACACCTGCTGCGAAGCCCGTGAGGAAATGCACCGGCGTGAGCGAGTCGATGGGAGCCTCGCCGTGGCGAGACGGGTGCAGGGGATGGACGGAGCCATGGGACATGGCTCAGGCGACGGCTTCGACGTTCGCGAAAGCAACCTCGACGTACCCGCCACCCGGGAACGGAAACTGGATCAGCGCCACGATCGCAGGGGAGCCGGCGCCATCCGTATCGCGACCATACACCGCGCGGCAAACGCCCAGCCCGTAGTTGTTTTGCCCAGTGGGGCTAAGCACCCTCACTTGCCTACCGACCAGTTGATTTGCTGAGACCGCCTGGTCGCTGATGACATCGAGCGCCGTGGTTGGAATCGAGGGCACCAGATCTCCATCGTTCCACAGCACCGTAGCGGTGCCGGAAACGGCTGCCACGACGCCAAACATCGGACCCTGCACGGCCGGTGCAGAGAAGGACACCAACTTGGGGGAAACCTTGAGACCAGCAGTAATTGCCATGGCCCGAATCCTACCGGACTGGTGCGCGAATCTGCAACTTTTGGGATCGACCGATCACTTACAGGGGATTTTTAGGCCAGTTAGCGACTTGGCTAGCTCTGACTGGAGGGAGGCGCTGGCCGGGTTGGTGTTACCGAAACCGGCGCTCGTGGTGCACATATTGCTGGTGGCACTGACATCGGGTTCCGCCTTGGTGATCCCCCAGGCACCGGCGCTTTGCGCAACCGTGACCAAGAGCTGCACCAAGCTCACGTTGATGCCGCACTCGGTTTGTTTGGTGCACATCCCGTCATTGGTGCCGATGTTCATGGAGAGGTTTGAGCGCTCAATGTTCGGCAGGTACTGGTACCTGCCGTCTTCGAGCACCTGCGGTACGCCCCACGAGATCACATGGAGAACGCCGCATGGCTTGTCGCGACACGTGACGCACAGGGCGCCTTCCGTGTACGTGAAGTCCTGCCAGGTGATAGTGGTCGGGAGCGCCGCCGTGAGCTGCGTCACATCGAAGTCGCATGTTACGGTGCCTGTGCCACCGGTGGTCGATCCAGCAGAGCCGGAACCTCCCGTGCCACCCAGGGGCGCGCCCGCCGTGCCCGCTCCGGCGCTCGCGCTGCCACCCGTGCTCGGGCGACCGCCCTGCGGCGCGGAGCCGCCTGCTGGCTTCCCAGCGGCGCTCATTGAGCCTCCGGTCTGCGCAGCGCTGCCGCCCACGGCGACGCCAACAGAGCCCGCCTCGGGGGCGTCTCCGCCAGCTCCAGCCAGCGCCTCGCTGGAAGCATCGAACGGCTCGCCGCCGCAGGCCGCGAGGGACAGTGCCAGAAGAACTAGGGTGAGGATCTTGGTCATGGTGGCTTTCTTTGCACGCGGCGTGCCGCGCTCTTACTCGTCGTTCTTACAGTGACACACGTCTCCAGGGCCGACGTAGCGCCAACACCCAGAGCAGAACCAGCAGAGCACCAAGCCGCGCTGCTCTTCGGTCAGAAGCATCAGCAGCCGATAGGCCTCGCTCATGGCCGGAGTGACCTCGCCAGGAGCCGACGCTGCACGCAGATCTGCAGGATCGTACAATCTGCATGCGGGATTTGTGTGCGGCGGCCAACCCTTTCCGGGCACTACTTCGCGCGGGCCGCAGGTGGGGCAGTGCGTGGTGACAGTCACCGAATCCCCCGCAAGATCTCGCGTGTCTTCTGGAAGTGCCTCGATGCAGTGGCGCGCGTCTCCAGGTTACTGACGAGCACCGGGGGCAGCGACGGGCGGTCGCTCTCGGCCGCGCGCAGATCGAGCTGCATCTCGTCAGCGAGCGCGTGGAGCGCGAGGGCTTGCTCGGGGAGAGCAAGCTCGCGTGCGCGGTGACCGCAATTGCGGATGTCGGAGATGAGGGTGAGTTTTGCTTCTTTGGTCATAGGTTTCGCTTGGTGCGCGGGCTAGTGGTCGGCGTGCCAAGCGTCTGGGCATGGGTCGCCTTCCGGCGTGATAACGAACGCTTTCACGAGCGCGTGGCAGCTTGGACACTTGTCGCGCTTGGGGGCGCCCCGGGGCTGCTCCGCCGAGAGCCGGTTGGCCGTGTTGAACACGTCGGCACGAAGCTGGCGGAGCACGTTGGCATCAGCTTGGCCGTGCGCGCGGCCAGAATCGAGCGCGCCGATCACGCGCCGCAAGATGTAGCCTTCCACCATTAGTGTCACGACGTCCCCGCCAAGAAGGCGGAAGCAATTCGGGTACTCTCGCAGGAACGACTGGGCGATGATTCGCGCGTCTCGCTCTGTTTCGGCGCTCACTTGAGTCCCTCTCTAGAGCGCGAGCCGCGCCCGCGCGTCTTCGGTCAGGCCGAATTGCAGCAAGTGTGCAAGGTCGTGGCTGACGATCGCATTGCCGCCGCTTCGGCAGTCCCATCCCGTGTAGTCACACGACGCAGTCAGGTACGCAAAGCGACCATCTTTGAGCTTAAACACGCCGATCCAATCGGCGCCGTCGTTCTCTCCGTCACTCGTGGCGATCACTTCGGCCACGTCAACGCGCTGGAACGGGGCGGCGCTCGCGTCGGAGTCAAGAGCCGCACTCACGCTCGGCGTGTTGTAGGCGCTAGTCGGCCAGCTCCCTTCAGCGTCTTCCGCATCGCCACAACACTGGAAGGCCATCTCCCAATCGTAGCCGCGGATTCGTTCGTCCAAAACTGATTCGTCTTTCATCTTCATTACTTTCGCTCACTAGTGGCTGTCACAAGTGGTTAGCTGTGTGGCGGCGGTTGTCCGGGTCGACTCTTGTCCCGATAATATTGGCTGATCAGCTCATCGCTTAGCGCATCTTCCAGAGCCTGGATTGCTTCCTCGACGTCTTGTTCCGGAATAGCGCCACGCACTTGCGGCTGCACTCGGCGCAACGCGGCAAGCGCCTCCCGTGCTGCCTTTTCGAGCTTGCTCATTCAGCTGCCCGATCATGCAGCTTCGCGCCATCGAACCAGCCACAGGATTGAATTGGGATGAAACCAGCGCGACCTTGGGTGCCGCGCGTCGTGTGCGCCAGGTGGACGTAGGTGCGTTTGCCAGCCGTCGCCCCGACGCCGACGACTTTCCAGGCTTCGCTGTCGATCTCTACCTTGTCACCTTGCTTCACGTTTCATGATCGCCTTCTTTTGCATGGTTCGTGCCGACTGCTCGGGCAGGCGTCTTGTGCGGCGACACACGCATCGCAGATCTCGCCGCTGCCGTCGGCCCAGCTCGCGTTGCCTTGAGCGCTACCGCCGCACTCGGTGCAGCAAAGACTCACACTGACGACTCGTTCACCGGCTCGGAATTCAGGGGTCATTGTTGGGGTCTCCTAACGCCCCAAGCCCGCCGGCTTGGTAGCGGGCGGGCTGTTGGGGAATGAGGCACAGTCACATCGGGAAAACGCGAACACGGCTCGGCTTGTCAGCAGCGAGCGAGGCGCGCGTCTCGCCAATCCTTGCGCGCTCTGTTTTTGCTAGGGCAAGGGCCTCCGCCTTGCTGCGGATGTAACCGTGGACCAAAGCGCCATCCGTGTAGACGGCCCACACGCGCTCTACCGGTTTCCCCAGCATCGCTTGAATCTTGCTGCCTGAAGTCATGGTTCCTGTCTTTGCATTCGCTATGCCAAAGCCTAGCCCTAAAGTTCGCGTTACCAGGAAATCTCCATGATGCTGGCGACGCTCTCCCCAAGGTCGCGCAACTTATAGCCCTCAGCTTTGAGCTGCCGGATCGCACCAGCGGGAAGGTACCCGCGGTAGGTGATCCCGGACTCGCCATTGTCGGCAGCTTTCGCAATCGCAGACACTGCCGCTTCATAGGCTTCAGTGCAGGCCTGCGCTTGTTTGTCCTGTCTCTTAGCTAGAGCAGCTTGCGTGCGTTCACGCATTGCCTTGGCGTTCATCGTGGTCTCCATGTCCGGTATACGGACTGTATATACCAGACCTTCCTTGCTCGAACCATGCCGTCTACCAGTTTACCAGTTTCCGCGGGGTTACGGGGCTCCCAGCCGGCGTAACACCCGTCACCCGAGCGTAACCCCAGGTTGTCCACAGCCTGTGGAAAAGCGCGCTACCTGGGGGCTGTTTCATGCCTCTCGGCGGAGTCGGATCTCCCGACACACCATGGCACCCTAGGCAGCGCTTCTGCGAGCTTACCAGAAAAAGTGCAGGCGGCGGGCCCTGGAAAAGACCGTTGGGGGAAACGGGTGACAGCACCCACCGCCTGCGCGCTCGAAGCTATCACGCCTCGGGGACCGCCGGAAGGCTCCGGAGCAGCTCGACCAGCTGCCGGGGCAGCTCCCCGAACATCTTGCTCGAGATCTCCTCGGCGACGCCCGAGTCCGTCACGACGAGGCTCACGAGGAAGGCCGCGTACATGCAGACCGGGGCGATGTCCCGACAGACCAGCGGGTCAAGAAACTCCACTTCTTCGAAGCCGTAGGCGATCGACATCGGCACGTCCCGCGCCCAGATCCCCCACTGGAATTCACGCTCGCGGGGGACGGTATTCATCATCTTGAGCGTGCTCTTCAGGTAGGTCTGCATGCTGGTGAGCTGCTCGATCTGCTCGGGTAGCGAGAGACCTGGGTCGATCAACTCAGCGAGGCGCGCGATGGCGCGGAGCGACGGACGAAACGCCAGGGCGATGGGGTATTCGCAGTCGACGAGGCCCCCGATCAACTCGAGCCAAGCGGCAAGGTAGGTCTCGAGCAGCCACGCTTGGGCCACCTGTCCCTGCTGCAGCAGCTTAGCTGGGTTGGGGTCGGTTCCGAACACGGGTTCTTCCCCGAGGAAGTCGAGCAGGTTGTTCGTGAGGGGCGAGGTTTCCATGGTTTCGGTATACGGACTGTATACGGTAACCTTCCCTTGCGCTCTCAGGATTTAGCCTGCTCCGTGGTGATGAATTCCGCAAGCGCTGATTGGTCCGGCAAGAGCACCCGCTTTTTGACGTGGCCAACTGCGATCGGTAGCAGCTCAACGCCGCCCAAGCGCCGGGTGAGCCGGTAGTCCTCGGACTCCCAGTGTAGCTCACCGTCGATCAGTTGATCCGCGCACGATCTCGTGAACTCCACCAGCCAATCCTGGGCACCGCGGTGGCCACGAAAGCGCGTGGACTGCGACGCAAGCACGAAGAGCTGGGCCCGTGGAATACACAGAAAACCAAGACCCGTCAGCCAGCGTTCCCCAGCGAAGTGCGTGGCCGCCAGGCGACCGTCGGGGAGCACGTAGCAGGCGGATGTCGGCACGTCCCGCGCGAGCGCGTGGCGCACGACGGCTTCAGCGTGCTCGCGACCAAAGACCATGTCGTCGTCGATCATCAAGACCGCCTCATGGGGACCATCCGCCATCGAGCGCAAGGCGAGAGTGAGCGCTACGTTTCGAGCAAGCGACACGTCGCCGGTGTCACGCTGCTCGATGTAGCCGGCTCCGGCATTCACGAGATCTTGCACTGCCACCACCGTCTGGTGCTCCATCAACCGGTTGCTTGAGGTGAGCACGAGCGTGTTATGCATCGGGAGGCTACGGGGTCGAGCGAGGCTGGTACACGATAGACAGCGTGGTCGGGTTTGGCAAGGTGAGTGTGCCGCCGCTGCTGTTGGCGATGACCGCCATGATGTGCCCCGTGACGCCGTCGCACGTCACTTTTTGGAGCGCCAGCGACACGCTTCCAGGATTGGTTGCCCAGCCAGCCACCACGTCCGTCCCGCGCTCCGCGGCGCGCGTGCCCACGGGGTCGCCAAAGTCCACGCTCGCGGTGGCGCCGCCAGCTACGGTGGCGCCGGTGACCGTCACGTGGCCCACGATGGGCACGTAGGGCGACAGGATCAGCTGACCCGCGAAAGTCACCCCATTGCTCACGAAGCTGGCGTACGAGTAGGGGTCGAGTTCCAGGAACGGGACGTTGACGTTGCTGATCGTGATGCCGGTACCGAAGCGCACGCCGACGAAGCGGATTGTGGCGGCGATGACCGAGGGCGTGATCGTGATGCCGTTCGAGAAGGAGACGTCCTGGAACGTGCCCGAGCCGAGCGTCATGTTGCCGGTGACCGAGCCACCCAGCATGGTCACGGTCATGATGTCCAAGGCAGCGGGTCCGACCGTGCAGTTCACGAAACGAGCGCTGGCGTCGAGCGTTCCCGTGTTGGTGATCGCGGTGAAGACTGAGTCGCGCCCAATGAGACCCGCGGAGCCCTGGCCCATGTTGAGCGCCGTCACCGTCACGTCCCTGAACTCGAACACGGGGTTAGCCGTTTGCGTGGCGATGACGACGCTATTGAGCGTCGTGTGCTGGCTGCTCACACCCTGGAAAGCAACCGAGGGCGAGGTGTTGAGGTTCGGGAGAGTCGAGCCGACCGTGAGCGCCTTGCCCGCGAGCGTTAGCTCCCAGCTGTCGGTCTTGTTCGTGATGTCGGTAAAGAACGACGAGAACGCTGTGTAGGGGTTCGCGATCGACCCGTTCGGTGTGCCGCCAAAGGACGGCTCCAAGAAGCGCACGTTTTGAATCGGCGAGAAGGGCAACCCCGATCCCGTGGCGCCGGTGCCACCCGTCGATCCGGTGGCGCCCGTGCTACCCGTGGCGCCGGTGCTTCCCGTCGAACCAGTTGCGCCGGTTCTGCCGGTGGCTCCCGTGCCGCCGGTCGCACCCGTGCTACCGGTACCGCCCGTCGCCCCTGTGTTGCTGGCGCTGCCAGGGGAGCCCGTCGCGCCCGTCGCGCCCGTGGGGCCCGCCGTGGTCGCACCGGTGGCGCCCGTGCTGCCCGTGCTGCCTGTCGAGCCGGTAGCACCGCCCGAGGAGTAAATAAACCACCTACCCGGACCGATAGCGGGCTCCACGACGCTCGTGCCGCTCGGCGCGTCCGTCGAGTCGCGGCGCAGCATGTAGAGCGAGTTGTTCTGAGCCACCGCAACGAGCGCTCGATCCATCACGAGCTGCGTGTTGATGCTCTCGAGCGAGTCACCGGCACCAAGTACCGTATTGACGGAGAGCAGGAGCCGAAGCGCAGGGGGTGACTTAGGAGCCTGGGACATTGCCTTCCCAGGCTAAACCCCAGGGCAAGATTCCTCCAAAAAGTGGGAGCGCTACCGCGCGACCTTGATCTGCACGCGCACGGTCGCCTCTTCCGGTGGGCGCACCCTGGCGTCTTGGATGTCGTACGGATGGTCACCGAGATGTTTCAGGCGGATCCGTGTGTCCACGAAGGTCTGACCCCCCGCCTGTCGCACCGCATGGCAAAAACTCGCGTCTTCATGCAACCAGTAGCCCCCAACGACAAGCTTTTTGAAGTACGGTCGCATGATCCCCTCGGACGAGTTGACCGGGGCATATTCGCTCAGCCCGTCGAGTAGCTCGAAAGCGCTCCGGTGGATCGCCGTGAAGCCCATACCGACGACGCCGATCGCTGGGTAGGGCTTACCACCCTCTCCGAAGAGCACCTCGCCAGCAGCGGGGTCGATGGCGCCCACGATGCCGGCGCCCATCTTGCGCATCGAGTAGGGGGCGCCCACGACAGCGCACCGGGCGCGCGCCTCTTCGGCCAGCGGCTCCACGTCCATCGGATCGAACAGAATGTCGTGGTCGATGAACACCACCACATCGGCACCATGCGCGAGCGCCGAGCACGCGAGCATGCTGCGCGCCACGTCAATGTGCGCGCTAGCGCGTGTCGCCATGACGGGCGTGCCCATGTCCTTGAGCGCGTCCATGCACTCACCGTGCAGGTGTTCCCGCGCCTTGCCGTAGGTCGCCAGTACGATAGTCTTTTTCTCCATGGCGGAGAGACTATCGTGCTGGCGCTACGCTTGGCTAGCTCGCCGTTGCCGGCTCGCCGTTAGCCTTGGAGAACGGCAGCCCGAACCGTGACCGTTGCTGCAGCCACGGTGGCCGCGGTCGCGTTCAGGAACCGGAAGGTGGCCGTGCCCGTTCCAGTGACTCGCACTGGACCGATCGAGACGCCCGCCGGCAGAGCCGAATCGGTCAGGTTGAATTCGATGATGTCGCCGATGCCAACACCGGCGACCGAAGCCGCGGTGTCCACGCTCGACTGTGGCGGGATCGCGGCGTGAGACAAGCTCAGGTCTTGGAAAAAGGTGGCGCCCTCACCGAGCGAGAACCAGCGACCCGGGCCGGCGATCGGCACGAGGATTTCGGGTGAGTTGTCCGCAGTTGTGTTGTCGCTCTTGTGGAGCATGTACAACTTGTTGTTTTCCTGCACGGCAACGATGGCGTCCGGAGACAGCTCGTTCGTGTTGATGCCGACTAGCGACGAGGTGTCCGGAGTCTCGAGCGTTTCGACGGACTGGACGATGCGGAGCGCGGGGGGGAAAGACGGTTGCATGGCGATTGATCCTTGTTGGCCGCTTCAACTATGCGGACCTGGGAGCCAGCTTACCGGTGACCTCCAGTTCTTCCAAAAAGTGGGATCACTAGCCGCAATGTGCCTATTTTGAGCCTGGATCAGGGGCTACCCGGATGCACATGGCGAGGTTCGCTTCGATGCGCCTCCGCTCGTGGGGCTCCAGGCCCTGGTATTGGAGGATGTGCCGGTTCAGGTCACGCGCCTCGGCGTGACCACTGAGGTAGGTGAGCGCGGTCGCCAGCTCATCCTTTGCGCGCCAATCGTTGACGGTGTGATCGACGTTGTCGAAGTGATCGCTCGACGGTCCGATGAGAACGGCACGGCGCGCGAA
>Ga0247686_1000099_pt1 | contig 15579 bp, 11 predicted proteins | sample CNK27_metaG_FD_182717 | JGI IMG/M metagenome (GOLD analysis project Ga0247686, IMG submission 182717) | Soil microbial communities from Purdue University Martell Research Forest, Indiana, United States - CNK27 | ecosystem: Environmental > Terrestrial > Soil > Temperate forest > Bulk soil...
GCCGCCGCGGCGCAGCAGTTCGACCTCTCCATCGACAACATCATGCGCGGGCCCGGGCTCTTCGGGTGGACACCCGAGGAGGTGCGGTGGGCGCCGGACGGGCAGCATGTTTACTTCTCGTGGAAGCTGTACAGCGACACGCTGGAACACGACCGCGACACGTACGTCGTCAATCGCGACGGCGGCGGCCTTCGCAAGCTCAGCGACGAGGAGAAGAAGGACGCGCCGCCGGCGAACGCGCAGTGGACGCGCGACAAGCATCGCGCCGTCTATCTCGATGAGGGCGACGTCTTCCTGTGGGACTCCGCCACCGGCAAGCGCCGCGCGCTGACGCAGACCACCGACGTCGAGTCGGCGCCGCAGTTCACCTTCGACGAGACGCGGGTGACCTTCGTCCGCGCCAACAACGTCTTCGCCATCGACACCGTCAGCGGCTCGCTGACGCAGCTCACCAACATCGTCGCGCCCGACGACAAAGGCCCGAACGTCACGCTCTGGGACGACGCCGCGAAGAAAGGGACGCCCAGCCAGGAGTACATCAAGGGCGAGGAGCGGAAGTTGCTCGACATCGTCGATCGCCGCGCGAAGAAACGCGAGGAAGACGAGGCGAAACGGAAGCGTGAGCATCCCCTCAAGCCGTTCAAACTCGACAAGAAGCAGACCGTCGTGAACGCCCGGCTGACGCCTGACGGTAAGTACCTCGTGCTGGTCATCAACAACGAATCGGACAAGGCCAAGAAGACCATCGTTCCGAACTACATCACCGAGGCTGTCTACACCGACACGATTCCCGGCCGGGAGAAAGTGGGCGACGCCCAGCCGCCGTCGCGCATCGCGGTCGTCAACGCCATGAACGGCGAGGTCAAGTGGTTCGACCACGGCCTCAAACCGATCGCGCCGCCCGCCGAGGCGCAGAAGAGCGTGACATCGGCTGACGAGCAGGGGAAGGGAACCGAACAGAAAACCGAGAAGAGCGAGCCGAAGGAGCGCGAGGTCAGCCTGCGCGCGCCGATCTGGTCGGAGGACGGGAAGCACGCCTTCGTGGTCGTTCGCTCGTCAGACAACAAAGACGCCTGGATCATGGACTTCGATCCGGCCTCGGCGAAGGGGCGGACGATCGTCACGATGCACGACGACGCCTGGCTGCGTTTCGCCGATGCGCAGTCGTTCGGATGGGCGAACAACGAGACGATCTACTACCTCTCGGAAGCGACCGGCTGGATGCATCTCTATACGGTCGGTCACGCCGGCGGCACCCCGAAGCAACTCACCAGCGGCAAGTGGGAAGTCGACGCCTTGACGCTGTCCGACGACAAGAAATCGTTCTACGTCACCACCAGTGAAGAGAGCCCGTTCGTTCGCCATCTCTACCGAATACCGGTCGGAGGCGGCGCGTCGACGAAACTGACGTCGATGCCGGGCGAAAACGCGGCGGTGGTCTCGCCGGACGGCAACGCCATCGCAAATGTCTACTCCTACACGAACAAACCGCCCGAGTTGTACGTCAGCGGCAAGCGCGTGACGACCTCACCCGCTCCCGATTTCGCGCGCTACGCCTGGCTCGACGTCCCAATCGTCAACGTCCCCGCACGCGACGGCGTCGACGTGCCGGCGCGCATCTACAAGCCCGCCAACTGGAAGCAGGGAGGCCGCGCCGTCATCTTCGTCCACGGTGCCGGCTATCTCCAGAACGTCAATCGCTTCTGGTCGAGTTACGCCCGCGAGTACATGTTTCATCACCTGCTGATGTCGAAGGGTTACCTGGTGCTCGACATCGACTATCGCGGCTCGCGCGGCTACGGGCGCGATTGGCGCACGGCCATCTATCGGCACATGGGCGGGAAGGATCTCGACGATCACGTCGATGCCGCGCGCTGGCTGGTAAAGCAGCACGGCGTCGACCCGAAACGGATCGGCACCTACGGCGGCAGCTATGGCGGCTTCATCACGCTGATGGCGATGTTCACCACGCCCGACGTCTTCGCCGCCGGAGCCGCGCTGCGTCCCGTAACCGATTGGGCGGCCTACAACAACGGATACACATCGAACATCCTCAACCTCCCGCAGAACGACGCCGAGGCCTACCGGAGATCGTCGCCGATCTACTTCGCGCAGGGATTGAAAGGACGCCTCCTCATCTGCCACGGCATGGTCGACACGAATGTGCATTTCCAGGACAGCGTCCGCCTCGCCCAACGCCTGATCGAGCTGCGCAAGACGAACTGGGAGCTGGCGCCCTACCCCGTCGAGAACCACGGCTTCGTCGAACCGACGAGCTGGGCGGATGAGTACAAGAGGATTTTGAAGTTGTTCGAGGGACTGTAACTGCGCGAAGCGCGTTGTCTGCGGCTCCGCCGCGTTGTCAGTTGTCTGCGCTGCGGCGCGTGGTCTTCTTGACCTGCTGTCCGGAAATTGACCAACTACCTGAATCGAGGGCCGTCAAAGACTCAGTGAACTTCAATACTGACCATGCGCGCCGCAGCGCGCAGACAACTGATAACGCGGCGAAGTCGCAGACAACGCGCGAAGCGCAATAATGCACCAATGCGTCCGGTAGCTTCCCCATCTGAAAGCAACATCTCCCGCGGGTTCGTGCACCTTCGTGAAGGGATCGAGGCCTTTCTGCGCTTTGCGCGGGGGAAGGTCTGGCAGGAGGCGTCGGAGCGGGAGCGGCTGCACGCGCTCTCGATCGCCGTCCGCCGGCCGATGCTCGATGCCATGCGGGAGACGGAGCGGCGGTATCGCGATCAGGATTCCAAGCGGCTCTATTACCTCTCGATGGAGTTCCTCATGGGCCGCGCCCTCGGCAACAACCTGACGAACCTGGAGCTGTACGACGAGGCCAAGTCGATCATCGCCGAGCTCGGCGCCGATCTCGAGGAGCTCCGCGCCCTCGAGCACGATGCCGCCCTCGGCAACGGCGGCCTCGGCCGACTCGCGGCCTGCTTCCTCGACTCGCTGGCTTCGCAGAACCTCCCCGGCTTCGGCTACGGCATCAACTACGAGTTCGGCCTCTTTCGCCAGACCTTCGTCAACGGCCATCAGCATGAAAAGCCCGATCATTGGCTCGACGAAGGGGGCTCTCCCTGGCTCGTCGACCGCGCCGACGACACCATCTCCGTCCCGGTCTACGGCGCCATCGCCCACACCACCGTCGATGGGGTCTACAAGCCGTCGTGGGTCGACTACAAGATCATCGTCGGCGTGCCGCACGACATGCCCATCGTCGGCTACGGCGGGCAGACGGTGAATGTGCTGCGGCTCTACACCGCGCGGTCGTCCGACGAGTTCGACATCGGCATCTTCAACTCGGGCGACTACATCGCCGCCGTGCAGCACAAGATCAACACCGAGGCCATCTCGAAGATCCTCTACCCCTCCGATCTGGTCGACCGGGGACGGGAGCTGCGTCTGCTGCAGGAGTACTTCCTGGTGGCGTGCTCGGTGCGCGACATCATGAAGCGCTATCGCGAGAGGCACGACTCGTTCGATGAGTTCCCGTCGAAGGTGGCCATCCAGATGAACGACACGCATCCTGCGCTCACCGTGGTTGAGCTGATGCGGATGTTCATCGACGACTACGGCCTTCCCTGGGAACAGGCCTGGGCCATCACGGTAGCGACGTGCGGCTACACGAATCACACGCTGCTGCCGGAGGCGCTCGAGAAATGGCCGTTCGACCTGCTCGAGCGGCTGCTGCCGCGCCACCTGCAGATCATGCAGGAGATCAACCGGCGGCTGGTCGCCGAGGTCGAGCGGCGCTTCCCCGGCGACGCGGCCATGCAGAAGCGGGTCTCGCTCATCGACGACAGCGACCGGCGCAATGTGCGGATGGGGAACCTGGCCATGGCCGGCAGTCACTCGATCAACGGGGTGGCCGCGCTGCATTCGGAGCTGGTGAAAACGACGCTCGCGCCGGAGTTCTACAAGCTCTACCCAGAGCGTTTCAACAACAAGACGAACGGCGTCACGCCGCGGCGCTGGCTGCTGCACGCCAACCGTCCGTTGGCGTCGCTCATCACCCGGGCCATCGGAGACGGCTGGATCCGCAACCTCGACGAGCTGCGGCGCCTGGAGCTGTTTGCCGACGATGCCGGACTGCTCGACCGGCTCCATGCCGTGAAGAGCCGCAACAAACTGGCGCTCGCGCATCTGACGAAAGAGCTGACCGGCGTCATCGTCGATCCGGATTCGATGTTCGACGTGCAGGTGAAGCGGATGCACGAGTACAAGCGGCAGTTGCTCAATATCCTGCACGTCGTCGACCGCTACTGGCAGCTCGCCGAGGATCAGAAAGAGCCGCTGGTGCCGCGCACCTTCTACTTCGCCGGCAAAGCCGCACCCGGCTACTTCATGGCCAAGCTGATCATCAAACTGATTCACTCGGTCGGCGAAGTGGTGAATGCCGACCCGCGCACGCGCGACTGGATCCGCGTGGTCTTCCTCCCCGACTACCGCGTCACGCTGGCCGAGGCCATCATCCCGGCGGCGGAATTGAGCGAGCAGATCTCCACGGCCGGGAAAGAAGCGTCGGGAACCGGCAACATGAAACTGGCGCTCAACGGCGCGCTGACGATCGGAACCCTCGACGGCGCGAACATCGAGATCCGTGACGAGGTAGGCGAGGAGAACATCTTCATCTTCGGCCTGCGCGCCGACGAAGTCTTCTCATTGATCCAGACCGGCTATCACCCCGAGCAGTACATGGGCGCGAGCCATAACGTTCGCCGCGTCGTCGACACCATCGCCGCGGGCCATTTCTCCCGAGGCGACAAAGACCTCTTCCGCCCCATCGTCTCCAAGCTCCTCAGCGCCAGCGACGAGTACGTCCACCTCGCCGATCTGGCCCCGTACCTCGAAACGCAACAGCGCGTCGACGAGGCGTGGCTCGACCGCGGCCAGTGGAATCGCAAGTCACTGCTGAACATCGCGAGGATGGGCAAGTTCTCGTCCGACAGGACAATCGCCGAGTACACGCGAGATATCTGGAAGATCAAGCCGGCGGTGATTGGAAGCTTCGCGCACGCGGCACTGGAGTAGTTTAGTTATCAGTCGCCTTTGCCCGCAGGCTCGTACGAGGAGTGCGCTTCGACGTAGATTCGTAGTGCCGCGTTAATCAGACGCTCGTACTGTGTGCTCTGACTCTGAAACCAGCGAAGAATGAGAGGGTCGATGTGAAGAGTGACTTCCGCCATAGGTCGATTCGGCATACGAACCGTCGCTCGGGCGAAGAAGGCGTCGGCCAGAGGTGGGACGTCGGAGGTGTCAATCTCCGCATCGGAGAGTGCTGCAACCCTAGACCAGTCGGTTCTGGAGGTAGGTGTCAAGGCGTTGTCGCTCATAGCTGGTGGCCTTTCTGAGAGATATGACTCTAGTGATGTCAGGTTCTAGTGTGAAAGGACACGGTGCGAGTATATCCGACACGTGAGCGAGGTCATACGCTGCTTGGCGCTCAACGGCGCGCTGACGATCGGAACGCTCGACGGAGCGAACATCGAGATCCGTGACGAGGTGGGCGAGGAGAACATCTTCATCTTCGGCCTCCGCGCCGACGAGGTGTCATCCCTGATCCAGACCGGCTATCACCCCGAGCAGTATATGGGTGCCAGCCACAACGGTCGCCGCGTCGTCGACACCATCGCCGCGGGCCATTTCTCCCGAGGCGACAAAGACATCTTCCGCCCCATCGTCTCCAAGCTCCTCAGCGCCAGCGACGAGTACGTTCACCTTGCCGACCTCGCGCCGTATCTCGAAACGCAGCAACACGTCGACGAAGCGTGGCTCGATCGCGGCCAATGGAATCGCAAGTCGCTGCTGAACATCGGCAGGATTGGGAAGTTCTCATCCGATCGAACGATCGCCGAGTGCGCACGGGATGATTAAGCCGGCGGTGATTGGGTCGTTTGCGCACGCGGCGCTGGATTGATTCGGAGCCGACACACGGCACGCGACCGAGGATCCCTCGGACTGAACGCCATCACCGAGGAATCCGCACCGGGTAGAGAAAATCGACCTAAGAACTCCTCGGAATGGAAGATCGCTCTACCTGCTGTGGAGCGACCGCGTCGAAAACGAAAAACGAAGGCCCGGCCCCGCTGGCCCTCCTGCCGGCGGCGCGCGATGCCGGCAGAGTTAACCGTCGTTCTCCCACGATTCGACCAAGTCCTTCGCCTCTCTCAGGCCGACGATAACGTCCCGGCGCACGCGTTTTATAGCGTCAATCTTCCGACCCTTCTGCTGGAAAGCCTTAGCTTCTGTCGCCCATTCTTGGTCGTCTGCGATATCCCACGACTCCACCAGATCTTTCGCCTCCTTAAGCCCGATTCCAGTTGCGACTCTGACGACTTTAATGGCATTGATCTTTTTTCGAAGCCGCAAAAAACCCTTAGCTTCGAGTTCCCAATCAGGTTGCGTTACTACGTCCGGCACGGTCGTCGGAGTTGGTTCTAGGGAGCGCGTCCGCCTCTCAACAGTTCGAACAACCTGCACAAGCTCTTCAAGAACGTCCCGCTGCGAGCGTTGTGGCGGTGCCTGCGTGCCGACCTTCGGTACGTTCGCCCAACTCTTTGCGAGACGTGGCCATGCCAGTTCGAACAGCTCTTCCAGGCGCTCGAGAGGTATAGGTTGCTCGGCGCGATTGTTGATAGCCGTCACAAGCTCGAGAGTCGACTGTTCATCGGCCTTCTTTGCTTGGAACTGCGCGAGTGGACCGGTTACATCACTGAACTCGAGATCCAACAGGAAGGGAACGACGGCGCCTGCAGCCACAGACTTAGCAAGCGCGCCCGCTTCAAAGAGAATCCATGGTGATTGGAGGTTATCTCGCGTGAGGCATAAAATGCCAAACGTAGAGTCATTCAGCTGCTGACCGACTTCGGTCGCCCACCGCTGCCCTGCGTCGATGTCGGCCGCGGACAGCCAAGGCTGAACGTAGTGGAGCACGAGCGGCAGCCAATCGCGCATTGCCTGGCCAACGACCCGGCTTCTCTCACCACTCCAACTTATGAAAACTCTCACGTATCACCCCGTGGGCTGCGACGGCTAACTTGCAATTGAGCCCCCTTCCTCACGGCGAAAACGTCGACGTAACGGACATCGGGTCGATGGGCTCGTGACAGCCCCGATCGTAACACTCGGCTGTCGAACGGGTTGGCTCTTTCCGGTTGCGGCATGGCGAGGTTATCCGTCGGGTCGTGACGGCGAATCGTCCTCCGGTAAGCCGGGCGCATCGAAAGGGGGTTTCTTACCACCGACGACGCTCAGCCCGAGGACGTGCGGTAAATCATGGTCGTTGCGATCGGAGTTGTGGCGAGAGCCGGCACAGACAAGAGTGTCTGTGCCACATCGGGCCCCGGCTTGCCTGACCCCACCGCGAGACCGCGCAACCCCCGTTACCGATAAACTGACGACACACTCACATGGCCGCCTTCCGCGATCTCTCGATCCGCACCAAGCTCATGACCGGGTTCATGCTGACGAGCCTGGCGGCGTTGCTGCTGACGCTGGCCGCGCTGGCGGCCTATGACCGCATGGCCTTTCGCGGCGAAGTGCTGCGGGACGTCGATACCTTGGCCGGGATCATCGGTGAGAACGCTTCGTCCTCCGTCGCCCTGAACGATCGACAGACGGCGCAGGCCACGCTGGCGGCATTGCGCGCGCAGACGCAGATCACCGGCGCGGCGATCTACGACAGCAAGGGAGCGCTCTTCGCCACCTATTCGCGCGCCATCAGGGGCGATACGCCAGGTCCGGTGCCGCGCGACGGCAACTGGATCGATGCCCAGCACATCGGCGTTACCCGGCCGGTTTTCTTCATCGGGGCACGCGTCGGCACCGTCACCGTCCGCTCCGACCTGAGCGAGCTGGCACTGCGCCGCAAGCGGACGTTGCAGATTGCCGGAGGCATCTACGTCGGCGCGGCCTTCCTGGCGCTGCTGCTGGCGTCGCTCTTCCAGCGCGCCATCACCCGGCCGATTCATCGCCTCCTCCGCGCGGAAAAACGCGTCTCGCGCGAGAAGGACTACACGCTGCGCGTGGAGAAGGAAGCGAACGACGAGATCGGACTGCTGATCGACGGCTTCAACGAGATGCTGTCGGAAATCCGTTCGCGCGACGCCGAGATCCTGGCCAGGCACGATCAGGAGATGGCGCTGGCCCGCTCGATCCAGACTTCCGTGCTGCCGCGATCCTTCGAGCTGCCCGGCTACGACATCTCCGCGATCATGCTGCCGGCAGAAGAGGTGGGCGGCGATTTCTACGAGTTCCGCCGGACAAACGGAGGCGCATGGATCGGCGTCGGCGATGTGACCGGCCACGGCGTGACGTCAGGCCTGATCATGATGATGGCCCAGTCGATGTTCACGATGCTCTGTGAAGAGAACGGTCAGAACGGGCATTACCAGTCGCCGGCGAAGTTCGTCTCGCTGCTCAACAAGGCCATGTTCTACAACCTCAAGTCGCGGCTCGGACAGGAGCGGTTCATGACCATGGTCGTGGCACGCGTCGAGGACGACGGCAGGCTCGTCTACGCCGGCGCGCACACCGACCTGCTGATCTACCGGGCCGCCAACGGCACGGTCGACCGTCTGCCGACCGACGGTCTCTGGCTGGGAATCGCCGATGACGTTGCGCACCTGACGATCGACCGGACCATCACCTTGGAAACGGGCGATGTGGCACTGTTGCACACAGACGGCGTCACCGAGTCGCGCAACGCCGCCGGCGAGTGCTACGACATCGATCGGCTCACGGACGAGCTGCAGAGACTTCACGACAAACCAGCGGCGGCGATCGTCACAACGATCGCCGCGGCGGCATGGAAATGGGCCGGGACGCCGAAAGATGACGTCAGCCTGATGGCAGTCAAAAGGAGCTGAGATGATCACGGAGCGGCTTACTTCCGACTACGTCGAGATGCGGTTCGGGCCGCGATGGACGTACATCAGTTGCGTGCGAAAGTTCGTGGCCAGCTTTTTCATGATCGGCCTCTCCGACAAGGAGCGCGCCGAACAGATCTCGATGGCTGCCTCCGAGCTTCTGGAGAACGCCGTCAAGTACGCCTCGGAGGAGGAGGGCTACCTCAAGATCTCCATCGCCAAGGCCGACAACGAGGTCGACGTCTGCGTGAAGAACAAGGCCGAGCCGCATCACATCAACACGCTGCGCCGCGAGCTGGCGCTGATCCAGTCGGGGAAACCCGAGGCGGTGTATCTGAAGAAGATGGAAGAGGCGGCCATGACCGAAGGACAAAGCCGGCTGGGACTGATCCGCATCCTCTTCGAGGCCGGCGCCCGGCTGCGCCTCGACGTCAACGACGGCGAGGTTTCCATCCACGCCATCTTCAAGCTGGAGGCGGCATGAGCAGCGAACAGGGTTTCGTTCCGCCGCTCAAGGTGGATACGCTGACCATCCTGCCACTGCTCGATGGCGACACGCTTCGGGTGGCCATGTCGGGTGCGGTGGAGATGCGCGATCCGGGCGAGGTGCTCAATCCCTATTGGACGCTCGTCGACGAAGAGGCTCTGCGTCGCAACCTGAAGAGCGTCGAGCTCGACGTGCGCGATCTCAACTTCATGAACAGCTCGGGCATCCTGACGCTCGTTCGCTGGATCACGCGCTGCAAATCACACGGCGGCAACGGCTATCACATCGTGCTGCAGTACGACCACAACGTTACCTGGCAGCGCGCCTCGATCCCGACGCTGGCCAAGCTCGCTCCGAATAAGGTCGTCTCGGCGGAGATCGATGGCTGAGGTCGTGGAGCAGACCGGGTACGACCTGGCGTGCTACGGCTGCGGCGCGGCCGTGCGGCCGATCGACCGTTTCTGCAGTCAATGCGGACGGCGCGATCCGGCGCATCAGGCAGCAGCGCAAAGCGACGATCCCGTGCTGACGTCGTCGACCGTCGTCGGCCACGACACGGAAGTACCCGATCGTGAAGCCGCGAGCCCCACGCTCATCAAGTCGGACTCGGGTGAGACGACGCGCAAGAACACCCTGGCGGTGCAGACGATGCTCGCCCCCGGCTCGGTCTTCGCGCGCCGCTACCGCATCCAGCGCTTCCTCGGCTCGGGAGCGATGGGCTACGTCTGCTCGGCTATCGACGAGTCGATCGATGAGGTCGTCGCCCTGAAGGTGCTCTCACTGCCGATTCACGAAGATCCCGACGCCTTCGAGCGCTTCAAGAACGAGCTGAAGCTGGCCCGCCGCATCCGCCATCGCAACGTCGTGCAGAGTTTCGACCTCGGGTTCGCCGAGGGCTATCCCTTCATTTCGATGGAGTACATCGATGCCGACAATCTGCGGAAGCACCTGACGCGGCGCTCGACGTTCGATGAGCATACGGCGCTCTCGATCATGCGCCAGGTGTTGCGCGGCCTCCGCGCCGCGCACGACCTCGGCATTGTGCACCGCGACATCAAGCCGGAGAACATCCTGCTGAACAAGGATCGGATGGCCTTCATCACCGACTTCGGCATCGCCACGTCGCAGGATCTCGTCCGCCGCGAGCTGGCCGGCACGCCCGACTACATGGCTCCCGAGCAACTCCGCTGCGAGACAGTGGTCCCGGCCTCCGATCTCTATTCGTGCGGCGTCGTGCTCTATCGCATGCTCACCGGAGCTCTTCCGTATCGCGCGAAATCGATCACCGATGTTCTGGCTGCACATCTCAACGCCGAACCCGAGCCAATCGACGAATCGCTCGACATCTCGGCGGCAACGCGCGAGCTGATCGCCTCGATGCTGCAAAAGAAGGTAACCGACCGTCCGCTCAACGCGCGCGAGATCCTCGACCGCATCGATGCCCTGCTCAAGGCCGCCAGCATGACCCAAAGCGCATCGAAGCGGATCAACGTGCTGGTGATCGAGCACGATCCCGAGGCCTTGGCGTTTCTGACGGAGGTGCTTCAGGGGGAGGGCTATCGCGTCCTCGCCACCAGCAACGCACGTGAAGGCGTCAACCTGGCCTTCGAACAATCGCCTGCCATGATCTTCCTCGACGCCCGGATCCGCGGCGGCTTCGATCTCCCCCCCGAGGCCGATGGCGAAGAGATCGCCGCCGACGGCCTCGGCTTCGTCCGCATCGTCCAGCGCGACGAGCGCCTGCGCACGGTGCCGATCGTGCTGATGACCGACGACACCCTCCTGCAACTCGACGTCGCGTTCCAGAAGGCCGGCGTTTCCGATGTGATGATCAAGCCGTTGGGCAGGAGCGATGTGCTCGATGCGGTGAGGATGATTACGCCGCGGGAGGCGTAGAACAGACACCGAAGCGCCATCACACCGGAGCGCTGGCGTCTCGCCGGCTGGCTCGGCGGCGTCTCGCCGCTGAGGGTTAGCAGGCAAGAGTATCGAGTCTTGCTCGACCTGGGGCGAGACGCCCCCGGGCCAGCCGGCGAGACGCCAGCGCTCCGTCGCGCTGCGCGCGAATGCGCCTACGGCGGGCCGAACAGATCCTCCGGGATCTCCACGCGCGGCAACTCGACCAACACCCGAAGCGGCACCGCTACCGGCGCATCGAGTTTCAGTCCCAGCGCCGAGGCAGGCACCGTCTGGATCTCGCGCTTCGTGGCGGCGCGCGGCTCGGTGTTGATGCGAACGATTCCGGTGAACTGCAGCGGCGCGAGGGCGGTGCGGGGGAGGGCACGGACGGCGTCGTCGAGGGCGGCGCGGTCGGCGGCGGGCATCGGCGCGAAGGCGATGACGGGCTGCGGCCGCGGGGCGGTGGTGTGGACGACGCGCAGCTCGTGTGCGTGTTCGGCGAGCAGAGGATTCGATTCGGAGACGAGAGCGGCGTCGGTGCGGCCGTAGAGCGCGTTTGCCAGCGCCGTGAGGTCGTCGGAGACGCGCGTCGTCACGGTGACGCCGTCATCGCTCAGAGCGTCCACTCCGCTGATGGTTTTGCCGCGCAGATCGGCCAGTGATTTCGCAGGGCTGCGGACCGGCACGACGACGTTGCGCTCGTACGTGGTACGGCCGTCGCGGCTGAACGTGTAGCGCGGCACGAAATCGCGGGAGAGGAGCTCGCGGTTGGCGATCACCACGCCGACGGAATCCCGATTCGCGGCGATGAACGCCCGCGCATCGTCCGCCCGGCGGAAGAGCTCCGTTTTCAACGGCAGCGACGAGGTGCCGGCGAGGTTCCCGACGATCGTCGTCGCGGCCTCGGCGAGTTTCTTCTCCGTCTCGGCCGGCGTGTCCGGCAGGAAGACGACCACCGTATGCCTCGGCTGCGAGGACGCCGCTTCCTCGGCGGGCATTACCTTCACTGGCTGCGCCGATTCGAGATTCTTCTTCGCCATCGTCTCGATCGCCGGCGGCAGATCGCCGTTGATCGCTCGCGCCAGCATCTCCCGGGCTGAGGTATCGGCGCCGGCGACGAGATCCGCGGTACCGCGGAAAAAGAGCGCGAGCGACTGTTTGCGCTTGTCGAGCGAGGCCGCGCGGTCCGCGAGCTGGCGTGCCCGCTTTGCCGACGCTTCATCCTGCTGTTTCACGGCGCGCTCGAGCTCGTCGGCGGCGTGAAGCAGGAGCGTATTCGCCAGTGACTCTTTCGCCCGGCCGCAGATGTCTACGTTCGCTCCAACACTCAGTTCGAACACGGAGCTGCCGGGGTGACCCCACACTGCGGAGCCGCATCGGACCGATGACAGCAACTCCGCCGCGTCGTCGTATCGCTTCTCGCCGAGCGCCACCTCGCCGGCCGCCAGCGCCACCTCGCTCCAATCGGCGAACGCCTTGTGCGCCGTCGCAAGATGCGGTTTCGCCTCTCCCCACAGCCCGAGCTGCCAGAACAGCAGTCCAGCATCGCCGCGGGCGATCGGCGAAGAGCTCTGCGCCAGCGTCCTTGCCGCCGCGTCGCGCTGTCCATCGAGCGCATCGAGCACCGCAGTAACCTCGGGCGCGGTGAGGTGCAGCGCGCGCAGGTTGGCCGCGTTCGGATTCTGGCGAACATTTACGATGGCCAGCTCCGCCCGCAACGCCGGACGATCGGGAAGCGCCTCCAGCGCTGCCCGCTCGGCGGCGAGATCGTTCGCGTCGCGCGCCACCAGCGCGCGCTCGAGGGTGACGATCGTGTTCCGCGGAGAGGTAGCCTGCGCACGGTCGAGCAGCGATTTGGCATCATCGAGACGCTTTTCATGACGTGCCATCCTGCCGAGAAGCAGCAGCGACTCGGCGTCATTGGCATCGAGCGTCAACGCCTCTTCGAGCGACGTCCGCGTACCGGCACGGTCGCCGCGGATGAGCTGGGCGCGTCCGAGCATGCGTAGCGCCGGACGCTTCGATTCGGCATCGAAATGCGGCATCCCGTCGCGGAGAAGCTTGATGGCCTCGTCGTACTTCACTGTTTTAAAAGCAATGGCTCCGAGGTGCAGGTATGCCAGCGGCAGCGAGGCGTCAGCGGCCAGCACCTTGCGATACTCGTACTGCGCGAGGTCCATCCTGCCGGTCGTAAAGTAGAGGAATCCGAGGTTGTAATGCGCGGCGGTGTCGTCGTCGAGATTCGCCGCCTTCTGATAGGCGTCGATGGCCTCGGGCCACTTCTGCTGCTTCAGGTAGATCGCGCCGAGGTTCGAGTAGGCGCGGGCGTTGATCGACTCGACCGGCTGGTGGTTTGCGAAAGCCTGATCGATCGGTGCCAGCGCCATGCGATAGGCATCTCGCGCCTCGTCGTAGCGGCCGGCCTCAAAGAGCATCGCTCCGAGGTTGAAGTACGCGCGAAGAAACGTCCCGTCGAGATCGACCGCCTTTCGATAGGCGGCGATGGCCTGGTCCTTCCGGCCCAGAGACGCTTCGGTGTTTCCGAGGCTGAACTGATATTTCGCATCGTCAGGAGCAAGCTGCGTTGCCCGTGTGATCGCGGCCAGCGCGTCATCGTTTCGATTCAGCGAGCGAAGGATCGTCGACCGCAGCGAGTGCAGCGCGGCGTCGCGCGGCATCTTCGCGATGGCATCGTCGACGTACTTCAGCGCATCCCCTGATTTACCGAGTTGCTGCGCCGCCGCGGCGGCATTCGAGAGAAGCGTTCGATCGGAGGGAGCGCTGGCCACGCCGCGCACGAAGGTGTCATAGGCCTCGGCCACCTTCCCCTGCTTGAAATACAGCGCGCCGAGGTTCGCGTACGCCGAGCCCAGCGTTGGCGCGACGTCGATCACGCGGCGGTATTTGGCGATGGCGTCATCGACGCGATTCGATTCACGCGCGCGATCCGCCTCTTCCATCAGGCTGCGCGCCACCTCGGGCAGGTCCTGTGAGCGCGCGGCGGGGGCGAGGATCGCCAGGACGATCATGGCCGGCACGAGCCAGATGCGCACGGCGCTCAAACTCTCGCCATCGCCGCGGCGATCGAACGGAACACGCCGAGGCCGTCTGTATTGCCGAGCAGCGCTTCAGCGCATCGTTCCGGATGCGGCATCATGCCGAGAACGTTCCGCCCGGCATTGCAGACGCCGGCGATGTTGCGCGCCGATCCGTTCGGATTCGACTCGCCCGTGACGCGACCATCGGCATCGCAGTATCGAAAGATGACCTGCCGGTTGCGCTCGAGCTCATCGAGGGTATCGTCATCGGCGAAATAGTTTCCTTCGCCATGCGCGATCGGCATGCGCAGGACGGCACCGCGCTCCAGCTCGGACGTGAACGGCGTGTCCGTCTCTTCGACGCGAACAAACACATCGCGCCCGAGGAAACGAAGGTGCTGGTTCCGCATCAGCGCTCCCGGCAGAAGACCAACTTCGGTGAGAACCTGAAAGCCGTTGCAGATGCCGAACACCAATCCCCCGGCGGCGGCATGGCGGCGGATCGGCTCCATGACCGGAGCGAACTTCGCCAGCGCCCCGGCGCGGAGATAGTCGCCATAGGCGAAGCCGCCCGGAATGATCACGCAATCGGTACCGCGAAGGTCGGTCTCCTTGTGCCAGAGAACATCGACCTCCGCGCCGAGGACGTCGCGTGTCACGTGCAACGCATCGTGATCGCAATTCGAGCCGGGGAGGACGACGATGCCGAACTTCATGATGGGGGAAGTTTAGCGCGCGGGGAATGTAAAATCATGGCGCTATGACAAAAGTGGAGGCCCTCGAAGAAGAGATCAAGAAACTGTCTCCGCGAGAGATGGCCCAGCTTCGCGACTGGATGTCGGAGCGGGACTGGGAGGAGTGGGACGAACAGATCGAACGCGATAGTGAATCGGGAAAACTCGATGAGCTGTTTGCGGAAGCGATCGCAGACCACAAGGCTGGCAAGAGCCACAAACTTTGAATCACTTCGAAGCGATCAATCTCAAGATCCGAACCAGGATATCGATATCAGGATCAACCATCTCGAGATCAGAACCCGGTGGTTAAGATCAGGATCGACCCACCTCAAGGTCACAACCGATGGGGTCAATATCAGGACTGCCACCTGTAGATGACAACCGATGGGGTCAAGGTCAGGATCGACCCACCTCAAGGTCACAACCCGATGGGGTCAAGGCCAGGATCGACCCACCTCAAGGCCACAACCCGATGGGGTCAAGGCCAGGATCGACCCACCTCAAGGCCACAACCCGATGGGGTCAAGGCCAGGATCGACCCA
>Ga0247686_1000108_pt1 | contig 14820 bp, 12 predicted proteins | sample CNK27_metaG_FD_182717 | JGI IMG/M metagenome (GOLD analysis project Ga0247686, IMG submission 182717) | Soil microbial communities from Purdue University Martell Research Forest, Indiana, United States - CNK27 | ecosystem: Environmental > Terrestrial > Soil > Temperate forest > Bulk soil...
CATGCTGCAACGAGGTCCAGAAGGGCGTCAGCCTTGGCGAACGGTGATGAAATGCCCTCGGTTGCGACCAGCACGAGCGGCTGGGCTATGGGCACGCGTGAGAGCAGGTCGAGTTCGCGCTCCGGTGAGCGCCTCTCGAACCGCAGCGGCAAGGGAAACACCGGCAGCTTGTGGGCGACGCGGTACATGTCCTTAACGAAGCTGTCGGTGCCGCGTGCCGATGGCCAGCCGTCGATGCTGTACTGTTGCAGTACGACGATGCGCTGGAAGCTGCGTCGTGCGTGTTCGTAGGCGGCTCGGACATGGCGCCAATCGCCCAACCACAACATACGGTTGACGCGCGTGCCGTCCAACAGCGGCGCATACTCCGCGCTCACCATCAAGCAGGCGCGTAGATCGTGCTGGACAATTGGGAGCGCAGCGAGAATGTCGCCGTTGCGCCCGAGGGCGATGTAGAGGGTTTCCATAGCTGGTCGGCGATGACGCCCGGATCGACCCACGTCAGGAATGAGCGCAGGTCGCGCACGGGCCAGTCGCGGTTAGCTTGCAACCGTTTCCAGTACCGTAGCGCATCGCGATAGCCGTAGAGCCGCTCCTTGAACGCGACCTGCCACTCGAATACCCATGCCCAATGCTGGAACACGAGGCCCTCGGCGCGTGTGCCATCGCGGTCGGCGCACGGCTCGCTTGCGCCATTTATCACAGGCGGCTCATGCGACTTGAACATTTGCCCCGGCTGGAAGCGCCACGCACGCGCCCACTCGCTCGGGCGGTTGCCGTAACTGTGCGTGCTCGTGATGACAATGTTCGGGCCGACGAAGTAGTCGCAGTAGAAGCGGGCGCTGAGCAACTCGCGGAACTGGCCGAACAACCATACCAGCTTCGCCAACTGGACGGGAGCCCAGAACTCGTCTGCGTCCGCCTGGAGCAGCACGCACGATTCGACGATGTGCCCGAGCGCGTAATTGAACATCTCGTCCTTGCCACCGTGCCATACCGGGCGCTCATAGATGCGGATGCGGGGATGACCGCGCCAAGTTCGCAGCAGCTCCGTCGTGCCGTCGGTGCTCAAACCACTCGGAATGCGCCTGCACCATGCGGTCGAGCCGGTGTTCGCCGCCGTCCCGTGAACGATGTGCCACGTCCAAGGCACCGGGCAGCGGTTCAGGTTGCTGAGCTGGATGAGCAGGAGCGGGTGCGCGTTGAGCGCCAGCGTGACGATGTGCAGCGGCAGCACGCGCTAGGTCTCCATCTGGTACTGGGCCATTTCGTCAGCGATGTCCTTGTACTCGCCGGTGGGCGCTGCGTCGGCTTTGGGCTTGGGCTTGCCGGGACTTGAGCCGCGCAGTTCCTCAATAGTCTTGTTGGCTTCGGCGAGTTCGGCCTGCGCCTTCACGAGCTGCCGCCGCGTGACGCCGAACAGCGCCGCACGCTGCCGCACGCTGGCCTGCAAGCCGACCTTCTCGGCGAGCGTCATCGTGCCGTTGCCGCTGAACAGGCGGTCCACCGTGCCGTAGCTCTTGGCGAGCAGTTCCTTGGTTTCTGCGTCGTCGGCGTCCACCTTCAACTCCGCGAAGTACTTCGTCTGCAGGTCTTGGTTCGCGGTGCGCCACATGCGGTCGGCGGCTTCGCGCTCCTGCGCCGTCCGGGCCTGCGTCTCCTTCTCCGCTTCAGCGCCGCGCGTCCGGTAGTCGGCGATGGCCTCGCGCATGTCGTCCTGCGCCGTGTGCAGCGTATGGTAGTGGTTCATCGCGAGCTGCGCCGAGTCGCCGAACACGCGCTTGGCGAACGCATACGCCTTGCCGGTGGGCAAGTTGTAAAGCTCGATGAAGTCGTTCTCGGTCGCCGCCCGGATGCGTTGCTCGCCGGTCGCCTCGTCCGTGCCCTCGATGTATTCGAGCTGTTTCATGTCGTTGAAGGCGCGGGCTTCGGCGCGTTTGAACGGCGCGAGGTGCTTTGTCTTGAACTCGTCGCTTTCCTCGTAGGCTTTAAGCCGCAGGCGACCTTCGTACTCGTCGATCTTCTTCTGCGACGCGGCGAGCTGCTCGGCTAACGGGCCGCTGTCGCCCTTTGCGGTGGCAGCGACGCTGTCCAGTTCCGCGACGCGGGCTTCAAGTTCCTGCACGCGGGCCTGCGCCGCGTTGAGCGTCTTCTTGTTTGTCTCATAGGCGCGCTTGAGTTCGCGATTGGTGCGGAACACTGGCTCGGGCGGTGGCTCCTCCGCCTTTGGGGCGGAGTCTGCGGGCTTCGCGGCTGGCTTGTCCGGCGCAGGTGGTGCGTCGTCGTCCTTGGCCGCCTCCGCCTTGCCTGCCGCGCTGTTATTTTCCACGGCAGGCTCGGCGTCCACGGCGTCAGGGATGCGGTCTTCGTCCTCGAAGAAGGAACTGCGTTCCGTGGCCTTGGCGGGGGTCACAGGCGAAGGTGCGGGCGCGGGCTTCGCGGCAGGCGCGGGCGCTGCGGGCGCGGGTTTGGGTGCGGCGACGGGTGGAGCAGGTGGAGCGGCGGCGGCAGGCATAAGCTATTCTTTCTTCGCGTTACGGGCGGCGACCTTCGCCTCGACGTTGTAGTCCAAGCGGGGCACCGTGGACACGCTTACCGCTTCCTGCGGCTCGGCGCAATTCATAAACACGCGCAGGAACTCCTTGGCGCCGGCGAGTTGCTCGGCGGTTGCGCCGCCCAGTGCCATCTTGGCGAGGCTATAGACGGCGGCTTCGTGGAAGGCGCGCTTACGAACTTCGTCGCGCCACGGGCGGGCCAGTTCGGTGTCCTGCGAGAACAACTCAGTCGGCTGTAGCGCGATCATTTGTGCATGAACCGATGGTTACGCTTGCGCTGCGCTTTCTCATGGGCGACGTGCTGTGGCAGCGTCTTGGGCACGCCGTACTCACGTGCCCAGCGTTTGGCAATCTCCGGGTGTTTCGCGAACATGAAGCCCGCCTGCGCTTTGGATTTGAATGGCATAGGTCAGGGTGTGGGTTGCGCCGCACGCTTGAAGTAGTCGAGCGGCAGGTCTTTGGGCACTGAGCGGTTGAACTCCTCTTGTTGGCGTTGCTGCTTCGATTGCACCGCGCCCATGCCCTTCATCCAATCGTCGGTCGCGCCTTTGACGCTCTGCATGAAGTTCTCCGCTTCTTTGCCGGGGCCGAGATTGCGCACCACGGATTCGACGAAGGGCGCACTCGTGAGGAGCAACTGCAATGCGCCCGGTTCGCTCGGATTGACGCGACTGGCCAGCGAACGAAGTTGGTCGCTTGTCAACACTTTAGCCGTGACGAACTCGCGAATGCCGCGACGCGCCGTCTTGAGCGGATGCACCAGAAGTTTGTCCATGAGCGAACCGCCCGCCATTGCGCCCGCCTGCTCCGCAATAGTGCGCGGGAACTCCTGCGCTTCCTTGAGCATCCCATACCGCTCCAAGTCCTCGAACATTTTGTTGCCAAGGACGGCGCGTGCTTTGCGGTCGCCGCCTGCCCTCTGTAACGCCTGCGAAAAGGTGCGCCCTTCGTCGTTCGCATTCTTGAACAGCGATTCGAGGTACTTTGTGCGGATGTCCTCAGTCAGCGCCGGGCGGTCGGAGAGCAAGCCGAGAACCTGCGTGATTTCGCCCAAGTTGCGCTCGGGCTTGTTGATGAAGCGGTTCACCACGTCCTCAGGCGTGACGCTCAAGCCTGCGGTGGACTGGTCGGCGACGGCCTTGAGCAATTGGCCGCTCACAACCTTGTCCTTGGAGGCTTCGGCGCGTAGCAGCGAAACGAGCTGTCCTCGTGTCGGCGATGGACTAGCAAGCAACTTACGCACGTCGTCTGCGGGGAACTTCGAGCCTTCCTGCGCACGCAGCATGAACTTCGCCTCATCCATTAGCTCGACCGCCTTTGGGCCGAACACGTCGCGGGCGATTTCCTTATTGTTGCGGCTGAAATCGCTGAACGACTTGAGGAACTTGCGCGCATCCAACGTCTCGCCGCCCGGTTCGGTGGCGTTGATGAGAATATCGTCGGCGACGGAACGCTTGACGGCACGAAACTCAACGCTGCCCGCGCCGAGGAACTGCTTAAGCGTGTTGTAGCGGTCAGTGCGAGCGCCCGCTGAACCTTCCAGGAGCCGCGACGTGAGTTCAGCGGGTCCGATGTAACCCGGCTCGAACTCATTGCGGAACACTTCGTTGATGCCCTTCTTGCTGAACGGCACGACCTGTTCGCGGTAGAACTTGTTTGCAGCTTCGAGTGCGGCCTTGGCACGTGGGTCTGCCATGTCCGTGACGCCCTTTTCCATCGCGTCAGTGAGCGCACCCGCGATGCGCGACAGATAGTGCGCGCCCATGCCAGGAACGGCTTCGCTCTTGGCTAGATCGTCGTACACCTCGGAGCGCATCTTTTGCAGGTCGCTGAAGCGGTAGGTGCGATCCTTGTTTGCAATCAACTCATCAATGCGGCGCATGACACTGGCTTCAGGTACAAACGCCGTGGACGGCTCGCCTTTCATGCCGGTCTTGGTCGCTGTGAAGGTGCCCGTAGCGAGATCGTAGTCGTAAGCGTTCGTTGGGCGGAATGCTGATGCAGCATCCTTCCTTATGTCGGCGGCGGCTTTGGCCAAGTCGGTGCCCGGAATGTTCGGCGCATCGCCCGTGATGCCGCGAAACTCGCCGTAAAGCCTGTCCGCCTCGCCTTTGGCAGCATCCCGCAATGCCGTGAGTCGCGTGCGAATGGCATCTCCTACCTGCGTCCGGGTCAGATCAGCGGCGGGTAACGTTTGGCCTTCTACAAGCGACATGATGCGGTCCTGCGCCGCCTTCTCAAGCGCTGTGCTCGCAGTTGCCACGCCCTCGACTTCGGGCGCTACCTTACTCCGCAATGCGCTCAGTATTTGCTGGCCCAGTTTCTCATCGTCAGATGCGTCCGCTCCTTGCATGATGCTTTGCAGCTTGTCCATCGCCGCCGTCTGCTCCTGCTTGAACTGCTGGTAGGTCTTGGAGCCGCCGAGAATCTTGCCCGTGAACTTCTCGCGCCGGATGATGTCGGGGTTGCCGGTCAGTTCGCCAATGGTTAGCGGGATGTCCACGCCGTAGGTATCGCGAAAGTAGTGCTGAGCGGCAATCGCGTTGAGCTGCGTTTCCGTACGCGAACCGCCGAACGGTGACTTCGTCCATTGAATGAAGCGCTGAACGGGGACGGTAACGCCACCCAAGGCAACGTCGTACTTGAACTGCTGGCCGCGTCGGCGTGCAATCTCGGACAGGTCAAGGGGCGCTTCGCCTGCGCGCACCGCAACGTCCTTGAGCGCACCCGCCGTCTCTGCGCCGCCAGCGCCTGCGACGATGTCGCGCCCAACGCCGAACACACCCCTCATCCGGTTCAAGAACGGCAGCGCGGCTGCGCCCTTCTCAGCGAGAACATAGCCCGCCATCTCCGGCACGTCGCCCACCATTGCTGCAAAGTCGCCAAGGTTGATCGTATTCGCGTCGGCTTTGATGTCGCGTGGCTTGCCCGTGGCGGGATCGTCAACGCGCACAATCCATTCGCCTGTGTCGGACTCGCGCACCTTGTCCTCGCCGTACTTGTCGCGCAGATAGCGAAGCTGGTCCTGCTTCGCATTGCGCGTCGAGAGCACAAGTCGGTCCCAAGCGGAGACGCCTTCCTGCACATCGAGCGGGATGCCCGGAAGCTGATTGCGCTCTTGGAAGCCGGGAGTGCGCAACGTGCCGCGTTGTCCTGCGGCGATTGTGGCCTGCCGTTCAGTGGGAACCGCTGCGGAAGGCTCGCCGGGCACCGCTGCGGCGGGCGCAACGAAGTCACCCATGAAATCCTCCAGCTTGGGCGGCGGCGGGACTGTCAGCTCGTCAGGCATCGCTCAATGAAAGCGTTCCAGCGCGTCCTCCATCGTCTTGTGCAGCTTCTGCGCTTGCGCATGGGCTTGTTCGGGCGTCAGCCGCTTGGCTTTGACGGCGTCCGTGAGTTGCTGGACGGCAGTATTGTAGTCAGCAATGACAGCGCTTCGGCTCTTGGCTGAGGCGGGCGTGGGCACTCCGCTTGCGCCTGCATAGCGCTCAACGCGGTCGGTCAGGATGCTCTTTACTTGACCCATGCGCGCCATTGCATCGGGATAACTCTCGAATGCACCCGTCGAAGGCAGCAGCTTCGAGATGCTTTCTCGGTCCACATTGCTGAAGCGCGGGTCGTCGCTGACGGTGCGCAGGAGCGATTCGCGTAGAGCGCCAAGAGCAGTGCGCTTCTCGATGCGGTCCTTGTCGGCGAAGCTCGGATCGAACTGCGCGAGCGTGCGGTCCATCACCATCTCGCCAACTAGACCGGCAGCGCCCACATCGCGAGGCGTTAGCCCTTTTTGAAGTTGATTGATGAGCGTGAGCGCGTTCTCGTACTTAACGGTATTCTCCTGCGACTTAGTCGTCAGTGCGGTCGTGGGCTTGCCGAGCGGGTTGATGCTCGGTTGGACGCCGGACGTTTGCGTAACCAGTGGGCGACCCGCTTCGTCCATGCCCACGGTTAGCGATGATTGGTGCGACGGTATCGCAGAGCGCCATAGCTGTGACTTTTCCGTATGCTGCTGATAACCTCCCACATCGCCCGCGAGTCGGCTTTGTTCGGCGAGAGTTGCTTCGTCCTCGGACAGCTTGAGATAGCGTTCGCCTGCAAGCGGCGTGCCCTGCGCCAGCTTTTGCTTTTCCAGCGCGAGCCGTCCTTGGTCGTAACCAAGCAAGCCTTGCTGATAATTGAGCAGGCGCGACTCTTGCGCCTGCTGGTTCGCTTCGAGCGCCGCCTGGTGATGCTGCTGTTGCGCGAGCTGCGCGGCGTCCTGCGCCACCTTCTGGACGTTGAGCAGGTGCGACGCCTCAAACTCGCGCTGCCGTTCGGCTTGCTGAGCGTCGCGTTCGGCGCGGGCTTCGGCTAGTTGCTGGGCGCGCTGCTGTTGGTCAGCGACGGCGAGGCCGGTGCGCGCGCCTGCTTCGAGCGCCGACGTGAACAGGCTCGGGCCAATGTTCAACCAAGGTGGCAGTGGAAAGGCCATGCGTTACGTGTCCCACTCGGGGAAGTCCGGGTACTGCGGTGGCGTTTGCCCAAGGCCGAACATGCCGCCGCCGCCGCCGATGAACGGGTCGTTGAACCAGTCGTTGAAACCGCCGCCGCCCGGCGTTGCGACTGAGCTGCCTTCGGGTCCGGGGAAGCCGCCTGCGAAATCGCTCCACAAATCCTGCGGAGCGCGTGTGCCGCTCGCCGCGCCGATGTTGCCCCAAGTGATGCCGGTGCCGCCGTAGTAGGGCGTTGAGGCGCGCGAGCCGGTCGCGGCCACGTCACCGCCAAAGCCTGCCCAAGGCGTGAATGCGCCCGGTGCGTTCGCGTTGCGAGGCGCACCGCCGCCGCCGCCGAAGCTCATGCCCGCACCGCCGCCAAGACGCCTTGCGTAAAGGTCGAACAAGCGCTGGGCTTCGCGTGCTGCGGCTGCCGGGTCGGGGGCGGCGTTCAGGGTCGCGTTGCGGTCGGCGACATTGAGCTGTGTCTCGGGCGACACGGTCAGCGTGTGGGCGAGTGTTGGCAGTGCCGAGAGCAGGTTCTGCGCGCCGAGTGCTTTTTGCTGCTCGACGGTTTGGCCAAGATGCCGCAAGCCCTGTGCGCCGGAGAAGGGCGACAGCGGCACGCCTTGGCCGATGCCGAACTGCGCCGCCGTGTTCTGGAGCATCGCGATAGTCTGCGGGTCGAGTTCGCCTGCGAGCTGGCTACCGATGTTGCGAGACAGTGCGCCGATGTTGCCGCTCAGGTTCGGGAACACGCCCGCCACGTCGTTGTACACGGGCGGCAGGCCGATGGCACCGGGCACATTGCCGAACGGGCCTTGGCCGGTGCGGCTCGGAGCGTTGAGGCTGAACGGCGGGACGCCACCGCCACCGCCCGGAGCGCCACCCGCAGCGCCACCGGCACCGCCAGGCCAGCTTTCGCCCACAGACGCGAGTCGCGCCAGCCACGCGGAATCGTTGAAGTCGGGATTGATGTTGGGCATAGGTCAGACGATGCAGCCGACGCCGATGGAACGTGGCGTCGCGCTGCCGAACGGCTCGATGGCAATGGGAATTTGGTCCTCGGGAATGTGGACGCGCAGTTCGTGGTTGAGTTCGCGCACCGCCTTGGCCTGGAGCACTTCAGCGGCGCTGTCTTCGCCTGCGTCCTCGGCGCGAATCGCGAGCATCATCTGCTTGAGCGCAACCCAGTTGTCGATGAGCACCTCGTCGTCGTCGGTTTCGACAGCGATGAACCGGAGCTTGACGAGCGCTTCGACGCTGGTCAGGCCGTTGCAAGTGGGGCTGCCCGAGAGCGTATGGCAACGCAGGCCGCGAACCGTGCTGTGCAGGAAGGCCGGCGAACGCTCAGACGGCGCGTAGGTGGCCATGTCTTCGAGCACGTCGTTGACCGCATCGTAGGCAAAGAGGCGCACCGGACCTTGGGTGGCGTCCTTGAGCACGCGCTGGACTTCGCGAACGAGGAACGGCGTGCCGACGTAGGGCGACGCTAGAGTAAGCACGATGCCGGGTTGCCATGTGCCATCGGCGCGTTTGGTCATTATGGTCTGCCCATTGTCGTCCACGCCGAAGATGGTCACGGTCTTGCCAAGGTCGGCTTGGTAGCTGGCGTAGGCGCGGATGTAGCGCGGGTTGCCGCAGGTCAGTTGTGCCTGAACCGGCACAACTCCGTCGTGCTGGATGACGACGTTGCCGCAGGTGCCGCGACCGATGCCGCCGCCTGCGACGCCGACACCCGAGCCGAAGTAGCCCCAGCCGCGAAGCGCGCCGTAGTCGGTGCCGTTCATGGGTAAGAACTGGTACCAGTAGCCGCTGTTCGTGACCGGGACGCCGCACACGTTGAGCGCGAGCACCTGGTCAACGGCACGCGGCCACACAAGAGAGCGGCACCGGACGCAGACGCGCAGCTTCTTGACCGTGTTCCAGAAGTTGCCGCGGACCATCAGGCGCTGCGTCGCTTCGTTGGTCAGCTTGCGAAACGTGGCCTTGTTCGAGCACACGCCCACGACTTCGTTCGCCCGCTCCTCTTTGAGTTCGCCAAAGGTCATATCGCGCGGTCCCAGTAGCGGGCGGTTGGCTTGATGAAGTACACGCCGATGGCATTGGGCACGCCGGGCGTTGCGTCGTCGAACACGGCGAGCGTGCCGAGCGGCGCGGCGATGAGCGCACCAACGCCGAGCGGCCACAGGTCGGAGAAAGCAGTGTCGCGTTGCCAGAACGGGCCGGTGCTGGCGCTGACGGTGCCCGGCTCGCCGAGATCATAAAGTTCGAGCTGCGCTAACGTGCCAATGAAGATGCGGCGCTCATAGACCGGGATGACGCCGCCCGCCCAGTGGTTTTTTGTCCAGCCGCCGGTGATCGTGTTCCACTCGAAGTAGCCCAGCGACTGCCCGGTGCTCGCGTCGGTCTTGTTCCACGTCATGCTGCGCTGCTCGACCGTCGGCTGATTGGGCGACTTGATCGTGAGCGCAAACTCACCGGGGAAGAACACTTCGAGCGCAGCGGCGATGTCGTCGGCGAACTGCTGCTGCGTAGCCGGACAATAGCCCGGCGGGAACGGGCTTACCGCGGTTCGCAAGATGATGTCCGTGTCGGGCACGTAGCACTTGTGCGCCCATAACGAGGCGGACGCAAGTGCGAACTTGGCGCACTGGACGACCGCCGCCACTTACGTCCCCGTCTTCGACGGGTCCGTCAGGCGGCGGAACGATGCACAACGGACTCCGCAACTCGAAACGGAGTGGGACGGTTCGCGGTGGGGCTTGACTTAGGTACGCGAGGCTTGTACAAGGGTCGCGCACAACGGACGATGCTCTCGGAAATGGGACGTGTTCGCTACGGCGCCGCAGGTTTAGCGATGAGCCTGCGGCGTTTTGCTTTAGGGCGTGTAGGCTTCGATCTCGACGATGAGCGGGCCGGTGCAACCAAAGCCGTCGTTGATGTAGATACCAAGCGGCGACGGGTCATTGGGGCCATTGGCGAAGAACAGGGTGCCTTCGCCGGTGTCGTAGCTGATTTGCCAAGTGCCGCCCGCGACAAGCGGGTCGTAGATGAGCGCGAAGGAGGGAGTCGAGCCGTCGCTGCTAATGCCATCGTAGGACTTGCACGGCGCGAGCACGTCGTAGATGAAGCTGAGCTTTCCGTCCCACGCGGCGATGGAAGCAGTGCTGCAACCGGCGCTGCTGGGCCAATCGGCGATGTTGAAATCCTTGATGCGCAAGCGGCAGATGCCGGGGTCAGCGCACCAGTCGGTGTTTACGTCGCAGGCATTGACGGTGAGCGTGAACAGCTTGGTGCAGGACTGACCGGCGGAATTGCGAGCGCGGACGGTGAAGCCATAGCTTGCGGCGGTGCCGGTCGGTGTGCCGGATATGACGCCGGAGCTGGACAGCGAGAGACCGGGCGGCAGCGTGCCCAAGAGCGACCATGTTACGGTGCCGGTGAGACCGGTCTGCGAGAGCACCTGCGAGTATGGGACGCCGATGTTGCCGTCGGGAAGGGTCGCGGCGGTCGTGATGGTGCAGCCCCGACGCGGCGTGGCGTATTGCTGATTGTACTGCTGCGCTTTGCATCCTGCGAGTTTCGAGGCCGCTTCGTTGACGATGGATTGGGCGGCAGCGGCGAACTGCGCGGGCGTAAAGCCGTCGGGTAGGAAGCGAATCAAAACTTCGCCCGTGCAACACGTGTAACGCAGCGGACTGATGCCGGGTGGCGGCGTGAACGCAATCTCGCCCTTGCGCACGGTGATGACGGTTGGGTAGAAGCCCGCGTCGCACGAGAAGCCCGGCGGGCAGCCGAGCAGGAAGCCGGTCTGCGCGTTCAGGTAGGTCTGCCCTTGGCCATAGAAGCGCGGGCTGCCTTCGCAGCAATCGGGACTGGCCAAGCATTCTACGGGTTGCGGTAGGCTCATACGTTGGAGTCCACGAGCAGATTGCAGACGGGAATCGCGAACTTAGGATCGGGCACGAGGCTGGCGCGGAAGTTGGCACCGAAGAAGCGGGCGTGGCCGATGATCTCGAAGCGGAACTGGATGCGTTTGCCGTCGGTGAGCGGGCGGTCGTTGGTTTCGTCGCAAGCGGCTTCGGGCTTGCCGAGGCCGAGCGGGTCGCGGCGCTGTGCGAGCGCGTCCTTGAACGGGATGCAGCCCGTAATCGGGTCAACGGCGCAGGAGCGGAGTTCAGCGCACACGGCGAACCGCGTCCACGGTTGCCAGCATTTCAGGTCGTCGGGACTCCAGAACACGGCGACATCGACGCGCCCGCGAATGTCGTAGAGGAACATTTCGCCGTCTTCGATGCGCTTCATCGCAGGGTGCTTCGGGTCGAACTCGGTGTGAAAGTCGAGCGCAGCGGTCTCCAGTGACCAGACCACGGGACCGTTCGTGTCGTCGATGAGGTTGGTCTGCGCCGACGGCAGCAGTTCCCAGAGCTGGATTTCCTCGGCTTGATAGAGGACGAAGGCGAAGCAGCGCTCGACACCATCGAAGGTGCCCTTGACGAACTGGAGGACTTCGATGCCGGTCTGGACGCCATCATAGACGCTGGGGGCTTTGCCGCGCAGCGAGCTAATGAGGTCGAAGTTGAGCGCGACCCAGCCGCGGTGCAGGACGCCGTGCTGGGTGAACACGGGTGAGGCGGACATGAGCAGGCGATTGTCGAATACGACGGCGGTGGAGTAGGCGAGCAAAGCCGGGTCGTCCTTGTCGAGGACGGCGGAGACTTCGCGCGACATGGGCACATTGCCCCAGGTGTTGAACTCGCGCCGACCGAGGATGAGGGAGCGAACGCCGTCGCGGCTGCGGTAGATGAGGTCGCCGTTGGCGAGGACGGTGCTTTCCTGGCCGAGGCCACCGCTCTCCACTTGGCTCACGGTGAGAATCGGATTCGTCACCGTCGCCCAATCGGCGACCAACGTCGGCGCGTTGCAGGAGAAGACCACGGACGGCGTGAGGATTTGCACCGGACCTTGGCCGAGCGATGAGTCGAGCGTGGGTGCGCCGCGAATTGCGGTAATGTCGCCGACGGAGCCGGGCACGTAAAACACCTTGTTCGTGGCAAGGTAAGTGTTCTCGGTGACGTGCAGGACGGCGTCTCGAAATTGGAGGGCCGCAGTGCCGCTTGCGCCGCCGACAGCGTCACCTGCGAGGAAGGTGCGCCCGTCGGGACCGGCCTGCCACACGCGGCCCATCCAGTACGTTCCCATGCGGGCGATGCCGAGTTCGGGGTTCGCACCGACCAGCACGGAGCGCCGCGACGTGGCACCGTCGAAGAAGATGGGCACGCTCTGGCCGTCGTTCACGATGAGCCACTTTTCGGCTTGCCACATCCATGCTTTGGTGCGCGACGCCGGGTTCACGTCCCAGAAGGTGAGGACGGCACCGGCAGCGACGAGCGGGCCAGGGTCGTCGATGTTCTCGACCGTTAGGACGGTCGCGCTGTCCACGCTGGCGATGACGTAGTTGCGCGAGCCGATCTTGATGGCGTAGTTCGCACCGAGGTTCACGGTGCTGAGCACGGTGATGGTGACGTTCGCGCCGAGCGCAGGCACCGCGAAGCCGACTTGGACGATGGTGTTGTGCGCGATGGTGATTTCGCGGACGGCGGCTGTGGTCGCGCCGGGCGTGAACTGAAACAGGCGCCCGCCAATGGACGCGACGAGCGAGCCAGTGCCTGCGTCGGACCTATAGTAACTGGCTCCTTGAAACCTTCCGTCCTGCTGACGACTCTGCAAAACCCCATCTCCGCCCCAATCCAGCGTTATACGGCGAACTATTGGACGCGGCTCTGCGTACCCGCCTCTCACTGAGGCATTCGTTAGGTAAGCGGCTTGCGTGCGTGGAAGCTGGCTAGGCAGGATGCCGGCGTTCATGCCGTCCGGGAAGGCGGCGACGCTGTCGAACACCCAGTTAGGCTTGTCGGCCACAGTGCTCACTTATCCGCTGCCTGTGACAAATGGTCAACGCTGTTTCGGTAACGCTCGTTTTCGATTCTGCGCATTTTCTCTGCGCGTTGCCCATCGACAGTTGCCCGGCTCGTAGTTGCCATCGTTGTCGATGCGGTCAATCTCCAGCGTCGGCGGACGCTCGCCCATGTCCGCTAAGAACGCCTCGAACGAACGACGCCAGCGTGTACAAACTGTGATGCCTCGACCGCCGTAGTCTTTGTAGCGCCCTGCTTTGGGGTTTACGCAGCGCTGGATCATGTTTTTCCATGTGCGATACGTCGGCGACAGGTAATGCCCGTGCGTGGTGTTCGCATCCACTCTTAAGCAGCCGCAAGACCGCGTGTTGCCCGTGGTCAAAGCCCTGTTATCCGCGACGAACTCACGTCCGCAATCGCATCGCGCCAAGCTGCAACGGGTAGGTTCTAACTGTGGTGTGAGACGCGTGGGAGCTTCTGCGAGGACGATTACCCTTCCAAACCGCTGGCCGATGATGTTTCGTGGTGCTGGCATAGCATTGGTCACTCAATGTTGTTGCAAGTGGCGGGCGACCGGCGACAACCGGCGCTCGCTGCGAGTATGAACAAGGACGCGATTCGGTCAAGCGTGCAAGTACGTCGCTACGATTTCCGCTTCCACGATCTGCAAGGAACCTGCCGTTGGGTCTGTGTCAATCGCCACTTGCAGCGCGAGCACATCGTCCACATTTGCTGTTACGTACTGCGCACTCGCAAGCACAGCGTCCAGTGCGGTAAAGGTGAGAGTTGTGATTATCTGCGTGCGCCACGCCGTTGCCACATGGGTCACGTCGCCTGCGGTGTTGTTGGTGCGACGAACCTTTAGGCTGACGGTGCGAACGGCGGCAAAGGTCGCGCCGACATAGTCGCATCGGGCGCGTGCGGTGATGAGCCAAGTGCCCGCGGTCGTCAGCGTGACTTGCTGTGCGCCGGACGTGCCGAAGGTGACAGTGGCGAAGGCTGCGCCGGTTACGGTGTGCGCGGTGCCGGAGCCGTACTGGGCGATGGCGTCCACGGCAGGCGTAGCGGTCGCAGCAGGCTGCCAGCCGCTCGGCGTGACGATTGTGCCCGCCGCAATGGTGTTGCCCGCATTGACGTTCGCCTCCCAAGCCGGGTAAACGACCTGAACGTGCGTCGAGTCCACGAGCGCGGCGACGAGGAAGAACAAGCCGTCGGGCATGAATAGTGGCTCGCCCACGGCCATCCAGCTCGTGTCGGCGACCTCGACCGTGACGGGTGTGGTGCCGTCGGCGGGCGGGATGACGAAGTCGTCGAGAGTCAGCGTGAAGGCGCTGACGCCGTTCTGGCCGTCGGTGCCGTCGATGCCCGGCGGTCCCTCGATTCCGGGAACCTGGGTCGTGGTCTCGGAAGCGCAGGGCGTGCAGCAGTCGCTCAGTCCAAAGCTCATAGATGCCTTTCTGCCCGTGTTGGGCGTTGCCTACCTTATGCGCCCTCGCGTAGGTTCCGTCAATGGCCATGCAAACCTTCGAGCGGTACGGGCACCAGTGGAAGATGGGCACGAGCGCCCTGGGCATCGAGAAATGGTGCATCAAGCAAGGGCGCGACCTGCTGCGGCACTACTCGGCGCTGGAGCGGTTGCTGTGGCCGGACCACGAGACGCACAAGTGGACGGAGCTTGCGTTGCGCGAGTTCTGCGACCTCGTGGAGCATCGCGGGCGCGGGATGCTCGGGTTTCTCGGTCCGGCGAGCTGCGGCAAGACCTACTCGGTCGCCAAGTTCGCGCTGATGCACTATTACGTGTGGCCGCAGGAGACGTGCGTGCTCATCACGACGACGACGGTGCAGAAGCTGGACTTGGGCATCTTCGGCGAGATC
>Ga0247686_1000110_pt1 | contig 14708 bp, 14 predicted proteins | sample CNK27_metaG_FD_182717 | JGI IMG/M metagenome (GOLD analysis project Ga0247686, IMG submission 182717) | Soil microbial communities from Purdue University Martell Research Forest, Indiana, United States - CNK27 | ecosystem: Environmental > Terrestrial > Soil > Temperate forest > Bulk soil...
AATTTACCCAATGAACCCCTGCCAGATGCAGTGTTCACAAAGTTAGCTAATTCCCTCGCCAATGGTAAATTAGCCTTTGCATCAGTAAGAACTCCAGCATTATTAATTAGACTCTCAAATGTATCTGCCCTCAATTTATTCAAGAATACAGTATATGCTCTATTAGATGGTCTAACTCCAGGAACTTTCTCAGACCATGAACTCATTAAACTTTCTTCTCTATTTGATAATGACTTTAAATCAGTTAATTTTAATCCAGCTTCTTCAGCAAATGATTTAACAGCATTTCCATCAGGCGACATGCGAGGCTTGAATAGGGGTCTATCAAGGATATCACTTTGAATAGCCTGATACGCCTTCTCTGAACCCCATGCCTTGAACATATCATCTAGAGATGTCCAAAATTGCTTCTTATGAATTAATGGAAGTCCCTGTCTTAATGGTGCAGAAAAATCCATCGACGCCATAACAGCGCGAGGAAAATTAAATATTTCTGCCATTACTGATGGTTTCTTTGCTTCTTCAGCTTTAGATACACCACCAGCCATCATTCTTGCTGAGTTAGATGGAGTAGGTCTATTATTTCCTACTTCCTGTTCTAACACAGGTAAATCAACTGGTTTATCAGATTTAACCATCTTAAACGTGCCATCATCCCTAATTGAATCAAATACATATCCTCCTTGCATAACCTGTTTAATTACACCAGGGTCAGGATTTTTGACTACAATTGAATTAGGCTCATTCGGAATTAATTTGATATTTGGTTTGACTGATTCGTCTACTTTTCCAATAATTTCTTGGCTTGGATTAGGAGGATTCTTTACTATTTTCCAATTATTTAAATATTCTTGTAAAGTAGGATTTTCGGTTGCTTTACTTTCTGGAGAAGTGATATTATATTCACCCCTACGAATTTTAGAGTCTAATTGTTTTGCCTCGATTAATTCATCACCTGTTAGTGACCCATCACGAGCTTTATCACGTAATATATTTAATCTATCAGTTAATTCCTTTGGAGCATTATCAAAATTTGAGCCTGCTGGAATAAAGTTAGTAGGCTCCTTAGAAGAAATAGAATCAGCAATAGAACCAATTTTCGGTGTATGTAGAAATGGTAAAGTTCCACCAGCTACTTCACCTAATCCAACCGCTTTTTCACTTAATGAAGTATTAGGGTCAATAATCTGAGAACCACCATGAATAGCAGTAGGAACACCAGATAACTTACCACCCATGCTAGCTAATTTAGCAATACTAGATAGGCCAGCTTTACCAGCCCCATATTCAGCTCCACCTAATGCAGCCGTAGTTAAATTTAATGGCGTAGCTAAATCACTGATACCTTGTAATGCACCACCAGCAAATCCCTTTAAAGTGGACATTATTCCAGGTTCATTAGCTGTCCTACTTAATGCATCTGCTGTATCATTCGCGAATTTCTTTACAGCAGGAATAGGCTCACTAATGGACTTCCATAATTTGCTAATTAATGAATCTGATGTTTCATTCTTCTTGGTTGGAACATCAGTCCATTGACCGGGAGAATAATCATCCCATTCATTAGGATTGTAATCTTGTGGGTCCATGATTACCTCTTAGCAAATGTCCAAGTTTTTCCACCATCATACGAATAAGCAGTTCTAACTTCACCTGTAGTTTTATTCTGAACCTGCTTACTTAATGGTGCAGTCACTTGTGGAGTATTAGAAATGGGCTGATTAGGAGTGATATTATTTGATTTACTAGGTGAATTATTATCATGACTAGAAATAGGAGAAACAAGAGTTCCAGCATAGATAGAATCATTAATTTCTTTATATTGTGCCGGAGTAGGCCCACTAGCCGACCCAAAGAAATTTTTACCAGGAGGAGTAATTTGAACATCATTTCCTTGAATCTTAATAAATGGTCTTAAGTCTGGTCTACTGTTAAATAGTTCTCTAGCTTTATTAACTTGACGAACTCTAGTCTGTGATGGTAATTCTGGTTTATTACTTCCAGTTTGATTTCCACTAGGAGTTTGTTTAGTTAATCTGGATTGATTACCTCGCTCATCAATTTGACCTAATGTTTGTTCATTCTTCTGTTCATTAGTAGTTCTAGTTTCCTCTCCAGTAGTATGAATTTGTTCAATCTTATTTTCTTGAGTCAATGCAAGTCTATCGGCATCAGTTAATGAACCAGTAGGAACACCAGTATCATGTAATTCACCCGTAATTGGGTCCATAGCCTGAACATTACCACCCTTAGTCATTACTAATTTAAGACCAGGATTCTTAGCTTTAAATTCATAGACATCAGCTCTCTGTTGTCTAATTTTTGCATTAGCTTCATCATTCTTTGCTTTTTCATCAATTTGCTGTTGCTTTAAATCAGCAGTTTTTTGATTATTCTTTTCGCGAATATCATTAGCTTCTTGTCTTAATTTATCAGCAATAGTTTGCATTGCAGCAGTTCGTTCATTAGTATTAGCCTGCTTTTCAAGTGTAGCTGCATGTTCAGCAGGAACAATCTGGTTATTCCAATCTTTCAATTTATCATTAAAATTATGGTCCATGACTTCACTATATAATTGAGGACCACCAGTCATTCCACCAGCGATAGCGCCCAATTTAGTAAAGAACCCTTTAACACCATGAGGTTCATAATCTTGTCTATTAGGATACGAATTTAAAAGACTATTAAGTCTATCTGATTGAACATGCTCAGGTGAATATAATTTATTTAACCAATCTTCAATATTTCCTCCCATCCCATTTCCACCCATATCCATTTGTTGACTCATTGGATTATTAGGTAACGGAGTAGGATTAGGGTCGCCCTGTAAACTCATATCAATAGGCTGTGGCATCCTAGGAATACTCACAGAGCTTCCAGGCATAGAATCTGGATTACCATTATTAGACATAGTATTCCAGAATTGGGGATTGAACAGAGTTTGCATTCTTAAGTTTTGTAAGAAATCAAGCATGTGCCTGCTCCTTAGATGTTGCAAGCATTACACCCATGATATCAGCAAGATGAATTGTCTTACCATCACCAATTCCAAGATGTTTTTTAACATCCTGAGCCATTGGACCCATATGAGTAACTGGGTCGCCTTTATATCTCCATGTTGCGAGATTCAATTTCTTAATTCCCTTAAGAATTTTCTTCTCATCAACTGGCTGAATATCTTCCTTCGCATTCTTATCAGATAATGCCATAGCTACATATGGAGCAGCTGATAAGGCATAAGTCCACCAAGCAGGACCAGACTGTTTCTGTTCTTGTTGATTACCAGACATGATACCAAGTAATCTAGCTGCATTATCCTGGTCCATACCCTGAGCAGTTAATCTCTGATTCATGGCTTGTAATGCTTGATTACCAAACATAGATGCTTGACCTGGTGTAGTTCCATACAATCCAGTTCTGGCATTTAATCCTTGTAATCCAAGACTTCTTACACCCATCTGATTAGCAATCTTATTCTGTCTTGATTGTTCACTCATTCCCTGAACATCAATACCAGCTCTTTGATTAGCCAATTGAGATTGTAAATCAGTAGACTGATTAGCCATATCAGCCTGTAAAATTCGAGCAGCATCCTGTAATGACATGCCACCCATAGTACTACCGACATTAGAAAGTCCTGATAATCCAGCTAATTTACCAGTTCTAATATCTTCAGCTAATTTGGCATTAACAGCCTGCATTGCATCTGATGCCTGCTGAGACTGGTCACGAGTCATCTTAGCAGTAGCAGCGATGTAATTAGGAGCATAACCACCACCAATAGCTTTTGCTCTTTCGATATTAGCCTGAGCATTAGCATATGCAGCTCTAACTGGTGATGTGCCTCGCGCTCTTAAATCGGCAATATCCTGTTCAGAATATCCACCTGTATTAGCGAAGTCTCTGTAACCAGGAACAGTTTCGCGAAGGTATCCATATGACTCCTGTAATTCTTTAGGAGTCGGTGAAGATACTCTTTCAGCATTAACTGGAGTAAAACTGAAATTAGTAGGTGACATAGAATCAATACTAGATTCTAATCCTCCTACATCTTTACCCCAATTTTGATATCCACTCATGATATCACTGTAGTCAGCAGTTGACCTATCAGCAGCTTGGGTGTAACGATTATAAAAATCTTGCTGCTGATTATTCAATATAGAGGTCATGGGATTAGGCTGAGCTAATGGCCCATACTGCCTCATATATTGCATCTGTGCTAAGTTAGCACCTGCATTAGAACTAGTAGATGAGGATTTACTGCTGCTACCCATTTTTAAGCCTCATACGTAATGAAATCTCATCACGCCGTAGAAAACCATGCTTCATTAGATGTTTCGCGTAATTCTCATCATTTACGTAAGCAACTAAATCCTCAATTTTGAAGGCATTACAAGTATACATTGAAATCATTTGGGCTTCAATTAAAGCTCTTCCAATTGTAGTTAATGGCATTTCTTTATCAGTTATCAGTAATGTTTCAGCTAGTGGTTTTACTCCACCAGCCATAACAAATTCATCTTTTTCAGTTTCAATTATAAATCCATTTAGTAATTTAGTAAAATCAATCATCTCAAATTCAGAGTAATATTTCTCATGTAGTGCTCTTAGAAATGGTATATCTTTCTTATTTACTGACCTTGTTTTCAGGGACATAAATTCCTGTTAAGAATATTTTTGCTAATTTAATAGCTCTTTCTCCAACTTCAGTAGCCCATTGACTATTTAACATTTCATCATGTGCAACTTGCCACTGCCTATTCTTGGCTGCATTTAAAAATTTATGAAATTCTAAGAATTTAGGAATTCCAAGATTGAAACACATATCAGCAAATACTAGCTGACGTATTTCATCTAAATCTCTCCACCATCCTACATTCTGGTCTAAATCAAGAATAGTATCTTCAATATCATTATTAAGAAATATCTCAGCTTCAGTTCTAGAAATACCATTATCACTAAGATTTCTACCCCATCCAATAGTTAATTTACCTACTGAGTCTTTATAAGGAAGTAACTTTAATCCCTCTTCGGGTTTCAATAAACTTTTAAGTAAATTGGTATCCATTATAATCCCGTTACAAGAACAGTATCGGATGGACCAAATACTGTGCCCCAATGTGCAGTTGCATAATCCTTAGCAGCTTTTTGAATTGCATTATCCATAGCATTCTTTGAATTATAATTAGATAAGGTAATACCTTGATTTACTCCCTTATTAGTTGAAGTATCCATAAAACTAATATTGGCTATAAGATGGCCTTGGTCAGTATTTATGTCTATGAGATGAGCGTAAATCAAGATAGCCATTATAACCCCAAAATAATTTCATCACCAGTCATAGTTAATACAAGAGCAGATGCAGTTCCAGCTTTAGCTTGAATAAATTCTGCTGCTTCTAATACATAATAACAAGGAGGGTCAAATGCTGTTCCAGCAGGAACTGAATATGCATCAAAAATGCGAGTTCCAGCAGCATCAGCACCAATTGACATAGTTAATGTAGCCGTTGCAGTTGTAGCATTAAAAATATGAATCTGTCTAATAACAGTTTTAGTAGTAGATGGAACAGTATATTGAGTAGTTGCCGTGGTAGTTAATTGTAATGGTCCAGCTAACCTCTTAGGAATCCTTGACATCATTAACTCCCAATATTACCAAAGCAACGTGAAAAATAAAACGAACGAGCAGAACCAACCCCACCAGCAGTATTATATACAGCGCAAACTGGTGTAGCATATGCATCATTCACTGGAACATGAGTAGAAGTTGATACTTCCGCTCCACCATTAACTGAAAAGAATACAGTAGAACCTACCTTACGAATTCTAATGATATATTTGGTATTAGCTGCAACAGAATTAATACTAGCTGTTACTGCTTGAGTTCCATCAAAAGTTACGCCAACCCATCCAGCATCACTAGCAACAGTAGAAAATCGAACTGCAATACCATTTGATGGAAGTGTATCAACATTACCAGGAGCACTCGCGGCTCCAATAATGAACCAATATCTAACGCCTGTTACAGCGCTGATATCAGTCCTCATTACTAGTGATATATCAAAATCCCACGTAAAATTAATAGGGCCAGTGCCTGAGGTACTTGGTACATAAGTAGCCGCACTAGCAGCAGTAGTACTAGTAGCAGCATTCCAATAAAACCCATCAGAAAAAGCCGATGTCGGTTTAGCATTTGTAGTTCCTGTAATAGTTCCTGCACCATTAAAAGGACCATCACATACTAAAGCACCACCAGCAGATACAAACATTCCAAACTGTAATGATGACCTTTGAGGACTATCTGTTACTTGTGCCCAAGCAGGTGGTGAACCATTACCTAAAGTTTGTAAAAAGTAATTACTAGTACCGGGGGCTAATAATTTCCATAAATTAGTATCACGATATAAAATTGAACCAACAGCCGGATTTGAAGCAATTAAATCTAATAATTGATGTGTAGTAGGAAGTTGAATTAATTGACTTCCTATGTCACCATCAATTCCATCAATTCCCGGTAATCCCATTAATCCAGTAGCCCCAGTAGCACCATTAGCACCAGCAGGACCAGCCGGACCGCTACCACTAGTATTACTAATAGCTGTAGCTACATCACTTCCAGGAACATTTCCAATAAAAGTTAATAATTGGTCAATGACCTGATAGAGTGATGGATTCTGGTGTTGTAAACCAGAAGTCAATAAAACCGATTTTAACCTCGTGAAATCAGGCATTACTGATTCAACATCGGATATTCAGCAGCAACAGGTTTCGCGAAAATGATGATTCTGCTGATTTGAAATTTACTACAATCACCACTCACATCATTAGCTAATACCCATCTAGTTCTTTGGGATTGAAAATTAGCCAATCTAGTTGGTTCAATATTAGTCGCAGTTTGTAAAGTAAATGGAGTTAAAGTTTGAGTTTTAATTTGATTAAGACTTTCTAAACTAAAATTCAAATTTCCTACGCCAGTCACTCGCATTCTGACTGCAATTATATGATGTTCGTATTCTCCACCACTACTTGATTTAGCCACCGATATACCCTCCTTTAGCCACACCAGGTATTGGCAAATCAATAGTAATCATCTGTGCTCTATCATAAACTAAATCACAAGTGCTACCTGGAACATATTTATAGATACCAGTTGGGTCTATAATTAAGGTAGTAGGAGTTCCACCATGAGCACCTAAAATGATTCCACCTTCTGATATAAATGCAATATCAGGAATAGGTGTAGGAATTGGTCCTGGTGGAATTGGAGGAATAGTAGGTGTTGGTGGTGTCTGATTAGAACACCAATCAAATTGATTCCATCCAGTTGGACTACCAGGAATTACAAATACATCATAGACAATACCATTCGCATTTAATGTTGAACCTACTTGAAGTGTATCAACTCCACCACCAATAATGCCACTTGCAACATTATTAACGGCACTATTCATCTTTCCACTATTAGACCCAGTATGCGAAGGGTCACGAAATATTCCCTCACTATTATGTGGCTGAACAAATGCCCAACCAGGATACCTATTTGATGTTGGAGTTAATGTAATATTACGATTTCCAGTTCCATCGCCAGTATATGATGTAATCTGAATCATTACATCAACTGAACCATCATCAACTCGCCATGCTGAATAAGTAGTTTGAACTAAATTATGAGCATCAGCATGTGATTCTAAGATTCCCTGAAAAAATGTTAAGAAATTAGATAAAGCAGTTCCATCTAATCTAGTTCCTGCATCTGCCGAATGTCCTGGTCCTTTATAAGCTAATCTAATGTTAGTTGATGCAGCCGCAGTATTCTCAAACTGAGTAAAACAAGCATCAGGCTGAAATAAACTATTAAAAAGAGGGTTATCATATATTGTCGTAGTAGTTGCATGAACAAATGCTCCACAAATATTATATCTAGTAGTTGGGTCGGCAAAAACTAACCATTGATAGCTAACACCTAATGCATTTACATCTGCATTTTTTCCAACTACAGTAAATTTGGCAGTTAATGAATCCTGGTCCCAATATACATGAACTGGACTTTCAGGGTCAACACTATCTTGTGATTCTAAATGACCACCTAATCCAGTTGCAAACCATCTAAATCCATTCTTTGAACCACCTGTTAATGGTCTAACAAACAAGAAATGAAATGGTAACTCAGCACATTCAATAGTTTGAAATGTATCATTACCAATATAAATTCCACTATGAACACAAACTAATCCTTCACCTGGAGTTAATGCATTCCAAGGAGAATTAGCATAATATGCACCATTATGAATTAGAAACTTATCAGTTGGTAATTGAGGAACAAGTGGATTATCTTCAGTTCCCCATAATCCAATATATTCAACTGATGCTTCTAATGCATAAACTGTAGCTAAATCCGAACCATTACCTTTTTGATGAATAATGGTTAATGGTGATAAAACTGGTGGAGAAAAGTCAGTTCCAGTTGCCAAATATGCAACTGTGTTATAAATTGGAGATGCACTTTCGGTTATAGTTGCTAATGTATCTCCTGCACCAGCAAGATTATATCCTAACTTGCCATTATTAGTTAATCGAGTACCATACTTAGCAACAATGAATGAAATTGGAGCAATTTGATAACCAGAGAAATCAATTGTTCCTTCTAATAATTCTACCTCACCAGTTAATTCAGCTAATGCAGAAGTTGATGTTAATCTAGAATTTGAACTAGCATTAACAGGGGACATCATCTGATTCATGGACTCAGCTTGACCAGTCCAATTAACAGTAGTCCCTGTAGAACTTCTAACTAGTTTTACGTGTGTTCCACCTAACCAATCAACAGTATTTAAAGTTTCAGTAAGAACTCCATCGATTAAAGCGACTGGAATGTCCATGCATGTCCAGTCATCAAAATCTAATTCCCAAGTATTTACACTCGCGATTGCAGTTCCTAATCGAGATTGCAAATGATAAGTGGAATTTTGACCTATTCCACCACTCGCGGAACCAACCACATTACTAGTTAATTCAGTTCCATTTGCAAATAATCTAAATGAACCAGAACCACCTACTCCAAGAGAATTATAGTAAAGTAATAAATCTAATCTAACAAATACATCCTGTTCAAATATAGGACCAGTATTTGCAAGGACAGTTTCCACATTGGATGCTGTATTATTGACAACATCAACACTACCATCAGGTTTAAGATATAATCTAATACCTGCTGATGGAGAGGGAGAACTATCACATTTCCAAATATCGATATTTGCAACATCAAATGCACGAACACGAAGATAAAATCTTTCCCACGAACTAACAGGAGTTAATCCAGTTCTATAGACTGAAGTTGAACGCAAAAAGAATTTACTGACACTACTACGAATAGCAGCCCCAAGTCCATTGACAGTTCGCGAGGCATCTCTAGTAATAACTAATGCAGAATTACCTGGACCTTCTGCACCAAATTCTGATTCAAATCCAGTAATCCAACGTCTAATAGGAATAGTTGCATCTGTATCAGGTTGTGGATTAGTTGGTGCTGGAGTCATTAGAATCATGCTACCAGCCCAATATACTACTCTATTAGCCCATACCATTCCATTTCCCTGGTCATAACAGGGAACATTAATTGAATCTACGTTAGTTGGTAATATAACTGGATGACCAGGATTACCTACATCAATTCCTGAAAATCCATTATAGGATAAAACGAACATTCCACTCGCAAAACCTTCATTCCATCCATTAGGACCAGGAGGTGAGGGACCATCATAAATAGGCACACCTAATGCCGCAGATACAGCTTCAGGATTCTTAGAAAAAGAAGCTCCAAAACTTCCTACGGCAAAACTATATAATGATTCATCCGTAAACCACACTACGTAGTTTACGAAGAAATTATAAGTTGGCTGCGAAGAACAATCAGACATTAGAATTCACTCTGAGCAGTGACTTTTGGTAAAATCGTAATTTTACTACCAGCTTTAGGAACAAATGGTAAACTTCCTACTGGAAATCGTTCCGCGAGAATTAATTGGTTATCACTTGTTCTTACAAGATAATAGCCATATACAGTTCCAGGAGCATTGACTACACCAGTAAATTCCCATACCTGAGCTGTATTATAAATAGCCGATGAGGGGTCTCCTGATGTAACAGTAAAGTTTCCAAATGTTAAAGCTTTAGCAGTATAACCTCCACCTACAATTTCGGTGTAAGATGCTACACTATCTCCATGTGCAGGAGTTTTATTATTGCCAAATAGCCTTAAAGACAGACCATTTACAATAAAACTATTCAAAACCTTAACTTCTAGTGTATCAGGAACTACTGCACTCATGTTACGTTAGCTCCAAGAAGAATTTCACTGACATTAATAATTGCTAATGTATTTACCTTGACTGGAAATGTCCAAGGTGCCCATCTCATTGATTTTGGGTCTAATCCATTAGCATAATTACCATAAAGAACTCTTTTATCAGTAGTAACACAGTAAAGTTTCTGATTTACGGAGTCATTAATCATCTGAATAAAGCGAAATTTGGTCTTAAAATCCTGGTCTAACCAGAAATTCTGAATTTTCCAAGAAAGTTCGGGTGTAATATATCGACCATTGAATAGTGTAATGCCTTTGTATGAGGCTACTATCAAGAAATCGATATTACTAGCACCCGAATCCAAAACAGTGGCAATTCCATGCACTCCACAGCCCATTGCATTGTCCACTACAGACATAGGCCATGAAGATGGAACGTCACCATTATCTGCGAAGGAAACAGTTCTATTTCTTTTCATAGAATATAGAACATCTCTTAACTCCGCAGCATTAGTCAGAGGATTTCCATCAGGAGGAACTAGACATAAGCCATCAATTTGACTAAATGCCTCGGGTTCTCCTTCAAAACTCACTCTGATTAATGAAATATCATCATACTGGCCCCATAAGCAGAGTCGATTATGATAAACACATAATCCAACACCAGCTTTAATGAGGGCAAAATTATCTGATAAATGTGATGCATCTTCTAATAAGTCAGCATCATAAAATGAGATATTTGATAAAGTAGTTCCAGTATTATTTGGAATAATGGCATTTGGAATGAAAAATAAATCATATCCATTCACATCACCATTATAATCCGCAGTTGGAATAGCTTTACTTGCTACAATATGCTTCTTTACAACTGATGTATCAGGTGAATTAGCTACAGTTGAAAATGATACTGATAATGCTGCACCAGTGGTAAATGCTACAAGTCCTCCTGGTGGCGTAAGGTATCCAGTATCAGTTTCATAAATATAACCGAAAATATGAACTCCTGCATCAGTATGACCGGCAGCACCATTGGCAGCAGTAATTGCAGTAGTTGGAGTAGTTCCTCCAGCTTTACGAGCAGCAGTGCCGTCACCTTTATATACGTATAAATAATCAGACTGGAGTCCCAATTCACGATTTAAATCTCCTACTAAAGTTGATTTAAACGGAGTAATGTAAGCTCTACCAGCATAAGGAGCGAATCCAAAATCCTCCATATCTGTAATACTGAGGATTGGACCATACATAGTCGTAGAATCAACTACATGATAAATATTTCCACCAGCAACCAACACCAATAGTGTATTTTTATCCTGAGTAGGATAATTATACATTCTTAAGATATCACCTAATGGAATTGCAATTTGCTGATGTTTATCAATTCCCCCGCGCAATGCAAAGCTATTAGATGCGACATAATCGATATTATCGCATTCAGAAAAATGGTCTAAGGGGACTTCTTCAATATCCCCGCGGTCCCATAAACCATTAAATTTATCGATTGTAATTGGTTGATGGTCTCTCATCTCGAAATATAACCACCACGTTTATAGGATGAACGAAATGGCTTACGACGTGTCATGATATTCTGTTTACCTTTAGTTCCAATTCCAGTTGCTCTATCAAGCGCGAGTATAGCATCTGCATTAAATGCATCAGCAGAAGGCTTATTTCTTTCAATAAATTCAGCTAATAATCCAGCAGTTCGATATTGAAGAAAAGTTCTAGCATTAATTACATTAATTTGAGTATTTTCATCGGTTACTTCAACAAACAAATCTCCGATATAATCCATTTTAATATCATTATTTTGATTTGCTTGAAGAACTTCAATTTCTTGACTATTCCATGTATAATAAATGAATTGTGGAATTAGAATAGTTTCAAGGGAATGTGGTAAGTAATCTCTTTTAGTCATAGGAATCCATTCATTCAGTCCCCTTTGACTTTCCCATAATTGAGCAGGTTCAATTAAATCATCAGGTAATGAAGGCAATCCAGGACCATTATTGAAAATAATAGTTGTCTGTCCTGCATCCATTGGAATTACAGCAGAAGTTACTTGCGTTGCAGGTATATTAGCTAATTCATAAGTTTCTTGTAATTCCTGCAACGCAAGATTAATATACGGCACCTGAACTGCATAATTATATTGTGACCTAAGGGGGTCATTCATTAATGCAGCCGATATATCCATTACTTGCCCGGCTGTCAGGTCAGGTGTTGACATTTTTCTATCCTATCACTGAGCAAACTTAATATTGAGACTCTTAGCTTTTTCAGGGTCATCAATAGCTTTGCAAGTGGGACAAACTGGATATTCAGGATTACGTAATGAACCACATGCCTTACAACGAGTCATATCCACCATTTCAAAGTCTTTCATCCAGTCTTTGTTATTGGTGAGATTTAATTCTCTAGCAGCCATTCGCATATCTTCACTGATAGCAAGTGGATTACCATTAGAACGTGCCCACAGTGAATCTGCTAACCTGACTAATGCCGAATAGAAATTAGATTGTTTTCTTTTGGCATTATCAAGCTCGGCTTTAAAATCTTTTTTAAGTAATGCAACATCATATTTCCCAGGAACATAGAAAATTCCGGGCATTGCATCACCCATATTGCATCCGAGTAATCCATTGCAGTAATCCTTAACAATAGAATCTGCAATTTGAATACTAGATTGTGGAATTTCGAGTAATGGCTGATTTTCATCAACATCACGCCACCAACTAGAAGGACCGACAACTAATAATCCAGGATTATCATATGAACCGCGAGGAACTAAGAATTTTCCGGGTTCAATAGTATGTTTAATTTCGAAAATATCTTTAGGATAAATTGAAACAACAGTACTAATATCCAATGGATTCTGTGGTGCTCGAATAGTCCTTCTTTGATTTCCTAGTCCTGGAAATCCACCTACTAAAGACATTTCAGTTCTCCTTATATTGTTGGGGCACTACAATTGATTCACCGGTTATGGTCCTGCCCAAAAGACCTGATTCATCACCAAATAATTCCTCTTGCAATTTATTTATTCTTTTTTCCTGCATTTCTATAGGATTCTTTGCTTCCTCGTCAACATATTTCGCCATACTTTTCTTACCAAGTGCGGCATATAACGTGTCAATGACAATTCTACATACTTCCAATTTGGGCGGTAAATAGTTATTCTTGTCGTCTCGAAATACCCAAAGTGGTTCATATGATTTTTTTACTCCTAATTCTTCAGTATTCACTTCAGGAACTAATACTAGTCTTTCAAGAACATATTTCTCCTTAATCCACTGTCTATATTTAGGCATTTCACAGACCATTGGAGTTAATAATTCAATTCCAGCGGCTGTATGCTTAGTTAATCGCTTTTCAAACTGGTCCTCTGACCATACAACTCGAAATATAGATTCACGAGTCTCCGTATCAATTCCAAACATACTACGGAGTTGTCTATTAATCGAATCAATACGTTCAGTGAGTTCCATTACCGTTTATATCCTTCTTGTCTAATCTGTTCATCAACCTGTTCCTTAGTAGGATTATGTTGAGGAACTTGAAACATTTCTGGAGCATTAGTATTGTATGCAGTGAACCAATATCCCTTTTCTTCATCGTAATTAGGCCAAATCATTGCAGTAATCATGTGCCCACATTTGGCATCACAATCAACATACATCTTAAATCCAGCCTTAGATGCACGATTAAAGAAAGAAATATCGTCACTCCAATGGTCAGGTTCTGCTTCACCTAATGTAATCCAGTTAAACTTTTCAATATCATTATCCCCTGCCATAGACCGAAATACATCAGTCTTAATTAAGCAGGCTCCGAGACCAATATTGACAACTTCCTGCAATCCTTGGGTTTCTGGAGTTAAAAACTTGAATTTGCATTTACCATCATCCATCCGTTCATCAAACATAACAGGAAGATGGGGATAATTTCGCATTAAATATAATCCAGAAACAATATCTTTATCATGTGATAGTAATCGACGTAATAAATCAGGTTTAAAGCCCATATCATCGTCCAAAAACAGGCAATGAGTAGCACAATTCTGAAGTGCAAGTCGAATCATGATATTTCGATTTCGCGCAGGAGATTGACCATGCGCAAAAGTAATCATAGTTCCATCAGGCTTTTCTAATGCATTAAAATAGTCATAAAAATCAGCCCTACGAGCAAATTCAGCCGTAGGAACACAAACCATAATTTTACCCGACATTTGTAATCCCCCTAATGCTTCTAATTTTTTTCTAATTGAGTTACGTAATGGCTCCATAGCCTGATACTTAACTCTGTCCCTTGCCATTGCCTCTACATCATGTGGATAATACATCATTTTCCCGTTTTTAATTACTGGACTGCCGGGAGGATTATCTACAAGATGCAGATGTTCC